>WLWF01000006.1_pt1 | contig 346126 bp, 342 predicted proteins | sample 6718331 | NCBI WGS metagenome assembly WLWF01 (sample SAMN12718692, study PRJNA515312) | sponge metagenome | isolation source: marine sponge | host: Mycale hentscheli | place: New Zealand: South Island, Marlborough, Capsize Point | collected 2003-05-01 | reverse complement strand
CACCAATTGTGGTCAAATTCACATCAGCCAATTGATTGAAGGTGATGTTTTGAAACTCAAAGGTGTTATCATTCTTTGAAGCAAGAAATTGATTTTCAAGACCATCATTGATGTTCAACTCTGTCAGGTTCTGAACATTGTCACCAAAGTAAAAATCTCCTTGACCATTTGTTTTGAGAATTTGATTGGATGTTCCATCATTGATGTTCAGATTGAGCAAGGTGTTGTTTGCAAATTCAAAAGTGCCATCACCATTCGCAATCAAAAACTGCCCTGCTGTACCATCTTCAATGTCAAGCTCGAGAATGCTTTGTGTGTTATCAGCAAAGAAGAATGTGCCATCACCATTTGCGGTGAGAACCTGATTGACTATAGCAGTTGGTGTAACATCTTGTAGATTCGCAAGAGTTAAATTATCAGTGACCATTCCTTCAATGGTTTCATTGCTTGACGTTGAATCAAAGCCTACATCTTTCAGATAAACTCGATCATCTGTCAAGTCAATTGCTACATTCAGTCTTCTTGCTAATCTTGCGAAATCTCTTGCTTTACTAGCCAATGTTAATCCTCAGTTGAAGAAATCAAAGTATTTGCTGATTCGACTAATGATTGTTGATAATTATTTTTTACTTCATCCGTCATTACAGCATTGAATTGCGCTAAAACAGTAGAATCAGTAATTGTTGATGTATCATGGTCTGGTGTAAGTAAATACATGTTTTCTTTGACCGCAATTGATACATCATCTTCAAATATTTCAGTAGTCTCATTTACCTGAACCAAAAAATAATTACTTGCTGTTCGTATTGTTTCAATTTTATGTATAGTTGTTTCTTTAGAGAGTGCCATAGTATTTCCTTAAAAATGCCAAGTATGATTCCAGGGTTGGCCATTATTAACAATTGTTACCTTTACTACAAGTCCTACATAGATTCCATTTGTATGAAGTTGAAGAGTTTCTCCACTAAATCGAATGCTTAGAGTAGAATAACCATTTGTTGCTCCACCATAACTTTCAAATACATCAATTCCTTTACTACCTTTTAAACCATATCTACGATATCCGCATGTGCTTGATGGAGTACCATAATGTGTCCAGACTTCAACAATACCTGATGATTGAGCAGAAGAGTTTCCTCTTGTAAATAAATTATACCAAGGCAAAGTATTATCAGTTCCAAATTGACCAACCTTTACATGAATTCCTTTATTTGATTTATTTTCTGTTTCATGGAAAAAATCACCTTTCACATTCAATCTTTGAGCGGGAGTGGTTGTACCTCCAATACTCACATTACCCTGCGAAGTAATGGTCATACGATATGGTGTAGCCAAGTCGGAACCTGTTGGCGCAGAATCTCGAGTTCTGAAAAATATATATCCAGCAGGATCCGCTTCAATCAAAGCTGCGCCAAGATTACCATTTAATTCATAGCTATGCCAAGTACCATCTTTGTGACGATATCCATTTGATACTAAACTTGTTCGCCAAGATCCATGAGTATAAACTTGACCAACATCGGTACCATAAAAAGAAGCGCCTGTCCAAAGGTCGCTCGATTTAAGTTCTGTTCCATATATCTGTAGAACTTGAAATGCACGATCTGTTGCTAAAACACCATTATTTGCTGTATACTGAAAAACACGATCTCCCTTAATTATAATATCTGATGTATTCGCATCAATATCATTTTCAGCTAAAGTTGATGTTGTGAGATTTTGAAAAGAAAAATTACCAGAACCATCCGCAACTAAAATCTGACCGTTGTTTGCAGTAGGATTCACATCAACTAGGTTCTTGAATTCAGTGTTCGCAAAGAAATATCCGTTCGCATTCCCAGTGAGATATTGATTTGAAGATATGGCTGTATTCAAATCTTCTAAGTTTCTCATTCTTGTATTTGCGAAAAAGAAACCATTTGCATCGCCAGTCAGATATTGTGCTGGGGAAACGGAAGGATTCAAATCAACTAAGTTCTTGAATTCAGTGTTCGCAAAGAAATATCCATTGGCGTCACCGGTTAGATACTGAGCAAAGTTGACAGTTGGATTGACATCAGTTAATTCATTGAGCGTTGTATCTCGAAAATAGAAATAACCATTCGCATCCGTTGTCAGAACTTGATTATCTGCAGCTGAAAGAGTATCGACATCTGTAAGAGAAGTGAAGGTAGTAAAAGATGTATTACTGTAGATGGTTCGATTCTCAGTGTTTGCGATATCAATTGTTCCGTAGAGGTCAATTGTATCATTCATTTCTGGAGCAACAATGAAACGAACATGCTTGCCGTCTTGACTTATTTCGTAATCTAAATTTTCTGTGAGCTTGATACCATTCTGAAAGACTAAAACAAAGTTTTCGTAATAGTCAATCGCAAAAACAGTCTGCTCACCATCTCCCAAATACTGTCGACGATTTGGTTCTATCGTGGTGAGAATACTGCTTTTAGCTGGTGAAGGTGCTCCAATAAATGCCATAGTTTACCTTTAGAATAACCATCCTGCGAAAATAATACCATCTGGGTAAAATGTCGAATTACTATGTATTCGCACTGAAGCATAATCTCCCGCATCTAAGTTCTTAAGTAAGAAGAGTGTTATATTCGATTGAACATCCGCAGCATCTCCTGGACCTGCATCAACATGCATTTGAGACATGTTTGGTGAATATTCAAGATTGTTGATATAAAATCTTGGATACATTGGACTTGTACTATCTTGACCTGTGAAAGACAGAATAAAATAATAAGTTCCTGCAATGGGTGCGGTGAAAATTCCTTTGCGATTATTAAAATGATTGCCATCATTTGTGATCACTGTTCGCCAATTGAGCAAATTCGCATTTGCAATCTGTTGTGTTCCTGCGACTTGAAAAGCCGGTCTACGATTGTAGACATAACCCTCATCTGAAACACCCCAAACTTTATTTTCACCAGCATAGATTGTGAACTGATCTGTTGTTGTGTTATTCGAATCAGCGTTTGTGGTACCAGAAATCGGATGATGTTCAGCACGAATTGTGAAAGTGTGATGAGGACCAGGAAACAAATAACGAATGACACCATTCTCTTTTACAAATACTTCTGTTCCATCAATTGTTAGATTTGCTGCCATTTCATCCTGTCATGTTAAGTGTACCATGTTCACCAATCACAAGATTAGCTGAAACATCGAGTGAACCAATTACATTGAGTGTGCCTTCGACTGTAGCATTTGGTACAGAAACAGGACCACTGAGAATAGCAGAGTAATTGGATGGAACTTCCACATCATTTGAGAATGTTTTTGAATTGATTCCAACGATCACAGATTTCTGTTTAGCTTGACTAACTGCCATTTACCCTTATAATCTTACTTGTAAAAAATGTATATAACTTATATATTTATCAGAAGTCCAATCTTTCTGGCCAGTGGTCAAAAACTAATTCATTCTTCTCGTTGAGTGTTGGAGCAGGAATGTTACCTTGAGTAATTTCTTGAAATAGATCACGAAGAGCATTACGATAGTCAATCAGAGCCTGGTCTGAAATGTTTCTCTCAGTGTTTCTTTGAACTTCCCAATCAGTTTTCGAGAGAAGAGAATTTCTTTCTTCACGGCATAGAGTGAATGCGTGTCGAACTCTCATCTCTTGAATTTTTTCTTCTACCTCTTCTTTTGATGGAGGATTTTCAATACGCCAATGAATGTATGAATAATCATCAATTGTATCTGTTGGTGAATGAAATGAATACCATTGGCCAGGATAAAATTCATTCAGTGTGTATGTAAGATTCATGGCATTACCTCATAAACAATTATACTTGAACTCATTTGTTGATTGCGACCATCACGTTCATGATTTGGATTTAAATATAAAAAGGGTTTATCACCCGAAGAACCATTATATGTTTTCCATCCAAAATCAATGCGACAATCTCCCTTTTGAACATTTGACCAAAGACAACTTCCGACAACAATAGTGGTTTGGTCATCTCGATTCCATTGACCATCATATTGATAAGCAACACCATGATCCCATTGACCATTCAAACAAAGCCCTACACCACAGTTACCTGAATAATAATAAGCACCAAAAACTGTACAGGTAGCAAAGATATCTGTATCGTGTCTTTTCTTTTCAAAGTTGCTACCAAATAACTTTCCTGTATTTGAATCAGATACTGATTTTTGTACACTGTCACGAATCATTATATTTGAAACAATATGCCCTGAAGGAAAGATGACGTTTGGTGTAATGACTGGCTCTTCAGCACCTTGCTGTGATATGACAGTCTTATTATGCAGTACAATGTTTGCCATAATTACCCTAAGAGATGACCAGAGAAGTATCCAAGATTGCCACCATAATACCAATCACCTGAGTTTACATGAATACCAAAAGTGATATAGTCTCCTGGTTCAAGGTCAATTGTTAAACTCGCAAAAACTTGTACATGGTAATTTACTGATGTTTGTCCCATATAAGAATAACCAAATCCTCTTTCATTTATTGTCGCATCATTCTTAAAAAAAGTCACTTCTGCTGAATTATTTGTTGATTTCTGACGATGAAGAGCAGTTGCGAGAAAACAATAAATGCCCTTGATTGGTGCGCTGAAACGATACGTTGAAGTATCGTAATGATTTCCGTTGTTCAGTCTCACTTCAGAAAAAGGAAAATTACCTGAGGTAATGTCATGACCACCAGAACGATAAGCATAAAAAGCAGGAATGTTTGGCGTTGAAACATATCCCGTGTCTGTGATACTCCAAATCTTATTTTCTTTTTCGTAAATTACGAACTGACCACTTTCAGCATCATCATAAGGATTGGTTGTTCCCTGAACTGGTGCGTCAATACCGCCAACACGAAACTCACGATGAGTTGTTCGAAAGTGTTGTTGGACTAAGCCTGACTCTGCGCTTGTGAATAATGTTTTTCCATCAATGCTTAGTGTTCCCATGTTACGTTTGAGTGATTGTTCTTAAATGTTCAATTGTTTCTCTCACACGATTCGTTTGATATCTGCCAAATTTTGTCATCTTCTCCACACCATCGGTATGAATTTCAATCAAATCGTTTTTATAGAGAGTGTATGTTCTTGGTATTCTTATATCTTTACCATTTGACGCAATGTATTCATCTTCAGTCAATCGTTTTCCATTGATAAAGATACGAATAAAACCAGGTGTATAAAGTCGATTCAAAAAGAAAACATAACTTGATGGATCAACTGTTGTATCGGCAAATCTTCCTTGTAAACGAATCACCTCAGATTTGATTTGAACTGGTGCGATTTGAGGAAGAGAGCCGATTCTTCTCATGGCATTTCTTCTCGAGCAGCCTCTGCCTCAGCGTTTCGAGTGGCAGCAGTTTTGACCCAACCTCGTTCAAAGGCGGCCGCAACAATGTCATCTTTTGAACCGGGCATTGATTCGCCTACTTCAATATATTTTTCAACAGCAACCTTGACAATTTCATCAATCGCAATTCTTGCTCGATTTTTAACTACATTGTCAATCCAATCTTGTTGGCTTAACGCTACAAATGAAAGTGCCTGGTCTTCAGTGTTTGTAAGTGAAACAGTATAATCCATTTTTTTCCTATGATTGTTCTACAAGTGAAAGAATAGCATCGAATGAATTTGAAGTATCAGCACTGACAGAAATCGCATCATTCGCATTGAGTATCATTTTATTTCCATTCATTATTTCGAGTGTTGATCCGGCAGCCATCGCAACATCCTTCAGAACATGAACCTCTTGTCCGGCATCATCATCGATGTAATGAACAGAAGTGGTCAGAATATCATCAGTTAGATTTGACAACGAGAAACCAAGAACAATTGCTGTTGTGTTTTCTGGAACAGTGTAGATATTTGCCTTGTTCAGCGCAACTGAATAATTGGTGTCACCGTTATATGTTTTTGAAAGTAATTTATTCGCCATTTAATTAGCCAAATATAATTGAGTTGATAAATGCTTCTTCTTCAAGAATTACCATTTTGTTGTTCATGTTCGTTTCAAGCGAAGTGACCATTGTGTTTGTTGAATTACTTAAGCTTGAAATCGTGTTGGCAATTTCTTCATCCGGTGTGTTCTGAAGATCGGAATAATTCACAGAACTAAATGTGAAACTTCCATTTGCGTCTGTTGTCAACACAAGGTTTGCAGTTTCACCATCTTCTATATTTAGTTCTGTCAGCTTTGTTGGTATGAATGGCAATCCTTGAATGTGACTGTATTCAACATTCGCAAAAAAGAATTCACCATTTCCATCTGTTGAAAGAAAACTGTTTGCTACAACATTGATATCAACACCTAAGTCAAACAAATCAACAGGTATCGTAGGTTTGTTTGTTAAGTCATTATAGTCATTTCCTAGGTGAATGTCAACAAAAGAAAAGTTGCCTTCACTATCTGTTGTCAGAACCGTGTTTGCTGCTCCATCGACAATTCCAAGATCAAGTAGAGTCGAAGGTATCGAAGGTGTGTCGATAACGTTGACGTAGTTAATCGAACTTAATAATAAATTTCCTTCACTATCTGTTGTGAGAACTGTATTTGTATCTGAGCCACCAGTCGGTATGTTTGGTGTGTTAATCAGATGATTATAGTCCACCTCTTCAAATGAGAAAAAGCCCGCACCATCTGTTGTCAGGACCATGTTTGTTGATCCATCCGAAATGCTCAAATCAGTTAGAACGGCAGGAATACTGGGACGATTTGACAGATGAGTGTAGTCAATGATCTCAAAGCTGAATTCTCCTCCACCATTCGTGGTGAGGTATGTGTTGGATGTGCTGTCCAGAATGCTCAAATCTGTCAAGGTCGCTGGTATTACCGGTTGGTCAACCAGATGCTCATATGAGAGAGATTTGAAGGAAAAAACGCCATTTGCGTCTGTGTGCAGAACCGTGTTGCTTGTGTCACCATCTTCAATATTCGAGAGGTCTGTCAAGCTGGTTGGTATGAACGGATGGTCGGTCAATGAAGAATAACTGACAGAGGCAAAAGAGAAGTTTCCATTTGCGTCTGATGTTAGATATTGACCTGTGTTTGCGGCATCTGAAATCTGAAGGTCAGTCAGCACATAAGGAACTTCAAACTCTGCGCTGATATATTCATCAATGTTTTTGTTTGTGAACTTGAGTTGTTCTGGATTGTAGAAGAAGATGTCACCTTCTGCCACATCTTTTGTCAAGCCAAAACGAACTGCGGTGTTATCAACAATTGTATCCGCTTGAGTGATATCATCGACACCAATGATACCTGCGTCTACATATGAATTGTTGAGTGAAAGTCCACGAAATGTTTCACCAACATATTTACGGTTGAGATCCGTATACAGTTTGGCGATTGAGAGTATTTTACTCATTTGTTTTAGTCTACTTCGAGGATACTAAGAGCAACGTCTAAACTATTTGTAGCATCACATTTGACTAATAATGAATCGAACTTTTGAAGGACAAGTTTTTGACCAGCAAACATTTCAAGTGTGCTGCCTTCAGGCACTGTGATATTATGTAGAAGAGTGACATTCTCATTCACTTCTGTGTTATCACTTGTGTTTGTCTCCAGGTTCACACTTGCGGATATACTTGCGTTTGCTTTGTTTGATAAGATCAATCCAAGAACAATTGCTGAATCCACTGTGGGCGGAACAGCATAAACGCTTTCAAAATCTGATGTCGAAATGTTCGCTTTTGTTTTAAGCTTGAAAGTGTTTGCCATGATTTATTAGACTCTTGAAATTGATATTTGACTTCTTTGATAGAATCGATCTGTGTATTCAGCCCAAATCTTATCACCTACTGCACATTCAACAAAATAATCTCTTGTTCGTTCTGAATCATTCAAGAAGATCCAGTCTTGAGGATGAATTGTTACACCACTCACTGAATTTGATGAAACTAAACGAAACTCAGCATTTGGAAATGTTGCTGGTGCGACCATGTTCAGTGTAACTTTATAAGTTCCAGCTAAAGGAACATTGTATTCGTAATAGTTTCTCCAGTCAAATCCTCTTGTGATGTTTGAACCATCATCATTGTTTGGTGGATTTTCTGATTCAACTTGATCAAATGGAAATGGTAACCAAACACCTGTTGTGTTATCGAATGTGAGTGTTGAATCATAACCACCAATTACTGAAGCATAAACTGCTGTGGTGTTTTGTGTGAGAACTTCAGTGATGATAGTCTGGGATGTGACGGATGCAGCAGCAATTGGTGCGCTGAATTCAATCTCACCATTTGCATTGACTTCAATTGTTTCAGAACCCAAATGAATTGTGTTACTTAGATGTAGATTTCGAAATCTTTTTGTCAATGAACCCAGGTCATAAACAGCATCTGTATCTGGTATCAAAGAACTTGTGACTGTTCCATTCACTTCATGTTCTTTTGCAATCCATTCAGTATTGATTGGATCATATGTCAGCACTCGTTCTGTTGTTACACCTGTTACATTGACATCACTTAGGTCATCAATACTGATTGTGATTGTATTGTTTGCGGCTGAAATATCCTTATTCTCAAAAACATTTGTGTCAGTGAGATATGTGTGAACATTAAAAAGTAGATTTGTTCCATCACCAATTGTAGCATATACATTTGCCATCTGACCCATGAGCATATCTGTATTTGCTACATAAGATGCTAAGTTGGATGAGACATCAATGATTTGTGCTAATGTGCTTGAACCTACAAAGGAGATGGTTGCGCCATCTCCCAAAGCACTGTAGATTTCATCAAACATGTGATTGATTTTTTCACCACCAGAACGAATTGATTCACCTGTGCTATCATTCGGAAATGCTCCGATGTTTATAACATGTTTACCTGCTGGTAATGCCATTTGTTACTTATTGATTAAAAGTTAAAGTCTAAAGCGATTCGACCCCATTTATTATTTTCTACAGCAATATAAACTGTGTTCCCATCAATCACCATATCTCCCATTGTTCCAGCGGCTGTGTTTGATGAAGGAACAGCCATTGCTGATTGAATCTTCAATGCTTTCATCAACTCAGATTGTAGACTAGTTACTGTTTGAGCAGTTGAATTTGCAAGATTATGAACAGTTTCAATTGAATTACTTAACAGATTTGCTGTATTCGCAATTTCAGCATTGAGTTGATTTGATGTATCTATCAATGCTGTATTAATACTGGTGACTGCGGGATCTTCTGATTTCTTATAAGTCTCGAACCAAGCATCATCAGAATGATAATATATTAAGGCAGCATCTGCTCCAGAACCTATTTGAGTATTTGCTGTAGTAAAGAGATTCACATAGGTATTTGCAAACGCATAGACCGCATATGGTTTTTCAGTTGATGACCAATCATGATATCCATCATTAGAATTACCCACTTTATATGTGTAAATTCCAGGCTGCGCTAAAAGTGAAATCTTCAACTTGATACATTTTGACATATCTGCGATGAAGGTTTCTGGATTACGAACTTTGAAAGTTACATCACCAAAAGCATCAACTACAATACCTTCTGTTCGGTCCCCTGCTTTATGAAGAACGGCGCCTGTAGCTTCAAATTCATATTTGTCTTTTGTAAGATGTTTATATTCTTTGAAAGGTTTATTTTGATCAATTCCAGTTTGAGAGTCATATAAACGAGCAGTAAGAACATAACGGTCATCAAAATCAACAACAGGTGTTCCAGGTTTTTTGAAAGGATATTTATTCAGGTCAATTGGAGCCATTCCCTCAAGAACCATCCATTTTTCAACTCGTTCATGACGAATTGATGCATCATACTTATGCGTTACCGCTTTTTCATAAGATACTCTTTGAGCAGTATAATATTGCAAATGCGGCATTGGAATTACTGTTGTTCCAGCACCTAAAGTATCAACTTCTAATTTACCCGATCCATAGAACATTTTTTGCCAAAATACTCTTTCATGATGTGAATTTGAGGATAGTTGATGATCACTCCATGGCATTTCTGATAGAAACTCATAATCACAAGCAAACTTCAAGTTATATGAAGACTTATTCGGTAAATCATGTTGAACTAAAACTTGATGATATAAATTATTATATGTGTAGAACATATGACTTGAAAGAGGACGAGAACGAGATGTTCTTTCTAATACCGATCCTTGGTTAAAGCCATCTGTAAAACGGAATTCAGTTAAAAATCCAGGTGAATTATAAGCAGATTGTCCATCTGAATCTTTAACTAAATTATATGAGTCCGTTTGATTCTCCATCGCATATAAGCGATAGTAGAATGTATCATTGCCCTCCTTTTCAATTGAATGAATTATTATAAGTGGCTTAGAATCAGCAGCATCCCACTTCCAATTAGCTCCAGCAAATGTTGGAGTATAAGCAGTGTTTAGATTTGTTTGCTCAAAGTTTAAACTGTCTGTAAATGCCACACCATTAATCACAAATTTTTGTAAAGCGTTTCCTAGGGTGAAACCAAAAATTGGTGTTGTATTTGCATCACCAGAAGCAAGTTTATATTTCGATGAACCACTGACTATTTGATCTAATTCATCACTTGCTTCAGTAAATTTCCAGCTGCTATCAATATAACTCTTGACCCAATTATTTTCAACTTCTGAAGGAACTATGTCCAATGTTACATTCTCATTTACTGAACCATCATTACGATAAGCAGTATATTTCACATTGTATGGAGCATTACCCCAGTATCGGAATAAATTTGTGGTTGATGTAGTTTCTAATATAGGAGGAGCACCAGGGGTTACACGAATCAAATAGTCACTTACTTGTTCTGAAATATGAGTTGATTTTGGATTCCAGAATTTATATGTAAGTTTAAATAATCCTTCTTGATTTGATTGTACTCCTAAGTCTCTCAATGTAATATCGAGCATTTGACTAGAAGTATCTCCTCCAGAAGCATCTGCTGTTATGGTTGAAGAACCACTCAATTCAGCATTTGGTTCAACAGACCAACCTGGATGAGCAACAGGTGATGATACTTCTAATATAGGAAATTCTTTATGAACTGTAACTTGCTGTTTCAAGTCGCAGAATAAACTATAGTTATAATTATCATTCCATGGTTTGTCACGTGCTGCCCAAGAATCATCATAACCATCTCCGCTTACAAGAGGAGTGTCATGTTCATTATCGTCATCGCCAGGATGTCCACAGTAGAGAGTGATTTTATTACCAATCTTACCGCTCCAATCTGTATTCCCTACAGACCATTGAGGAAAATAAGAATTTTTATTGTCAGGAATCATTTTTGAAATGCTTTCAACTGTTGCGACTGTAAGAGAGCCACCTTTTGTTGAAAGTTTTGTTCCACCAATATTCAAAGAATCAGCACTAATATACAAATCACGGAAACGATTAGTTGGTGAACCCAAATCAAATTGAACATCTTTAGTAGGAATAATATGCCCTTCTAATCTTGTATCACCTAATGTTTTATTTGAAAGATTTTGTTCACCGGCTGAAGTTAATACATCACCTTTATTTTTCTTATCTACTTTGACTGCGGTGAATTCAAGATTTGCTTTTTTACCATCAAACCAACCATGAGGAGGTGTGCCATAATTAGTTCGTTGATACTTTTGAATCAAATCTTGATTCATAACTTCAATTACACTATCCATCAAAATCATGAATGTATTTGAACCAACATAATTGGCAGCTTGATTACTAACACTCTTATTTGCATCATAAACTTCTAAAGCAGGTGTAAGTTCGTAGACTGTTCTTGTTTGCTCATTTGTAATAAGTTTTGCTGTAAGTGTTGCGTAACCTGCCTTAGCTCTTTTGAATAAAGCCGAGACTTCATAATTTGACCTTGTTCCTGGAACAATTCGCAAAGAATTTGGTCCTGTAAATTGATAATAATCTTCATATTCAACTGGCTTGTCTTTAGTGAGCGGATGATATTTTGAAACACGAATTTCTTCTGCTGTTGCTATCGAAATGTATTCTACTTTAATACTAGGTTGTGTAACACCATCAGAATCAACAAAAGACATACCACTTCCACGAATTTCATCATAGTAATCTTTATATTGTTTTCCTGGGATTGGAGATTGATCTACAGCCGAAGAAGCATTGTAGAAAAAGAATCGATAGATATCACCATCATTAGACACTATGTTTGTAACAACCGCATCACCACCTGTTTGATTTGGTAGAGAATTTTGATAAGGACTATTACGGTCGTAGAATACTACAACATCACCGTTTGGACGATTCATTGTAATTCGGAAGGTGTTTGTATGAGCCTGTTTACCATTAATAAATTCTTGTTCAGTTGGACCGCCTTTGAGTTCAAGATTGTTGTCAGATGCTTGCTCCAGATTTTGAAAAGAATCTAAAGTATGTGATATTTTATCAGCACCTGCTGCGAATCGTAAAATCAATTCACCGTAAACACCTTCAGTATAACCAATAAATTTATTATCAGGATCTCTCAAGTTACGAGAAGTTACTCCTTTAATAGCACCGCCCGGTGTGTTGAGAAACATAATTTCAGTGTTTTCACTACCATACATCATTTCAAAAGTTCCATCACCTTTGACATTCATTTTTTGAACAACTGTTCCTTCATAATCTCTTAAGGGAGTCGTTGAACCATCAGCCACATCAATCTTTAATTTGTATTCATAACCTTCTTCAAGAGTTGTTTGACGGTTTGGTATGTCCATCTTTACACCAGGAATCTTTTTCCTAAAAGCTATTTGTTTTGGTGTAGATGAACTAAAGTTTTTTGTTTCATGATAAACAACTTGTTCACCTTCTTCAAATGGTGCTAAAGGCGCACTAAAGCGAATCTGACCATTCTCTTCTGAAATCTTTTGAGTTCCAAAATGAATTGTGCTACCACTGATATACAAATCACGGAAGCGTTGAGTTGGTGATCCTAAGTCATAAGCAATATCAGTATCTGGTACTAAAGAACCTGTGATTGCTTGACTTGTAGCTGATTGCTTAATTGTAAATTCCCAAGATGCTGCTTGTGTATAGTAGTCTTGAGCATTTGGACCAACAAGTCTTATGGTTTTGAATCCTGTAAAAATGAAACCATCTAGGTCTGCTTCAGTCTTACGATGGTCTGGTATATTTGTGTAAACATGTTCAGAACCATTTGTTCGCAAGATTTTGAATTCAGCAACAACACCTGGTTCAAGAGAGGGATAATTATCAACAAAATTGGTTGTAACATCTGAAACATCAATCATTCCTGAGACATCAAGTCCTGGAAAATGGTCAACAGTATCTGGGCCAATTGTAGAAGAAGCGTAAGAACCAACTGAATCAAAATCCCAATTACCATTATAAATTGTATTATCAGTTGAAAATTTTTGAAACAATACAACATCACTTGTATCTTCTACAGAAGTAGATTCTTCTATAGTTTCTGGCTCAGGTTCCGCTGGAACAAATTCTTTTGTGATTGTTAAAACAATTGCGGAAGCATCCTTCAACTCTTCACAAATACCATCAATTAAAGGTTCACGATTGTACACATTGATTATTTGAGGATTTCCAAAAGTCATGAAATCTACTTCAGCTTTATCTGTATCCTTTGGTGGATTGCTGACATAATCTTTATCAGTTTTCAGTGTTGTAAATGTTTTTGACTCACCACTAGCAGTACGATATGAGATTGTAAATTTTATATTTTCTTCAAGATGATAAGGATTTTCTGTGTTTAGGTCAACTCCAGGCATAGTCCAAGCGAGAATGCCACCATTCCGTGGATTTGGTTTCTCAATCAAATTACCATTGGTTGCAAAAGCTAAGACACCTGAATTCGCATAGACGACATTGCCTCCTCCACCATAGTCAAAGAACATGTCATAAACACCTATAACATTTTTTTGCTCGATGCCGTTTGGTCCAGCTGAGATTGCTATGTTACCAAGATGTAATGAATTATTTGAAAGGTATAAATCACGGAAGCGATGTGTTGAAGAACCCAAATCCCAAGTGACATTTGCGTCAGGAACTAAGTGACCTGTTACACGACCATCAACTTCATGAGTGACAGGCACCCATTTTACACCGTTGAACTGAAGATACTGTTCAGTTACCGGCGAATTTGTTGTGAGGTCAACATCATTGAGAGTGTCTAACTTTAATGTGTTGACATCAAGAGTGATGTCTGTTCCATCACCAAGCTTTGAATAAATTTCTACAAAGTTTTGATTGATTTTTTGACCACCGGCTCTTAGCGTATCACCAGTATTATCATTTGCTATTACCCCTAAATCTAAATCTTGTTTTGCCATGTCTTTATTGTAAACTGATGTTTGAAATTATCCAAGGGCAATCGCAAGTGCCGTTGCGTCTTGGGATGCTGTTCCTATAAGCTTATTCGAAAGAGAACTTAAATCCACATTGACCGCATTACCATCTGTAGTGACTAATTGTAATATGTTTGTGCTGACATCAAATGTTGCTGTGTCGAGAAAAGTATCTGAAGTATCAGTAATACCTTTTATTTGAGTCCCGTTAGGTATTTCAATAATACCATTATTTGCTTTGAAGACTGTAATACCTGCTAAATTGAGAACGCCTCCAGCCACGCTGACCTCGTATTATGGTGAAATGTTAGTTGGGCTTAACTCGATTTGTTGAGCAGTAATTGTAGGTCCTGGTGTTCCATCTGCTTTTTTAGTCGAAATTTCTTCTACGTTAAAAAGATATACTGAGTTATTCGCAAAGTTTACTTCCAAATAAGGAGTTTGTAAATCTTGACTTCTCAATGCGCTCAGACGAATTGTATTTGTTTTTTGTAGAGTAAATCCACCTAAATTATATATTTGTGGCATCTTACATCACCTTTATTTTTTCAGCATCAAGTTCTCGCCCAAGTCTTGTGAAAATCTTTTCAATATTATGAAGAGTAACACTTTGTTTAACGTTATCAACCGTGATGATATCAAAAGATGCGTCTTGATTTTTGATTGTATCTACACGAAGTTCAGCAATAGTCTGAACGTTATCTCCTCTTAAATTAAAAACCTGTGGCATTTTATTTTCCTTGTTCGATTATTTTTAGCAAAATGTCTTTTTCAATTTCAACTGTAAATTTTTTTAAAAATCCATCAACAAAATGAATTGTAAATTGTTTTTCTTTATAAAAAATTCCACAGACTAAATTCAAATTAATTCCAATGTTCGAATCAATATTCATTATATTTAAGTCTTCTACATTTCTCTCAATAAACAAAGAAAAATCTTTATATTCTTCTGTTGTTTGTTTTACCTTTGAGCTTAATGAACCTGAAAATTCAAGTTCTAATATTGAATCTTTATACTCATAATATAAACAATTTTTTAGATTGAAAAATTGGTCTTCAAGATGTATAAACATTATATCGATGGCTCACTATCTGGATAATTGATTGATTCACCATAAACATTCCATAAACCCATACCATACTTAATGTACCATGTCTTGTAGAAACTTTCCCATTCAAGATGAATTACTGTCGGAACATTTTGTTGATGATTGTAAACAACACCATCACCTGTCTTTGTTGGATCATCAAAAATTCCTTCATAGTTCATATAGTTTGAAGGATCTGCATTGATGAAAACATTTGCTGTGTTCACACTTGTTGAAACTTTGACTTCCATACCTTGGTCTGGTGAATATTCACCACCCATTTCAGGTAGATTGATATACAAATTATTACAAGTAGTATTTGCATAAAGATTTAAACCACCACGATTCAGAATAAAGTCATGAGTAACAGTAAATGTGAAATTGTTATTTGCTAAAGTACGAAATACTGTATCTTGAGGAGGAGCAGAAGGATGATCTTCAATTACTAATTGATAATCACCAGATATAATACTTTCTGTATTGGGCACTAATGAATCATTCTCAAGAAGAATTGTTGTTCCGCTGTGAGAGTGGAATCCTCGTCCACGAACATTCAGCACACGAACTGTAGCACCTAAGTCCAAACCTTCAACAAACTTTAGAATTTTATATTCGTTTCCGTAATAAACTTTATTCTTTGTTCCGTCCGGTAGAGTGACTTCACGAACACCAGGAGGTGTTGTCAAGATGTCATAGTTCAATGTTGACTGAACAACACCGTCAATTGTGACAATCAAACCGAACTTGTCAAAGACCTCGTTGTCAAGAACAAATGTGCTTTGCTTGACAGAAGCAACAAAGATTTCTTCAAGTGCTGTTGATGATGAAAGGTTTGTTGAAGTTGTTGTACGAATTGTAACAACTGTTTCTTCGGGTGGTGGCTCATAGAATTTGAGTTTTGTAGTATTTTTGTTGAATTCAAAGAGATAAGAATCAAATGGATCCTGAATCACACCACCGACAGATACGATTGCGTTGTATGTTGAAATCGGAACAGAAACTAAAAATTCTGTATTTGCTCCGTCACCCTCAAATTTTTCAATATGATTCCAGTTTCCAATCTTTAAACTATCAACATATTGTTTTGTTGCGACATCATGAGCATGTTCAGGTAGAGCAGCATTTCGAATTTTACCATATCCTAAATCAATACCATGTTCTCCAGTCATGATTGCATCAGGTGTAACCCGATTGAAAACCATTTTTGAATCATCAGTGATACTGACTGATGGCTCATATACTTTAAAATTTGTTCCTGATGGAACAGGATTGTTTGGCTCAACACTCAGAAGTTTACCATAAGTAAGTGAGGTATTATCAGAATCAATAGCTTTAATCCATTTTACCTGACCAGTATCGAATACAAGAAGTTTATCAATTAGATCATAATTGTTTGATGCCATATCAGTGAGAAAAGTAGGAACTCCAGAAATAGTAACAGTACTTCCCGCATCTGCACTCAAAGTAAATGTAGTTGGCGAAAGCAAACTTCCAGTTCGAACAAATAGATCCTCCCCTGTTCCTTTTTTCGAAGTAATCGTATTATTAATAAAAGCCATTTTTATCCTTTGAGAAACTTGATTGTAAAACTTTATATTATTTAGAAAGCTTACTTTCTAATTCATTGATTCTTTGCTGTTGTTCTTGTAATGCCGATACTAAAACGGGAATGATCTCAGTATACTTAATTGATTTTACATTATCGGGTGATGAAACAACAGTTGGTAAAACTTTTTCCATTTCTTCTGCGATGAAACCAAATTCTTGTGTTCCAGGTTTTTTCTTGCGATTATATGTAACTGGCTTCATATTCATGATTGCTGAAAGTCCACTGCTGTATTCTGAAATATTTTCTTTGAGAGTGACTGAAGAAGAAATTGTTGGCGCAGCAGGGAAAGAAACAGCACCAGCTACAACTGTTAAATCTTGTTGAATAAATGCACTTGATTGAAGCTCAAAATCACCAGAACTAATACGCAATGCTGTTCCACGAATAGTTCCTGTGCTTCTTTCAAACTCACAAGTTCCACAAGTTAGGTCACCATCATCAATATTCAAACCACCGGCAGTTACCTGAACTCCTCCAGCATCTACTGTAACTCCACCAGCATTTACTGTAATTCCTAATCCACCTGAACCTTGAACAAGAAGACTGGTTCCAGCAGTAATGTCTTGCCCACAAGCAATGTAACCATTTGGTAATAAAAGTTTAGTATCATCTAAGTAAGATGTATCAGAGCCATTTATAATTTGTAATTGACCATTATTTGGTAATACAAAATTTGTATCAGATGAGATATTACCCGTTGCTGAAACTGTGGTGGCAGAGGCGGCTTGCGCTGTAAAGTTACCAAAATCGATTGCTGATGCTGCAGTCAGGTCAACTGAACCTGTTGAAGAGAGTGTGTCTGAAAAAGTGAGAGGTGAATCAATATAAATTGTATTTGCTGCTGACGTTGTAATTCTTGTTCCATCAACTTCACTTGTTATATTAAATTGAGTTGGATCAACACCTACTTGAATTTCAGTATTTGCTTTTAGTGAAGTTGATGACTTCAAAGATCGAATCAAAACATCAGAGGTTTGATCCATACTTTGTGAAAGAACAATGTTTCCATCAACTTCAAGCCGTGAACCATCAGTGAAAATAATATCGTTATTTGCAAAGTTCAAATCTGTATTGTATAGGTCAATTGTTGAATCTGTCAAAATAATATCTTGACCTATTTGCGTAACATCATTTGAAAGTATTATTGAAGATGTTGTTTCAAATTCAAGTGAAAGAGTCTTTGTTGTTTCAGTAGCATAATCACCAGTTTCAAACACAAATCCACTATATTGAGTAATCACACCACTTGCTTCAATTTCATCAATATATGAAAGTATACCATTATAATATCTTCGTGTAGGATCAGCTGCAATATCAAAAGCGGCACCAAATGTAAATCCATGTGTAGTTGGAACTGAGAAATGTCCAGCAGCCATTGAGAGTCCATCAATGTCAAATGTCATAGTTGGATTATATCCAACATTATCCATTTCATCAACAGTAAAATCAATTGAATTATGAGCAGAAGTTGCTTTTGTGTTTGAAGTCAAACTACCAATCGTTGTAATTTCTGAAGCTAAGATCTGAACAGAAGCTACAAGATTACCTAATGTCAAACGATATACTCCTGCTCCAGAACCCGCTGGGTTTGAAGCAACAAGAATGTTATCAGTCATCTTTAGCTTATCTGCTAAGATTTCTGTTCTTCCAGAAAATGAATTATATTCAGCATCTTGATTAATAACTAATTTACCCTCAGCTTTACTGAAAGTTACCAATTGCCCTTGCCCACCTGAACCGTAATCAATTACAGAAGCAAGTTTAGACATTGAAAATCCACCATCTTCAAACTTTTTAATTGTAACATTTCCTGAGTTACTATCTACTGGTTCATAAGCAAGATAATGAGCTTCAGTTAAAGCACTATTAGGTATATCAATTGGATCTGGAAATACAATTGTTTTATTTCCAGAAGGAGTTGTAAGTTTAAATTCATCTTTCACACTAAGACTATCAATACTAGCACCTACCATTGTAGCAGTGTCTGAAATGTCAAGTTTTGTAAACCCAGCAGAATCTGAACCTGAATCGTAAGTTGAAACTACTTTATCAATATAATTAAGAGTTGACGTAGGCATCTTTTATTTCCTATATTATTTTTGAGTAGAAGAAGATTTGCGAGTTCTTTTCTTTGGTAGTTGTTGTTTCAATACATCAATCTCTTCTTGCTGCTGTTTTACTGCTTCAATCAAGAGAGCAACAACCTTACTATATTTTACACCACTTGCTTTATTATTTTCGAAAGAAGCTAAATTAGGTACCACATTTGCTACATTCTCAGCAATCAAACCGTATTCTGGAAGAGGATTTTGTTTCTTCTCATCCTTCCAAGTAAATTCAACACCATTGAGTTGCCTTACTTTATCAAGAGCAGATTCAATTGGCTTGATATTTTCTTTGAGTGCTAAGGCAGAAAGTTCAATTACAGAACCACCCACAATCGCATCATGAGAAAGACCGATACCTCCAGAAACTACAAGAGCGGCGTCTGAGATTGAAGATGCTTGAATTGAGTTAGTAATCTTAAAGGTGCCTGCAAAATTTACTGGATCAGTCAACCCCGAAAGAAATTCTGCTTTACTCAAGAATCCAAAATGTGTTTCACCCACATATCTTTTTGGTGATTGAATAACAGTAATAATCTGACCTGGAGAACGAGCAGAACTAAATTTAATTGTACAATCACTATAAGGCACTGTAGCATTATTAATAGATGTGATTGACACTATATCACTTCTTGGTATACGAATACCGTTGACGTATATTTCAAGTTCATGCTTTTCAAAAGGACGAAGAATCATTTCAAATGTTACATCAGGTCCTACATGTCCAGCAGGCAATTCTTGAACAAATTCATTCTTCACATGAGATAGTGTAATCCACGCATTTTCAGTTGCGTCCCAATATTCAAGAGCATCTACCTTATCAGATGAACCTACATTTGTGAGAGTTGTGCTGTTCGTATCATTTAACTGAAGAGCATCACTATTCATTCGTAACATCCCATGTTCTGGTGCGAGTGGACGTTGACTATGGTCACCAACGGGAAGCTTGAAGAATCCAGTACTATCAACTTTAACACCATTTGGTTGAACAGTTAGCTTAGTGGCTTCTGGTGAACTAATTGTGTCATTGAAGTGACCCAATGTTCCTTGACTTGCTTCTGTCCAAATTGTATATTTACCTATATCAATATTCGATTCAACTTTGACTTGACCAGTTTCTGTTCCAGAAATTGATGTGTTTGTGGTTGAATACAAGAAATATTGATCTTGTTGCATGTTTGAGAGGTTGAATCCATTTGTATAGAAATGAAGAATATCGTTTGAATCATGAGCTTTGACTTCTGTATCTTGATTCAAGTCAATAACACCACCTAAACCTCTCCAGGTTCCGTTTGTGTAGCCTTCAAATAAGTTTGTTCCAGCATTATAACGAATTGTTCCGTCTGTTGCCGCTGGGTGAGGAGCCGTTCTTGGAATTGATTCAACAGGCAGTCTTAAACCAGATTGAGTCCCTGAGAAGTCTGCAGTGACACCATCCATTTTAAGAAGATGATTATGATTCTTTGTGACATTAAATCCAATTGGATTTTCAATTCTTGCTGAACCATCACCGTTCCCAGGAGATGAAGTATCAGTAGCGAGATGCCAAGCGTCAAGCTTTCGTGTTTTTTCTGGTTGAATAACAATATTTCCACCAGCTCGAGATGCTGTTTTATACTGAATTGTTTGATTTTGAAGTTGAACAGTAGGTGTCAGATGTATTGAGGCGGATGTTGTCTTTGTAGCAAAATGAGTATCAAAGTCACTCCATACTTCATAAAAATTACCGTCAACTTCATATCTTATACCATGGTCTTCATAATTCAAATCAGCGCCAGCTTTTTGTATTTGTAATGCTTCAGTTAAAGTAAAACAATCAAGAATCAATGTATCACCAGCATCAACAGGACGATCACCGTTTTGAACACCACCAATGATTAAGTCAGACATTGTTTCTGTCATGATTTCAGTGAGTGGTTGTCCCATAGGATAGATTACATTGATTTCTTCACCCATTCCCGTATTGTTTGCTGTTACATTAATTCTTCCACCAAAATCGTAGTTTGTTCCGCTGTAAGTATTTTGATTATTTGCAGTATTGAAATAATAGAAGTCGTATTGACTCGCAATCGCAAGATTACTTGGAGTAAAGATTACATTTGCTGTAACGATTGGATTTGAAGTTCCATCATCATTGTTTCGGAAGTTTTGAATATAATCAGCTAATTCTCGATTTGCTCCACCATTATATTCAATACCATTCAACTCATACTTAATATCATATGGAAAGGGTGAGCCATTTTGTTTGAAAACTAGATTGTTGATATGAAGACGAACTTCATGAGGAGGACCAAATGAATATGTAGGATCTGATGCATCAAATGGCAATGTTCCAATCAGCACTGGTTCTTTTACACCATCAATTGTGTTTAGACTTGCGTAATCAATTGTGAAAGTAAGTCCATCTCCAAGTGCTAATAGATAATCATTATTCTTTGCGTTACCTGTTGTAAATGTTCCGTCAGTAAAAATGTCACTTTCAATTTGTTGGCTTGATCCGGCAAGGAAGTTTGTTTCAGCAACATATGAATATGAATTTACAGTTCCTGACCAGTAGAAATACTTATGTGTAGGTTGTGTATAATCTTTTGGAGAAAATGTAACTTTGACAACGGTGCCATCATTCCAATCTCTTGATAAAAATTCATTTTTATATTCTTCATAAGAACTATAATCAACACCGTCAATATTATAGATAATTTCTGAGTTAGCCGTGCTGCCTGGATTTGAAGGATCTGGTTCTAATACGCTTGTTTCTCTTGTAGAGCCTGCTGACGTTCCAATCGCAAAAGGAATTGTATTTGTAGTTTGAACTGTCGAATCTAAACGATATTCAAAAACAAGACTATCTTTTTGATTTATGAATAGTTTACGAAGGTCTTGAAAGTTTGCACTTAAATATTCACCTTGAGCATAAGTTTGTTGAGGAACATCTGAGTCACCTGGAATCTTTGAAATAAAATAACTACGAACGGCGCCTGATTCATAAAGTTTAATACGAATATTTTTAGGTTCTGTTGTGCCATGCTTTGAACTCCAGGGGAAACGATTACCACTATTGACTAATCTTAAATATGCTGTTGTTGCAGATACATCAAAACCAGATCTTTCTGCTGAATGATTAGTTCCTCCTGTGTTCAACACTAAGTTATTATCTTGAACTTGAAGTGTTTCGGTGGTCAATTCAACAGAATCACCCAAGACACTTAGGTCTCCATCAATGATTACATTTTGATTAAATTGTGTTTCTGAAGAAGTTGTACGAATTATTTCTGTTCCTCCCAAAACAGTTCGAACAATTGGCTCTGTGAGACTTGAGGCAGCAATAGCAGGAGCAACAGTTGAACCAGGAGTAGGATCTACAATCTCAATATATTCACTTGAAACTGTATGACCTCCAGCATTCTTGATAATATTCTTTGCTTCAGCTTTAATCGCAGCATAAGTTGCTGCTGCTGTAAAGATCGTATTATCGTTTTCATGCCCAGCAACTGTATAATCAGTCGAAAGAGTGTCGATTTTAACTGAAGTATCAGTATCCAAAAAGAAACTATTTGCTTGAATGTCACGAATACTAAGACTGCCGAGATTATCATACCTTACAAGTCGATTTCCACCTCTTGTAGGGTTTGCGGCATTTAGGTCGTCAATCAATTTGTTAGTGGTATCAAGCCAGTTACCAAAGGTTTGACCAGTTACGATTCTTTTGATAAGTGCCATTCGTCTTTCCTAAATTATTTGGATATTAAATGAGATAAAATCTTTTTCATTTCTTCGATTTCATTTCGAAGAGAAAGAATCTCGTTCTCTTGATTTTGTAATTTAATGTTGAGCTTGTTTTTTTGACAAATATTAAGTCTATGATTATTTATGTCATCTTTATTTGTCGCAACAATCGCTAACGATTGACGGTCTCTTTTATAGTTTTCAGTAAACACCGCTCAAGTTAATAGAGGTTGTAATTAAAGCTGAAGTTCTACCAACAGCATCTTCGATAATTAAATTGAACGTATTGGTTGTGTTTGCGGAAGCATCATACTCAAATAATTTTGTAATTCGTTTATTTTGTATTATATTTATACTTTCAAAACTTGCTGGATTTGTTGATTCAACAAAACTAATTGCTGAAACACCGACACCAGCGTCAAAGATATTTGCTTCTACCCAAACTTTTTTCTTAGCACCGTCAATCATTGATTTTTTAATTATGAGCGAACCATATGGATCAGCAGGAATCGGCTCGCTCACAAAATCAGTTTTACAGAATTTCTTCTCACCTTCTAATGCTCTCAACCAAACATATAAGTCATGCTGACCACTGCTTATAACTGAAACATCCAAATTGAAATTGAATTTATATTTACCAACACTATCATATGACAAAGGAGTCACAGGATTCCAAACAGTTGGTTCACCAGAATCATCTACAAGGAATCCATATTCCATTGTAGTAGGATCTGTATCTGTATCGAATAAAACATCAATTTGATTTGTTGTTCCTCCACAATAACCATGAGTATTCACTTCAAATGTTTCTAATTCAAAATCTAAAACTCTCAAAGCGATACGATAATTTGTTGAAATCAAACCATCTTGATCTCGTAATCTCAAATACATAATTTTTGGACCATTCATATCGACAGCAGGAATTTTAAATTCTTGAGTAATGGTACCACTTTTTGTCAAAGGTATTGATTTGAAATTATCTGGATCTTTAGTAAAGCCAATCGCATATGCTTCAATTGGAACTCGAGTGTCAGGTGGTGCTGCAGTCGTAAATGACCAAGTTACTGGTAAAACTAAAGCGTTTCCTGATGTGTCTGTAATACTAGCAGGCGCTGTAACATTAATCGTTGTTGTTCCCGGAAGAGGACTTGATGGAGTGACCGTAATTACTTTTGAAGAATATGTAATGCTTGCGGGGTAAGGTGTCCAATTTCCTGTTGTTGTCGCAGGATCAAGTTCTTCGTCAAAAGTAATTGTAATCGGTGTATTCACAGACACATTTGTAGCACCGGGTGCAGGTGTTTTTGAAACTATTGTAGGTGCTGTGGCGTCAACGGCCGGTGCTTCAATTTTTAAAAGCAACTCGGCTAGACTCGGACCTGCCTCCCATGTAGCAGTAAAGGCAGTCCCAGTGTTGTACCGATTCATTGGTGTGTTGTCAGTACCCTTAATGTATTCTGGTATATGCCAAATCGAATATTCATGACCTGCTTTGAGTACGCCTCCAGGAATCGCAACATATATACAGTGACTCATAGGAGAGTTACTTGTAATATTATTGTTAAGATGGCCATCGCTTAAAAGACCTGATGTAAAACCTCCTACACTAGTTGAAGTCAAATTATGTACGTCATCATAATATTTCCACCATTCAAAACCGAAACCTGCTGCGCTAACCTGGTTAAAGTACGTCAGGTTGCCGGTGCTGGAGAGTTCTGTTCTATCCATAATACCGATGGGCTTTGTAGGCGCAGATGTAATTGCTGAAGCATCCAATGGTTTGTCAAATTCAAGTAAAAAAATAGCAGATGAAGATTCTAACGGGGCTTCATAAGTAGCAGAAACATCATCAAGATTTCCTGCCTTGTCGATTACAGAACCGGGATTATAGTAAAAGTGTATATTAACAATTTCTGGTGGTGTAGGCGGAGGCGGCGGTGTAGGTGTTGTATTCTGAGTCAACCCATTATTATGTGTATCAGCAACAAAGTCATCAATCGTATTATCAATTAGTAACTGGTCTATTTTTTCAAGATAATAATGATTCGTGATGTCAGTGCCCGCCGGAGGATTTCCATTTATATGATTATTAGGAAGCCAAATATATTGCCAATAATTCGTAGGTGCTAGACCAGAGGCAAAACCATTATTAAGCATTGGTTGAAAATTACCATAATCATCAGGAGGACCTGCTGGGTTTGTACCAAAAAGATTCCATTGAAATCCTACTATAACATTTCTTGTTTGAAGACCTCCAAAACTATAAGGTTTTGCAAAACCATCAATCTCTGTTATATCATCACTACAAAAAATATTAAGTTGTACATGTTTTCCTTCAATTTCAGACGCATTATGAGTACTATCCGGCCAATCCCCTTGGGTGCTTTTTGTAGCCGCTGTCGTTCCAACAGGCCATTCATCATGACCAGAATTTAACACATAATATTTTTTTCGACTGTTTGTCGGATCGTGTACCCATAATTTTGATAATGCTAAAGCATAATCTTTAAGGTCTGCTCTACGCCAATCATAATCAGAAAGAGTAGTTTTAACTTCATAAAGATTTCTATTCGTTCCACCTTGATTATAGGTAGCAGTAATAGTGAATGGAAGACTAGATAGAGCTACATTATTTGTGTTAACATTTGAATAATTGAGCGACATTCCTTATTCCTTATGGTTTTGATTCAATGTCAAAGACAAGTGTTCCTGTGTAATAACCACCTTCCCTCTTTAGATTAATTGGTGAAGCTATCGTTGTAATTGTTGGATTTTTGACAACTAAGGATAGCTGAACACTGCTTGTTGTTTTATGACCATTACGATCTTTTGCGTGAAGATATACTATATTATCTGGACCTACATTCGACAAGGCAAATTCATTTGTGCTTCTTGTCTCACTAAATGCTACAGATTTAGCCGGTGTTGAAACATCTTCCCAGAAAGCATTATAGAAGTCAATTGTTGGTTGAATTGTAAGAGCATATTTCTCAACTTCAACTAAACTATCCATGTCAGCAGTAAACACCTCGTTTGTAATACCTGTTCGTGAAATCGATGCCGCACCGTCAACTAACATGTTTGAGATTGCTAACGAAGTGCCATCGTGAAATGCTTCAATATGAGTATTACTTGCCATGTTACCAGCATAGTCATAAGCATAAATTTCATAAACATGTATTTCTCGATCAACAGAAGCATTTGTATAAATGGGTGTGTATGCTACTTTTGTATATTGATTGATTGATGATTCTGTGATATCTTCATCCTTATAAATAAAATGCCCTGGCTCATTCTTCATGAAATCTACCATTCGAGAATCTGAAACAGGATTTGTTCTTTGTTCGATTGAGAAGAGTTTATAGCCAGGAGACATCAAATTTGTATCGTCGAAAGTAGGAATCGCAGCAGCCAATGTTTGAGGTGCTGGAGCCATACCTTTATTGAAAAGACGAATATCTGTTTCAGGTCTTGCTGCTAGACTTAACTCACTTACAGAAACTTTACCCTTTGCGCTTGCTACATTTAGAATTGCGGTATCTTCTGCTGGGTTTCCTGTATAATTATTCACAAGAGCAAACACTTCTGTTGAACTTACACCAAAAATATCTTCGAGCAGTACAAATTGAATATCAAGTCCTGTTGGAGGAGTAAGAGATGAAAGTGTTGTGTGAAGTTTAGGTGTTTGTGCAACATGTGTATCATTCACAGGAACTGTTGCCATGAGAACACCATTATCATACAATTCGTAACGGTCAATACCTGCCGCATCTTTGACCTCCAAGGCAAACTCTACCCAGAAATCTGTTGATGGTGGAGGATCAACCCAAGGACGAATTTCTGTAACTTCAAATCGTGTAATCTCAGGAGGTTGACTATCGTAATAAAATTCGTAAGGTACTTCAACAGTATTATCAAATGTATCTTTTACAACTAAGAAAATCGTATGTGGTCCATCAGGAAGAGTTACCATCGTTGTTGCGCTGAATGTTCCTGAATCGGCTGTAGTTCCCAATCCAAAACCTACAGGTGCTGGGTAAGAGCGGAAGAGTGTTGAAGCATCGCCATCAAAATTATATCCAAGAACTGATAATGCATAATCATCAGTAACAGTATAATCAAAATTTGTTTGAGTTGGATTTAGATAATACTTATTGATTGGACTTGCAGACTCGAATGTGACACCAACAGGCGCAGACGAGTCAATATACATTCTTGTATTTGCTTTTTCTGATACATTACCCGCAGCATCAATTGCTGAGAAGTAGAACCATTTCCAACCAGAATCTTGTACAGAAACTTGCTCTATTTTCTTGAATTCAGTCGGTGCTGAACCATCGTTGATGATCGGTGGAGGTGTTCCAGGAACAGGATTATAAACTGTTTCTGTATTACTCTGTGAAATGTAATATTCAACAAGACCAGATGTGACGTCATAAGCATGAGCATTGAGAGTGATATCAAATGTACTCGGTGTTCTGACAAAGCCATCGATTTTAAAGTCAACAACTTCAGGTGGTTCATAATCATATATGATTGTTGCTACAGTGTTTGAAATATTTTGACAGAAATCTTTGATATACATGTGAACATTACATGTGCCTTGATCAAAACCGAGAGCCTCTAAGTCAACACTGAATGTGGATGTGATTGCTGTTGCGGGTGAAAGAGGAATGGTTGCCCAGCCTGGACTATCCCAAACGAGATTTGCCGTATTTGAAATAAGATAATCTGTAACACCTCGATCATCGAGCATGTCAATACGAACAAGCACATTTTTGTTTGTTGTATAAGCAGCACCGCCATTGATGACACCATAATTGATTGTTGGTGGATTGTCTTCTAACCAAACATCAAAATCAGAATTTGCTGATTGATTATTCAAACGGTCAATTACACTTACATTGATTCTTGTGTCACCATAAGTTGCAACTGGTATATAATAAACTTCATTTGTTACAGCAGATAATGATTCTGGAACAATCGTTGAAACATTTGCTGAAGACCACACACCACCAATACGAGTAGTTTCAACTTTATGAATTACTTCAGCATGATTGTCATTGTATGTCATTGTGTATGGTACCACAAAATGATCTATACCTGCTACATTTGCTCGTTCAATACGGTTTTGAAATGCGATACTGACTGTTGGTTTTGTTTTATCGTATTCAAAGACTTCACCAGCTACGCTGATATTATCAAAACGATCTTTTATATGAATGAAGAAAGCACCATGACCTTCTGTAAATCCTAAAGCATCTAAATTAATTGTTTCGTTAATTGTTATATCTAACGCTGGTGTAGGAACTGCAGTCCAAGTAGCTGCGTTAAATGGTACACTTACATGAGGTGAATAGTGATAGTGTGTAATCTCTGAATAATCATGAGCATCAAATTCAATAGGTATCACATGTGTATTTGCGCCAACACCAGGTGCTGTATGAACTAAAGATGGATATCTTGTATTTGAATTGATGATTACATTGTTGACTGCAGCACCAGCATTATCCAGATAAATTGAAGGAACTGTATTTCCGGTTGAGCGGTTGCCTAATAAGTCTTCAACGAAGATGGTTGGTGAAATTGTATTGACTGGATACGAGCCATCTACACGAACATTGATATTTTGATCAAGATGATGAGTAAGTGGAGTTAAAGATACAACATCTGGTATGTGACCAGCTGGATCACGGAAAATAATTTTTCGTATACCGCTTCCAGTATCTGCGGCAGCTACACGAAACTGAAGAACATAATCACCACTAATACCGTAACTACCTATAAATGTGGTATTTGAAACAGTAGGAAGAGAACTATCAAAAAAAGTTGTTAAGGTCATGGGCGCAGATTCACGATAGCCATAATCTGAAAGTCCATGAACTTTGATATCTGATTGAACTTCTGTAATTGGATAACTATGATAAAAAGTTCCTTTAGGATTGACTTGGTTCGGATAAAGATCAACAGTATAGTTGTGTGAACCTGCATTGATATCAACTTCATACTTATCCACCATCGAACCAATAGCAGCCTGTATATCATAATCAACAGCAACATTGATGTCACCAACGGAATAGCTAATTGAATTTAATGAAAGAGTGGTAATTGGTGGTGATGTTGTTATATATTTTGAAAAAGTTCCTGTATTTGCATTTCCAAAAAAGTCTAAAACTTTCCAAGTAAAATTAGGATTGACCAATCCTTTAGGTAATGTGATTGTTCGAACTACATTGACATTATTTGCTCTTGGTATTTCCGTCCAATCGGTTGGCTCAAGAACTGTGCTATCCCAGAATTTATAATATTGTAATTGATAATTATCTTTGAAGTCTAAATCAAAATCTAAAAACATGTGAGTAGCATTTGAAGTTGCTCCCGCAAAGTAATAATCAAGATAAGGATCTGTTGTGTCTAAATCAAAATCAATACGATAAGTATCTGACATGTTATCAAAGTTATCTTTATAACGAACTGTTGCCCACTTTGGTCCCGCTGTCAATCCGATTTGGAACTCATAAAATTCATTGAAGACTTGAACAGGAGGAACAATAGCGATTTCAACTTCTGGTCCACCATCACTATTCTGAATAAAGTATGATTGTATTTTACGATTATCAACAGCAAACAATTCAACATTTGCTGTATAAGTTGTAACTGATTTGGAAACATTATTCAATGTGAGACCACCAACCGTTTGAATTGCATCAAGGTCATATTCAAGATTATAAACAGGACTTATGTTCTTATACTTGTCAGCTACTCTTAGATAGAAATCGTGCTTACCTGTTGTTGTTCTGGGTAAATTGAGAGTAACAATTTCTGAAACTGTATTGTTCGGAGTTGGGAATTGTTTCCAGTTAATTGCTGAAGCATTGTCAACTTCAAGTGAATAGAAATAAACATTATCCGTAGGGTCTGAATCTTGAGCGTCGATTTGAAATGAGAGAACATAATCTGTGAGTGTGAGTGCGCCACCTGCAAATTTGAGACCATCTGTTCCTGGTGTTTTTTCAGGAGGTATATTGTTTGTTTTCACAAATAAACTATTTGCGTTGCTTTCATTACCAAAGGCGTCTTTGACTTGAACAAAGAAGTTCTTCGCAGCACCTAACTCGGAAGGATTTGCTACATCAAGATATATGTCTTCTTGTAGGTGAGTTGTTTTTGTTGTATAAATCCAAGGTGCTAATGTTACATTATCAAATCGATAACGATATGCTACGATTCCGTGATTATCAATCGCATCAAATCTTGTATGAATACGATATTCTGTAGTTCCTTTTGTTGTATCAGTGAATACAAAATTATTGATTGTTGGTTTTTGTTTATCAAACTGAACAGATACTACAGGTTTTGTACTTTCGTTACCATAAATGTCTCTTGCTTGAAAATGAAAATCAAGAAGGTCTTCATGTTCAGCAATAGGAATTACAATTGGTCTTCTTTCGATTAAGTGTGTTGTATCTGTGATTTGAATCCAATTGTTTGTGTGACCTGAGACAAGATTGCCTGTGTTTGAGTTGACGGCATATAATTTGATGAATTTGATTGCGTCACTATCAATGGCAGTGATATCAAAGTGAGCATCGTAATCTCCGTCACCTCGTAATTCACCCTCAACAAAACCCAAGCTCACTGCGGGTGGTGAGTTATCAATTGTCATTGCCTCTGCATAGACGGGAGATTCATTCCCAGAGAAGTCACGATACTTGGCATAGACAGTTTTTGAACCAGACTGACCCAAGTTGTAGGTCTGTCGAAAGTTGACTACCGTAGAAGGTGGAGCGATTGGATTCCAGGTTGTGAGATGTGAGGGTCCCACATCACTGAAAGCATAGTGTGTGACCAACCCACTATCAGTTGCTGTGAAATGAAGATTCGCATAGTAAAACTGAGATGGATGTGTTCCTACTTTCTCAGCATAGCTCATAGTCAAATCACCAGTTGGCGCAAATGTATCGAGTGTAAATTCATATTCTTCTACTGATGAAAGATTTCCAAAGTCATCGATTATTTGAGCATATGTCTTATATGTTCCGGCATTATTTGTAGCCTTATCAACTACAACCTGAGTATTAATCGTAACTGTTCCACCAGTCGCCAAATAATTATTCCATGATGCTACTGGTGTCGCAAATGTGGAAGAATACCCAACAATTTTCTGAGTTGTCGCAAACACGCAATCAATCGACATATCTAAAATATAATCAGTTGCTGTTTGTGAAATATAATTCAAACGATAGTTTGTAATCACCGGAGAAGAAGTCGTGAAGAAAACAGGAATTGTTGCACTTGTAATTTGATTATCTGAATAATCTGTTACTTCAATATAGAAGTCATGTGTTGAATTATTTGATATTGTTTGAGGAACAATAATTTCAACGGTTTCATGATAATTTTGAATACCTATGGGAATTGTGATATTCACATCATTTGAAGAATCTTGCATTCTTCCTAATTTGATATGTGAAATACCAGCATCATCATGAAGGTCAATATCCCATGATACAACAAAATCACCAGAACCATTTTTTCGAATGCCTACTTTTGAAAAATTATTGATTGTTGGTGATTGTAAATCAAGATAAAAACTTGTAATGAATCTTACAACATCTCCACCATTATTTTCAAATTCAACTTCTACATCATGCCATCCTGTAGAAACCGCACTCACTCCCAATAGATAAGGAACTGCTGTAGTGCCATATGAATATTTTGGCACAGGAGCAGTCGGTATAACATTATTGGTGACTAATGCAGAATCATAATAAGTACTCATACGAATGAGTTCCGTATCACTTACGGAATTTACATTTATCCAAACTTGATAAGCGAGAGGAGTAGTCGATAAAAGTGTTGCACTATGAAGGGAAATACTGCCAATAATTGCCATGATTGTCTATTCAAAATATTTTGTTAGTGTATTTGTGAAGAATTTTCTAACCATATTTAGCTTATCTTTTTACTTGAATTTGAATTTCTTTGCGAGCAATTTCAATACCAGAAGAATTCTTGATTGAAATGTATGTGATAATATAATCAGTACCTAAACTTCCCACTGCAGCATTATCTAGCTTACCCGTAAACACTGCTCTTTTACGATAGTCATAACCACCACCAGGCCAACTAATTAACTGACTGTATGGTATCGGTGCGACTGTTCCTGGCGCATGGGCACCTGCTCCAGTTTTTGCTTGTATTGAAGATGGAATCAAAATCACTGGTGGATTGATGGCTGAAATCAAATCAAAAGTGACACCTGCTTGATACAAATCAAAAGCATCATCCATTTTTCCTGCAATTTCAGCCGCATCTGATCCTAACGTGAGTGTATCTAAAAGACCACCCCATCTTCTTGTTGCATTTGTGGCGGCGGTCAAACCATCTTCGTTTTTTGTGACGGTGCCACCTAAAGATTTACCCGCATCAAAGCAAATAAAGCCGACTTCATTTTTGACCAATAATTTACGATAATAACTTGAACTGCCTGAATCAGTATAAGTTGTTGATGATGAAGCACTGGAATTCCATGGAGGTCCGTCTGTTTCATCGGAAAAGAGAATAACTAATTTAGCGGCGGTTTCTCTCCAAGCTCCAGCTAATTCACCGGTTGCTGAACGACCAACGGCTTCAATTTTTGGTTCATGTCCACCAGACCTTGCATCTTTAAATACTGAAATACCTTCTTGCAAAGATTTATGACCTGGTGTTGGTAAAATACTTATATCATACGGCTTTTCAACAAATTTTGTCCAGGCATCACCAAAAGTTAACTCACCTGTTGTTGTAACAATTCCTGATTGACTTGATGGATTCCAATACCATACAATACAGAAACGAGCATCAGAGAAATTTGTTCTTGAGTTTCGTGCGAATTGACTGATTGCTGTGACAAGAGTTTTTTCAGCAAAGTTCTCATCAGTGAACCAATAAGCATTGAAACGATTTGAACTTGAATTTGAATTATGAGAATCCCTTGAACCATCAGCATATTCTTTGGCTTGAAGACCCGCACTCTCCATAACTGTTTCAACTAATTCATCTTTTGTTGCAGTCTCATGAAGTTTATAAATTTGCTCACCGTTTGATGTGAGTAAGCTAGATAGTATCGGCCAATCAGAAGCAAGATTACCACTAGGTGATGTTATACTTGATAAACTTGAAACTTGATCTGCGGCAGTAATCGGTCCACGGTCTTTCAACAAATACTTCAGATTCACAAAAGCTTCTTTGATTTCAGTATCAATCGAAGTAAGATTATTTGTAATCGCAAACACACCATAATAGCCAGGATATGTAGCACAAAGTAATCTAACCTTTTTGCTCGGTTGTGGAAAGCAAGCGTCATATAAAGCATTTGAAAAATCAGGAACATAACTACCTGAACGGTCAATACACATCACTACATCAACTGCTAAAGAAACTTGATCAACAAAGTAATCAATTTCAATATCTGTTTGTCCGAAAGGATTATTTCCTAAGTCAATTGGTCCTACTTTGACTGGAGGTCCTTGAGTTGGCGGAACAGGAGTGCCGACATCGTAAATGATGTAAGTTCGGCTTGCTGTTTTACCAAATGAAGATGTTCCGATAAAGATATAAACACCAGGAGCATTAAAAGTGAAGCCTTGAATTACACCTTGAACGATTGTACCTACATTGATGTTTTGTGAACCACCTGCTCCTTTCGGAATAAAAGAAGCTGTCCATGTGGCTGAATCATCGATCACATTATTGTTGATTGATTTCCATTCCTGAGGTTGATTACCACTATCAATATCCATTGTAAGCGCAATGTTACGAGTATCACCAACAAAAGTAGGTTCTGTAGTGTTTGTCGGCGTATCTGGTGGTATATAAGCATTGACAAACAAATCATCAATTCTCGGAATCTTAAACAAGAAGTCCGAGAACTTTAGAGCATCACCACCTTTTTGTTGAGGATTTGCCGGATCTGTAGGGAATGGTAAAAATTCATCTGATATCGGTACCGTTTGAGTGTTTGCTACACGCAAGCCACGATACTCACTCAGTTTATGAACACGATTTGTGCGAACTTTTGGTGTTTGATTTGAAATCATACCAGTGTGAAATACACCATCACCAAACATGGATACAATACTTTCACGAAGATCATGCTCATCTGCTTTACCTTCAAACTTATAAGGCGCACCAACTGATCCTCCCTGAGTTGGAATGACATAATCTGGATTCTTCAGTTCAGTTGAAATCATTGTTCTTGAATAATTACCACAAACATCAACAGCCCAGAGATAATGGGTCTTCATTGAATTTGGAAAAGCTAATTGAAAATCACCAGTGAAATTTGTTGCTGTGAGTGGAGGATCCAAAACAGTCCAAACACCAGGATCTGCTTGTGAATATGGAGGTGGAACACCATATGAACCTAAGACATAACGATGAACCCAACTTTCATTGTCATAAACTTCTCCAGTGATACGAATATTATCTGAAGTTACTTCACTATCACGCTGATAAGTCTCAATCGGATTATAGTTAGGATCGGTATAATCTGAATAGACTTTTGTTGTAGTGTCTAATGCAGATATATCTAATTCTTCAACATCAATATTACGACACCAAGGACCAACAAAGTCATTGATGTATTCAATTGTATATTCTTCTCGAAAGAATTGTTGAGGAAAGCCTGGAACATCACCACTATGACCATGAGTCGAAACCCATAAGTAGACTGTCTTTGTCCCAAAAGTTCCTGAGAATGTGAAATTCTGATCTTTTGAAATTGTAAATGTACCAAAAGAAGCTATTGCTTCCCAACCATCACCTGCCGTATCAACAAATTGCTGAAGTTGACCATCCCATTCAGGAGCTTTAGTTGGTGAAAAAGAAGAATCTTCTGTGAGAAGATAACCTGTTATGAAGTCACGACCACCATTTGTATGAATGTTACCGGATTCGACACGAACCGCCCACTCATTTGTGAGTGAGTTTGTAAATATTCTGCCTGTTGGATCATTGATTGAAATTGTAGGTGAATCAATGCTCGTAATCTGAGAAAAATTTTGTATTGGGTTTTGACTTGTGTCAATATTAAATTCTTTTGCTGAATACCAATAATCAGCTGGATCATGTGTTCTTACAAAGGCAACACCATGATTTTTCGACAGGTCTGGTTCAATAAATGTATATGTGTCCGCAAGTTCAAGTTGTTGTCCTTGAGAACCTTTCCAGAAATTTTGTGGTGTAACAACCCAATGTTGGTCCATCGAAGAGAGATATCCTTCAAGTAGGTGTGGACCATTCGATGAAATTGTTGCCTTAAAACGAACCTCAACCATCCAAGGAGATGCTGGAACTCTTGCTGCGTTAAGAATATTCCACACGATTGTTTGAGCAGACCTCTTGACTACAAAACTATTTGATACATAGTTTTCTGCTTGGTCATAAGCACGAACTTCAATATTGTGACTACCTGGTGTTGATGGTATTGAAATGATTTCATCAATATGATAGGTGTTTGGATTCACATAGTTTGTTGTCAATACCTCTTTTCTTTGATTACCATTTACAGATACAGTGTAGTATACAACACCCGAATGGTCATCTGTAACCTCTTCATTGTGATAAATCCAATCACAAGCATATTGATCATAACCATTGGCATTCAAATGACGAATCGTGTATGGATCATCATTGTCAATTTTGAAAGAAGTTGTAATCAGGTCTGAGATATTTGTTGCTTTGTCTTTCCATCTCGCATAAAGATAATAAGATGGTCCTGCGTTCCATGAATCATTGGGCAACTCGTTTGGTTGTTGACCAGCTGGTGCGTCACCAGCAGAAGTTAAAGCAGGTCTGTATTGTAAATCAATATGAACTGATTGTGTGTCTGGCACATGTTCTCGCCAGGTTGGTGTAGGTTCTGAAGGTGATGATGTATATTGAAACCATTCATGATAGATACCTGAACCTTTTGGAAGTGATCCTGTTCCGCCACCCGCATTTCCAACAGGTGCTGGTGGAGAAGGTGGAACAACCATAGGAACAGGCGCAGATGCGCCGGTTGATTCTTGACTTGTATCGTTGATGATGATTGCTGCTGAAGTTGCAACAACAGCACCAGAAGCATTGTTCAATCTCAAACGAATAAAGAAGTCTTCATCACCAGAAAAAGAATCATATTCTGTTAATGAATCAGCATCTGGCATCACAGTGAATGAAGCGGTGCCACCAGAAATTGTAACATAACCAGTTGCTGTTGAAAAATCTTCTGGACGAGAAACTTCCCAGAATAATACAGTCCCATCAGATACACTCGTTGTTGTGATGTTAAAGGTTGCTGTCGAACCTTCATCAACACTGACTGCTGTTGGAGCAATATCATAAGTAGGTGGTGGATCTAAACTCGTATCGTTGATCGTTACGTCTGCAGAAGCTAATGTAACTGAATTATAATGAATCTCTGCCGTGAAAACTTCAACACCTTCCGTTGTGTTATCGAGTGTAGGTGAAACAGTAAATGAACCTGTATTTGATGTAATTGTGGTAGAGCCTGAAGATGTTGCGAAGTCAGCGGCGTTTGTTAAGCTCCAAGCCACACTATCACCGTCAGCTATATTTTCTGTTACAATATCAAATTCAAGATTTCCTCCTTCATCGACTGAAGTATCTCTTGGTGTAATGCTCACAAGTCCTGGAACTGGGATCAAACCTCCAATATTAGCATACCTCCAACCTTGAAGGTCTCCAGCACTATCAAGAAAAACTGTTTTGACATTTGTGAACCATTCTTGAATTCCCGTTTTAAAATTGTACATAGTCAATGAATAAGGAAAGGAACTAGCACTTGGAGTATTTGACTTAAGTGTATTCACGTCAATCGTAACAGCACCATTCCCATATGGTGTAATTGTTAAACGACCTTGTTGTTTTGTAACCACCCAGTCCCACGGGTTTCCTGCATTTATTAAGTGTGTTTTGTCATAAAAGCCATTTACAATTGCTATAAAACCATCAATGATTTCCTGATGAGTAGTAAGATTACTGTATGAATGAATGTAAGACGAATCAATGGAGGCTATATACTCTTGTCTCCATTGTACATAATTAAAACTGCTCATCGCAAGCAGACCGAGATCTCTTTGATAATTTATTGATGATGGATCCCAAGATTGATTCCATCCCATATGTGTACAGGTTTGTGTCTTAGTTTTAACTGATTCGGGAAAGACAAAAAGATTTAGTCTTATTTGTGTTTGTGTAGGAGGTTCTCCTTGCCCGTTATAAATAATTTGATCATGAATCCTGGCTGTGAGTTCATAATGAAGACATTTTTCAAGGTCTGATGTACTTACACCATGAGCAGATAATTCATCAAGTTGACGAACCCAAATTTTAATATCTTCATAATTACACCAATTGGCGAGAATTCCGTAGTTGCCCCAACTTGTATCGTAGGGAATTACTGATGATGAATAGTCTTGAAGCATTTTTACTGTCTAATCTTTATATTGTATAAGGCCAAGTTTTTATGGGATTCGTTTCGGGTAAATCACTCATCTCAATGCGACCATCAAAAGGTGCCATTTTATTCTTACCTAACCATTCGTATGTATAAGGTACATCCCAGCTGGCTCCACTTGGTGGTGTGATAAAGCCCACAGGTTTATTTCGATCTACATAGAAAGTTACTTCACCAATATATTGAATGTTCTGTGCCACATCCATCAAATAATAAAAAATCGTATTGATCGAGTTATCTGTCAATACAACATTCGTCAGAGAATCTTGAACAAAAGCATGATTCAAAGTTGAACTTGCGGGTGCTGGTTTTCCTTTGTCAAAGAAATCCTGTGGCGTTGGAGTCGTTGGTTTTGTTGGAGGATTCGTATTTGAATGTAGTAATAGAATTGAACCACCTGTTGTTGGATAACTATGTACTGGTGGAACTGCTATTGCTGAAACTGGTGAAGAAGATGGCGCACCTGTTGCAGAACCTGCTGAAGCAATTGTTGGTGCTGAAGTAAATCTTGCGGGTGGTGGAGCGCCTCCTGAGGCACCACCACATTCATCATATGAAACTCTCATGAATGTTACTGAAACCGAATCACCTACTGAAACATTTTTTGCAAAGAAACTTGCTTCTGGAGAAGTAGCACCACTAACAGATAAAACAAAATGAAATTTTCCGGTAGCTAAATCAACACATCCCGGTCTACATTGTCCCCATGTTATAAAGTCAGTTTTAACAGCGTAAAATTTGAGAGATGTCATTTTTGCAGGGTCTATGCCCCAAATATCAATCCATGCTTTTGAATGTGGCCAATAATTATCATTTACACAAAAAGCAGAATAACGAGGATGGTCACTTCTTCCCAACTCTCTTGCTCCAAAAACATCTTGAAACTTTGTCAACTCACTACCTTTTGCTTGAAGCATATTTTCTGATCCAAAAATTTGATTACCTGATGCGGTATCAAATTTAATCACTTCAAACACAACTGTTTCCTGGTCAATAATTGACCAACCTGGATAGTCAAGCTCCATTGATCCATTATGATTTCTTCCAAATGAATCTGCTTGATTCTGAATTGTGCTTGCTTCTGGGTGATCCGATGGAGGGCAACCACTGCTTGCTTGAAGTGCGGCAGTAGCACCAGGGTATGGTGTTGCTGATACAGGGAAGTCGGCATTTGGTGCGCCATCGCTGTAGACATTTTTCACGATGGGTAATTTTGCCACCGGAAACATTGAAGTTCCAAATCGCCCTATTTGAAGTGCTGATTCCATCACTTCTTTAAAGAATGGCTCTTGTGTAGGAAGGTTATACATGTTAACTGCTTTTGTCGAGGAGCCGGTAAAATATAAATTCCCTGGCCACATCACACCCGTGTCTTCAAAACTCCATCTTTTAATATCAACACCCGGCACATTGATTTGAACAAAACGATGGTCTGCCTTTGGTATTCCTAATTGGTCAAGATAATCATATTTTGTACATGAACCAATATTTCCCATGTTTGATTGTATTGTATTATCAAGTCCCCAATTTGCTGAGGTCATATCAGGATATCGTGTTTGACGACCTCCTCCAATTCCTAAAAATGGATTTCCTGAGAACATATCCCAACCACTTGATCCAAATGCAAATGTTTTACTTTCAACTTCACCAAATGATGAGATTGGAAAGGCACCGTACACCTGACAAACATCTAAGAAAATATCTTCATCAGAAAGCCCTGCGGTTTCACTTGCTTTAACAATTATCCAAACGGTTTGAACTTTTGCTAATGATACTTGTAAATTATAAGTTACTACAGCATTATATGTTACTGCCACTGTCTGCCTTTAGAATAAGAGTGAATCTGCATCATCATGCGTGAGGTCAACGTTAAAGTTAGTTGTGTTTGTATACTCAAGACTGTTATGAACATTCACGAATTGACCACTGTTTCTTACAATACTACCAGTTGGTGGTGTTTGATCTAAATGACAAGTGACCATTGGTGTTGTTGTTTCTGGATGATCTGTTTTATCTTCAAGAGCAAAGTAAATATCATTTTGACCAATATCAAGACCTTGTTGATTATGCTTAAGTTTTGAATTACCATTGTAGACCGTTGTCATGTTTGATGGTGGACCACCTACTCGAGTTGCGCCTTTGTAGACACCTGAAGGATCTGGTCCCGAATCACCATAAAACAAATCCACATTCACATTGTTTTCTTTGGTCCATAATTCACCATTACGATTTACACGAAGTTCGTAATTATCTGCTGGTGGTGAAAACTGAATGTAAGCATCTGGTGTTGTCATGTCAATGTAGAAATCTAACACACCAGAAAACCATTCGTTTGTTGCTAAGTCTTTCAACCACAATTGAGCATTGTTGATTCCTTCATTCAGATTTGTCACCGTATGAGTACCATTATAAACTTCAGCAGTTTCTGTTGTGGGTAAACTAACAGAGCCGTCAACCGCACCATTGATATAGAGTTTTGCTTCAGCAATACCAGAATATTCATCTTCATACTCCACCATAATCTCAACCGACAATGCATCATAGTAAGGCTTTGAGCCAACCATCCAGCCAGGATTGACAAGTTTGAGTCCTGGTGTTGTTGTTGAATTTGATGCGTTTGTTTGACCATTTCCTGATACTGTTCCTCCCTGAGGTTCACCATCATCAATTGAAATTTTATTACTTGACATTGACTCAGTTGCCTCATTTCCAGTAGGATCTGCTAAGTCAATGACCTTGACATCACACCAGACTTCAAGTGCGCCTTGTGTATTGATGATGAGAGGTCCAGCAGTTTCTTTTGACTGTGATGATGCAAAAGGAAATGTTTGGTCTGGTTGAGGAGCACCATCAATATATGGTGTGAAGACTGCTTCTTTAAGTCCGTATTCTGAATCAGTCGCCTCAACTTCAAAATAACAGTCATGATTTGTGTTTGGATAATCAACATAGTATTCGTTACCATTTGCCGCAAAAACTGTTTTTGAAACTACATGAAGTGAATCGATAATAGGAGCAATACAATCTTCAATCTTGAAATTTCCACCACCTTGAGGAACGAGGTCAAGTTTCTCTAGCATCCAGTCAATACCACAAGGTTTGCCTGAGTATTGTGCAGCTGAGGCATGTGATGAAGTAGGAAAGGTACTGCCCGGTGCCCAAGCAGCAACTGCTTCCATGATAAAGGCATCTCGTTTACGATGCTGATTCACATTGACATCTCCACCACGGTCTGTTCCTCGTCCACGAATACCACCTTTACCTGTGGTCCATCCACCATAAGTTGAATAACCCCAAAACTCACCATAAATGGATAGATGTTCTAAGACAGGTTGTGGTGCGCCAGAACTTTTTCTACCCAACCAAGTAGCGGTGTATTTTGAACTACCGTTGTGTCCTCTACCATATAGACCACTGAACCAACCACCTCTTCTACCACTCAATGCGCCAACACTTGATTGAAAAGCATTACTCGAACTTCCTGTTGATCGTTCTGTGGAGGTAATTGAACTGTGCATTGAGTCGCTGGGAGGAAGAGCAAACATATCTGTATGCCAAGTCCACAAGGCAGCGACTTCAGCATCTGTCATACCATAGACATCTTTGATTTTATCAATCACTTTTTGATTTGTTTTTATATCAGCAAAACTGATAATACCACTTTGCGGTAAACCCGATTGCCAATAGTCTTTACATCCCGGTGTAACTGTGACAGGTGTTGGCGGATTATCAGATGTTGTCTCTGTGCTGGTAATCAGAAATTTATCCGACTTCTCTGCGCCTGAACTTTTATTTCCGGCAACATCTTCTGCTTCTTTGACTTCAACTTCATAAATGTCCTCATCACTCAAAGAAACTGTTTCACTTATTCCACCTGTTTGCCATGAACCACTTGTCGGTCCACTTATACTTGTTCCATCAAAATCATACTCATTGATACGATATAGAAATTGTTTAGGTCCCGATTCACTGTCTGAAATTGAAACTCCAATGGTAGCGGAAGTATCAGTTAACTCTTTGAATGAAGTAACTGGATTTCCGTTTGAATCTTCAGGAGATGTCCCTCCGCTTGGATTTGTAAATAAAATTGAAGGTGGTGTGGCATCTAAGGCAACAATTGGAGCACTCGTAATCATACAAAGAACATAACGGTCGCCACCACCTGAAGGAGAGCTAGTACTTCCTATTATAGTTTGTCCATTACTTTTTGCTTCCTGACCTGTAACAAATTTTTTATCTACAGTATCATATATAAAGGCGAAAGCACCATAAGTATTATTTGTGTAACCTTTAATTTGGTCTAAAGAAGCGGTATCTGAATAAGTCCTATGTGAAGTTGGACCGCCTAGATATGCTCCAACTTGTCCAAGTGCCCACTCATCGGCATGAGCATAACCACCCGTGCCACCTTGAGAAAAATTAGCCCAACTTTTTGCATTTAAGTCAACAGGTTTGAAAACTGAAGGTGAGGTAGTCCAAGAAGACCAGCTACCATCGTGTTTCCCCCGCCCACTAAAAAGATAAGCATCGCCATACGCCAAAGGATCGCCTGAGTTCCATTTAAAGCTATGTCTTTTCAGTATTCCCGAGCCATTACTACTGCCCACTTGTATGACTGAACAAGTCATTGGTAGTTCACACTCAACTTGAGTATAAGGTCCAACTAAAGCATGAGAATGTCCTGAATGCTCACCATGAGTACTTTCACTTCTTTGGGTTACAGTGACTTTATATTTCATCTACTTATCCCTCAACCTTTGCTTTGAGTTCTTTGATACATTCAATCAACAAAGGTATAATCTTTTCATAGTTGACTTGCTTCTGTCCACTTGCTGATGTTCTCACAGCAGAAGGTAGAACTTTCTCAACCTCCTGAGCAATCACACCAACATCATTTCCAAAATAGCCAGACGGATTTGGCTTCCAGTTAAAGTGCACTCCTCTCAATTGATCTAATTTTTCAAAAGGATTCTCAATCAACTTGACGTTTTCTTTAAAAGTAATATCAGATGTGACAAAGCTGATGATATCTGCATCTGAAACAACATCTCCCGTTGTACGAATTGAACCAGTGTCTAAATCAATTGCAGCTTTTGCGGTTCCTCCACTCACAAAGACAAGTTGCCTTTTCTCATCTTCTGGGCTTGTATATTCGGCAAGATGAGTACCATTTGAGAATGAATAAGCACCGCTTGCTTTGTTCCAGAAGATTCCATCATCCGCATTTTCATCTTTCAAAAGCCATTTGTTTTCACCTTGATATTCCATCAAAGTATTCTGGTGTGTTTGTCGGAACGTTCGGTTTGCGTATAATCTTTCATCAGCAATCAGAAAAAGTTCTCTTGTGCCATTCTTGAATTCAAAACCTTCAGTGCCATTATCACCTGTTTCAAAAATCATTCTTGATGAATCAACAGTTTCACTTGTATCTCCCCAAGTATATGTTGCGCCATCTCCATTCGATGCGAAACGAATTGCTCCAAGGTCCGATTCAGCAGTCCATTTGATATAGTTATTGTTGATTGCTGAGTGGTTTGAACCACTCTCAGATGTGTCAAGTTCAAATAATAACATGTTATCTCCACCATTTCCTGAAGGAAAGGTGAAGCCATTATTCACTGTGATTGGTTGTTCGAATGTTACATCATTCTCAAAGATTGCTGTGCAATGAAAGTCTAAATGATCATGTGTAGCAGTATAAAGTGGATGCGTATGATGATTGAAATGATATGTTCCCGATGAGCCATCATGCGTTGAGAATGATTCCGTGATCACTCCGGCTGCATTCATCTCTGTTTTCAAATAAGCATTTGTATTGTTCCACTCTTGAGTGAAGTTACCACCTGAATCAAGTTTTTGTAACAGATATTCCGAACCTCTTGTAAACTTTGCAGAACTTTCATTTGCATCAATTAGATATACATTCGATTCGTTGTTGGTATTTCTTCTTTGAGCAATTTCATTCTTTGTTGGGTCCATGAATAATGTCATAGCATCATCATTCATGTGCATTTGATTTTCAAAAAGGTCTATATGTATAAATTTATTTTCCTCAGTACGCTTACTTGCTAAATCACTGCTTTTAAGTTGTTCTTCAATTTGATAATTTGATTCATCGATCCAAGTTCTTTTTGTTGTATGAATTGTTTTATCATATTTTTCAATTGTTTTATTCGTCATATCAGCATGATAATATGATTCAATACTATGACCACGATTGTATGATGTAATTGTTCTCGAGTTATCATTGAATTCATAATATTTTTGAAGACTTGTTGTTTTTAGATCTTCAATTGAAGTTTTATTGTCAACAATGTTAAAGTGATAATCAATATCAGGACGAACCATATTCAATTCAGACTGATTATTATCTGTCTGTAATAATAAGGTTGACTTTGTGTTATCATAGGCAAGCCGAACTTTTTCACCTTCAACTTCATGCCAAGTGTTTGCAACTGATCCTTCAAAGTTTGTGTAAAGATGGTCACCAACTCGATCAGCAAACAATTGAACTTTGTGAGTGCCTTGAGAAACGAGAGTGAGGTCAGCCGGGTTTAAAGCCTTCAGTGAAAAATAAGTTGATTGTGTTGAATTATTTCCTGTCAGAACAATATTGGTTGTGTCAACATCAACTTGAAAATATTTCTCATTATCTTCAGTTTCTTGTCGTATCTGACTTACATCTTTCGTGATGTGAAGTTCTGCCGTTGGTGCTGTATTGGAGACGCCTATTTTGTCTACCGCATACAATTGCTCGACACCAACTTTTGCTGAAGGATAGCTTGTATTGACTGTGCCATTTGTTCGTGAGAAACGGAAAGAACCATACTCCCAGTCATCATTCCCATTCGGGAAATATGAGATTTCACCAATTGTATCTGTAGCGGAATCCCCGTGCCACTGCACACTCGAGCTGAAGTAGTTGTCAGTGTAGGACGTGGTATCAGTTGTTAATGCAAATAGATCATTTTGTTCACCAAGATAGAGATGAACACCGTTATTTCTTGTGTTCAGTCTCATGGCAGGATTTGAATCTGTTGATTCAAGATACCATGCAACTCGATCTGTTTCATCCATTCGCATCAATGTTTCACCATGATATTCATCAAGACCATTTTCAGGAGTATTGATACCTGATGCGTGAGCTTTACCCAAGTCAATAGCAGAACCATTATTGACTGTGCCCATTACCCAATGTTTATCATGAGTTGAATCATTGAAGTAAAGAATTGAACCATGTCGATAATTTGGTTCTGTTACAGTCATTTGAACAAGAGGACTTTGTTCTTCAATTGCGACACCACTTCTTCCCATATTTTCAAGAGAAGTGATTGATGGTCCAATCAGAACAAATGGTTCAAGACCGTTGAGAATCAAATCACTATCACCCTTGATGTTACCTGAAACATCTAAAGCTTCGTCAGGTGAAATGCGATTGACACCAACTAAATGAGAACGAACAAACAATGTGTTATCCACAATCAATTCATTCGAGACATATTCACTACCATAGATTTCAACATCATCATGAATGGTGATTGTTGAATTCGTGATGGTCATTTCAGGTTGTTTCTGATAACCTCCAACTGAAATCGCAAATTGATTGAGAGGACTTGAAGTTGTCAATTCGAGTAAGCCATCACCTGTTGAAGAATCAAACTCAAGATACATGCTACCAGTGTCAATTCTCTCACTGAAGTCTGTGAATGAAAGTGTTCCTTTTGAGGTATAATCAACTGTTGAAATACGGAAGGCAGGATCTTCTTTGAACAAATGTAAATCTGCTGTTGGAAACTTTGTTCCAAAACCAATGTCACCAAGCTGATTCAAGAACATCTTATGTTCACCATGAGAATACAAGGCAATCTCATCACGCACTGTGAATGAGGTTGTTCCCATGTAGAGACCAGTGGTGTTCGCATCCTTTAGATTGTCATTCGATTCAACAGCATTTGTGTAGACCCAAGGTGTGGACAACCAACCACGATCCTTCGCTATCGGATCACGTTGTTGTGTGTAGCTTGGAACATCAAAGTGTCTTGTGTATGATTTGTCAAGAAGCAGTGAACGATGAGCTACGTCTGATGTTGTGAGAAGTTCTTGGTCGGCAGCAAAGTCTGCTTCTAAACGAAAGAGAACATCTTTAATTGGTATGTCAACTTTCATTTCGAAGGCGGTTGGTGCCTTGAATGTGAGAAAGTCCGTTGACCAATCATCAACTGTCATGTAGCCGGCTTTTGTGTCGACAAAATGCTGAAACCAAATACCAGCATCCGTAGCAGCACTGAGCGCACCATGATTGACAATGATGTTCTTATCTTCAACTCTTAGGTCACTGACTTCGAATGTTGAATGATCCCCAAGAACAGATAAATTTCCACGAACAATCAGGTCATCACCAACATCTAAGTTTCCATCAATCACAGTGTTACCAGTTTGAGCAATGTCACCAACTAATGTAAGGTCACCTGTCATATCAACATTATCATTGATGAACATCTCTTCATCAAAATAACTGATGCCTTCGACTTTGAGAATACTTGATGGATGAAAGTGTGTGTATCCGTAGAAGTTTACACGGTCGTTGAAGTTAGCTGTATCATTTGCTGATAGAGGACCTTCAAAATATGTTGTGCTTCCAGCTTGAAATGTTGTTGTATTTCCAAAAAAGGCTGGACCTTGAATCGTTGTTGTCACAGATGGGCTTGTTTTAAATTCTTTCGCATTCATCACAATTGGTGGTGTGACACCAGGAACATTAGGATTTGTTGAGCCTAAAACAAGTTCATTCATGTAAACTGCATTTGCGCCAATATGTCCATGATGATTACGATAAACAAGAGTCCTGGGTGCGGCATCACATGTCGCTTTATTTACTTCAGTTCGTATTTCATTGTAATTGGCGAGCCATGTTTGATGATGGTCTCTTAACCCTACATCAATTCTTTGTGGTGGTTTACAAGAACCAACATCAATACTTTGTGGCTTTACATTAAGTACGGGCAAGATACCTCCTTAGTTATCTAATGCTAAAATACGAATATTTTCGATAATAGGAACTTCAATAAAATTTGAACTTGTGAAACATACCTTCACTTGGAAATATTTGAATCTTTGGCCTGTTCGATTTGTTTCAAACTCAATTGTTTTTGAACGATTATTATTTGAATATTTATCCGCAGGGTGTGTTTTAAATTTCATCCTTGCAAATCTCTGGTCTCTTAACTCTTCAAGAGCAGATGAACTTTCAAGAGTTCGATAATAAACAAATACTTCTCCGCTTCTTTTGAGAATCGTATCCATTTGAATATATAACTGCATTGCTTCAAAATCATCAGCGAGTGTAACGATTGGTGAATAATAACGATAATCTGGATTACCAACTTCTTTATGGTCAAACTCATTTATGATTCTTAGATTTTGAATTTCATATTGATCACCAGTAATTGTATACGTATCTGTAGTTGAATTATAGGTGTTTGATGCTGTTGTGTCCTCTTCAAATATATTATTTGCTGTAGACCACTTCTCAACTTTAAAATTCAGTTTGTCATTATAAACTAAGAAATTAGCATCACTGTACATATCGCTAATATTTCCAGTTAGGTCAAATCGAAAATAAGCCTGTCTTGCTGTATTATAATCGTAGTCAGTTAATGTTGGATGAGATTGTTCAGTAGCAATCAGTCGTAAGTCTCCTGTATATGTTCCTGTTCTTGTACCATTACCAGAAATCAATTTCTGCTTTAACGCACCGTTGTTCACTTCATGTTCAATTGTGAGAATCGATGCTCTATTTAAATCAATCATAGGTGTGAAGTATGGATTTGAAGACTCCATATGAACAACATTTTCATAATCTAATTGAGAAAACACTTTTCGCTTATCGTGTTTGATTGTTTCATTTGGCAATACAGGAGCAGAAACCGCATCTTGAACAAGTGAATCATAGTTTCTTGATCTCCAAGAATATCTTACATCTGTATCAGATAAATCTAAAGTACTCATATTCAATCGGCTCAAATCTGCATGAACCGAAGTCATCGAATCTTTCATGTGTAAGAACATTTCATAAGTCTTTGTAGTATCAAAGATTGCGTGAAATAATCGAATTGATAATTTAGTATTTGTTTGCTGAACTGGCACACCAGTATTTGAAGCTGTATAACAATCGGTATAAAATACTGTTGAATTATTCCAACTGGATTCAGTATAAAATTGTAAGTTGTTACCGCCCGTGTTTGAAAAAATCACAACAGCATAATCCTTGTTTGAAGTGACAAAGATAGGAACATCAAAACGAATTTCTTTGATGCCATTGAAATTAGCAGCAACATCAACACGAATTTCACTGTATGGAAGAACAATTGAAGGTGAGACATAATTATTTACAATCGGTTGAATTGCAATTGTAAATCTTTGAGTTTTAGCTGAATTATTTTTACATTGTACATGTATACTGTAAAGAAACATTGAATGATCGACTACAAAAGGTTGATGTAACCTTGTAGGTATTGGAATTGAACTGTTGATTTTATAAGTTCGGTCATCAATATAAGGAGCATCTGTGTTATCATGATTATGACTGTATAGTTTTTTTACAGCAGGACGAATTGATTGACAATGACTCGTCATTGTTTCAATCAGTGCACTCATATAAAATTTCGAAGAACCTTCGACGGTTTTATTTCCTGGATTTACAATACGAACATCAATTACAGAATTGAAAGGATAGTCCTTTTCACCTATTTCAAAATCACCACATATGATATGAAATTCACTATCAACGTGCTGATTTGAAAAGTCATGAATAGCATCGACTGTACCATTTAACTCATTCAAAGGTGTACCAGCAACAAATTTATGAACATCAATATTTGTTATATACAGATAATAATGATTTGTAGTAACAGACTCATCTTTGATAATATGCTGAATAATTCCATTCGCAGTTCCAACATTGCCTTGTGTTTGTGTAACAGCAAATCCCTGATATAAAGCTTTAAATTGGTCTTCGGATGTTGAACCCGAATGTTTAAAGTACAAACGCATACCTTCATGCTGAGAAGGTATGACGGCAGAATCTGAATTACCTAATTCAATTTGATATATGTCAGTTGCCTGATGTGATGAAGTTTCTGAAGATGCTCGTTGAAAGACATATCCTACACGAATGTTTTTTGAATAATAATTCAATGTAGTGTTAATCTTCCGACGATTGATTACTTTCTCAATATTATTTTTATTATTGACCATCAAGCCAGTTTTTTGAGAAAGTGTTGCGTTCAGAACAGTGACCGAAGAATCTTCTGTTTTTTGTCCGAAGATATAATGGTCCCATTCTGACCATTGTGTGCCGTGTGCTTCTGCTTGAAGTATGTTCCAATTTTTATATTGATTATCATCATTTATATTTGGTTGAGCCGGAATGTTTTGACTGTACCAAGATTCAGAAAAAGGATGTAGAGTTAGAATACCATCACGATACCAATCAAATTCAGCATTCAATTTTGTATTTGAATTATGTAATGTCATGTTATGAGAGCCAATTTCTTTAGCTGATGTAATTGGAAGGTAAGCTATGTTTCGTTTGATTGTTGGAAAAGCAGAAGAAACAGTTGACACCAGTTTCAATGGAAAATTTGTTGATGTGAACTTAGGATGCATTTTCATATTATATAAATCAATTGAAGCAGCAAATCCAGGTTCATCAATATCTGCTACGTTAAATCCAGCAAACATATCAACAATCATACCATTTTTATATCTTGGATCTCCATTTGAATTTACAAGCTTTGTTTGAATTGTTTGAAGTTCAAGTGAATTCAATTGAGCAATGTCTTCAAGATTTTCAATTCTCTTTTGAAGTCTTGCGATATCTGACATTTCAAAATTACGATTATCAACCATTTTATATTCAACATCATTGAAATCAAATGTGTATGCTGGTATTTTGACATCATAAAGTTTTATATGATAGTCTGTCTTTTTATGATTCTTTTTATCTTTAAACTGGACTTCAATTTCTGTTGAACCGCTTCCCTCAATTGAAATAATTTTCTCTTCATTCAGATAGTATTCATACTGTAAATCAATGCTGTCACTTGTAAAATCAACTTCTTGATCATATTCAAAAGCAGAGCCAGCTGGTTGTCTTACAGGACGAAAATCAATTACATTTCTTAAAGGAAACTTTTTATTTGTTGGATCGACATAAGTTGGAATCTTACGATAGTGAATATCTGTGTAACTGTTGACAGTGAAATAATGTCCTGGTGTTGGCTCAAAATAATCATATGTAACAACAAAACCATATATCGGTAAACCACCTACAATGCTTGGCAGTTCTAACTTTTCTTTTAAGTTGATTCTTCCATGGTCATAATGCGTTTCTCTCTGACCTGTATCAAGGTCAAAGTAATGAGTCATATCAACTAATTGACCGGCTGCTGCGCCAACTTGTGATTTACCGGCACCAATCTCAATTTTTCGTATACGATAAATGTCACTATGAGTGAGTTCAAAAGAACGGAGTTTTTGCTCACGATTTGATGTGCTGAAAGGTATTGTTTTCGTATAATCAACATCGACATCAAAACGGTCTACATATGATTCTTTTAAGTCTTTTGACCGCAACTGTGGTTGTTTAGTCGTAACTTCAAGATGAACAATAATTTTTGAACCATTTGGAATTTGTTTTTGTAATATAAGAGTAAGGTTTCCACCTGTGATTACAGAAGATGTAATCGGAATCTTTTCGCCTTTATGATATAATATATTCGATAGATTCGCTGGATCTGGAATATCATTCGCAGCATATACTTGAGTTTTATTACTTCCTAGGTTATTGTCAGCTACATTTGAAGTTGTTAAATTAATATTAAATGTTTTTGTCTGCGAACCTGCTGTGAGTAAATGCTGACGAAATATATCATATGCGTTTGAATCAACAATTACATTTTTGACCTCACCTTCACCTTCATTCAGCAGTAGACGAAATTTTTGTTGTGTTCCGTTTGGTGTTCTGACCATCGGATAATCTAAAAAATCTCGGCGAATATTTGCTTTGAATTCTTTACCATCAGGATATCTTGTTTTTACAATTGACGAAACATCTTTGAATTCTGCTCGTATACCAATCACATCACCTTGGTCAAAATTGATTGGATTCGAAGGAGTTACATTACCAAGAGTCAATGTTTGTGTGGTGCCGTTATAATCTTCGATTGGCCATTCCTGTGAACCATAAGTCAAAGTCATTTTATTATAAACATCACTGGCAAAAGAAAAGCGAAGGTCAAGAACAGTTACTTCATTTGTATTTTCAACTTTGAAAACAAAAGCATTTGTAACATCACCCTTGAACAAATTGAAATGAGAAAAATAAAATCGATCTGGATGATTTGAACTGATTGAATTTGAGCGAATAGTTCCAATCTTTGTTGAATTATATTGATAATTATGATACTCTTCTTCACTTGGTCTTCTGATTTGATATTTCTCAGAATTACTTAAGAGTCCTGGAAAGGTGCGAACTTCCATTGTCTGTGCGTTGAGTGGAAGTGTATTTGAAATTTGACCAAATGTTGAGAAAGTTGAATTTGAAATAACAATAAAATCATTGTTTGCAAAATCAAGGTCATACCGACCACCATGATTTTTTCTTGAAAATTCAACGATTGATTTTGTTAGGTCAAATGTTGTATTCGCATCATTTACTGAACTAATCGATGGCATATAATTTGAAGGCGCATCAATACTGTACGGTGTTTCTAAGAACTTTTCAATTCGATCAAGTTCATATTGTGCAGTAAAGTTTGAACGGCCTACTGTTCTTTTCATTGTATGAACTTTGGTATCTTTTGGTATACCAGTCAATTCATTTTTTGTATAGTTTAGAATTTCATATTTGTTTGTGCTGGTTTCAATACAACGAAATGCTGCATTGTCAACTTCGAGCAAATGATCCTCAGTATAATAAATTGGAAGCCAACTGTTAAATCCAAAATCTTTGATGTCAAGTTCAAAGTATTCTTTATTTTCTGTGCAGTGTAAATCAACTTCTTCAAGTTTTTCAAAGTCAATAAAGTGTTCTGAATTCACATATTGATTTGGTATAAATCCATCATGTTCATCATAGTTCAAAACAAAGTAATGTCGATTAGGCGACACGGTTTCGGGAACTGTATTTGTTTCTCTTGCCTTATTGTCACGAAGTTTTGTAATAAACTCTTTCTCATAACGCCAGCCTTTGACATAAGCAAGACCTTCAAAAATTGTGTAGTTGAGTTTACTTTCATCTCGTAAAGAAATTTCAAAAGGACCCGCAGCATCATCCCATAATTGTTGAAGTGTTTTGACATTTTTGATTTCGTCATCATATTCATCATAATGTATATCACTCACAATCATATTATAATTATCATCAATTTGTTTTATTCGAAGTAAACGATTATACTGAATTGAATTCCCAAAAAGTAAATAATTTCCAACTTCTAATATATCTTTATAATTTGTTCCTTGTCCATTGATTGTCCATTCTATTTCTTGATCTGGAGTAATTATTTGACGATTAGATATTTGATGTATACCTTTTAGATAAGCATCCTCAACTGTTTCCATACGAAATTCATCGACAACAAAATCACCATTTATTTCGTGTGTTCTTCTTGCGAGTGTTTCTCCAAGTTCAGCATAGATTGGATATTTGATACGATAAACTAATTTATTTTCTTGATACCTAACGAGTGGTATAAATTTCCAATCGTTTTCTAATTGATTATAACCTAATGGTTTGCGAGTAAGTTCTAACTTTAAGATTAGCCGGTCAGCGCCAGGAGAATTTTCATTGAAAGCATTTTCTGCCGGATCAAATAAGAATTGACCAAAAGTAGGATGAGAAATATCAGCAATTTCCCAGGTCAATTCAACACCAAGTTCACAGTTGATTTCACGATTCTCATCAAACCAATAAATCATGGATTGTTCAGCAATGTTCGTGAAATAATTTCCAACAAAGAAAGTTCCATTACCAATTGAACAATATTTTCCTATATTTGGTGTATTCTTTAATAGTTGACCAATTTTTGTGCCATTACCAAATCCATGATAAACTTCAATCACACCACCTGGATCTGTGAATGATATTTTTTCTCTGATTGCTAAAAGATTAGGATATACAATGTTATTTCCCGCATCATCCTTTTCAATAAAAGATAGTTTAAGACTAACAGCAGTAAAATCTGATCCACCAGTACTGTTTAATAAATTGATTCCATTTTGACGAAATGTAATTCGATCACCATCTTTGATTTTTGCTGGAGTAGTTGTAAGATTTTCGTCTAATTCAAACAATAAACATTCAGACTCACTACTCAATCCTTTATCTAAATGAACAATTGAACCTTCTTTAAAAATATGCCGACCAAATCTTTGAATTTGTTCATTGATTATATTTTGAAGAGTGATGAGTTCTGCGGACTGAAGAGGATATCCTGGTTTGAATAAAATCTGAGAAAAAGCAACACCTGTATCTTTGATAAAATAAGGACTGTTCCCAATTTCATTTTCTAAAGTTTTGTAGTTAGCCATCTAAAATTTCCTTTATTCAGAATATAGCAATCGGATATGAGGGGGTTCTTTTTATTTATGAAACAAATTTAGCATAAATATAGAAAACAAATGATTAAAACATTTTACTACAAACAACTCCATGATCAAATCAAGAGAAGAATTAATCAACTGGTCTCTTCGTGCACTCGGCCATCCTATGATACAGGTCAACATCACAGAAGAACAACTTGAGGAACGTTTAGATGACTCTTTAGAACTCTTTCAAGAATTCAATCTTGAAGCAAATGAACGAACATATCTTCGATATCAAATTACTGAAGAAGATATTTATAATCAATGGATTCCAATTGATGGTAGTCGTATCATTGGTATTGAAAAATTGATTCCCGCATCTTATCTACTCATGGGCCGAGTTGATGATTCATTTTCTCAAATGCCATTCGATGTTTTCACCTTGATGATGAACAATGGTGTCAATGGTGGAATTGGAGGATTCGCACCGATTGACTTGACCAGTTATGTTTTATTTAGACAATACGCTTCGACAATTGACTTGCTTTTGAATACAAAACATGATATAAGATATAAAAGATATTCAAACAAATTGTATATTGATTGGACATGGCCTGCTAAAGAATATCATGAATCAAACATTCTCACTGAATTGCCTGATGGCGAAGTGCTAAATGAAAATGATGATCCAAATGACCAGGATAATTTCAATATTCAATTTGAATCTCAATTAATGGGTCAATACAATACTGGTCGTGCCGATGTTCGTGTTGGTGATTTTATTATACTCGAAGTTTATAAGCTACTTGATCCAGAAGAGGCAAAGGGAATTTACAATGACCGCTGGTTGAAAGAATACTATGTTCAAAAAGTCAAGTATCAGTGGGGACAAAATATTTCAAAGTTCGGAGTCCTTGCTTTGCCAGGTGGTGTTCAACTGAATGGCGCAGAAATGAAGCAAGAAGCGCAGATGGAGATGGATAAGATGAGAGAAGAACTTCAAAATTTCTATTACGAACCGCTCGGATTCGTCATAGGTTAGGAGATTTATGTTAAAAGATACTTTATTAGGTGGCCAAGGACCGATGGGTTCAGGTATGGATTATTCAGAGCATCAAAATACTTCAAGGGCAGGAGCCAAAAGAAACTTTATGGTTGATATGTACAATTCAGTCAAGATTTCAAAGAAACTTGAGGAGCAAAAATATGCCGATTATTTTTATTTGGCATTATGTAATAATGTTTGGAGAAAGGATGAAAAAGAAGTGACCTTTTCTTTTCGTGAAGCTGGCGGAGTTGTCGCTGATTTACGAGGAAAGGGAGAAGACTATATGAACTTCTATTGTTATATCGGAGAAGAAACAGTCGTAGTCGATGGTGTTCCCACACCAATCTCAGAAGGTTATGTTTCGAGTGAAATCAGAGCCGACCTTGCCGCACTTGGCTGGTTTCACGAACATCGAGAATAATCACTCAATATATTTTATATCTTTATACTCTAACTTTGGAGTGTCTTCTGTTTTAGGCTCAACTCCAAAGACACAATACTGAAGAACTTCAACAGGATCGCCATCAAATTCAGTTTCAAACTGATCCTTTGGCATGTTGTGAATCAAACTTTTTGCTAATTGCATTGAGGTTTCAAAGTATTTCATATTCGTTTTTCGCTTGACATTTTGGGGAAATCGTGTATGATCTATTTATACAGGAGATAAAATGATTGAACAAATTCAGAGTTACATTGAGAAGGGTCTCGTTTATTGTAATGAGCATCCTTCGAATTCAGATTATAAAATATATCAATATACAAAGAAGTGCCAATTCAAAGATGCTTGGGATGAAGTCACTTTGAATTGTCGTGGATTGATCACTCGCAAAGGACATGTGATTGCGAGAAGTCCCAAGAAGTTCATGAACTATTCAAGTCAAATTCATCCACCATTGTCGGAAGGAGTTGGCTTCTATGAAAAAGTGGACGGATCTCTTGTCATTCCCTATCTGTTTGAAAGAGAGGTTTATTGCGCCACAAAAGGTTCATTTGTTTCAAACCAAGCCTTTGTTGCCACAGAACTGCTTCATGAACACGATGAGTTCTTCACGAACATGATACAAGATTTGCTCGAAAATAGTTTCACACCCATCTTCGAAGTCATCTATCCTCATAATCAAATTGTTGTCAACTATGGTCAGCGTCGAGAACTGATCTATATTGGCACTGTTGACAATCATACTGGTTTGATTGACTATGAAACCGATCGAAATGAATTCTCAAAATTTGTGACTGTTGTGGAAAAGAGAGAGGATGCTCAAGATTTTCCCGAACACTCAGAAGGAGTTGTTGTGCAGTTTTCAAATCAAGAGACCGCAAAAGTCAAATCAGAGTGGTATCTCTCTCTTCATCGATTAGTTGCGAATCAGGACTTCTATCGCATGACTCTTCAGTCAATGATTGAAGATGACATTGATTCGTGGTTTAACGATATTCCCGAAGAATTTGCTTTACAGGTGCGAGAGCATAGGGCAGCCATCGAAAAGCGACTGGTGAGCGAATCCAAGCGCCTGAGAGTGCTTTTCGAAAGCATCCGCTCAAACAAAGAGACAGACAAGGAGATTGCTCTTGAGGTTCAAGAGCATGTGAAGGATCGTGTGTTGCTGTTTGGTTACTGGCGAAAGGGGCGGGAGTTGTTGGATAAAATGATTCTTCGTCAATTCTTGGTTGAATACAATCTCTCTAATAATTCGTGACCCAGATTGAGAGAACATTATTCTCGGAGATGTACGTGTTGGCGGCTCTTGCTGCCTTTTCAGCACCAGTTGAACGATAGCCCCAACGAGGTCCACCAATCTTTGTTCCTTCTATGCTATCTTCAATCAACCATTCATCAGTTTCAATGGAACCCGCACGATATCCTAGATGTGTGTCATAAAGACCAAAGGTATCAAGTTGTTCAAACCCAGGAATTTGTCCTGTGAAGTAGTCTAAGAATTGTGCACGATTAGCAGTTGAAAGATGATTGGTGGTCGCAATTGCATCCGGATTGATTCCACCAGTGTAGGATGTTTTTGCTGTGATGAGAAGAGATGTTATAACTTCAGGCGCAATACAAACAGAACTTTCTGCTGTTTCATAGTCCAAACCATTGTGTGGTGCTAGATTATAACTTTCAATCTTGTTTGTAGTTGCGTTGATCCAATTGTCCCAAGGTTCATTCACATTGTTTGCTTTTGAAACAAAGATTTCAGCATAAGCTTTACCGTTGAAGAACTCAACATGCATTTCTCTTTCAGCACCACCATAATTGATCAATTGCATACCATTCGCATCAAAGGTGTCACACCATAAAAGAGTGGCTGCTTTGAGTCTGGTGAAAAGTCCATGATATAAATTCCATCGTTCTTCAACTGAATTCCAAACCAGAATATCACCGTCCTGTTTACCCTCTTGTTCAAAGTCAGCAACATCTGTAGAACAAAGATGTTCAATATTAAAATGATGATTTTCTGAATTATGAGAAAGTATTTTTTTCATGATTATTGTAATTGTGTTCCGTGAATAATATTTGCATAGAGATTCGCAACTTGATTTGCGGTGTTTGCCATCAATGTCATCAATGTTTCCATTTGAACTGTTAGATGGTCAATTGTACCTGGTCGGAACAAAGGAACAACTTCACGGTCTTGATTGAAATAAAATACATCATTTGATGTTTTATCACGAATGATTCTTCCTCGTCCTAATTCAGATTCAAGATTTGAACTTGTTGCATGTTTGTAAGTTCCTGTTGACATATCAGGCACCCAAACTTTATCTTCTGTTAGGTCAAAGACAAAATTCTCTGCTCTTGTTGCTGAATAGTTTTCATTTTGTACAACATCAAATGTAGTTCCTGTTTGCGAAGAACAGGTGAAACCATATGGTTTTGGACCTTTGAAGTGTTCAAGAATACTCATATCAAGTGTGCCGATACGATTTGAAGGTTGAACCTTTGAAACATCGGCTGTCCAGGGTTCCCAAGAATTAGTAGGATCAAGACCATAGATGTCACCTTCTTGAGCAATATGGTCAAACACAGGCAAAGCTAATTGAGCAGCATCTCCAATAAGTCCGTATGAAGCCATGTTCAAATCAAATTCAATCAATGTGTTGTTATCAATTGTGAAATTGTTATAAGGTGAAGTCCAAATTTTAAAGTTATCACCCTGTCGACGAACTTTGATTGACGTTCCACCATTACTTGCTCTGCTTAAGGCGCCTGCCCAAACATTTGCGAGATCTCTCTCAACTAAATGCGAGCCATTGATTGTCAAATTACCTACAGTTTGTCTTGCCGGATTACCAATTGTAAACATTGCTTTTTGACTCCAGTTATCTCTTTTATAACCAGGTTCTGTTCCTACAACTGTAGTTACCACTGATGTAATTTCATGAATAACAACAAACCAAGTAAAATGTGAATCATCTTGATTGCGAATTGCACTCATTACACGATGAATGGATGGATCAACAGGATCAATTGCGTAAGCAAGAACAATTCCCATTCGATCATTGTCATAGAATTCATTCGAGGTGTCTCCAGGCGCTCTACCGTTTTGAAGATTCCACCATTCTTGTTCATCATTACCATTCACTTCAACACGTACTTCGAGTAGATAATCATCTGTTGCTTCAGGGCTGATAAATCCTACATCATGAGTAGTATTGATCAAACAAGAAATTGTATTTGCTGGTGATGGATTAAATTGAAATGCTGTGAGACTGTTATCCGCAGTGTAAGGGAAAGCACCATCACTACCAAAGGCAAATCTTGACCAAGTGTCAAACACATCTTCAAGAGTAACAGATAAATTTGTTGTGATAATTGCTACTTCATTGTTTGTATTTGCGGTGAAGTAGCCTTCGAAGATAATCCATTCAGGTCTTGTTGCGTAACTTGAATCTCTTTGAAGAACATTGATTTGACCACGAAAACCTGCTCGAGAAATTTCTGTTGTTTTGTCTTCAACATATTCGATTTTATTACCATAGATACCAAACATTGGCTTTTGGTAATCAAATACTTCTTCCCATACTGTAGTGTTACTTGTTTCAAGAGCAGTGATTCTTGGATCATGATCTGCGAAGTCTGTATTTTCAAGAGTAGCAATTCGAGTTTCATGGTCTACAAAAACTTTAGGCCATATGACTGTGTTTGCGTTTCGTAGTTTATTGACTTTCGTTTGATTTGATTTACTACGAACTTCATTCGCACTTGTCATGATGACAAGATTTGCTATATTCGCTTCAAGTGGTGCCAGTATTCTTCGATCAGTATAGTCAAGACCAAAGGTGAATGGATTATAAACGTATGCCATTTAGACTGTCCTTTTCATAGTGAGCATATTACGATTTGAGTCATAGGTCATTTCAAGTCTTGCCACAAGATTTGCATTAAGTGGTGGATCTGGCTCACCAAGATAGTAGCAAGTGTTTGACAAATTCCAATACAAGTCGTATTGATTGACCATGTTATCGTAAGCAGGAATACCTAACGGATTTCCAAACCAATTTTCTTGAGCGTATCTTTTGTTAATAGAATTTGGTGAACCTGTCATAAATATCTCCTATCATTCGTAATCATAATTTGATTGTGAACTTGGTGGATTAAAACTAAATCCACTCATTCTTTGAGGTGAAGCACTAACAGGGCGAACGTTAAATGTTGTGATTTTTCTTTCACCTGAAGGTGCTGAACTTTGTTGCTGCGGTCGGTCTTCTTTTTCTTTATCACCATCTTGCTTTGATGCTGTATCACGCATAGCAGAAGCAGCACCTGCTAAACTTCCCATTGCGGATGAAATTTTCTCTTTGATTTCATCAGGAAGGTCAGCATCTTTCGGTAGCATTGATTGAATCATACCAATGATTTGACCCGATTTTTGAAGTTGTGATTTGACCATCGCACAGTAATCTTCATTGTGGTCATGACCATCAGTGTGAGGACAATCTTCATTTGTTGATGACAATTCTTTTTTACGAGCATCAAGTGCACTCAACTCTGCTTGTTTTGCCTCGGCTTTTTTCTTTTTTAGTTCTTCTTGCTTTCTTGCAGAATCAGCTTCTAATTGCTCATTCTCAAGAAGAAGTTGTGGACTTTTACTGTGAGAAACATTCTCTACCGGTTGAGGTGTTCTTCCATTGATAATGTTGTTGATCACATTATACTCTTTGATATTCTGATGCATGTTCCCTTTGCGCTTAGGATGGAATAAATAATAGATATCTCATTTGTATTATTTATCAATTTATAAAACAGAGAATCATGTATCAATTAATTTCTGACCTCAATCAAATGCTCAATGAAGAGGAGGTTGCTCCAGGAACCTTTGCAGTGATTGCGTCAACACAAACATCAAAAAGACTTTTTGATGAACATGCACACTTCAAAGAATATCCAACAAAAAGAGATGACAAGGGAAACCCATCAAGAATTCCTTTATATCATGTGACAATTTCATATCGTCCACCGATGTCAATGGCAAAAAAGTTTCAAAGTTATGTAGGTCAAAAAGTCAAAGTCAAAATGGATGGTTTATATCAAAATGATTTTATACAGGCATTTTATGTGAAAGAAATGACTTTTGAAAATGGTGAGAGATTACAAAAAAAAGATGCTGGACAAGGTAAAACAGGTCCTGCTCATGTGACTATTTCCTGGCAACCAGGACATAAAGCAGCCGAAGCAAATGATTTTCTTATACAGTGTGCTAAATCAAAAATTCCTCCATCTCGTTCAATTCGTGAAGAATTCACTGGCGAATTTGTCTTCATTCCCTCCAAACCCAAGGCCTAAAAAAAGCGTGAGCTTTTACACTCACGCTTTCTTTCTTTACTTTTCGTAAAAATCAGGTCAAGTTAATAACCTTCATTTTGCGGTAGTAGATATTGGTATTTGGTGTAATACCAGAATCAGTACTGCTCAAGCGAATTGGATTACCATTCGAATCAATTTGAGAGAATGGATTGGCTACCATTGCATCTCGGCTCATGAATCCAATGATTGGAGTAAAGGTTCGTGGATCTTGCGCCTTCAGCATTTGCAGCGGCTGATATGGGCAGTAGAATACGCCGGCATCATAAGGAGATGTTCCTTTGTATCCAACACATACCATAGCTTTCTTAGCGTTTACAGGCAAGTAAGGATCGATGTATACTTTGAATTGACCATTCAGAACACCGGCAAACAGATTGTCAGTTTCGTCAGTCTTCAAAGAAACTTTCATGTTTGAAGAGTAATCAAGCATTCCAGCCATTTGAAGTGCGGAACAAACATCAGCAGAACAAAGAATTACATTTCCTTTTCCACGTCGTGTTTGTCGTGCGATTTGGTTTGCTTCTACTTCCAATTGGAACATCAAACCTTTGAACTTCTCAACTGACCATCGTCCGTTTGAATCAACCAAAAGGTCAAATTCATGAGCGGTGGTTGTGTTCTCAGCACCAGGTCGTGCTACAGTGTAGATGGTGCGAATTACTTGGCGGTTTACTTCAGCAAGAATCTCATTTGAGAGAATGTTTGCGAGTTCGCTTTCAGCATTCAATCCGTGAGTTGCTTTCAGGTCTTGAGCCATCTCAAGAGTATACTGACCACGCAACTTACGTGTTACGGCTGATACAGACATTTTCTCAATACTGAATGACATTTCAGGGAATTCTGGTCCACCTGGGCGTCCCATGTTCTCACCGATGCTGGTAGCCATACCGTTTTCGTATGCTGGATTGGCACCAAAGAATACTTCAACAGCATCGTCATCAAATGTTCCAACACCACGACCAAGATGATTATCAACATCACTACCATTTCTTAGGTCTACATGGTCACCACCGTTTCTTGCGTTTCCAGCAGCAGTGTAACCTGTTCGTGCTTCACCGTAGAATGCTTCGTTGTTGTAGGTTTGACCTTCATTCTTCAAACTATCAGGTGATCCGTAATGTGAACGCATTGCAAAGATCAAACCAACAGGAGATGTCATTGGCTGAACACCGCAAACATCATATGCCAACAATTTTGGCATGGTTCGTCTTACAAGTGAAATCAATACAGGGTCAACCCATTGAACTGAACTTCGTGTTCCGTAATCTGGGGTTCCTGTTGAAGTTGTATTCAAAGCATCTCGTCCGTCTCCACCGGCTGTTCCCCAGTTTGCTTGGTCCATACCAGAACCCATAGGTCCACCGTTTGTTGATCCGGCACCATACAGCAGGTCATTCTCGCTCAAGAACAATCCAGAACCTTGTTGCTGAATTGCTTGCTCACGCATCATTTTTTCTTGGTTCTCCAAGAGAATAGCGGTTACGCTTTTCTTATAGTTGTCTTCGATTTGAGGTAATTCTTCGTGTTCAAGGATCGGTTTCCACTTACTTTGAACTTGCTCGTTAAGAATCATATCTTCTCCTTTGTTAAAAAATTGAAATACTTTCGTTTTTTCTTATTTATATATTTACGCTTTTTCAAAATTAGCGAACAATTTTTGAAATTGCGTTCTTATATACGTCAATCGCCGTCATCGAGGCAGGTTCAGCATGATAATCCTCAAGCAATGTTTGAGAACCAAACTGTTCTTCCTCAGTCATATCTTTTTTCTTCGATATGGTTGTTTCAGAGTCATTTGAAAAATAATGTTCTTTAATGATTTGAATCTTCTTTTCGAATTCATCTTCGCTTTCAAAGTCAACAGATTCAGTCAACTGCTCGAGTTGATCTCTTTCTGCCATTGTCAGGTCAGAAGAATTTTCAAACAAGATATTCTTCCTTCGCTCATTCTGCAGTTGTTTCTTCAACCTCATGTTACGCTTGAGGTGAGAATTCACTTGTTCTTGAAGTTCTTCGGTCTGCTCTTCAAGAGATTCTACAAGGTTTTCCTTGCCTTCTGGAACGTCAATGTAGTTTTCAGCAAAGAGAGTTCTCAGTCCATAAATGAAGTTTTCAGTGATTTCTGCACGAACACCTTTTTCAACTGCCAATTCGTTCTCTTTCATCCACTCTTCGGCTACATAGGTCAAGTATTCATCAATCTTAGTGGTCAAGTTATCCAATTCTTCATGGAGTTGTTCAGCATGAGCCTCTACCGCTTCCTTGAGATTTTCATTGTATTGTTCTTCGAGAGATTCTCGAATCTCGTCCACTTCTTCGTCAATTCTGTTATTCAAGACGGTTTCAAATAGAAGTGCTGCTTTTTCTTTGAAAGCCTCTGTAAGAGTTTCGTCTTGTGCGAACAGAGATTCAATCTGTTCCTTAACGTCCTTCTTTTTATCAGCTTTCTTCTTGGCTTTTTTCTTGTCATCATTGTTATTTTCGTCTTCGTCCTTATCTTCAATGTCTTCAAAGTCCATTTCCTTGTCATCATTGTTATTATTGTCATCATTTTCGTCTTTGTCATCATCATCATCATCATCTTTCTTTGAAGCTTCATCAAGTTTCTTTTTCAGTTCCTCGTCTTTTTCTTTATCCTTCTTTCGACGAGCTTCTTCAAGTTCTTCTTCTTTCTTCTTCATTCTCCGTCGACGTGCTTCAGTTACAGTATCCTCATCACTATCATCATCCTTGTCTTGCTCATCTGCAAGTTGAGTAGCAAGAGTGCTGATTGTGGTTCCTTTTTTGATTGTAACTTCGGTCGCAGAAGGAGAAATCTTCAATTTTTTCATCAAAGCACTGACTGTTGAATCGACTTTATCTTCATCAACAACAGTACTTAAGTCAGTTGAGTCTTTGATTTCATCACCGAATTTATCTTTCATGAAATCGGAAATCTGACTCTTAAGTTCTGTGTTAGAGGCCATAAGAATTCCTTTGCTTAATAGTTAACAGTTAAAGTCCGTTTATAGATTATTTATAAAAATTTATTTTTTTGAAACTTCATTCAAAAAATTGTCAAAGATTTTAAGAGTTTCTGCCTCACGCTTCTCTCGTAACTTTTCTTTGACACTCAATTCGATTGCGTCTTTTGTATCTTCAATCAAACGGTCTAGTTCTTTTTCCTTTCTCTTCACACGCACAGAAGCTTGATTCTCAACAAGTTTGCGAATCTCACGATTCTCGTTCATCACCATCATTACCTTATCTTGCATACCTTTGATTTCACTTTTCAGTTCAACTAAGGTATCGAGGAAAGGCATTGGATTGTTTGTGAAGGACTTTTCTTCTTGAATTGAAGCTTGCTGCTTTACATAAGATTTTGTTTCATCGTTCCATAACCAATCAACAGATTCCATTACCATTTCAACAAAAGCTTTTGGTGCTGAAGGATCATAGACAACATCAATTGCTGACAATTGAAAGTCTTCCCCGACCATTGAAACACCATCTCTTTGATGGAGCGAACCAACACCTCTTGAAGATACTCCAAGCTTAACGCCACCGTCTACAAGACCACGGACTATATTCCCACATGGAGTGTTAAGCACTTTTGCTTTTCCCATAATATTGTTTCCATCCACTGCAAGTTCCGTCACCATGTGTGAAACTCGCTCAAGATTTACAGTAGGATCTGAGGGGTGATTCAACTCACCCAATGCTCGTTGCGTTTTGACTTTTTCGTCAATGTAACGATTTGTTTCTTTTTCAAGAATCGGTAAAGTATAGATTCTACCATTCTTGTTGGTTTGTTCTGCTTGCATGAAGATCCCGGAAAGAAAATGTGATTTTTCTCCATCCGCATTTTCTTCAATCACACTCTGAATATCTTCTGAGCTTTCAACAAGTAATTTCATTTTTCCTCTACCTTAAAGTTTTTGAAAATTTCTTTGTAAACTTTCTTTTTAGATTTGAACGGCTCATTTTACCAGGATTCGATTTGATTTTTCGCCATCTTTTTACTGCTGATTTTCGATCCTTTGCCTTATCAATCGCAGGTTTTGATGTCTTTGGTAAACACATAACTTCTTTAACTGATTGACCTGCTATCTTTAATTGTTTATTTAGACTTTTTTTATATTCACCTTGTTTGCAAGTCATGACTACTTTATTCAGATGTGTTCTTGGATTTCTTCTCCAACGAATACTCGCAACTCTTTCTGTTAAAACTTCAGCGTTTTCTGGTATTTCATTCTGTTCTCTGAGCATGTGTTGAACATATTTTGAGACACGTCTACCAAATTTAAATATAATTTCATTTCTTTGTTGAGAAGAAAACTTATGGTCAGTGCTATGTTCTAAATCAGAACCAAGGGCTGTCAACAAATGGGCATAACTCTTTCGTTGATTTTTTGTCATGCTTTTTGAACTCGAAGACCTGTTCACAATCTTGAATGTCTGCATGTAAGTTTCTTTTGAAATATGGTCACGAACCTTATCTGGTAACTGATTGTAAGCAGTATTTGGATTGACATCTTCTAATGACTTCCAAATGTCATTTTCATTGTTCTCTAATTTTTCTTTGGATGAGTATCCTCTTGTCTTTGTTTGAAAGAATGTTTGATTATTCAACATGAATAATTTTGAAAACTTTGTCTGTTGAATACCATTCATCTTACCTACTGAACCCAAAGTATGATGAAGATCCAATAATACTTGATGAGCAACAACTTTTTGGTCTTTATTTGCTAGTTGCTTAAAGATAGTTGATTGCTCCATTGTCTTGCCTACACTGTTCCATACTTCTTTACCATATCTTTCAGCGTAAGCATGTTCTTTTTGACTTAGTTCATCGAAGGATGTATTATATAAAGAATCAACATCTCTTTCTTCTTTTTTCTCATACTCTGGCTCATCATCTTCACCTCCACCTTCTGGATCTTTATTTTTCTTATGTTTTTTCTCATAGAAAACATCCCAATGACTATCATCTTCTTTTGATTCTTCATCGTCTTCTTCATCATCAGCTAATTTTTTCATATTTGAAAAAACAAAATGTATACGATTGTCATGTTTATAATTTGATAATGCTTCTGTAAATGTTTTTGACTTGTCATTCTCATTATTCTTAGCATGAACAATCATATGATGATAAGTATCAACTGGCAACATAGAATTTAAATATGCTAAAATAAAAGATCGAGCATCTTCAGGTGTTTGGTTATCTACTACATCTTGAAAGAATTCTGCATTGAAATATTGTTTAGCTATCTTGAAATATTGTTTAGTTATCTCTTCACTACCAAGACCGGAAAGATCTTCATTGAGTCCGTCTACGAGGAATTGACCTCTCAGATTACGAATCATAATTCCTACAAATATATGGTGTTCTGGTGTGCCTTCTTCAGAAACCGTTTTTGGATGATTTTTTTGAATTCTTTTAATATTATCTTGTAAGTCTTTTGAACGAGTCAAATTTTTAGCTTGCTTTTTTTCTTTTGACCATATATCGATTATATTTTTAAGTCTTTGTTCAAAAAAGAAAATGTTTGGCTTAAAGTGCTGTTTCAATTGTTTATGATTATAATTTTTAATTATATTCAATGCTTTTTTAAATTCTGAACTATTAAGAAAATTTTGAGGATCATCATCTTCATCATCAGGCTGTTCACTATCTACTATTGACTTCATAATTCTAAAAAAATTAACAATTTTGTTCACAGCATCATCGTCTTCTTCCATTATAAATCGGTCTCTTTGTATTAATTCTTTTATTTTATTAATAATAGATTGTTCTTGAAACTTTTGTAGAATCTCATCTTTTTGTATTTTTAAATTTGTTTTAGTATCTGCTCCATATATTACATTGAAAAGTTTTTGATATTCAGCAGAAAATACATTCAATTCTTGCTTAATTTCATTTTGTTCTTTTGGTTCTATTTCCTGTTCTCTGAACAAGACCTGACATAAAAGATATAGACTTTTCCATCCGTCTAAAATTATTTTATAATTATTTCTTTTTACATCATCATTGCTTCGAGTCCATTTCAATATAAATTTTAATATGTCAGAGAATGCTTTCCAAGCTTTTAGAATTATATTTTCTTTCTCCTCTGTTAGAAAACGATTTTCGATAAATGATTTCAAATCATAAAAAGATTCATTTGTTTTTCCTTTATCCTTTTTTTCTTCTTCATCATAATGCTCACTATGAACATCTCTCAAGTAATGATGAATAGACCTTGCAGGATGTTGAGCAGTAAACATGTTATCAGCATCATAACTTTTGTGCTTATCACGTTGTTTACCTAAATCAAAAATCAAGCCAGGATTTTCTAAAGATTTCTTTTCTGTTGAACTTAAAGTAAACAACAATAAATCTTCAATAAATTCACTATGTCTTATATCTAATTCAATTGACAACTGTTTTTCGTTTAATTCTTCTTCGTCAGACATTAAAGCACGGTCATTCTGTGATGTTTCAATATGTTTTTTATCATTTTCAAGATTTTTTATATTGATTGCTGCTTCTCTAACTGCTTCGACATATTTTTCTACATTCTTATACTTACCATCATTATCTTGATTACCTTTACCATAATTTTGTATTTTACCATGTTCTTTTATTTCTTCAAATGTCTTAAGAAGCTCTTGAATATTAGCCTGACTATCTTTGTTTAATCTATATGTTTTAGCTACAACTTGATTTTTACCATGAATATTTTGCTCAACAAATCCAATATCTTTTAGCTCAATGGTATCTTTTTTCTCAACTTCTTTCTCAAGATATCCTTTCAACTCCTTGATTCGCTCCAAATACTTTTGAGCTTGAGTAATTACATTTCCGCAAACCCAATCCGAAAAGTTTTTTGGATTCTGTAGAAAGAGACCTGGGTATCCAGATTTTTGATACATTGGATTATCTTCTGGGCGGTCATCTCTTCTCTTACCGTTATCTTTTATATTTGCAATTTTCTTTTGATATTCACGGTCTGAAATCTTACCTTTTGCATCATAATCAATTCGGCCTACTGTATGTAAACCTACTGTTGAAACTAAATTAAAATATTCCTGAGATAGTTTAGAATTTTCTTTGATCTTTTTTGCTGCTTTTCTTCCTTCTGATTCAATAAAAATATCATGATGTTTCCACATGAAATCAAGAAGTTTTGACCAAGCATCTTTATCTTTTTTATTGTTGAAATGTGTATCTAAATGATTATTGTGTAAAATAGGATCTTCATTGATTTCAATCAAGGTAATGTATAATTTATGTTTTTCTTGTTGATTACGAATACCAGATGCTATTCGTAAAATTGGATGAAAAAATCTTTCGTTGACCTTTCTTACTAGATTTGACAAAGGATTTGAAGTTCCTAAAGCGAGTTCTTGGTGATTTTGATTATTCGTAACATACTCTTTATAATCTTGTTTTATATGTGTAAATAATTCATGAACACTTAAAATAAAATGATAATATGCTAAAAGACATTCACAATAAAGAGCAGTGTTATAGTGTATGGTAACACCACGGTCACTCGCTTTAAATTGATAATTCATTTCATCATCAAAAATTTCAGTCATTTTTTTCAGATTATCAAGAGTATGTTCATAAACAAACTTATCAGAATGTTTATGATTTGATTTCTCATGTTCTTCGAATTTATTAATTAGAGAAATTATACTACCAGGTGAGACCTTATTCTTTGTTAACGTATTTACTATACCGTAACCAACAAGTTTATTTGCTTCCTTTAAAAGAGCTTTTGATTCATCGAGTAGTTTTTTTCGTAGTTCTTCTGAATCATCATTTTTATCTTCTTCAATCACATTTTTAATATGAACATATTCATTTAAAAGTTTTGAAAATTTTTTAACAGAATAACTTTCACTTGTTGTTTTTTGTTTTGCTAATCTTGATTCATATTCTTTATACCATTTTTGAACCATAGAATCATTATATTTTGGTTCTCCTTTTTTATTTGTAGTATTCTTTACATGAAAATAAAGAGTTTGAACTGCCTGATCATTAAACATACCTGTATTTTTATCCACATCAGTATTCAGGTTTGAAACTGGTCTTCCTTTTGATGCTTCGTTGTCTTTGGAAAGTTGATTTTTTTGAGAAGTATTCTTTCCTTTTGATACAGTTTCTTGACCAAGTTCTTTAATTTGTGAAGCTAAAATCTCAAGTTCAACCATATCAATACCCATAGGCCTGAACATTTCATCTCTCAACCAAGCTAAAGAAGTATTTACTGATTTGAGTAATCGAATTCTTTGATCTACTAAACCAATTGCTTGATTGCCATAACTTCTTATTTCACGGCTATCGGTTTTTTGAATCAATCGTTTGATATGCTTTTCAAATACCTGAGGTTTGAACGAAGCTGAGAAAAGCTGTTTAGCCGCCTTAATTTCATCTCCTCGATGAAGGTCCCCCAATTTCTGAACAATCAAGGCAAGTTCTTGATTCACTAAATGACATTTTTTATAATTGTCATAGAATTTTTTGACATGCTGGTCACCAATCTTTTTTGCTTCGTAAGCGTATTTTCTACCTTTTGTTCGAATGATTTTGGAAATCACTCCACGATAAGCAATATCAAATTTTGGTCCTACTTTTCGCCAAGCTAATTTAAATGCTTTTTGACCGAGACTTTGACTTTCTCCCTTTAAATATCCACCAAGCTTCTCAGCACCAACATCGATTAGTGACCGTTCATTCAGAACATTTTCATCGAGAAAAAGGTCAATCTCTTGCTCAGTGTATTTTTTATTCTGAGAAAGATTTTTTTCAACGAGATAATTGAGAGAGTTGTGGTCTGCTCGAGTATAATCGTTTATATAATCTTCGAGTAAATTATTCTGCGGAAACAGGTTCTGCTTCTGCAGCTGGTTCTGAGTTGCTTGCATCTGGTGTATTATCTGATGATGTTTGTCGGTTTTCTTCTTCGTCATCGCTTTGGTTATTCTGTTGTCCATCTTTACTGAACATTGTTTTACCCAAGCCTTCTTTTTTATCCTCAAGTCTGTCGTAAAGTTTATTTGCGATCAGTCTTTCAAAGTTTGATTTAGCACCTGCCAAATCTTCATCATTAATATTCTTGATCAAATTTTTAGTTAATTCTTCTGCGTCCATTATAATTCTCCTGTACCAGGTGTTGTTGTTCCTCCAAGACCGCCACCGCCTCCTAAGTCATTGACCATACCTGAACCAGATGGTTCTGGTTGATCTAAGTCACCTCCGAGACCACCACCTAAATCTCCTCCTAGGCCACCTCCAAGGTCACCTCCGAGACCACCACCTAAGCCGCCTCCCATTCCGCCCATGCCTCCGCCCATGCCGAAGCCGGCTTCACCTTCTTGAGGTGCGAATCGTGGATCATATTTTTCTTCTTCAATCTCTTCATCAATTCGACTAATGTCATCGTCACTGAGAGACAGAATGTTTTTACGAATGTAATTCGCAGAGAAATATTTTCCACGATATTCTTCCGCTTCTCGCAACACATTCATCTTTTCAGTGAGAAGTTCAAGGTCTTTCAGAGCATTGAAGTTACTGTCTTGGTCAAATGTAAAATGAATTGAATCAGCTATTTCTTCCCACTGTTTCATTGAAACAATGTTCTTGAGAATTAGCTGTCGTTTTAAAATCTCTAAAAAGAAATTTGAAAATCGTGTTCTTAATCTTTCAATGAATCTCATGAACTTATATTCTTCTCTTGAGATTTCACTTGCTCGTCCTAATGAGAAACCAGCTTCAGGTTGCATTCTTGAGATGGGCACATTCAGTGAACGAAACAATTGTCGCTGAAAGAATTCAAGTTCATCCAGCTGAGTAAAGTTTGCTTCACTTCCTTGAATTGTGTCAATCTCTGTGGTTGCCGAGTTCATCACAAAGATGCCAGAAGAAAGAGCAAAATTATGATAGTCATGATATTGATGTTCACCATCAATTGTCAATGTTCCGACATCCATTCGATCTGTTCGTCGAACAACCTTGACAACTGTATGATTTTGAGCAACGGTTGCCTTTTCCTTTCTCTTTTGAACAATCAAACTCTCATCACAATTACGAACAATCAGTTCTGAGATTGAATTGTAACCATGTGAGGAAATGAATTTTCTAACTGTTTCAAGAGATAGTTGAGGGTACTGTTTTTGAATTGCGACAATCAAGTGTTGATTTGAAACTCTTGGATTTGCAGCAATCTCTTGACGAACAATTTCAATGATTTTTAAAAGTTGAACGGACTTATAGTATTTCTCAAAGGCTCTTTGTTTTGAACCAGAATCATGCTTTGCACACTGTTTTTGATATTGCTCAGGATCATTTTCTTTCAACCAGGCAAGTTTCTCTGCAGCCGCTTTTGAGCCATTTGCTGCTTGTGTTGCTCTCTTTGGATACCACTTGTTCAGCCACTCTTCATTGGTCATGATTTTTCGATCATCTGCTCTCATCTGGCGAACAATCTCACGACCAAGTTCTAAGCCTTTCCAAACTGCTTCGCAGGTTTGATTGAAAGCCGAAATTTCTTTTTTTCTTTTTTCTCCTGCTTCTGTTTGAAAAAATGTTTTTCCTGAAATTGAAAGATTCTTTCTCCATGTTTTCACATCAGCAACTTTCCAATTATTCTTACCCAACTTAGAATGCAAACGAATGTGTCCATTGCGGTCCATAATTTTCAAATTGCTTGGTGTGTTGTTGAACCGGTTCAGATCAATATGATGAATCACTTCTGTTTTTTCTTGAGGACGATTCATAAATTCACTGACGGCTCGATGAACAAATTCATATTTCTCAGTATCATTATGTTGAACTTGTAAATATTCTTTCGTTCGATCATTTGGACTTACTGCTTTTCTTTTCGTATTGAAAGGCATCAAAGAAGAACCTTCTGTCAAATTTGAAGCCTCAATTCTTTGGCCATTGCGAAGGATGAATTTATGGTCTGGAGTTGCCGTAATGATTTCACCGTTGTCCAAATGAACGTCTAACACTTCAGCATCATTTCTTGTGACGCCTGCCCAAGAAATCAAACCAGGAACCACATGACCTTTTTGATCCACAGAGTATGTCCAGTTTTCTTTTCCTGCTTTGTGCTCGACAATCAATTGACCAAGTTCAACATTCCTACCATCTAATAAAGAAATTTTTGTTGATAAATCAAAACAGCCATTTCTCCTGGGCATCCAGTAGTCTTCAAGCATTGCTTGAAACTTACGGTCATCTCTTAACTGACCTGTTTTGCTATCATAGACCATCTTGTTACGATACTGGCTCATCAGTGAGTGCATGTACTGTTCGGCTTTTGCTTTTGGCAAGTTACCAACATCCACATAGAACACTCTTCGTGATGGCGCACGGCTCAATCGATAAATGATTGCCGCATCTTCCAGCATTCGTATTTGGTTCATTGGACGAAACGCTTTGTGTAGATATGAAACTACATTCTTGCGTCTTTCATCCAACAGACCACTGTTCACATAGACAATTGAATCAGGTGAAATCTTCAGAATATTCTTTCGATCCCCTTCTGTTTCAAGATTAAAAACACCAGTTTCAGAATATAGATAGTATTCATTATATTGCTGATTGATTTTGATTTCATCCATTCCAATGCGTGTGGTCTCTTCCTCTGTCTTCTTTCTCTCTCGAATTTTCTTGATTTTGAATGGATCAATCGGTCGCAATTCAAGAATACCCTTTTGAGGATTCTTGACATCAATCAGTGTTTGATAGAATAATCGTCCATCAATAAACCACTTGCGAAAGATTTCATAACCCATGTATTTGAAATTCAGTTTATCCATTAGCTCATAGAAAGCATCACCAATCTTTTCCTTGAGCATCTCCGAATAGTCTTCAAGATAGTCAAGTTCAATGGATACGGGATATGATTTTCTTCCAGATGTAATCGATTCGTTAACAATCTCATCAATTGCTAACTCACATTCAGGTTGCATTGACATCGCACGATAGCGAGCCATCAGATCAAATTCGTTTGTAAAGGTATTGTCTAAATTTAGATATGTACCATATACACCGGCTGCGCCTACAACGGCAGAGCCATCATCAAAGTCAGGCGGGCTAAACGCCTGAAGATTCGTTTCTTCACGGGTTTGCTGTTCTTCAAATTTCCATCCAAATAATGTAGCCATGAATATAAACTCCTGAATAAATTAGAAATATTGGTATCAATATTTATCATTCACAATTTTTGACCTAAAAAAACCCACACCATGAGAGGTGTGGGTTGAAAATCAAAAACTCAAATCAAATAATTACGATGATGTTGCTGTTGCTCTGTCAGCCCAAGTGGAAGCATCATTTCCACTAAATGGATTTTGAGCATTCGGATCTGAGACTGTATTGTCATCACCAGGCTTAGGAATTTTCTGCCAGTATTGATAAGCAAACTGAACAGTGAATTCTTCAATCGTATCTTTTGTGTCCCAACTGAGGTCAATTCCAGATACATTTGTTGGAAAGGCATCTTTGAAATAATAAGAACCATAAAATTGCTTGTTTGAGTCTGGACCATAATCTGAAACTTCACCACTCTTCTTTAGCTGATGAACTTCCATGTCGCAGAAAACAGTGTTTTGGGCACCAAAAGATGCTTCTGTATCAAAGATTGCTCCACCTGGTGTGATGTGTTCAATCCATGATTCAAAGACGTGACGAATTCGAAAATCTTCATCATTGATCACCTGAACAGTCCAATCTTGAAAAGTTCGATCTGTTGATGGAACTTTAAATTCTCGCCCAAGAAAATTCATAGGAACGGCGTTCAAACTGCTTTCAGGAATTTGAGCACCTTTCATAAAAAAGGATATATTGTTGTTGTTTGATCCTGTTCCTATAATGTTGGCAATTGATTCTCCAAGACCTTTTTGTCCTACAACATTATTAAAATTGATCTTAGCATAGAATAGCGATGGACGGGCTCCACCTCCCGTCAACTGATCTCGTAGTTTAGTTACGCTAATTGGCATTTAGACTCCTTTATTATAAACCGAGGTCTGCGAAGTCAACTGTCTGACCAACCGCAGTGAAATTAAGTTTGATGAAGTTGATTACATATGTTGGTTTGATATAGATATCAGCAACAAATTTATTTTCTTCAATCAATCGATTAGTATTATTTGTTTCGTCACAAATTACACGATACTCAGATAGACCTTGATCGTTACGTACTTGATCAAGATACTGAGCGCACAATCGCTTAAATTCTGCTCTTGTAGCGGGTGTGTTGAATTCAAATAGTTTTTTCCTCGCCTCTACAACAATGAAATCTTTCACACGAATGAATAGTCTTCGAACATTGATACGGTCAAATGCGCTTGGAATAACTTGTAGAGTTTTGTCTCCGTATAGAACAGTTCCTTCACCACGGAAAGTGATGATAGGATTGATCTGATTTGTATATAGATCGTCACGATTACCTTGAGAAGGTGAATACGCAAGCTTGACAACATTTGAAATTTGTCCTCTTGACATACCTGCTGGTGAATACCAAGGAGCCTGCTCTTGATCTGTTCTTGCCATCAAACCACCAATATCACCAGAGAGAGGTAACCAACGATATGTGTTATTATAGGAATCATACTGATACTTGAAGTTACCATCCATGAGCGCATAAGAGCTATCAAGAATTGCTTCACGCCAAGTGATGAAATTTTGAGTGATATCATCAGAACTTGCTTTACCTCGGCAAATCGCACCGTATTCACCAGACACACATACAACACAATCTTTTCTTTCTTCTGCAACTTGAATCATTTTTGAAATCAAAAGATGATAGTTGAGAGGAGCTAAAAGGTCATATGTCCAGCCAGTGAGCATAAAGTCTGTATCATAAGTTTCTTTTGCTTTGAACAATTCAATTGCTTGAATAATATCTTCGTTTGTAATCGTTGAACCGTTATTACCACCAGCAAATGTTGCGGCACTGAGATTATTTCCAAGAGGATTCAAAATTTTATTATATGTTTGGAAAACAGAACCCAATGTCAATTCTCCCCAGTTGTTATCTGGATCGGCTGTCAGAGCATGATTAGACCATTTGATCCAATCTGAACCATTGTTTACACGATTGACATAGTAAGTAGGAACACCATAATCATCTTTACCATCTTTAGCTAAAGACAGATGTGAAAATGTTTCCATAATCTCACCGTTCTTTCCTGTAATTTTTCCACCCTCGTCAATTACAACTACATGTAATTGATCATTGTGATGAGCAGATAAATCACCATTTGTCAAACGAATGTGATTTGAAGTTGCTGGTTCACTTGCGAAGTAATTAGCATACTGCCACTCTCTTGTCCAAGGCTGTGCTGTATTTGCTTCATAGTCACCAACAAGCGGGCGGGCAACAGTAATTTTTGAATCAGAATCTACAGAAAGAACAGAAGCACCTTGCCCAGCAACTGTAATTACATCTCCCTTTGAAAGTTGTTTTGTGAAGGCAGTTCCAACACCAAAAACTTCTCTTTCATTATTTTTGAAGTGAATCTTTCCAAATAGGTTATTTGGTGAGTTTCGCTTTGCGTCATATGAATATTCTCTAAACTTTGAACGTGGCTTTACTGTCAATGTAGTCAGTGGTGAACCCAACATGTTGAGTTCTGCTGGTGGATTTCCAGAAGAGAAACGATTTACAAAAGCAGTGAATTTCTTATTTGCTGAATCAATATTTGTAACTAACATATTGTATTCATCAGTTGAATGCTTAAATGATAAAACTTTTTCTTGATTCAATAAGGAACCATCTGCAAGAACATCAGCACTTTCATCAAAGTAACCTGAGAGTCCACCCCAAATGTTGAGTGCGGTGTTTCCTCCGAGACCATTATTCCATTCAAACGTTACTTCATATTGACCATTTGAAAGAGCGTCAAATCGAATTTGATTGACAACTGTATTTGCATTTGTATTTGCTAAACTTCCGAATTCCATTCCTGTTAGGTCATATCGCTCAATAATACGACCGTAATCTGTAGCATAACAAGTATCAACTCGTAGTGAGTTACCTTTCTCACCAGGATATCTTGCGATCCATGGTCCTGGAGCAGGACTCAAGCCAAGAGTAATACTCGCACCACCAGTTCCATCACTGATACCACCTTCTTCAATGATTAGATTGTTGATATAATCTTCATCGTTTTTGATAAGAATGCTGTCGATGCCAGAGAAACAAGCATTTCTTGCTGAATCTTCGTTGACAAGTCGAACAACATTTAAGCTTTTACCATATTCCAAAAAGTTCTTTCCGTTAAACCATTCAATATAGTTTGAATCCTGAGGTGTTCCAAACTGATCAACATATTCATTTTCATCTTGAACCATAGTTGGGACCATCGCAGGTCCCCAAGAATATCGGCCAATTACTGACCCTACGCTACCGAGAGGTACAACTGTTTGACGAATTGATTGATCGTTTTCAGTTGTAACTACACCCGGAGAGATTGGAAAATCTACAGCCATATTGTATCCTTTTAATTGATGCTTCGTGTTCAGGGTTAATTTTCCACATCAAAAAATAAATTATATTAAATCATTTTCTTTTTTTATATTCGTATTTCAAATATTTATCAATTTTCAGTTTTTTCATCAAGTCCTAACAACCACATATTTTTTCTAAGCATTTCAAGATGTTCCTGAGGATCTTCTTGGTCATCTCCTAACGAAAATTCGTATTCATCAACGCCATTGTTGAGAAAGCCAAAAGGTAAATAGTTTTCTTCACTTTCTTTTTCTTCCATATATTTCATGAGATTTTCACGAATGTTATTTTCATATAATTCTTTGAAATACATTTCGTCTACCATCCATGCAAACAACACCAAAGTCATCACACAATCGTCATGCTTACCATTTTCAGCACTATATGAGCCTCTTCCGTCAACTGAGAAGGTCAAAAACTCACTGATTGTTTCGGAATCTGACACCAGCAGTTGATCTTTTTCAATGAGCATCTTAAGATTGGAGCAACCGATTCGCTTGACTCTGGCGGTTGTGGTGATGCCCATTTTTGCAGTGCGGTGAAAACCGCTCGAGAGGATAGTTTTTTGGTCTTTCTTGACCGTGGTGAAGATGTTCTCATACTCCAAGTCTTGATAGAGAACATCTGTGACTTGTGAACCAATATTGTTTTCTTCTACCAGAACCTGTGCTTTGTTGTAGTATAAAGCCGTATTGTGAATGATTCTCGCATAGATGATTGGCTGAACTTTATTGTCTCGGTACACTGCTACCACACGAAACGGTTTCATTGAGACATCGATGACTGAGAAGACAGAATAATCTTGACCACGCCCCTTTGAGACATCTGCGACTAAAGTGTAATCATGACCGTCTTCGACGTCATGATAGATCTTAATGTTGTCTGTCACTCGAATTGGTTTGCCGATTGCCATCTCTTTCAGTTTTGATGAATCAATCAATGTGTCAGTACTTCCGAGAAACTGGCAGCAATGCTCCACAAGAAACTGTTCTTCACCAAACTCTTGAATTGTTTTTTTCTTCCATTCTTCATTTCGTCCTGGTCGCTGATCCCACATCACCTTATAGGGAACAAAGTCATTGACACCTGCTTCTGCTTCTGTCCAAAATTTATAGAAGTGATTCAATCCTTTTGGTGTGGATGTCATCACAACTTTTGATGTGGTTCCAGATGAGATGGTAGGATAGTTTGCGGACCAGAAAGTGTCAAAGTTATCCACGAAAGCACACTCATCCACATACAGAAAGTTGATTGTTTCACCACGAATACTGTCTCCTGTCGAAGCTGATGTCATCACAACACATCCGTTTTCAAGTTCAATTGAGTTGACATTCCATGCCATCACACCTTGTTGCATCCATAGAGGTATTTGTTCATACGCTTGTTTTATTAATCGAAGGCTCTTGACCGCAATCTTCTTTTGATTGGCAAGAATCGCAACGTTCTTTGAGCTATTGAACAGAATGTAATGTAGAATGTAGCCACAGACTGTTGTTGTTTTTGAAATCTGACGGGCTGACAGAACAATCGTTTTACGATTCGCATGTATCAAATTGATGATGTCTTCCTGATAGTCCCAGAGTTCAATGATTTGCTTACCCTTGTCAATTGTGGTGATGAAGAAATAGTTGTTCAGAAAGTAAACAACATCATCACGGCAGCGAATATATTCTTCAACCTGCTCACGGGTGAAGGGTATTTCCTGACCTACTCTTTTCAGATGAGGGTTTCGTTTGTAGTTCTGTAGAGCAATAGCCTGTGCTGACATGATATTTTTAGCTTGACAAGTTGAGGAAAATAGTGTATACTGGATTTTTTATAATCATAAATAGTTACAGTAATCTATTTCATATTTATTCTTTTTGAAAGAGGAATCAAATGGCTGAATCACTCCAGCTAAACAGAAGCTATTTTTTCACCATCAAAACTCGTATGGGTTATGATGATTATGCATCAAGTAAAAAAAGAGACCGCACTCTCAAATATGATTATCAAATAAGAATTGAAGGTAAAGATTATACGATTCCGTTTGAATCAGTTGAGGGATATCGCAAATCATTTTTAATTGATGTTCCTGGAGACCTTGAGGATGAATTGAACAAAGACCGTGAATCTTCAGAAAGAATTCTTGCCACCATTCAAGATGCTGTGAATAATTTTTGTAGTGTAGAAGATATTGATTTAGGCTCACAAGACGTATCATCTGTTACTATCAAATTAAAATACGGACAAAACGAAAAAAGAAAAAAATTATATGAGCATTTTTATGACAGTGTAAAAATACCAAATGGTTATAAAAAAGAAAAATCAGATTATCAAGCTATAAAATTTTTAAAAATAACCTTTAGAATAAAAGCTCCCTGGGATTAACAAATGTTAGGATTTAAAGAATTTGCCATCGAGTCAAAAGAAGATTTCGAAAAATTTGAAAATTACATAACTGAAGCAGAAGAAAATGAGGAAGAAGAAAATACGGGTTTCAATGCTGCTAGTTATTACATTTACTTTGTCATTTATCCATCTCCAAAGGCAGGACCAACCCAAGTAGGAACACCTTCTCGAGAATGTTTGTACGTTGGCATCAAACATAAGAATAAGGGACCCACGATGTCTGCGTCAAACTTCTGGGCGGGTCTTCGTTGGAATGCGAGTAAGAATCGTCACGAATTGACAAAACAATCTTTATGGGATAAAAGTGCCCTTCGTGTCGATGATACTGGTCAGATGGTGTTTCCTGGTGAGACAGGAATGTATATGACATCTGCGGGTGCAAATCAAAACCCTGAGAGTTTATGTAAAGCTTTTATTCGTGGTGTCTATCAAAATGATTTAGCATTTCATCCATTGATCATGAACCGAACATCAAAAGGTTTCATCAACAATGCGATTTCAAAGATTACAAAAAAAGGCTTTGACAAATCTCTTGAAGAAAAATTCTTTGACTTTCTAAAAGAACTGAAAGCAAAGAAAGTTCAGCCTCGGATAGAACAAGAAGAAGACGAAGAACCTACACAAAAGGAAACAAATGAAAGTGTTCTTCTTGAGAGAACAACACCAGGATATCGCTTTCCCTTAGATGATAATGGTAAACCATATGACCACAAAACTCTAATCAACAGTGGTAGATATGGTTATAAGATTTTTGTTTGCGATGATATGACTTACTATCAGCATGTTCTGAATGAATTGTCAGAGGCTGCTGATTCACCAAATAGTAAACTACCTGCTGGTGTTCGTGATTTGCTTAAAGATAAGGCAGCAAATGAAGTAGAATATAAAGAACAACGTTTGGACATTATTCGTGATTGTGTAATTGCTCGATTTTATCAAGCAATATATGATTTCTTTGTGCAAAACTATAGCACTTTCAATTTTGTACCTGAAGAAATAAAAACTGTAGAAAAATATGAAAAGTTTATTCTTGAAACAACCAAAAAGAATCCAGTGCTGACAATCGGCACCGCTGAATACACATTGAGCCGAGAACTTCATGAGATTGGTGAGAAACAGCAGGGTAAAGCTACAGAGAATTGTTTCAAAGACGGAACGATTATTGCAAATTTTTATATTCCTCCAATGGATAAAAAGATTAAAGATAAGTTGATGGAATATTTGAAAGTTGCTGACTTGAGTGAGAAGGATCTACCTAAAATCTATACAGCACAAAAAGCGGCTGGGTTTCTCTCAGACAAACAACTCAATTATTCAAAGAATCGTTTAGATAATTCAAAACAAGCAAAGAGTTCTTTCTCACCTCTTGCTACACTCGAAAGAACACATGGTATTGGTACTTCAGAAGATACTGTTTATCCATTACTCTATAATAATTCAGGTGTGAATTATATCAAAAAGTTTGTTGAACAAGGAGAGTATAAAAAAGAAATCAAAGAAATTGTTGAAAAGCTTGAGTTCCCTCTTCGTTATCTAAAAGCATCTACAAAGAATACATCAAAGTTTTATTTGACATTTAAAAAAGAAGGTAAAGATTATATTGTTGCGATGAAAAATAATCGTTTAGTTGAATTGCCTTTAAAGCCAATTGAAAATGATTTGTTTGATGCTGCTAATATGGTTTCCATGGAGACTGAAAGAGATATGGTGAATAAACATAATTTGTTCACCTTGTATCACCTTCTCGCAAAGTTGGGATATAAAGTAAATGGTAGTGACAGTCTAAAGAAATGGGCGCAAAAAAATGACCTTGAAGAAAGAACAAAGGTTCTTGATAACATCATAAAAACTTTTCAAGCAGAGAAGAAAGCAAAAGAGGAACAACGAAGACTTGAACGAGAAAAACGAGAACAGGAAGAACTTGAAGACTCTTTTATCCATAAAACTTGGGGTAATATTCTCAATGAATGGACAGGTTACGAGGAAGTAATTGAAGAAGGATGGAAACAAGCATTGGCTGGAGGTATGGCTTTAGTAGCGACTCTTGTAGGTTCACCTGCTGCTGGTGGTAAATCAATCGACAAAGAACAAACAAAGGCTTCTCAATCAGCACCTAAAAAGGCAAAGCAAGTCAAACCCAAATCTCAATATGATCAATATGCAACAGCCTTGGCAATTGCTTTACTTAAAGAAGAGAAAGTTTTTGATGTAATTACACTTGAAAAAAATGGTAGAGAAAAAACTATACCTCTTCGTATGCTACAAAAAGAATTACTTCATCTTGGTGGAATAAGAACAACCACAACAAAGTCTCCTCAGTCAATTGAGAAAAAACCAGCAGTTGAATCAAAACCTGATACAAAGAAATCTTTAGGAGAAGGGTTTCAAAAGAAAGGTATGAAATCTTTTTCTGAATTCATCACAGAAGATGAACAAGAAGCAAAAGAAGTTTTTTCAAACATTCGTAGTATAATCGATGAGTGTGATGATTATAAACTTAAACAAATGTATGTTTTATTATTGAAGTTACTCGAAACAGATGCTCCTATTACAGATAGCGGTAGCGCAACGAAAAATCAAAAACATATTGAAAAGGTATCACAAGCAATTGTAGATTACACAGAGAGTAAAAATAAGAATACTCGGATGAAAAAGAACTTGAGAGTTCTAAGTTTCGCTAAAAATATGAAACCTATTAATAAAAAAGATTTTAAAATCAAAAGACCTACTCTAAACTAAATGTCAAAAGCCAACATTCATTTCAATCATTATAATTATCGAGGTGAGCAAAATTTAGTACAAGATTTACATGATGAGATTATTCAAATCAAAGGTATGAATGTATCTTACCTACCAAAAGAACATTTCAACTATGATGTTCTGATGGGTTCAGATGACGACCAGAGATTTGAACATGCATACTTGATTGAAATGTTGATGGAAGAAACAGATGGTTATGTGGGTCAAGCACTACTGGGTAAATTTGGTTTGCAAATTGAAGAACAAATCACATTGACTCTTTCAAAAAGAAGATTTGATGAGACTCAGGTTCCTGATCGAAAACGACCTCATGAAGGTGATTTGATTTATTTGCCAGTTGATGCCAGGCTATATACAATCACATATGTTGACTATCAACAACCTGGATTTTTACAAGCAGGTATATTTCCAAATTATCGTTTATCATGTGAACTCTACACACCAAGTCACGAACAGATTCAAACGAACGTTAAGCAAATTGACGAATCAGACCAAGAGATTTACAGTCTTGATATACCTCTTGATGACATTGAAGGTCGGTTTGCTACAAACGAAAAGGTGACAGGTCAAACAACTGGCTTTATTGGTGATGTCAAAAAATTCTATCCAAGAAAGAAAGTCCTTTCAATCACACATTTAAATGGCTTATTTGAACCTGAAGAAATTCTGATTGGTGAAAAGTCTGGAGCAAAAGCTCGAGTCACTCAAATGATACAGCACATTGATAATAAGTCGGAAGAAATTCGTCATTTAGAAACAAATGAAGAGTTTCGAGATCAAGGTGAAAAATTGATTGATTGGGATCCAAATAATCCTTTAGCATAAACACATCATGTTTTTCACAAACAGCGTTGATGAACAGGACCAGTATCATCAAACGATTCGAAATCTCGTTGTCATTATTGGTTCATTGTTTTCAAAAATGATTCTTGTTCGTAAGAATCATAAGACTGGTGATATTGAAGAAAAGATTAGTGTTCCGATCAGTTTCGCAAATCGTGATAAATTGCTCACCTTAGTTCGTGAAGCACCTTCCGTTGAAACAAAGAATTCAAACTTCACATTACCACGCATTGGTTTTGCCTTTGAAGGTTTGAACTATGACGCCACAAGACAAATGCCAAAGACTGGTGGTCGTGGTCGTCCAACAAAAGATGAGAAGAATAAAAAGGATGTTCTTCTTCAATATAATGCAGTGCCTTATAATTTTGAATTTTCAGTTTCAATTGTAACAAAATATGCTGAAGACCTGACACAACTTGTCGAAAAAATACTTCCTTACTTTGCACCCAATCTAAATATAACGTATCGAGCAATTCCTGAAATGAAGATTGATATTGATGTTCCACTCATGCTGAATGCTGTGAGTTGGCAAGATCAATATGAAGGGTTATCAGAAAGAAGATTATTGATTGCTGATTTGTCTCTGACTGCCAAATCATGGATTTTCCCACCAATCAAAGATTATCCAAAAGTCAATACAGTTTTGATTGAAACACATACAATTGTGACTCCTGGAGCGGCTGCTGATTTACACAAGAAAAGTAAAGTGAGTATTGCTGGTCCAACTTCGGAAAGAATTTTGTCTGAAACTTCTGGTTCGATTCAAGATGAATCAGCCAGTTCAGCCATGAATGATCCTGCAAATGATCATACATTGATTAAAATTTATGGTTATAATGAAGTTGATGATTTTGGTTTTGAAACCTTTGTTTACAAAGGTAGAGATTATGACACGCAAGAAGAAAGAGAACAGTGGTACAATCAAGAGACCGCTAATACTACTCAATAAAAGGAGAACCGAATGAACACATTTTTGAAATGGTGGTTGTTAATTACACTGATTGTTGCCGGCGTTTCGACTGCCTGGTATTTTAACTTTGGTATGTTTATATACACACACGACCTCACAAAACTCACAATCGTTATTGCTGCACTTTTTGTAGCAACCACATTTGTAATTGGTTATAAATTATGGAACAAGGTTCGAAATAACAAAGTCGTATATTATGAAAAAGAATGGTTTATCAGTGAACTTTGTATCAGTTTAGGTATGATTGGAACTGTAATTGGTTTCATCTACATGCTTTATTCTGTATTTGGTAATTTGAATATTACAGACACTGTAGCAGTTCAAGAAAGTTTAGGTATGATGGCGAGTGGTATGGGAACTGCTCTACTTACCACGCTGATTGGATTGATTAGCAGTGTGTTAATTAAAAGTCAGTTAGTCATGGCTGAGAATGGAGTTGAATGAGAAGATATCAATACACCAGCAACCTGGCTTTTATTGATTTACTTTTCAACTTAATTCTTGGATTTGTTTTTCTATTTACAGTCAGTTTTTTACTTATCAATGATCCAACGGAAGATTTAGAAGCTCCTCAAAAAGCAGAATACATGGCAATTCTGCAGTGGGATGGAGATCGAGATATTGACATGGATCTTTGGATGGAAGGACCAGAAGGTTTGGTTGGCTTTCGTGAACCAAGTCTTGGTTATGTTTATTTGGATAAAGATGATTTAGGACATCGCAATGATGTAATTCGTAAGGGAAAAAGAAACGAAGAATATCTTGAAATTAATCGTGAAGTAATTAACATTCGTGGTTTTCAACCGGGTGAATACATTATCAATGCCCATTATTTCTTTGGTAAAGAAACAGGATCCAAGTCAGCAACAACAGTTACACTCGAGTTGGTCAAGCTCAATCCTTACGAAGAAATCTGGGCAGGTTCAAAAGAATTCACACAACGAGGTCAAGAAGAAACTTTTGTTCGTTTTCACATGAAAGAGGATGGGCGATATTTCAACATCAATGAACTACCTAAGAATCTTGTAATGAAGAGCATGGAATATTTGAGTGGTTCTTATTCAGGAGACCGTTCAGATGGATCATCAATGTCGCCTTATTCAACATCTACTCTCTCATCAAATGAAAGAGAAGAGAGGGCAAAAAATCGTCGATATGGTGCCGGTGGTGGAGGAGTTTCAGCACCAATCGCACCACCGGCAAATGCTGATCCTGAACGAGGAACATCATATCAATATAATAATTGGCAAACTGATGATCCAGCATACGGAGGGGGACTATGATTTACTTAATTTTGATTGCAATTTTTCTCGTTTCAGTCTTTCTTTATGTCTTGATTGAACTCAAGAAAAGCATTCATATGCTATATATTATACCACTTGCGATTATGTTTACGGGCGGTACATACTTTTATTTGGATTCACTTTTTGGTTATCCAGTTCATAAATCAGATGAAGGAAAGTTTGGTTTACTTTCCTTTTGGATTGACGAAGACAATGATCGAATCTATCTTTGGACAGTTCTTGAAAATGAAAGTGTTCCAAAAGCAATCATCGTACCTTATAGTCAAGAAGAACACAACAAGTTAGTTCGAGCACAACAACAAATGTCTCAAGGCATTCAGATGATTGGTGAGTTTGATCCAGCAGATGGTGGTCAATCAGATTCATATGAGCAAGGTGAGCAAGGTGCCAGTACGCAAGGCCTTGACGGATCACCAAAATCAAAAGGTGGTGCTTTTTCTCTCATTGAACTTACAGCAGAAAAAGCATTACCACTGAAAGCGTATCAAGAGAGTCTATGACAAAAAGAATCACACCTGAAGAAGTTTGTTTTGTTCCAGAAGAACTTGTTGAAGAAGGTCAACAAAGAAAACTTCAGAAAGTTTCAAAATATAACGAAGTCACTGTCTACGAAAGTGGTGGCTCTTCAGATGATGATTTTGAATTTGCTCAAGAAACAATTCGTGATACCATCCTCAAATCAAATGAGGTTCTACAAGAGTTAGGACAAGCTGCCATTCTGAATGAAAACGGCAAACTTTACGAATCCTATTCTCAGTTAATGAAAAATATTGTTGATAGTTCCTCTTCTCTCCTTGACCTACATACGAAAAAGAAAAAGATTGATGAACAGAAAAACGATGAGGTTACGCAAAATAATACTCAAATAAATAATATTGTTGTAGGTTCGACAAAAGATCTTCTTGAATTGATAGAAAAGAAAACTCAGGCATAAGTCATATTTCGTATTGTTTTTGTTAGAAAAATCTAAATAAAAAGAACTACAATACTTCTTTTATAAAATTACCTAACAAAAAGAATTATGGCAGATAATATTGTATCGAAAATACTCATCAAAAGTTCTACCTCCACTGCTGTCCCATCTTCATCAGATTTACAAAGAGCAGAATTAGCCTACTCTTACGCATCGGACCGACTCTTCATCGGTAATGCTGAAAGCGGACAACCACCTATTTTGATTGGTGGTAATTCCTTTCTTGCTCTCTTCGAAGATGTTTTAAGTGATGACGGCACTATTCATGCGGGGACTGTCTATCCTAACAATGTCATTGTAGCAGACGCCAATAATCATATTGATTTTCTTGATTTTGGTCAAATCAGCATCAATGGTAGAATCCTTGTCACAAAAGATGTTGAAGAAATCATCACCGCAAATAATCTGCCTAATGTTGCGGATAATAAATTGGTTTCTTCGAAAGCAATCAAGGATTATGTTGACGAAAGAACAAAAAGATTCCTTCTAAACTTTGATGAGGAATCCTTAGCACCTGGACAAATCCTTATTGTTGACACCACAAACAAATTTGAAAATCGAGAAATCAGTGGTGTAGTTGAATTCTTCCCTGATGGTAGTTCTTCACTTCGACAAAAGTCTGTCACCAATCTAATGTTAGAAAATGACTCAATTCGTTTGGGTCTACAAGAAATTAAACTTGGTGAAGGAACTTTATTAAATTTAAACCAAGATACGTCAGGTGTGTTGGACGTTCATCGAGGTGGAACTGGCGGAGACTTCTTCGATCGACATCGAGTCCTTCTCGGTAATGATCTTGAGGAGTTTCAAACATCACCAAGATTCTTCTTTGATACAGTTGCAAACAGCCTGTTTGTTGATGCAAATACTCGCATTACCACCAATCTATCAGTTGGTGAAACACTCGAAGTCGCCAATCAATTCTTTGTAGACCATGAAAATCTACACTTTCAAGAATATTTGCACATCACAACAGTTGATGAAGGTAACACCTGGGATACAAGTGACCCTTTCTCAACAGACGGAACACTCTTCAGCTATATTGATGGCTATCTTTTCCATCTGACTAAGTATGGAAATGTTCAGATTGATTCACAAACATTGTTCACAGGAACAGTTGTCACAGGTTCAGCAGACACGGTTCTCGAATGGTTTGGTGATATACGAATTGACAATGCAAACACAAACATCAAATCGAATAAGGTAGAAGCTGACATTGGTGACCTGGTTGTTGAGGTGGATGATGCGAAAATCAATTCATTCGTGACCAATGCAACACTGACAAATCTCACTCTGAACAGCACCAAAACTGACGCCACCATCACAGAATTAGACCTGACAAGTCCTACCACGAATCTCGATATTGAAGACCTGGCAGCAGATATCAATCAAGGAACAATCAACACACAACATCTTCAGTTCACTGGCAATCAAGTCACAACAAAGACAAAATATAATGTGACTGAAAATGAATTGCTCTATATGCATGGTGGTGATGTTCAAATTCAATCAGTCCTCAAAGTTGCGAATAATTCCGGCTCTTTCAATGGAACAGGTGGTGGAATTTCAAGCGACTTGATTCCTTCAGTTGAAGGAAATGGAGCATTAGACCAAGGTTATAGTTTAGGTGCTCCTGACCGACCATGGAAAGATTTGTATCTCAGTGGCACAACTCTTTATATTGGTGGTCAAACGATTAAAGTTGAAGAAGGAACTGGCGCAATCACATTCTCTTCTCCAATGAAGATGGAGACTGACACAAGCATCACTTCGAACAAGTTTGAAGTCGCCACAACAAACACAAAATTTGAAGGTAACAATGTATTCTTCTCAGCGAATACAACCACCGACATGTATGGTGATTTCAACATCTTTGATATTGACTTTACAATTGATAATACAGAGACTGTTTTCAATAATGGTTCTATTACAGTCAACACACCAACTGAATTCACAGAACTTGTTACATTTAATAATGCACAAACAAATATCAATAGTCTTGTCAATTTTACAAATGATATTTTTGTTACAGCAGACCTGACCACATGGGCTGCTGGATCTAAAATTGTTGGTAATGGTCCTGTCACTCTTACAGATACAGTTGACTTTACTGGTGCTCGATTCACGGTCAGTGAAGACACTGCCACTACATTTAAAGGTACAGTAGTCACAGATAATACTGTGACAATGAATGATACTGTCACAATAAATGACAATGTTTATATCAATGGAAATGATACTGAAATTGATGGCAATAACTTCCGTGTTCGCAATACAACAGCATCTGAGTTTGAGGGAATCGCAACTTTCCAGAACAACACGACCTTCAACAAGCCTGTAGTCATCAATGACACTACAACGCTGAATGGTAGCTCCTTCTCTGTCAGTGCTGCTACACCATCCACATTTGATGCAACAGTCACCATGAATGAGGATGTGACTGCTACGAATGATGTAGAGTTCACAGGACCCACATTCGTTGTCAGCACAGGAACTTCATCCACATTTGATGGTGTCGCTACCTTCAACAATGATACAGACATCAACGGAAGTCAATTCTCTGTCAGCGCAGGAACACATTCATTCATTCATGGTAAGTTAACTGTCAATGATAAAGTTGATATCAACGCAAAAGTCACAGTCAACAATGAGATTCAGGTAGCAGATAATGTCTTGATTGAAAAAGATTTGACAATTGGTCGCAATCTTTTTGTTCAAGGTAACACTGTTCAGATTGATGTTCAAACAATGGTTGTGGAAGATAACATCATTGTTGTTGGACAGAACAATGATTCAGATGCCGTTGACCTTGGTTTTGCTGCACGATATAAATCTGAAGGTGCGGATGCTTATGCTGGTATCTTCCGTAAGGCCGCAGATAAAAAGTTTCATCTATTCCGTAAGTATGATTCAGAACCTGGTGTCACCATGGGTGATTACCAGCTGGCAACTTTAGTTGGTGATTTCGAAGCAAACAATGCGATTGTTTCTTCTGGGGAGATGGAGAAACTCGACATTGACAACTCTCACTTTCATCATAGTACCGCATCAAATATTGTCGCAGATATCATTGAAGGAACAAACTTCTTCTTAGATGGTGGAACAGCAAACAACTTTGTGATTTCAAATTCACATTTTGAAATCAACACCGCAAACAACTTCACTGGAACAAATGTCTTCCTGACAACAGGAACAATCACAGACTTTGATGTCGAAGATATGCGGTCAAACAACACTGTTTCAACCAATGTTCATTCAACATTTGGACATCTTGAGACATACACCGCAAATGATATCACCACAACAAACTTCGATTCAAGACATGGTTATCTTGAAGACATTGATGTGGAGAACATGCGCTCCAATAATGTTATTGAAACTAATTTTGATTCAAGACATGGTTATATTGAAGATGTAAACGTTGAAAACATGAGAGCCAACAATGTTGTTTCGACAAACACACACTCAACATTTGGACATTTAGAAGATTTCACTGCCAATAATATCACAACGACCAACTTTGATTCTCGACATGGTTACTTAGAAGACATTGATGTTGAGAATGAAAAAGCAAACAATGTGACCACAACACACTTTGACTCAAGGCATGGATACCTAGAAGACATTGACGTCGAAGATATACGAGCAAATAATGTTGTGGTCACTCATTTTAAGTATACTATTGGTCATATTGAAAACGCTACCGCAAATGATATCACCACCACAAACTTTGATTCAAGACATGGTTACATTGAGGATATTGACCTTGAAGATATGAGAGCAAATGGTGTTGTAGGAACAAACTACAATCTTGACCATGTTGTAGCAAATGATGTGTATACAACAAACTTCGAATCTTATCATGGATATATTGAAGACTTTGACATTGAGAACATGCGAGCCAACAACGTTGTTGGTACTCACTATGATTTAGATACAGTCAAAGCAAACAATGTGACGATCACAAACTTCCGATTACAATATGGTTCGATTGAAGATTATACAATTGAAGATGTTCGAGCAAATAATGTCAACACAACCAATTTTGTCACAGCACATGGAGACCTGACAGATATTGATGTTGAGGATATGAGAGCCAATGGTGTTGTTGCGACAAACTTAGATTTAGATCATGTTATAGCAAACGATGTTTATACAACAAACTTCGAATCATATCATGGTTATATCGAAGATATTACTGTTCATGATGTAAGAACAACACAAGCCAACACATCCTATTTTGATTTCTATCATGGAAATGTCACAGATGTAGATGTTGAGGATATGCGGGCAAATAATGTAGTTGGAACAAACTATGATTTGTCTGATGGTGAAATGAGAAGATTCCAGATTGATAATTCTTCTCTACAAAATACTCAATCAGATAATTTCATTGGTACAGATACTTATCTGACCAGAGGAACAATCAAAGAGTTTGATATTGATGATACTCATATTCATGATTCAACTGCAAACAATGTTGAAATCAATCACTCAGATCTATATGACATTGATGTTGAGCTTATGCGCTCCAACAATGTCACAGAGACAAACTTTGACTCAAGACATGGCTACATTCAAGATGTGGATGTTGAAGACATGCGTGCAAACAATGTTGTCAGCACGAACACACATTCAACATTTGGTCACTTAGAAGATTTCACTGCCAATAATATCACAGTCACAAACTTCAAGCTACAATACGGAACAATTGAAGACTATGAAATTGAAGATGTGATTGCGAACAATGTGACCACAACAAACTTCAACACAAAACATGGTGACTTAGAAGATATTGATGTGGAGAACATGAGAGCCAATAATGTTGTGTCAACGAACACACATTCAACCTTTGGTCATCTTGAAGACTTCACCGCAAATGATATCAGTGTAACAAACTTTGAATATGAAAAAGGTCACATTGAGGATGCTACCGCAAACAATTTGACAATTGACAACTCAACATTGAACTATGCTGTTCTGAATCACGCAACTTTGGAAGGAATCACTGTTACAGGTTCTGCTACCACAAAGTCAACCTTTGATGATTCAACAGCAAACAATGTTGTTGTCAACTACAGCACGTTCCAAGATGGTAACTTAGCCAATGTTCAGTTTGAAGATGTAGAAGGAACATACCTAACAGCAACAAACGTTTATCTGACAACTGGAACAATCACAGATTTTGACCTGGAAGACATTCGTGCCAATAACGTTACATCAACAAACACACATTCAACCTTTGGTCATCTCGAAAACTTTACTGCAAACGATATCACTACAACGAATTTTGACTCAAGACATGGTTATATTCAGGATGTCGATGTCGAAGATATTCGTGCCAATAATGTTGTGTCTACGAATGTTCATTCAACCTTCGGTCACTTAGAAGACTACACTCAAAACAATATCACTACAACAAACTTTGATTCTCGTCATGGCTACATTGAAGATGTGGATGTTGAGGACATGCGGGCAAATAATGTTGTTTCAACCAACACGCATTCTACCTTCGGCCACTTAGAAACATTTACTGCAAATGATATCACTACAACGAATTTTGATTCAAGGCATGGTTATCTTGAAGATATTCATATTGAGAAAGTTCGTGCGAATAATGTTGTGTCTACAAACACTTACTCAAGACTTGGACATCTTGAAGACTTTACAGCAAATGACGTTTATACAACTAACTTTGAATTCTTCCATGGTTACATTGAAAATGTTGATGTTGAAAATATAAGAGCCAATAATGTTACAACAACAAATGTTCAATCAACGTTTGGTCATCTAGAAGACTACACACAAAACAACATCACCACGACCAACTTTGATTCTCAGCATGGCTATTTGGCTGACATTGATGTTGAGGATATGAGAGCCAATAATGTTGTATCTACCAATACTCATTCAACATTTGGTCATCTTGAAATCTTCACAGCAAATGACTTCACAGCAACAAATGTAACGCTGGATACTGGAACAATTACAAACTTTGATATCTATAACTCAAGAGTTTATGATACTCAAATCGTAGATGAGACAAGTGCGAATAACTTAGTTTCAAATAATGCGATCATTAATGATGCAACTGCTCATCGCTTGCACAGTAATTACGCAACAATTGACTATGCGGTATCCAACAATCTAATTTCGAATAACGCAACACTATATTCTGGTGAAATTTATAATTCGTTGATTCAGTTCTCAGAGATTCGCAATTCAAAAATCATTGAATCACAAATCGTTGAAGAATCCTCTGCGAATAATTTGTTGTCAAATAATGCAACAATCAATGATGCGACTGCTTATCGCTTGGCATCACATTATGCTGATCTTTTATCTGCCGATATTCATACAGCAAATGCGGAAAACTTCACAGCAAATAACTTTACAGGAACAAACTTCTTCCTGACAAAGGGAACCTTTGATGATTTCCTAATCGAAAATTCACACTTTGAAAAGAACACTGCAAATAATTTCACAGCAACAAATGTCTATCTGACAACCGGCACAATCACAGACTTCGATGTTGAGAATGTAAGAGCCAATAATGTTGTTTCAACAAATGTTCACTCAACCTTTGGTCATTTAGAAGAATACACTGCTAATGAATTCACTGTCACGAACTTTGACCTGACAGATGGTGAAATTACTAATGTTGATGTTGAAACCATTCGTGCGAATAATCTGACCGCAACCAACATCACAATGGACACTGGAACAATTGATGTTGTGAATATTTCAGATTCAAACATCTACGATTCCTTTGCGAATAATTTGACATCAAATAATATGACAATCAACAAGGCGAGCATCAGTGGTGCGACCTTGCGTGATGTTGAGTTGGAAAGTATTTCAATCACAGGTGCGGTCACAACTAAATCAACCTTTGATGATTCAGTAGCAAATAATGTTGTAGTTAACTTCAGCATGTATCAACATGGTAATTTAAGTAACAATCATCTTGAATTATCAACCGCAAATAACTTTGTATCAACAAACACACATTCAACATTTGGACATCTTGAAACTTTCACCGCAAATGATTTCACTGTCACAAATTTTGAAGCTGAAAAAGGATACTTAGAAGACATTGATGTAGAAGACATTCGTGCAAACAATGTCACTCTCACAAATAGTGAGTTCACAACCGGTCATCTTGAAGCATTCACAGCAAACAATCTGACTCTGACAAACTTCAAGCTACAGTATGGAACAATTGAAGATTACAGCATCGAAGATGTAATTGCGAACAATGTCAACACAACTAACTTTGTCACAGCACACGGGGATTTGACTGATATTGATGTAGAAGACATGAGAGCAAATGGTGTGATTTCAACGAATGTTCACTCAACCTTTGGACATCTGGAAACATACACAGCAAATGGCTTCACAGTCACAAACTTTGGCGCAGAAAAAGGCAACCTAAAAGATATTCATGTAGAGGTCGCAGAAGCAAATAATGTGACTGCTACGAATGTCTTCTTGACAACAGGAACAATTGATCAGTTTACAATCACTCAATCAATGCTTCGAAATTCAGACTTTGAAGATAGTGATGCAAACAATATCACAATTGAGAACAGTGAGATTGGCAACACAAGTGTTTATAATCTGACTGGTAAAAAACTTGACCTTGAAAATGTTGATGTTTATGATTTCACTGCAAATAACTTTGACCTTGTTGATGGTATTATTGATGATGCTACAATTGAAGATTCTGTTTTTGTAGCAGGTGCGATAAGAGAATCTAGCATTTATGATATAACTGGAAACAATGTGAATCTTGTTTCTGGTTCAATCACATCATTCGATTTATTCGATTCGTCAGCAAACAACCTCACTGCCACAAATGCTTATCTAACAACAGGAACAATTGATCATTTCAAAGGCACACATCTTGAAATCACAAATGACCTGAAAGCAAACAATGTGACCTTGAATCATGGTTCATTGTATGACTTTGATATTCGCAACTCAAGAATCTATGACACTCAAATCGTTGAAGAATCTTCTGCAAACAACTTAGTATCGAATAATGCTACGCTAAATTATGCGACCATTTATAATTCAACAACTGAAAAAGCAACCATCAATGAAGCACATGCGAACAATCTGACATCAAACAATGCGACTCTTTATCGAGCAGATATTTACAATTCAGATTTAGAAACTGGAACAATTCGAGACTTTGAAATTTCTCTCAGTTCTGGAACAGATGTTGACTTAGATACTGGAACAATTGAAAATTATACAATCAAGACATCGACAATTCAGAATAGTAATACATTGAATGTTGACCTTCACACTGGTGAAGTCAACAACTATCACATTGTTGCTTCAACAATGGATGATACTGATATTACAAATTCATCTTTTGAAACTGGAACAATTGACCAGACCACAATTACAAATTCAACAATTGATTCAACAACTGTCAAGAACACTTTCCTTCCGTTTGATACAAATGTAGACCTTGGTTCGAACACACAAAGATTCAACGATGCTTACATTGCAAATGAATTGAATCTTGGTCTTGCTGTAATGCGAATCAATACAGATGGTCATATTGATTTTGTCAATCAAGCTGGTGAGAATGTAAGACTTGCTGACTATGCGATGAAAGAAGATGCTGCTGCATCAATTGTTACTGAAACTGCTTATGTTGGATCCTCTTTCTCTGGAACTGTCACAGCAAATACAATCACAGTTCATGAAGGAACAATTGCAAATGTTGAATTGTTGAATGCCAATATTCGCAATTCAAGAATCTATGACACTCAAATTGTTGAAGAAACAAGAGCCGAGCGACTGATTTCAAATAATGCTACACTGAATTTTGCAACAGCAAACAATCTGTTCTCAAACAATGCAACAATTGTCAATGCCACTGCTGAGAACCTGAAGTCAAGCAACACAAACATTCACTTTGCTGTTATTCATAATTCAGAAATTCGCAATTCAACAATCATTGAATCAACAATTGTTGATGAAACAGTTGCGAACAACTTAGTATCGAATAATGCTACACTGAACTTTGCAACGATCAATGATGCGACCGCAGTCAATATGACTTCGAACACAGCCACATTGAATCTCGCAACAATCAATGATGCTGTAGCAAACAATCTAACTTCAAATAACGCAACTCTGTTTGATGCTTCACTGATTGGTGAGACTACCGTGATCGGTGACATCATACCAAATCAGGGTGATACATATGACCTTGGCTCACTTCTAAAGCCATTCCGTCATATGTACCTGAGTGGCAACACATTGTTTGTGGGTGGTGAAGCAATCACTTTGACAGGTGAAGGATTCAAGTTTGATGCTGACTTAGCTGACTATTCAAAGACAAGTGAGCAAGCAGAACATCTGGGAACAAACACTGCTGACGTTAACATTCTGACGGCAAACATCGCTCAGATTTGGGACTTAGCAACAAGTAATACATCTGTTGAAGACTTGAAAGTTGGTAATTCAATCATGCTTGAAAACTTTGGTATGACCATTGATGCGAATGGCCATCTGAAGTTCACTGAAAGATTAGCTGATTACTACCTCAAGACAGATGATACAACAGGTGAACAAGTCACCACAAACAACCTGAATGCTGCCAATGCGATTATCGATGTCCTTGAAGCAAATACCGGTTCAGTTGAAACTCTCACAGCAACCGATGTCACAGTCGAAAATCATCTAAGTTCACCAAGACTTCAGGCAACTCAATCACTTCAGGTTGGTTCCGCCTTTGTCACAATTGACGCAAACAGCCACATCAAGTTCAACACCAGATTGGCTGACTATTATCTGAAGACGGATGACACAACAGGTGAGCAAGTTGTCACAGCCAATCTTCATGCCGCAAATGCCTTTATTGATGTAATTGACGCCAACACAGGAACAATTGATGAACTTACTTCAACAAATCTAAATGTAGCCAATTCAATCACATTGGATGGCTTTGGAATGACCGTTGATTCAAATAATCATCTGAAGTTCACACATCGATTGGCTGACTATTATCTGAAGACAGATGACACAGCAGGTGAGAAAGTTACTACTCATAATCTACATGCCACAAACACCTTTATTGATGTAATTGATGCGAACACAGGTGTCATTGATGACTTGACTGCTGATACACTCACAGTCAATGATACAATTGACCTTGACGGATTTGGCATGTCGATTGATGCGAATGGACATCTGAAGTTCACTGAAAGATTAGCTGACTATTACCTCAAGACAGATGATACCAGTGGTGAGAAAGTTACAACAAACAATCTTTTTTCAACTAACACATTCGCAAACTTTGTTGACGCAAACATTGCTGAAATTGATGAGCTAACTTCAATTGATCTCAACACAACGGACCTTGTTGTAGACAATTCAATTGAGTTGGATGGTTTCACAATGACTGTGGATGCAAACAATCATTTGAAATTCAGCCATCGTTTAGCTGATTATTATTTGAAGACAGATGATACAAGTTCAGATAAAGTTGAAACAAATAATCTATTATCTGTCAATACAGTTTCGCATTTTGTTGATGCGAATGTAGCTGAAATTGATGAACTGAATTCAACTGACTTGAATGTATCGAATTCAATCACATTAGATGGCTTTGGAATGACTGTGGACGCCAACAATCATCTGAAGTTCACACATCGATTGGCTGATTACTATCTCAAAACAGATGACACAAGTTCAGATAAAGTTGAAACAAACAATCTGCTTTCAACAAACACTATATCACATTTCATTGATGCAAACATCGCACATATTGATAGTCAGCTTTCAACTGATATACGAACAACTGACCTAACTGTTGATAATTCAATCACACTTGATGACTTTGAAATGACCATTGACGCAAATGGTCACATGAAGTTCAGTCATCGACTGGCTGATTATTATTTGAAGACAGATGATACAAGTGCGGATAAAGTTCAAACAAATAATCTACTTGCTTCGAATGTCATTACAGATACAATTGACGCAAACATTGCTGACATTGAGGAACTAACAGCCACAAATGTGACAATCACCACAGCCACAATTACAGATGCAAATGTTCTCTCTGGTAATATTGCTGATGTTGAAATTCATAATGCTGACATTTATAATTCAAGAATCTATGATTCACAGATTGTTCAAGAATCAACCGCAGAACAACTGACATCTAACAATGCGGTCATCAATCAAGCGACAATCAAAAACGCAAGTGCTGAGTATCTAACATCCAACAATGCGACACTGAATGATGCCACAATACTGAATGCATCTGCTGTCAATTTGATGAGCAACAATGCGACATTGAACACTGCAACAATCAATGATTCGGTACTTGATACAACAACAGTGAGAAATGCATTCGTTCCAGAAATCACAAATGTTTATGACTTAGGTTCAGATTCACAAAGATTCCAAGATGCTTATATTTCAAATGAGTTGAATCTTGGTATTGCGATCATGAAAATCACACCAGAAGGTCATATTGATTTTGTTGATAAAGATACAGGTGAGCATGTAAGATTACATGAATATGCGATGAAAGATGATGATACATCTGGTGTTCAGATTATCACACAAACAGCCATTGCTTCGAACACATTCTCTGGAACAGTTACAGCAAACACCATCACAGTTCACGCTGGAGCAATTGCGAATGTTTCAATCACAAACGCTGATATCTACAGTTCAAGAATCTATGACACACAAATTGTTCAAGATTCAACTGCGAATAATTTGGTCAGTAACAATGCTGTTCTTCACACCGCAACGATTCTTAACGCAGAAGCAGAGAATCTGAAGTCAACAAATGCGACTCTTGAGAATGTTACAATTAACACAGCAATTGCAAACAATATCACTTCAAACAATGCTCAATTGAATTTTGCGACAATTGAATTGTCTGACTTGATTGATGTAGATATCTCAAAGATTCATGTGACTTCTGGTATTGTTGACAATGTGAACATTCGAAACTCCTGGGGAGCAAATGTCAATCTAACTCTTTCTGAATTGACATATGTGGACATTCTACATTCAACAGCAGATGATTTCACAGCAAATAATGTTGCTCTGAAGAATGTGACACTTGACAATCTTGTGAGTCCATTGACGCATGACACTGTAGACCTTGGAAGTGACACAACACGATTTGCTTCGATTTACGGAAGAGAAGGGCATTTCAGTGCCAATGTTCACACAACTGATGTGTTCACGGATAATTTAGAAGTTTCACTCGATGCTCAGTTCAATCGTTCAGATACAACAACTGGTCATATTTCAAACTTCACAGCAAATAATATTGTAATTCAAAAGACTTTGTACATGGACGGTGGTGCTGCCGCAATGACTGTCAATGATGATAATGAAATACAATTCAATATTCCTCTGAGAGATTATGCGAAGAAAGTAGGAGAAACATTCTCAGCAGAAGTTCTTCATGGAACAGATTTCACATCAAATACCGCAACCATTGACACACTGACCACATCAAACACAACTGTTGGAAACTCAATTTCCTTTGTGGGTGGTGAGGGAATCTTTGTCAATGAGAATGGTAACTTCTACTTCAACACTGACCTTGAAGAATACGCAAGAAAAGTTGGTGAAACAATCTCAGCAGAAGTTCTTCACGGAACAGATTTCACAGCAAATGATGCAAAGATTGAGAATGCTCACATTGCCACACTTGAAGCAAATAACATCACAGTTTCTGATCATGTTCAAGGTAACACTGCTTGGTTCAAGTATGCTTATGTTGATGACTATCACACAGGTAACACCACAATCAACTACGCAATCATCAATGGTGGTATCATCACTGGTGCTGTGCTGAATGGTGTGATTTTGACTGGTGACCAAGGTGGTGTCATCAAAGGCTTTGACATTGAAGATGCTTGGGCAAACAATCTGATGTCCAACAACGCAACACTTCAAGAAGCAACCTTACTGGATGGCTACGCAAACAATTACACAATTGCGAATTCAACCTTCTTGAACACAAGCCTTGATATTGTGAATGTCACTCGAGCAGAGATGAGTGATTCGAACATTGAAAGTTCAAATGCAAACAATATGGTGATCACAAACAGTGAGTTGATGGATTCACATATCACTGATGCGACAATCACAGGTGCCTTGATTCCAACTGTTCATGAGGCATATGACCTCGGAACAAACAACATGAGATTCCGTGATTTATATTTGAGTGGAAATTCAATGCATTTGGGTGCGGCTACAATGACTTCTGATCCAATCGGAAGAATTACATTAGACCGTCTGCAAGGTGTTGATTACTTCTCAATGTTATTCCGAGCAGATATTCTCGAATCAAACACATCAATTCTTGAATTAGCCAATGTTGTTGAGTTAAATGTTGATGCTGAAGAAGTGATTTCTTCACACATTCAAACATTGAATGTTGATAATGAAGAAGTCATCTATTCAAATACTCAAACACTTGATGCTCATACAGTTACAATTGAAGACATCACAGTTCATAATGGACAGACCAGTAATTTAGTTCAAGCAGACACAACCTTGAATGCTGGAACAATGAATGAGTTTGAAATCTATGATTCTTATGCGAACAATCTATCGGCTGAGAATTCAACATATAGTGATAGCACTGCAGAACGATTCTATATTGGTAACACTGTCACACGAAACATCACGGCCGCAAATACAATCATGACCGTTGGTGTGATTGAAGACTTTGATGTAGCAAATTCAAGAGTCAATCTGACAACCATCACAAATTCAGTGATGAATGATTCGGATCTCACACGTGCTGAAATCTATGATTCCTATTCAAACAATCTGATGGCTGAGAATTCAGAGTTTGAAGTTGGAACAATCACAAACTTTGATGTCTACGATACAAGAGCCAACAACTTCACTGCAAACAATTCGATTGTGGAGAACAGTGAATTGCGAGACAGTGAAATCAATCGTATCACTGGTGATGATGTTGAATTAACAAATGTGACCTTGACAAATGGTTCAATCACAAACTTTGATATTATTCAATCCAGAATCATTGAATCACAAATTATCAATGAATCAACTGCAGATCGATTGACATCAAACAATGCGATTCTGAATCATGCGAATGCCTTCTATTTGGTCAGTGAGAATGCTACAATCAACACTGCTGTAGCAAACAACCTGATTTCAAACAATGCGACATTGCACACAGCAAGCATTCATAATACAGAGATTCATGATTCAACAATCTACAACTCACGAATTGTTGATTCACAGATTGTTCAGGAATCAACCGCAAACAATCTAACATCGAATAACGCAACACTTTATTTTGCTGATATCACAGATGCTACGATTGAACGTGCTGTTTCAAACAATCTAACATCAAACAATGCGACATTGTACGATGCTTGGATTCATACAGCAAATATTGTTGACCTACATGCTGAAACAGTTCATCTGGAAAAAGGAACTCTCGATGACTTCAGCTTGTATCAAACAACTCTTGTCACTGGACATCTGACTGCTAACAATGCCTATTTCCATGATTCCTACTTAGGAAATACAGTGATGGTTGAAACCATCGCAAATAACATCACTGTGAATGTTGCGACAATGGAAAATGTACGAGCAGAACATTCAGAATTTGCGAATTCAAGATTCTATGACAGTACATTTGTCAATGCGAATCTGACCGGAATTATCATCACTGATGTGGAAGCAAAAGCAACAAACATCGAAGATAGTACAGGTGCGAATGTTTCACTAACGGATAGTAGTTTCACAAACACATCAATTGAAGTTCTTACAGCCAATGCTGTAACATTGACGAATTCTGAATTCGAAGCTGGAAGCATGAACACCTTCAGTATCACGAATTCATCCATGGAAAACATTGAAGCAAACAATGTGAATGTGGATGTGATGACAATTCAATATGTTGAAACTACAGAAGAAGTTGTCACTCAATCAACAATCACAACTGCAAATGTGACTGATACTACGATTGGAACATCATACACAACTCAGGCATATATTGATACAGCCAATGTGACTGACACAACAATCGGCACAGAATATGTGACAACTTCATTTGTTGATACAGAAACAGTTGGTCAGTCAATCATCACAACAGCAAATGTAACTGAATCGACAACAGATACAGCAATCATTCTGGATGCCACGGTTGAGAATGCTACGATTGAAAATGAAACCACAAATAACGCAACAATCACAACTGCTACAATCACAACAGCAACGATTGAGAATGCGTCCATTGAAACTGAAATCACAAATAACGCATTCATCACCACAGCAACGGTTGATACCGCAAACATTGATTTCGCCACGATTGAAACTGAAGTCACAAACAATGCGATAATCACCACAGCAACGATCACAAATGCGACCATCACTGATGAGTTTGTGACCAAATCAAATGTTGTCACCGCAATCATTGATAATGCGACAATTCGAGAGGCAACAGTTACTGATTTGACAGTCGCTTCAGGTGTCACAACCTATTCAACCATCAACACTGCAAATGTGATTCATGCGAACATTGAAAATGAAACCACAAATAACGCAACAATCACAACTGCCACAGTTGAAACACTTGATGCGAACAATGTGACACTCGAAACAGTTGATATTGGTAATGTGAGCATCTTCACTTCATCCACAAACACTGGATGGTTTGACACATTGAACGCAAACAATGTGTCCATGGAAGAGATTTTCACACCAGTTCTTCGAGCAGACTATGCTGGATTGGTAGATGTTGATTTGGATGTGACACGTGCAAACACAATGACAATTGTTGAGTCGCACACAACAAATGGTTTTGTGGATCAATCAACAGCAAACAGTTTCATTGCGAATTCAATCTTCACACCTGACCTCACAGCAACAAGAGGTAAACTTTTCATTGCAAACATTGAAGATACTTTCATCAAGAAAGCGCAGATTGAAGATGTGGATATTATTGGTGGTATTTTACGAGATGTTTCTGTCACAGGTTCTCTGGGAATCGCAAGCATCAACATTGATGGTGAAATGTCTGCTGGAGCAATTGACACAAATGATATTGAAACAACAAACCTGATTTCTTATGATACTGAAACAACGTTTGGAAGAGTGACAAATCTATATTCAAACAATGCTGTTCTGAACACATCAACAATTAAGCTGACAAGCATCAGTGATTCAGTGATTGAAACCAGCAATTTGAACAATTCAATCATCACTAACACGGTCTATCAAGATAGTTCTGCGAACAATCTTTATATCACAGATTCACAATTTGAAACCGGTGTGATTGCGAACAGTGTGATTCTTGACACTGAAATACGAAGAGCAACATTCTTCAATGTGAACTTTGTTGGACTTGGAACAATCACAAATTATGAATTCTATGATTCATATGCAAACAACTTTGTGATGGACAATGCGATTGTCAACCGACCTTATATCAATTCACCAATCATCAACGGTGGTCAGATTCAAGGTGTCGGTGGTTGGGTCACAGATTTCACCATGGAAAATTCAAATGTGAATTCTTCCATGATCACTGCTTCAACCATGAAAACATCTCACATCGAGAACAGCACTGCAAATGATGTGACCATGACCAACTCACGAATTGAAGAGAGTGTGGCAAACAATGTCACGGTGACCAACTCACGATATGAACAAGTGGACATTGAGACTGGAAATGCGAACAACATTATGATCACAAACTCAATCATTGATGGCTCCACCTTCAATAACATTGAGTTGAATAATGTGCGAATCACTGGTTTCCTCATCAATGATGCTGTGACATCAACGGGTGGTGAATTGACCGGTGGCAGCGGTTCTGGCGCTTCTGGAAACACTTCTGAGACAGGTGTGTTGGGTGAAGAATACTTCTACGATGGCGGCTTGCTCATCGGCATCACCATCAAAGATGGCTACGCAAACAATCTGACATCGAACAATGCCGAGTTGAACTTCTGTACATTCCAAGATGGACATCTCCAGCGTTCAACCGCAAACAATATGACCTTGAATCATGGTTCATTGTATGACTTCGACATCTATAATTCAAGAATTCATGAGACACAAATTGTTCAAGATTCAACAGCAGAAAATTTAATCTCAAACAATGCGATTCTAACAAACGCAACTGCTGAGAATTTGACCAGCGCAAATGCGACCATTTCTTTTGCGACTATTCTGGATGGTGTTGCTTCGAATCTAATCAGCAACAATGCAACATTGAACACTGGAACAATTCTCGATTCAACAGCAAACAATCTGATTGTCAATAATTCACTCATTGAAGAATCTGATATTGAGAATTCAGCAGCCAACAATTTGTTTGTTGAAAACTCCACAATCATGTTGTCAACTCTCGATTCAGTTGAAGTGAAAAACTCACAAGCAAACAACCTGACTGCAAACAATTCAACTGTGAAGAACAGTGTTGTGATGGATTCAGTGGTTGAATCTTCTGAGATCGCAAACAACGTGATGAAGACTTCAGAGATTCTGAATTCAACAGCAAACAATTTGATTGCGAATAATTCAACAGTGGTTCATTCGAATATTGTTGATTCGAGTGCGAATAATCTTTCAATTGTTCGATCAGTATTCACTGATGTTGCGATGAATAATTCGAATGGAAACAATGTCACATTGACATATTCAACCTTTGAAGCATCAGAGATTAACAATTCAACATCTTTCAATATGACCGCAAACAATGCGACCTTGAATCTTGCGGATCTGGAAGGTGGCACTGCTAACGCACTTGTGACAAACAATTCAACCTTTGAGAATTCAATATTGACAAGCGGTTCGGTAGAGAAGTTCTATGTTGCAAATTCAATTCTTGAAAACACAATTGCAAATAACACAACATTCAACTTTGGTCAATTGAATGGCTTCGATCTTTACGAATCAAACTTTGATGTTGTTAATATTTCGAATTCACATATCACTCATACAGTCTTTGAACATGTAGAACTTTCAAACACCTACGCAAATGGCATGGTGATTGACAGTGCGATTCTGAATGGAGCGGTTCTGAATGGTGCCCTGATCAATGGCATCACCTTGACAGGAAATGGAGAGGCTGTAATTTCTGAGTTTGAAATCTGGAATTCAAATGTGAACAATGTCTTCATCTCAAATTCAACTCTTGATTCTGTCACATTGACCAATACAACAGTTGAAATTGACACACTGACAGGAACAACAATCAGTTCAGCAGAGATTGAAAGTTCAAATGTGACTGGTGGTTTGATTGAAAACTCCACAGCAAACAATCTGACAATCACTCAAAGCCATGTTGCGAATTCAACATTGTCTGATGTTGTTGTGAACAACCTGACAATCACTGGTGTGTTCACAAACAATGCCGCTTCAATTGAAGGTGGTTCAATTCTGAACAGTGATATTGAAAATGGCTTCGCAAATAATCTGACAATTCTTTCTTCAACATTTGAAGACGGATCGATTTCAAACACAACTGCAAATGTCTTTGCAGCAAACAATGCGACCTTCCATCACGGAGCATTGTATGACTTTGACATCTACAACTCACGTGTACATGAAACACAAATTGTCAATGATTCAGAAGCTGAAAACCTGCTGTCAAACAATGCGATTCTGACAAATGCGACTGCTGAAAATCTGAAGAGTAACAACGCAATCATCACGAATGCGATTCTTCGAAGTGCTACAGCAAATAACTTAGTCAGTAACAATGCGACATTGAATGATCCAACAATTGAGTCCATGACTGCAAATGGTGCCTTGATTGAATATTCATTGATTGAAAATTCAAACGCAATTCATTTGACAATTGAAGATTCGAAACTGTCAAATGTTTCGATTGTTGAGTTGACCGCAAATGATGTGAACATGTCAGATGTGACAATTCATCTCGGAACAATACATGATACACATCTACATGATTCAACATTGCACAGACCTGTGATTCACAATGGTGAAATACGAACAGCAACTTTGTGGGATACAATCACATCAAATGGACATGTGAACACATTTGGTGCGAACAGTTCAACACTTCATGTTGGAACCATGTATGACTTTGCTGCTTATGATACAGAGATGTTCGACACAACAATGGACAACACAACAATCACATCCGCAAATGTGACAAACTTGACCGCAAATGTTGTGAATCTGAACAATGTTGTAGCAAACAATGGTGTCGCAAATAACTTCACACTCTATGATGTAAGACTTGAAAGAGCAATTGCGAATAACTTCACAGTTGAAAACATTGACCTTGATCGCACAAGACTGACCAACAGTGAACTTGCGAACACATATTCAAACAACATGGTCATTGACAATGCGATTTTGAACAGTGCTGTACTGAATGGCGCTCTCATCAATGGTATCACCTTGACAGGAAATGGTGAAGCAGTGATTTCTGAATTTGAAATTTGGAATTCAAATGCCAACAATGTGACAATTGAAAGTTCCTACATCGCAAACACAATGATTGCGAATGGTTCAATGCAAGATTATCAAATCTTCGAATCACACATCGCAAATTCATATGCGAACTTCTTCACAGCCAACAATGTGACAATTGATGGTGGTGTGATTCGCAATGTCACATTTGATGGACTTCAAATCACTGAATTCAATGATGGAACCGCAAACAACATCACTGGAACAAACTTTGATTTGACAACTGGTATCATGAATGATTATGAAATCTATCAATCATACTTTGAACAAGCAGAGATTGTTGATTCTGTTGCGAATAATATGACAACACATACAATGACTGCTAACAATGCGACCATAAATAGTTCAGAGATTTATGACACATTGATTTCAAACGGAACACTTGAAGATACAATCCTTGATTGCGGAACATTCTAATGAACTTATCTGAAATTTTTTTAGAAAATGCGAATCAACGAATGAACGTTGAGGTGAAATATAATATCTATGTTGGTGATCCTCGCAAAATTGTGCCGCTTGAAAACATGAATCAAGCGGTAGAACTTGTGCTGAAGAATAATCAGAAAACAAAATCACAAGATGAGGTGCGAAAAGAATTGACAAACTTAGCAGCAATTGCCGCTTGTGTTAATAAAGAATCAAAAAAGACTTCCGCAATAGTCACACTGAAAAAAGCTAATCCTGATTCAAGAAAAGAAACCTTCGAAAAAGCTGGTGTATCAGAATTAGCAGATGAATTTGTTTTTGAATTAGGTAATATTGAAGTTGCTGAAGAAGAAAGAGGAAAGTTTTTACCACACCATTTGTTGAATCGTTTGTTAGGCCTTCGTTCTGGACGAGGCGCTACCATTTATTGTTCAACAGAAAGTGATGAAGTTGCAAACATGCTTCAAGCATCTCGCTTTGAGCGATTAGGAAAGAATGAAGATAAACCATTTTTATTAGGACTTATGTGATACTATTGAATGAAGATGAAAATGATGTTGAAGAAACTGAAGGTGAGGAACAACCAGAGAAACAGAAAGATCTTAGGTCAATTGACCAACAAACAAATGATATTATTAAAAGTGATAGTCGAACAAAAACAAATCTAAGCGATACAAAGAAATGGTTTCGTGAGAAAATTAATCAGGTATTATATCCCACAATGCGAGTGATGGGAGTTCGTGAAAGACCGAACAGTTTCTATCACCAAAATAAAGAACATCGCATTTTTCGTGGATCTCAAATACGACCAGGTTCTTTATACTGCTGGTTCTATGATCCAAAATACAAGAGGACATTACCCTACTATGATGCGTTTCCTGTTGCTTTTGTATTGTCTATGTACAATAATGGTTTTCTTGGTATCAACTTACATTATCTACCTCTTCGTGCAAGGGCTGCTCTCTTGACACGATTGTTGGATAATATGATGCGTAAAACTTCCTATGGTAGTCATTTGGATTTACAATACCGTACTCTACAAGCAGCATCACAATATCGTGAAGTGATGCCCTGTATCAAAAGATATTTGATTTCAAATGTTCGTGGTCAAATGATTGAGATTCCACCTGAAGAATGGATACGCACAATCTTTTTACCACTCGAAAGTTTTCAAAAGAGAAGTTCTGGGGCCGTATGGTCCGACTCTTTACGCAAAGCAAGACAATCAGGGTTTCGTAGGAGAATAAGGTAATGGCAGATTTTACTGACCACACAGGACGACCAGTTTTACCAGACTACAAAAGACCAGTTGCTTATACAACAGGTCCATCAGTAAATGACCAAAGGTATTATGCAGCTCCTCAAAAAAGTCTTGGTCCTTGGGAACAACTCGCAGGACATAATAGTCGTAATTTTAATATAACAAATCTCCGCAGTAAAATCAGTGGTGTCAATCAACTCTCAAAGTTTTATTTTGACCTTCCTGATATTCGAACTCAAAATTTTCTTCCTAAAGGTATATCAAGAGCTATACAAAAAACTTTCGGAAAAACGAAAGACTACCCTCTTCGAGATATTTTCTTTTATTCAGAAAATATTACAATACCTATGAGAGGAATCAATACAGATCCTCATGTCTATGCTAACGGCTTTAAGTTTGAGGCACCAATTGGAACAAATTATGGTGATGGTGATATTGCTATTACAATGGTAGTAGATAAAGATTACTATCTATATGAATTTTTTATGAATTGGATGGATCAAATTCATGATAAAGCTACAGGTTACTTTTCTTTTCATGATCAATTTATTACAGATATTGATATCTATCAATTGAATAATGTGAATGTTAATTTTTTAGAGAATAATTCTTTTGAAAATATGGTTGCTGACCGAGATAAAGGATTTGTTAACTATAAAGTAACGTTAGGTAATTGCTTTCCAAAAAGTGTAACTGCTATTGAATTTAAACATGATGCGGCGGGAGAAAGAACTAAAATCACTGTAGGGTTTACTTACGAAAAAATTGATTATGAAAATGTTAAGAAGTCTGCAGAAGAAAGTACCATTAATATAAATCAACTTCGTGATCGATATAACTTTGCTGGTATTGATATACCACCACCTGCTCCACCATTACCACCGGTAGGAGGAGAAGGTTCTGGACCATCACACCAAGAATATTATAAAAATGCAGTTGGAGTAACAAAACCTGCTCCACCATTACCACCGGTAGGAGGAGAAGGTTCAGGATCATCAGTAGAAGATCTTCGAAGAGAAAGAGTCCGTAACTATAATACGATCAATCAAGCTGAACTTGATAACATTATCACAACTCTTGAGAGTCGAAATCCTACTCAATGGATTTTTGATTCTGATTCAATGCGTTGGGAACAAAATCCAGAATGGCGATCAGAACAAGACATTCGTAATGCGGCAGTTGAAGAATGGTTCAACTATACAAGAGAAAAGTTATCAATTGATGATCAAGTTTACAATCAAGAATATGCTAATCAGTTAGCTGATATCGAAGCGAATCGTGTATGGTCTCAATATATAATTGAATATGATACAGAAACTGGACGTGACCTTCAAGTTGAAAATCCTAATTATAATCCATTATATGATGGTATGAGTCCTGAAGATATTGCTTATTCAGAAACAAATAAATCATTAGGTGTTGTAGATATACCTGAACAAGAATACTTTTACGATGCTAATGATGATTTTGATATGGAATATTTCTCAGGATATATGGCTGAAAATATTTCAAATCAAAGTGTGATTGATCAATTTCACTCAACTTTACCCGCAGGTATGACACCGACTGGTAATCCTGATCGTAAACATCAAACTTTTGATGAAATATACAACCGTCTAAAAGATCATAATGATTCATTACCAGATGAGGTAATAGCAAATGAAGGTCCTGGTATGGATGGTGGTATATCAGTACCAAATCCAGCAAAGAAAACAGAACTTCAACTTCATAATGAAGCAATCAATGAACTTGCTGGATACGGTAATTCACCAAGTAATGTTGGTCCTAACACAATTATGGTTCCTTCAAAAAATGATGGTAGAATTCCTGTTCCCGCATCAATTGTAAATGATCCAAATCCAGAAGTATTACATGAATATGCAAAAACATTATATGACAATGCCGGCCCAGACATTCGTGACTTTGCTACACAAAAAACAGAATGGGCTGAAAATAAACATTTACGAGAAACAGCGCATGTTCAATTGCAAAATAATGAAGTGAGTAATAATCTTCAAGACCTTTTATTAAATGAGGATCCCAGCTATTCGCCAGAGGATGTATTGCACACTCTTCCTGAAGAAATGAATAAGTTTGATGTGGACAATCCTCAAACCGATACGCAAAGAATTAAAGTTGCTTTGATTAATCGTCTTGCTGTTGGTGAGGGAACAGTACCTTTAAATGAAAGAGAAACAAATATTCTGCTTGATATAGTAAATGAACAATATGGTTTATCAATTCCTCATGGTACGAATTTATATGAAAATCCAAGAGCAATCACGAATGCGATGAGAGGAAGAGGTTTTGATCAAGAATTATTTGTTCATTTTCAAGAACAAGAACGTGAGTTAACAGAAGGTCAAGCAGACATGCAGGTTACCAGTGTAAATCAAGCAACAAGTGCACTCAATGATGTTGTGAATAATATTAACGCAAATCAAGCAATTTCAATGCTCAATCGTGCGGCTGAACATGGTCAACAAATTCAAGACGCAAAAGATGCGGCACAAATGAAGAAAATTGAAGAGATACAAGAAAATTATCGACAAGAACTTAACTCACCAACACGTAATTTTTGGCGTGACATGGTTGAACAACAAAGACAAGATCGTATAGACAAAGGAGGAAATCCACAGTATACTGGAAGAGAACAAGCAATTATGGATGCTGCTGATGATGGTAAAATGACAAGTCAAGATCTACACACATTTGCTTCTGTATTACATCAAGAACAGATTGATGAAAATCGTGTTTATCGTACTAGTTTAGAAGAAGGATTTAGACCTGAAGAAGTTGGTGTCAATGCTTATTATAATTTTCAAGCAGCAAAACAACACACAAATCATGAAACAACTGTACATAATCCAGTTATAACAGAAGAAGAAAGATTCAGAATTGCTGGTAAATCTTTAGCACAGCAATTACGAGAGAGCCAAGCTGCAGCGGGATATGCTTCAAATCTGGATGTTCCAACAGACCAATTACAACTTATGTCTTATCTTAAAAGATATGAAGAACTTGGTCCTGATGAAAGAAATCGTGTTCTTGTTGTCACTCGTGCAGTTATCGCAGAAAACCGAGAAAATTAACAATGAAAGGAAATAATGCTTTTACCGAAATTGAATACGATTACATATCGTTTGACATTACCTTCGAATGATAAGGAAATTACTTATCGGCCGTTTACAGTTGAAGAAGAAAAGATTTTACTGACGGCTCAAGAGTCTTCGTCACCTGATGATGTTTTGAACGCAATGAGACAAATTATTCATAATTGTGTTCAAACTGAAATTGATGTAACAAAACTTCCAACTTTTGATATTGAATATTTCTTTCTCAACATTCGTGCAAAGTCAACAGGTGAAGAAATTGAATTGATTGTTCGGCATCCAAATGTTATGAACTCAAAAGGAGAACCTTGCGACCATAAAGAGAATGTAAAGATCAACATTGAATCAATCAAAGTTGAGAAATCAAAAAAGCATCAAAATCGTTTTCAATTAGACGATAAAGTGGGTGTAGTGATGAAGTATCCAAGCATGGAAGCTTTAGCATTTGGCGACCTCAATGATTTTGATTCTTTTGTCCAGGTGATTGCGAATTCAATTGATTTGATTTTTGATGAAGAAAACACTTATCCTGCTGATGATTGTTCGCAAAAAGAATTGATTGAATTTGTAATGAGTATGAATCAAAAACAAATTGCAATGATTCAAGAATTCTTTGAAACAATGCCTGTTTTGAAGCATGAAATTAATTATATTTGTACAGCTTGTAGCTGCAAAGAAATAGTTACAATACAAGGATTTCAAAATTTTTTTTTATCGCCATGAGTAACGATTCTTTAATGAATCATTACACTTTGAATTTTGATTTGATGTATCATCATCGTTTTTCTTTGACAGAATTAAATAATATGTTACCTTATGAACGAGCAATTTATGTTGATTTACTTAACGGTTATCTTGAGAAAAAACATTTAGAAGAACAGCAACGTAGAAACGCAGGCTAATATGGCTTTACCATTACTTACAAATTACGAAAAGAATATAAATGTTGATGTAAATCATGATTCAGAATCATTAAGAAATATTGATTTCTCTCTGAAAGAAATCTCTAATGAGTTAAAGAATCGTGAATCAATTTTATCAAAAGAAAAGTTTTCAGAAACTTTTAAATCAATTGATAAAATCACAGATGTTCTGAATCAAAATATTGGATTGTTTCGTAAGTCACAAGCATATCAAGATATGCAAAAGTCTCGATCTGAAGGCACACAAGTATTCACCACTCCTCAACCAGAACCTGTTGTTCAACCTGCTCAACCACAACCAAAAAATACATTTGCTGTTCAAAATTTATCACTTGGTCGTATAGCAGGTGATACGCTGAGAGAAGGCCAAGATCGACTTCTGAATCGTTTTCGTGAAAATTCTTTTGTAAAGTTTGGCTCTCGTTTAGCAGATGGTATTAATGCCTTTCGTGGCAAACCTACAGATTATAGTCGACGTGGTGAACAAACTCAAGGTGAATTAGAAACAGAACAAAAAGGTGATCGAAGTCAAAAGAAAATTATCAATCTTCTTGAATACCTACCAAGAATTCTTCTCAAGTTAGATGGTGATAAAGAAGAAAAGAAAGAAGAAAAAGGAATCTTGGCAAAGCTATTAGATTTCTTTCTGATGTTTAAAGCTGGTCAATGGCTTGCTGGTTTATTAGGTGGTGTAGGTGTTGCGGGCTTGATGGCAAAAGCAGGCGCTCTTCTAGGTGCTGGTTTAGGTATGGGTGCTGCAATTGCTAAATGGGGTTTAACTAGTATTGTTGCTGCGGCTGTACTCGGCACTGTTGTTGATTCATTCATAAGCTTTTTTAACTCAGACAATTGGGAGGCTGGAACCTTATCAAAAATATTTGGCTCAATTGTAGGTGGTTCTGGTGGTGCGCTCAGTTCAGTAATGAGAGGTGTGGCTGGTGCTTGGCTTGGTTTTAAAGCTGGTACCGCATTGATGCCAATTCTTGGTCCTTTTGGTCCTTTTATTGGTATGGTTTTAGGTGGTGTGATTGGAGCAATCACAGGTTATTTTGGTGGAAAGAGAATATCTGAAGGTCTTAGTTCAGTCGGTGATGATTTTGCCACTGAATGGGAAAAACTTCTAAAGTTTCTCACAGGTAAAACAATTGAAGAAATTAAAGATAAAGCTCAAAAAGTAATTGACTTAACAGATGATCCTGATGTAAAAAAAGATTTGACAGAAAAATTAGATGCTGTCGAAACATCTGAAGATAACCTGCAAAAAGCTAAAGATAATCAAATTGAAATTCAAGACCGTACTAATCCAAGACTTCAACAGTTAAGACCTATAATAGCAAGAGGAGGGACTGAAGAAGAAAGAGCAGAATATTTTGACCTTATAGGACAAAATAAGATGGCTGAACGAGTGGTTGAAGATGCTGAATATGAAAGTGAACAAGCAAATAAAACATTGAAAAGAGATACAATTGTTGAATCAAATGTTCTAAAGACGGATCAAATAATTACCGCTGAAGATAATGCAAGAGTAGAAATTGACACTTTTGATGAGAAGGCGAAACTTGCTTTCAAAGCAACGCCTTTGAATAAACTTCAAGCCTCGAATATGAAATCAAGAATAAAATTAGAGCAGGAACAAGAACGTTTACGAGGTCTTTTACAATTAGATGAAGAGTTTTTATTACCTGAAGACGCACGAAATGAATTACGTGTTGCTCAAGATCAAATTTCTGAAAATAATTGGTCTTTTAAAGGAATACTTGGAAATATAAGTGGTGGTATTTTTGACGATGAAGACATACAACAAGCAAAAGAAACTGTTGAGAGACTTGAAAAAGAGATCAAAGATAAGAAAGATCAAATTCTTCAGAGTATGGGTGTAAATGAGATTCGATTGGGAGATACTCGTAAAAATGCTGAAATTATTGGTGAAGCTCAAAGAAAACAGAAGTTGACTGGTGTAATGCAACCTATAGCTGATTTAGTTAAAACACCTGTAACAACAATGAGTGGTGATGAAACTGACCAATCAAAGGTGTTTTCAAGGCCAATTGAAGGTAGAGATTCCTCTAAGGTTAGAGATCAAAGACCAGACCAAAGTTCAACTACTTCTTATCAACCTGATGCAGTTGTAGCAAATCTTTCAGATGAACAAATTAAGCAGTATGCTCTTGAATTGATACGAAAAGAAGAAATGGGTAGAAAGTCAGCCGCTCTTACACCAATTCAAGATCCTGCTGGGCATTGGAAAGATGATGGATCAAAAATGATGCAACTTGGTTATGGCTCAAATTTCATCAAAGAAGGTAATGAATGGGTGAAGGTGAAACCTGGATATGAAGATCAAAATGGTGAAATGATTTATCCTCATCGGTTGAATTCAGAAGCTGAAGCTGAAAAATTACTCCGTGAAAGTTTTGACCGTGAATTTGATCAATTTATGGCAGATCCAGAAAAGAAAGCAATCTTTGATCAAATTCAAAATCCTGCTCGTAAAATGGTTTTGATGTCCACCATTTATCAGTTGGGTGAACATGGTATGGATAAGTTTAAGAAAAGTTGGCCATTGATACAAGAGGCTGCTGAAGAACAAGATTGGAATGTGAAGGGAACGAAATGGCAAATTGCTGCAAATGAAATGGCAAATTCAGTATGGCATAATGAACAAACACCTTATCGTGCACAAAGAGTTGTCGATGTAATTGCGAATGGTAGTGATGTTCGTTGGGATGATGGTGTTATTTACTCACCATCTCCTGTGCCAATGGCTGCTCGAGAAGAACCTGAACCAAGAGCAGCAGAAGGAAGAGTTGTTACAGGACTCGAAAAGATTGTTGTTGGTGATTATAAAGGTATTGAAAACAATCCTGAAGTTGTGATTCCAATGAATGCTTTGGAAGAAAGAGTTCTGCAGACAGTCACAAAGATGATGGAGATTCGAGATCAAACAGCAAGTCGAAACAATGAACTTTTATCAATGAATAATGAATTACGAATGCAGAAGTTTATTGAAAGCACTCAGAAGATTGAACAGAGGATACAAGCGAAGGAGAGTATTGAAAATTCAAAGAATCAAGTAGTGATGCCTCCTATTGTGAGCCAGGTAGATAATTCTCAACTCAATCAAACAAATCAAAGTATCATCATTAACCGTCCAGTTGACAATGCTCACAATCCTTTCCGATTGTCACTCGGCTAATTTAGTATCGAGTTCATCTTTTGCGATTGTGAAAAGACCAGTTGAAACTTCTTTGACTTGATCACGAACTTCATCAAATAATACAGGGTCTACAAATGCGATGGCAAGAAAAGCTCCGATCGCCATCATGAATAAACTTCTAAGCATTTTACGATTCCTTATCGAAAGAAGACGACCCACGTAGGGAATGCCGCTAGTTCTAAGCAATGCCCGTGTTATGTATAATACGTGAGTCATCTTTTATTTATAGATTATAGTAAGCACGAAGATTGATTTCTTTTCGATCAATCACTTCAGTTGGTTCTTTATTTTCGGTAGCCTTTTTAATCATTTTTGCTACACTGGCTTCTTTTTGAGCAATCACGGTTTTTCGTTTATAGGCTCTTCTTTTTTCTTTTCGTGTCATATTTTCCTCATGAATATGGATTTGGAATAATCATATAGTCTTGATCAACAACTACAACTTTACTCTTCTTTGCTTCCTGTGGTGTGAAGAAAGATTTTTCGCCACCATGACCTTTACCCTTTGTCTTATCACCAATCTTATACATCAGTTTGACCGCAAGTTGACTGACTGGTGTGAAGATTATTTTATCTTCTGAATTCAATCGACGCATGACGGTGGGATTAGCATCTTTTTCCATTGAAGTAATAAGACGGGACTTACTGAAATCACTGACAACTTTTCCTTCTTTGTTGATTTTGTATTCAGTTTCTTTAAGTTTTTCACGAATATCCTTTTCTGGTTTATTTTCCCAATCTTGAATAAATTCTTTCCAGGCTTTTTTCAGTTCAGAGTTTATCATGAGAGCCATTTTTCATCCTCTGATAAAGGTGTACGACGTTCAGCAATCATTTCAGCAAGATGTTCAGAAGCAAGTTCTTCCCAGTCTTCTTCAGTGAGATAATCTCTACGGTCAAAAGAATTTTTTTCATATGTCATAATGATCTCCTTTTAGCATGAGCAATAATTTTTACGTTCACCGTAAAATTCACCATAAGCATAGCCATCTTTGTAGGCTTGAATTTGCTCTGGCGTCATTTGGTCTTCATTGACTTGAGGACTATTTGCTGGTCGGTAGTGAGCTTGAGGAGGTCTCCAGTAGTAGAAGTCCGCCTCACCTCGGTCAAAGGGGCTGCCGTGGGAAGTGTCATGCTTGGCTCTCAAGGCTTCCATTTGAATTTGCATACTCATCTCAGTAACTATGATTATATGTGTTGATGTCGCCTGTATTCGAAATGGCTTCTCTGCTTGAGTTGCCACTTTTCGAAAACAGGATTGCCGAATTCATCTTCGTCAATCGCAACATAGGCAACAGTCTTCAGGACTTTGCCGTAGCGGAAGCCACTGTCAAGGCAGTGACCGTTGTCAGAGAAATGCGGGGTTGAAACCCAGATTTTGTGAGGGAGGTCGGCTTTATGCTCGGCACCCCAACCTTCTGTCTCACGATTCTCGGAGTACTCAAAGAGATGACCATTCTCTTTCTCATCGAAGCGGCCAAGAATTGAGGAATCGCCGGAGTGAAAGTAAGTTGATGTGTCTGCGAATGCCATGAGAATCTCCGAGGGAGTTGTCAATGAGAGTGCTTGAAGGTTACTTTTGTGAATCGCCCTGTGCTTTCCCAGAATGCTGAGATGTTTCTTGCGGCAACGATTCCTTTGACTTCTGTCACATCAAGCAGTTGTCCGTTTGAGTAGCCGTAGATTGTGAACTTCTTGTTTCGTGCGGTCATGGTCAGTCTCGCTGGGGTTGAGAATCACTCACTCAATGATCAGATCATATCAGACTGGCAGGAAATGTCAAGGGATTTTTTTGCTTAATTCCTTATTTTTCTCGAGAAGGAGCAAAACCATTGTTTGCAATTGGTCGGACAATTCTTGCTCCTTCTTCAGCTTCTCCTCCATCTCCTCCATCGCATCCTTCCAGCCAGCGGTGTAAATCTTGTCATAGTCAAACTTTTGCTTTGCCATGGTCAGACCTTTGGTGTGGTGTAGATCGAAAGGGCCACATCACCGCAGCACCTCACGATGACTTCTTTGATGTAGTCTCGCAATTCTTGGCTGGTTTCCATGTGGCGGCAGAACAGGTTGTGGTCCATCTCAGCCAAGTCGGCTGATTTGTCAAAGATAGCGGGAAGCCAGGCTGCCTGAGCAGGGGTGAGGTTCATCTTGGTGGCAAGGCTCAACAGTTTTTGTTCACGAAGAAACATAGCGAATCTCATAGGGTTGGTCAATCACTCACTCAATGATCAGATCATATCAGCTTGGTCAGAAATGTCAAGAACTTTTTTAGTGCCCTCCACTTAATTTTCGAAGTTCGTCAAGGAGAACATCAATGTCTATGGGTTTTCCTTTTTGTTCTAATTTACGAATCTCCGCATAAACTTGACGATATTCTAAATTAAATTTGTCTGCAATTTGCTCTACAAATTCTTTTTTGTTTCGAACTGGTCTGCGAGTAGGGCCATAAATCAGACTCATGTCCCCACCTTCTTTACGATAAAATTCATCTTCGGAATTTACTGAGACCATTTGGTCGTTACCAAAACCTTCAACCACACGATGAATACCTTGAATAAACTCTGAATAACTTTTCATTGATTTCCTTTGATAAAGTAAATGTAATTATTTACTATTTATCAAAAACAGTATTCACTCACATAGTTCTGAGCCAATTCGGCTTTTCGTTTGCGGCCTGCTTCGAAAGCAGCATAGGCGATTGAATGCTTGACATGAGGATTAGCGAAATCTTTGCGACAACCAAGCCAGTAAGCATTGCGACAAGGTGTAAGTGGCGCCACTTCAGAGGTGTAGATTCGCATGGCTTCTTCAAGTGAAAGATCCATGAATCTCTTCAATGTTTCATGATACTTGCGAACAGACCAAGATAAATGCTTTTTCATATTATACTCTTAATAATTTATATACACGTAAATAAAGGCAATAATTGAAGGAACAAAAAACATCAGAAGCATACCGAAAAGAGGTGTGAGTGATTCAAGCTTTTTCATCAAGCACTTCTGCTAAATTCTTTTCCATCTCTTCATTCACATCCCAGAAAATCCAGTCACCATTGTTCATCAGAACATAGATGAATTCACAACCATAATATTTTGTGCTTTTGCTGTAAAGCTCACCCTTTGTCTCACAAACTTCTTTCACTTCATGATAGGCGGTAGACTTTGTTTCGGCAACTGTTTCACCTAAAGAGGAAAAGCCCTGAAGGTCAACAAGGTCACGAATATTTTCTGAATTGTAGTTCTTGAGGAGAGTAGCACCGACACCTGTGGGATAACCATCCCAATGACAGTAGCAGCCGATAAACATTCCGTTTTTCATTTCGTAAGCGATATAACTTCTTGTTCCCATGATACCTCTGTTGTTGGAGAAAGTAAACTCACTCAATGATCAGATCATATCAGATTGGCAGGAAAAGTCAAGGGATTTTTTAAAAAAAATCAGCACGGTGAGCGAAAGCCGGCATGTTGCCGGCTAGTGGAGTTAGAAATTTGAAATGTATTGTGGTGTGTCGTAGCCGCTTTGAAGCAAGTCAAGAGCAGCAGAGAGGTAGGTCACATGCTCATCTTCGTTTGATGGGACAAACCCTACAGTCTTTGCCTGATTACCACGAACATATCCACTTTCGGTCAAAGCGTCATCGATGTAATAAAACACCTCGTCAGCATCATCTGGTTGAAGGTCATGTAGGTCAATCAACACATCACCCTTTTGCTCACGAACATGATTGAACTGATCGACAACTGAGGATAAAGACATAATGTTACTCCTTTTTAGAATGCAAAATTTTGTGACTGTTGTCAAGCATCAGCCACGTTTCAAAAGAAGGTGCTGTTGAATTAACAACAACCTTTGCACGAGAAAACATCACATTACCATAATAATAATGACCATCATCATATATTTTATGAGGATACTCAAACTTCGTCTCCTCATCGTTATCCGAATATTCGTATAACTTTTTTGATTCTTTTTCAATAAATCTACCGACAACACATACCGAATTAGGTGCGAGTGCCATATAGTTCATGTGTTAGAGATTATCAAGATTAGCCACGGGTCCCTCTGTGGCTTCGGTTTTCTTAAGCCGTTGAGTTGAAGTTTTCACTGACTTGATTGGTACACGAACCATAGCAAATGCGGCATAACCGAGTTGTTCGTTTTGGTCAAACACTGGTTCTACCCAAGTCCTCCATGCTGAGATTTTTGAAATCATACTTCGACTTGAAGTCTTATTTTTCTCTTTTGTTGCATAGCTTTGATTGATTACATTTGTGCTAGCAGATTGAGCAACATTCATTTCAGAATAATCCATATCAATAGATTGTGTAACATACTCACTTAGCCGAAAAGAGGCATCACGATAGGCGTGTTTTTTAGCCTCACGCTCAGTATCAAAGACCATTGATTGACCAACTTGATAAATGAAATCACCTTCTTCCCACATACCTTGTTGTGTCCATTCAGGCCGAGCATTTGTCAACTCTTGATTATATCGCATTCGCTCCATAGGATTTGACGGATCATTCGGTAAAGTTACTTGTGAACAACCGGCGGAAAATAGAGCAATTGAGATTGCGAGTAGCATAAACTTTTTCATAAAATTCTCCTTATTATAAAACGAAAAACACCTTATTATTTATCTTCTGAGAAGTATTTGACTTTGATCAGATTATAGCAGATTGATTGAAAAATGTCAAGCCTTTTTTGATAAATAGTTAAAAAACTTTTACTGAGAACTGCCATGTCAAATTATCGTATTTTGCTTGTAGACGATGAACAAAAAATCTTGGACGCCTATATGGATATCCTTTCAAGGACAGAGGATATAGGAATCAAAGAACTTCGCAATATGGCTTCAGCACTCTTTGATGATGAAACGCAGGTTGCCAAATCATTCAACCAGTCTCTTGATAGCATCGGTGCTACTCAGGTGATTCACGATAGCGTAAAGCTTCGTTTAGACACCGCTCAACAGGGTGAAGAAGCCGTTTCAATGGTCACAAAGGCACTTGAAGACCAAGATCCATATCTTGTTGCTGTCTTAGATATGCGAATGCCACCAGGCATCAACGGATTCGAAACCGCTTGTAAGTTGAATGAACTGGATCCAAACATTGAAATTTGTTTCATCACAGCATATTCTGATACACCGTTTGAATCAATTGCTAAAACACTTGGTGCTGGCCGTTTTCTCTTGTTACGCAAACCTGTGAACACTCAAGAACTTTCTCAGACAATTCAATTCTTGGGTGAACATGGTTACAAATGTCACAAAGAATGGTAATCAAGCCGCTTGTTCGCCTGACGATCCTTCTTTGAATATTTTCGAATTTTCTCAAACTTCTCAGAGTAACGAGAGCGGAGAAGAAGAGCCTTTTCGGCTCCGAGTCTTGTTTTTTTCATGATGTCTCCTTGGTTGATTCATTATTTAAAGATCATAGCACATAGGAACTGAAAAGTCAAGAAAAAAAATATATAAATATACCATATACTTTACAATAAGATAAAAGGGATTTTTATGACGCCCGACCTACTGAGCAAAATTAGTTCAATTGTGAATTCAGATTTTGTTCCAAAAAACTTGACCGAAGTAGAGCAGCCCGGACCAAAAGCTCAAGCAAACAAAATAAAAGGATCAACTCAAGAAGATCCAAAAACAAACACGGTAAAATTTAATAATATTGTCAGTGGTTTAGGTTTTAAGAAATTCAAAGTCCGTGAGACAAAACCATATACATTTTCTGTCGAACCTGATTTTTCAAAAATGAAAAATCAAACATACATGATGATCAAAGGTAATAAAAGTCAACTTGAAAAATTAAATAGTCAAAGTGTGAATATCAAAGCAAATAACGGAGACTTTTTATTTAAAGATAGTGATGGTCAGACAAGAATAGTTCAAAAGTCAACACTCAATAAAGACTATTCTGGAAATGTAGGTGGTCCTTTAAAACTTAAAAAAGATACAATGAGAGAAGTTGCTCGTTACACAGGTCCTGATGTTGAATTTGCTTCAGGTACACAGAAAAGAACTCTTCGTAAAGGAGAGTATTTAGTCAAAGATGGTGGCCATTATTTAAATATAAGTGCTAAAGTCTTTGGTCAAACTTTCGAAATTTAAACTAAGGAATAAAAAATGCCAGTTCATAGTAAATCAGTTTATCAAGATATTGCTTCTGTAGTTAATCCAGCGTATGCTCAGAAAGAAATTAATGAAGCAGATGCTCCGATGAAAGTCGGTGCTACAAAAACTCCTTCAGCAGAAGATGTAGTTCATGCGATTACACGTGCTTTAGAAACTGGTAGTGATGCTGTCAAGAAAACTGCACGACAGGAAGCTCAAGCACTTAAAGGGCCAATGAAAAAAGCTTTGAATGATTTGATGAATGCCTGTCCTGGTTTTCCAAAAGCATCTGAAGCCGCAGATGAAAAAGAAAGCAAATGAACAAAGAACAAGTGATTGAAGATATCAATAGTTCAACGTAAAAATGCTGGTGTGTCGAGAAAACAATGGAGAAAATAAGTCAACAGTTATATGAAGAGATCAATCGTGTAGCAAATGCTCATCTTTATGAAGGTGCGAAGTATTCTGCGAATGATGTATGGTTGATTCAGAATAGCTTAGATACAAACTCTCCTTTAGGTAGAAAGTTCTCAAGAATTGATACACCTATTTTTACAAAAATGAGCAGTTCTGAAAAAGAAAATGCGACTTATGATGTGGAATTGACAAGGGATGAGGTTATTCAAATTCGTCAAAGTTTGATTGCGTTTCAGAAACGAGTAAAAAATCCACCCAAAAGAATTGCTGAATTGATTCAGCTACACACACCTAAACAAAAATTAGGAACAGCAAAACAAATCAATTAGATGAAAAAAATAAGTTTATTTCTTTTTGTTTTTCTCAGCATTGGATGCTCAGAAAAAGTTTCGAATAGTTTTCCTATTTCCTGTGATCGAGACAATCCCAAAGGTGATGGTCATTCCACCTACGGTATACCTCAATTGTGGTCTTGTTGATTTACTTCATTTCGAATATCAATCGCTTCATCAAGTGAAACTCCTACAATCTCACTAAAATATTTGCGACAATCATTGTAACGATAGTATTGTTCTTCTGACATATCGCTAATAGCTTCTGCCAATTCCAAACACATCTCTTGATATAATTCTTCTGATTTCAAAACTTCACGAAACACTGGACGATACTTTGTAGGATTTGAAAACATATCACTCACAGTATCATCTGATAATTTGAAAACACTCTCCTCGTCAAATACTTCAGCAGAAGAACAGATACTTGCTGTTACAACAACAGTGAAGAAAACAACGGATATAATAAAAAAATAATCAACGGCTTTCATTTGTGTAAATCCTTTATGTCTTGTTTGCGGTCAATTTGTTGAATCATTGAAATCTTATTTGTATTAAATAACACCATCATTGTTTCTTTCCAACCAAATGGTGAAATATGGATTTCATAATCAACTCCATGTTTAACTAAAAAGTCTCGCATTCCTTTACGTCCTCTTTCGGTTCGTAACAAATTGTCATTGATACAGAAATTCAGAATAATATAAGCACCAACTTTTCCATTTTCATTGTAACGAGAATTTTTGATACGGTCATAAATCTTTTGAACTTTTGGTCGTCCAAGACTAGGAATTAGTTCATCAATACTCGAGAGATTGACTTTGACTTGATTGATTTCCTTTCCAGGATTGACATGAACTTTGTAAAGTTTGCGAGAGCCTTTTGCATATTTCTCAACAACTTGAGCAGATGTGGTCAGATAAAGACCAGGACCATATTCAATTCGTTTGTTACGAGGAACTCTTTCAATATCTTCAGGTGTTAGCCGGTTGTCTGAACTCAGCTTGAGATTGCCACCGTGATAGAAAACGAGAGTGTTATCTTCGATGAGAAATTGCGAAAAAGTTTTCATGCTTATCCGTTAGGGCGCTCAATAAAATGTGACTGGTAGCGATTCTGAGCCTTCTGGTGATATAAAAACATACTACATTACAATCACTTTACCAACAACACTATCAAACATTTTATTGATTGATGATTCAGTGTTGCTGATCATTCTCTTATAGTAGCTCACTGCTTGTTCCATTACAAATTTATCGCTGATTGCGAGTGAGATACTTCCCATACCAGAACCACGATAGACAAGTTTTTCTGGTAGTTTATCTAATTCAAAACGAAAAGGGAGTTTTCCTGGTGGCTCTTCTTCCCAAACATTCTTTGTTCCTGAAGCATACCAAACAAATGCTACAAAGGTTTCATAAATCAATTCGTAAAAACGCTGATACGTTACTGTTCCTTTGTTGCGTTTTCCTGCTCCTTGCTCGAACTTGTCTGTTTGTTTTGCAGAATTGAAGTTACCGAATGTTCGTAAGAACCAGTGAATAATATCCTGACCATCATTGATATTTTTTGTTCGTAGTGTACTCAGTCGAGCTTGCCAAGCCTCTGATGCTTGGTCATATCCTCTGTCTGTCTTATATCGATCCTTATCAGGCATGTAGTTGTCCATTAGAAACTCATAGATTTCATAACGAATGCCTTCCACAAAGTTACTATAAAAAGCAGACTTTGATCCACCACGATTCAAACCATGACCTAAACGATGCATAATAATCCAAGGTGTCATACCAATCTTTTGGTCACCTACATTGTTCACATAAACTACATTGATTGATTTTTTTGCTTGTGCTGTGAGGCCGCCAGTTGGTGAAAGAATATTGGCTCTTTCAAGATAATCATTTAGTTTGCTTTCAGCTTTTAGAATATCATCGTTTACAACACCATGTTCTGACCAACGATTACTTCCTTCGAAATCACCAAAGTAAATTCGAAAACTTTGTTTGAATTCTTTAAGAACTCTGGTGAGTGTGTCTTTTGTTCTTGGATTTTTAATCTTTGCTTGGTCAGCTTTTGAAAACGAAGATTTAGGTTTTTCTCTTTTATTGAGAATTAATTTACCTTTTTTTGTTCGTCGATTTGCAACATCTTTGTCGTCATAACTGTCAAGAGGTGCTTCGATTAGAAATTGTGAAAATGATTTCATAGGTAACTCTTTGATAAATTATAAGTTACCTATATTTATCAATTTGAATAGCGACCATCATCAATAAAGGCTTTTGTCTTTGTGCCTGGGGCGTCAGGTGAGGATGTGAGAATCATTGCAGCAGCAGCCATAAAGCCAAAACATAATCCTGCTATAAGAATAAAAGCTTTCAGCGCCATTTTATCTGGTAGAAAATGAGGTAGGTTTTGACTACTAATATCTTCACCATCAAGTAAACTGTGCATTTCCTTCTCCTCTTTTTGTGTCAAAGAAAAAGAAGAAACTTCTGCTCTCAGGGTGAAAAAAGGACGAAAGTATGATCGATACCGATGAACCAAATATAGAAGAGCCACTCCCATTAGAACAGCAATCGGCAGACCAGACCAGTCAAGAAAGAGATGATAAAGACCAATGTTCAACACAATTGGAGCAGAAACAATCAAGGTCAACGGCATGTAAAGACCAAAGAGAAAGGTAATTCCTACAATCAATTCAATTGTTTTCACGGCAGGTAGTAGATAGCCAGAGGCTACCAGACCACGAACAAAAAGGTCTGCTTCGATTGTCATCTCAATCACACCAGAAGGAACAAAGTTGAAGATGCCATGAAGACCACCCATAATCAAGAAAACACTTGCGAGGTAAAATCTTGCGAGAAGAACACTAATGTTACTATAATCAATACCATGATACAGTTTCAGTGTATTACCTGTATGCTCATCATGATGAGTGATGTGATAATACAAACCGAAAATAGCCAACACTGTGACACCAACCATAAAATAGTGCCAATTTCTCTCGAAGAAATAGGTAAATAATCCATAAAGAACTGAAGTTGAGAAAATATTTTCCATTATAACCTCTTTTTCATGCGGCTACTCCGTAACCATAAGATGAAAGAAATTCTCGAAATGATTTTGTTTCTGAACATTTATCTTGATATAAAAGATGAAAAGCAGCACTGACAATACTTGGTGGATAATCTTTCTTATGAATTGAAAATCCTGAACCTTCAGCACCTAAACTTTTCTCAATAATATTTTGATGAAGATATTTATCTTGGCCCTTCACAACCTCTTTGAGTTGAATACAAATTTGATCGTAATTATGATCGCCTATAATTGATTCATCTAATTGATAATATAAAAAAGAATGAACTAAAAATTGGCGAACTAAACGTTCAAGATCCATATCAGTCCTTTATTAGATGCCGGCAACATAATCAATGTATTGACGTTCAACAATCAAATGATATTTACGATTAGGATCATGTTTGTCTTTACTGTGGAAACGAAACTTATATGAATCATTATCTAAGAAATAATTTCCATCACTGTAACTAAATGGATTATCAGTAGTTGTAATACCTGTTTTTCTGCCATAAAGTTCATCATTATCAAAAATTTGAACTTCGTAAGGGGATCCTTTTCGCACTATAAAAAATGATTCTTCATCATTCTGATTTTCATAATCATAGTTTGGAAAAAGACCAAGGTCACGATGAATACTTAGGTCATAAATCTGACCGGCTTCCATCCACCAACTGTCATCAATCCATGTGGACACATCCCAAAATCGATCTTTCCATTCAGCATGTCGAAAGAAAGTTTCAGGTTCAAGAATACCAAAAAAATAAGCAGTTTTTTCATCTTCATGAACACCAAGAAAAGCATAGGCACTTGTTTCGTAGAGTCCTTTTTCCCATTTCATCTTGATATGATTTTGAACATAACAAGGAAAGAAATGAGCAGGATGTTTGTATTCTTTACCCTCCTCTGTCGTATAGTTTTTATAACGTCTTGTCTTTGCGTCAATTTTTAAATCATATGTTGATTTATCTGTTTGTGCTGGAAATAAAGCAGAGGTAACTTTAACAATAAAGTCATGATCCGGCTTTGCTGTTTGGATAATTGCCTGAGGAAAAGCACTTTGAAAAATATTTTCACCAAGAATACCAATAAGCAAACCAGTTTCTTTCATTGTATTATGATTTCTTGTTCGTTTTCGTTCACCTCCTGTCAGTCTCAAATCTCGAAGAATTCTCTGTAATGCCTTTATTTCCGAAACAATCATATAAGGTTTGCGTTCACCGGTGTGAATACCATCAACACCTTTTTCGAAATAAGAATATTCACTACTCATCACCATAACTCACTCCATAAAGTTAACAACCTGGTAATAAATTTCGGGTTTACGAATCCTTGTTTCCTCGGCAACAAGAAAAGAAATTACTTGAAGATCAATTTCAACTTTTTCAAGGACACTCGGAAGTTCACCCGAAATATATATTACAGTACCAACTAAAGAAAAGATGAAATCTTTTATATTACTCTTCTGCTAATTTTTCGAAAAATGCCAATTCATCATCACCTTCACCGTCATCGGTTGGTTTTGAAACTCGGTCACTTTTTGTAACAAAATCAGGTTGTTTTCGCTTCTTTGTTTCAGCAACCACTTCTTCATCTTCAGAAGGTGATTCGATTACAGAAGGCTTTGTGGCAACTTCAGTTGAAGCACCAGTTGTCACAGTGACAAAACGCTTCTTCAAGTCATCGTAAGACTTGTAATAATCTGCACTTTCGAACTCAGTCAATGAGTGCTGTGCACGCCAGATTGCTTCCATCGCATCATCATCTTCAGCGAGTTGATTAGGCTCGTCAAATGAGGATTTGTCATAAGTGATGTAACCTTTTTCACGGCGCATTCGCAAACGGAAGTTACAGCCTTCAAGAAAATCAAACACATACACAGGATCCGCTGGCTTCATGTCATCGAATTCCGGTGTAGGAGGATCAATTTTTTCTTGAATGAATTCAAAGATTTTTGCGCCATATTGGAACAAAAAGACTTTACCAACATTATCAGGATTTGCGTTGTCCTGAACAACAAGAATGTTTGAAACATACTTCATTCGACGCTTGCGTGAACGAGCAAGTTCTTCATTCTCGGAACCGCCTTCAGACCAGAGCAGATTGTTTGCCTCACAAATCGGACATTTCTCACCGATACTTGTCGGACAATTATCAATCAACCAGCCATGATTGCCTTTGAACTCATGGCGATAATAACGAACGTATTCTTTTTCTTCATTTGGTGGAGGAGGAAGAAAACGAATAATTGCGGAACCAACTCCATCCTTTCCCTCAAGGCGCCAGAATCGTGTGTCTTCATACGAAGTAGCTTTTGACTCTTTCTCAAGCCGAGCTTGCATTGATTGAAGTCTTGAGGTTCGGGATTTAAGTGCGTCTTTGAAATTCATAATATTCCTTGTATTAGAGTTAGGAAAACTTTTTATGACTACACATATACAGTATATCACATTGATTTGAAAATGTCAAGTAAAAAATACTTCCTTGACAATTTTTTTTAGGTCTTCGGTTTCCTTTGCTTTGAGAAAGGTTTCAAGCTTTGAAAGCCTTGCTTTCACGATTGGATAATAAATCTTCTCGCTAATCTTTAAATCCATCCTTTTCGAAAAATCAAACACTTTGTCCAGATAAAGAAATGTCTGTGGAGATATTTGATTTTTCACGATAAATTTATAAATCAACGGAAGTTCATTTGTTTTGATTCGAAAGATTTCATCTGTTTGTAAATTTCTTTTATCAAGGTATTCTCTCAAGTCAATCAGTTCACGTTCAAAGAAATATTTAGGTGACTTCTGATAGCTAACCCAATATTTCCACACTGAGATATAATCATCGGTAAGAAAAAAATTGATTCCTATTTTAGGATTTTGAAATAGTCCTGGTATGAAAAAGTCAGGAAAGTCATCTTTTCTTTTTCCCTTGGCAATCATTGAATAAGGAACTAAATCTTTGTAAATATTTGATTTTACTTTACCATTATACTTGTTGTAATTATAATTCTTTGAACTAAAATGTAATTTGATTGCTTGATAATTTTCTTTCACTTCCTCTGGTGTGACTAAAGATGTCTGGAAATGACCTCTCCTTTCTCTTCTTTCGTTTATCAAATAGGTGTCTTCGGTGTCCTTCATTTTCGATATCTGATTTGAGTTTACCGGTAACGAATGGAGCAACTGATTCATATTCGATTTCTCTTTCATCACAAAATTGTATAATAGTGTCAATCAATCCTTGATTGGTTTTTTGTTGTAATACATAAATTTTCTTCTGAAAACTTTCAACTGTTTCAAACAATGGTCCTCCTATTCGGTTGTTTCGGTTGGTTGAACAGCAGTTTCATAATATATAATCAATTCAGTTTGCTGCTCAAGATATCTTTTGATATCAGCCATATTCAATGCGAGGTTTTCATAATCTTTGACTGAGATTACAAAGAATGCCCACTTCTCACCCAACTGTTTTTCAAACATTGGAACAAGTGAACCAACAGTGTCGGGTGTAACTACATACCATTGAACATCATTAAATTTCAAACCTTTCGGTCGTGGTTGAATCGGTATGTTTTTTTCAACAATCTTCGTTTCAACAATTACCTTAGGTTCAGGCGCCGGTGGCGGTTCTGTCTCTGAAAAAAGAGCAGCACAGCCACCAAGAATAGCCGCAGCAATCAAAAAAAATGTCATACTAATTATTTGTGGAAGTAATTTCTTCCATCTCTTTGAATAATTTTGAAGTTGCCTCATTGACTCTCTTTTGAATAAGTCCAGGTTTAGCATTTGATAATTTCGTAAGATTATGATCTCTTAACTTTTGATTCAATTCATCTTGGTAAACCTCAGCTTTTTCAAGTCCTATTCGAAGTTCTTTTGTAGCATCTTCAATTTGAACTTGTTGCTTTTGAATCTGATCAATTGTCTCTTGAGACTCCTTCACTACAGTCTCAAGTTTTGCTGAATTTTCTCTCAATGTTGCAATTTCTGTTCTTGTCATCATGACATAATTATATGCAGTATAGCATATTCCGGACAAAATAGCAAGTATTATAATTGTCAAATATATTTTAGCAGCCATTATACTAACTCCTCGTCAAGACAAGGTGCTTCATCTTTAATATAATCTTTATATATTTTATAAAGTTCATTATCTTTTCTTAATCCTAAAGTAAAAAAGATTCTTTGAATAATACGCCATTTCTGTTGCCAGAATTGTTTATCATAGATGTGTTTATGATAAATGAAAGTTGGGTAAATTGCTACACGATTGAATTTCATTTCAATCGTGTCTAAAATTTCATATTGTTGTTGGTCTGTTTGATCAGATTTTTTTACAAAAAGAGCAGTTCCTCCCTCACATTCACTTGGTAGATTTAGATAAAGAACAGATGCTAATGGCATTTTTGAAAAATTTGAATTCAATATTGAATCGGTATGTATTGTTTCGACACTATTTTCATAAGTTATATGACTCGGGCTAAAAATACCAAACGTTGATTGAAATTCAAAAAAACCATTCTCTCTTTGGAAAAATTCTTCAAGCTCAAGCGGAAGAGAAAATCTTTCTAAAAAATACTTTTTGAATACCTGCTCAAAAAGAAATTGCATTTCACCAAGCACAAACGTATCTGACATTAAAGTATTTGTATATCCTGGATAAGAAGTTGGTGAAATTTGTTTTGCTAAAGCTACTGGTGTTTTTTCAGCAAATTTTCGAACCGCTAAAGGATTTACATAAAAATCATCAATTGTTATATAAACATAATTACTATGAATTTCCTTTACTCTTATTCTTTTTTCAATATCTTTATAATTTATGTTAAAGATCGAAGAATCATATATTGTTGGATGAAAACCATAATGAGTTGAATATTCATTCACACCTGAATCTAAACTTAGATAGTCGCAGGGTGGAGCATTATAAGCTTTATATTTTTGATAACGAAAACTTTCGTAAAAATTTTCTAAGTTTGATTCAAATTTTGATTTTTCTTGTTTCTTTTCTTGAGCAAATATACTTGCTTTATCTGGTTGTTCTTTCGAAATATTTTTGTCAAATTCAAATAAAAAATTCTTAGACATAATTAGTTATAAAATTCAGTGTATAAAAGGTATATTAAAGAACCAAGAATAATAAAAAAGGAAACAGTCATGATAAGAAATGCGGTTTCATTATTCTTTTTTGACTCAAGTTTGTTGCGTTCTTCTTCCAGTCTCTGTTGAGAATAATTTGAAGTGACTCTTCTCTCTTCAAAAAATCTTCGGTCTGTTAACTTTCGTCTTTGTTCTTTTCTTCGTTCAACCTCAACAATAAGCTGTTCACGTCGACGGTCTGCTAATTCTCTTCGAAGAGAAGTTGTTCTTCTTTGAACAGATTGTCTTCGGTCGTCATTCAGTTTATTATCATTAAAAAAACGATTTGATTTCTCATGTAATTTAATTTCATATTCGTCTAACATTACATCCTTTGGTAAATATAAGTAACATCTTTATTCTTAAGGTTTCTTATATTTGCAAGAGGACTTGAAAAGCCAACACGGTCAAGGTAGCGAAAATTATTTTTTACATGAACATCAATTACAGTATCCACAAGATCTTGTTTACCAAAATTCATCACGTTCCAACAAGAAAGTCCATTCTCATTTAGCATTGACATTGAATTTTCCATCAATGGACGAAACCAACGTTCAGTCCATGTTTCATAGTCAATATAACGATGATATGACTGTTCTAAGTCTCTCGTATAAATTTCAAGGTTGAAGTATGGTGGAGATGTAAGAACAACGTCCACCTTTTGGTCATAAGTAAAGTTTTCAGCAGGTATGTTATGAAGTGTAACCGAATCTGAGATTTCAAGAAAGTCAATTACTCTTGATAAATTCTCATACGTTTCTCTGTTCGGTTCGCAAGCGACATAAGACCAACCAGCTGCCACAGTTCCGAGCATACGCCCACCCCAACCAGCACAAGGATCAAATAAGATTCCATTTTTCTTTTTTGAGAATTGCTCGATGATTTGTTTAGAAAAGTGTGGACGGTAATACGATGAATTTGGTAAACCACCCGCTAAGTATACGGCTCTACGAATCCATGAGAGCCATAACGAACTCATTGAATTCAAACCCCATTCATGAATCTTTTTCATCAATGCTTGATCTTGCCAGCATTTCTCAAAAGAAAGTCCTTTGACATTTTCAATTTTCCAAAAGTTAGGAAAAAAGTGTTGACAAAGTTTCATGCCAGGTTTGAATTGAGAACCTGTTTTATATAAGATTGTATTTTGAAGCTTTAGCCAATCTTTATATAATTCTGAATTTGTGTAATTATAATGATAATCTAAGGCGATGATTTCTTCAGTTGTAATATCTGCCGGTAATCGTGACATAACATAATCTTCTCATAAAAAGTAAAATACATAACCTGCTGCTCCTAAAAAGAGAATTAAGATTGAAGCCGCAACAGCGGCCATCCACATATCAAAAGAACTTCCTTCTTTTTCAAAATTATCTTCTTTTTGAATCGCACTAATATTCGAAACTAAACTTGGTGTTTCCTGCTGTTTTCGTTCACCTTCCAAAATTGTTTCTTGAACCCAATCAGGTAAAGCAGCCTCTTGGTTTTTTGTTTTTTTAAATGACTCACTGTCAGTGATTCGTCTTGATGATTTACGTCGATCATTTGTAACTCTTTGATCATTTACTCTTCGATCAATTCGTTGTCTTCGTGACGGGTCATCACGACGTTCTTCACCATCTCTTCGTTCTTCATTTGTTTCAAGATAATCAGGATTCTCGTCAACACGACGTTCTACATTTGACCTACGCTCAGGTAGATTTCGCCTGTTTTCAAATCTTCTTTCCATGTTACTCAACAAATAAGATTAGTATTACACTTATTTAGCTAAGTTCTCTACACACTCACCTTTATAAAAAACTAAAACATTTTGATGAACACGAACAACTTTACGATAATTTGGAAACTGAGTAGGTATTCTCAATGCTGCATTTGCAATTGGTCGTAACAGCACAATATCATTATAAAAAAAGCAACCAGCTTTCTCAAAAGCATTCACTGTATGATTGATCAGTTTCCTGTAGAAACCTTTTTCATTACGAACCTCTCCTACTACAAACACCGCAAAGCAGTTCTCCTTCAATCGATCAACTGACTTTTGTATGATACAACTATATTTATTAACGAATTCCTCAGAACTTAAACAAGAAAGGTCTTGCTCATAATTTGTGTAATTTTCAAGATTGAAATAAGGAGGACATGAGAAAAGGAAATCAAACTTCTTATGAATATCATCTAAAACTGTCTCACTGTCGCCAGCAATCCACTTAGGTCTTTTTTTCTTGAAAATTTGTTTTGCTTGTAGACGATTACTATAAATCTGGTCATCATTTAAATCAATACCAAGATAAGAATAATTCAACGCATTTGCCACAACACCACGAACAGAGCCACCAGCAAAGGGATCAAGTATAGTTCCATTTTCTTTACAAAACCATTTATACATGAGTTCACATAATACTGGATCAAAGATGCTTGTTTGTAATTTGGCCTCCTGACCTGCAAATGAACCTTCTTTAGTCCAACCTTTATCGGCAATCCAATTGCCAAAATTACTATAACCACTATAATGTTTACCACGACCTAATTCAGATTGAATACCTAAGCGATACCATATTTCTCGACGGTCCTGCCACGATTTTAGTTTTGTGTCAAGCACAGAGAAAGGCGGTTCAATCCACTCTTGTCTTGTTGATTCTTTTGCACTTTTTTGATGATGTTCTAATTGTGCTAATACTTTTTCTAATGACATAATTTCACAGATTTAAAATAAAAAAAGACACTCAAATAGGGAATCTTCGCAGCCAGACTTCTACTTGTACCATGCTCTTGGCCTTTCGTAAGCTATACTGGGAGCATCTGCTTGGATTCCCTATTCGAATGTCTTTGGGTGTGGATTGCAAATGAGGCGTATCAACGAAACAAAAGTAACATAACCCGAGGGCAACAATAAACATGTTGACAATCAACAATGGTCTAACTTCGGGAGCAAATAAACAAAGAAGGTCCGCCAAGACCCTACCCCGAAAACATTGACAACCAGGTTGGAGGTTTCAAGTGTTATGGTTTCAGCATATTGCTGATATTGACCGTTTCTTACCTACAATCCACTGGGCGTTAGACCAAGTCCTCATTTCTGAGGACCTGAACCTCCGCTTCCGATAAAACAATGTGGGTGCGAATATTTAGTTCGAGCACCTGCTCATTGATTGAACGTTGAAGTTTTTTGAGAGAACGAATTTCTTTACGATAGCTGTCCAAATCCTCCTTACCAATAAGTTCAGTGTACACTTCAATGTCACGGCTTCGGCCAAACATCGCTTCTTTGGCGTTCTCAAGTCTCTCTTCCATTTTGGTCAGTTTTTCAACCACCTGCTCGATGGTCAGCATTCGGCCTCTTCGGCCATCGATGGTATCCTCGATCAATTCCTTCTGCTCGGAAACTCGACGAAACTCGGTGAGCTTTGAGTTGAGGCCAGACTCAGCATTCGCAACACCGACCTTTTCACGAATGCCAAAAAGAGTGTTGATGAGATCGGTTTTACGCTCAAGGTTGGTCCTCCACTCGCTGATGGCCTCTGTCATCTCTTCAGCCACAACATCACGCTCTTCGAAAGAAGCACGTGTCTCCACATGAATGGAGCGAATCAGTGATTGAATGTCGGACTGAAGAGTAGAGGCTTTGCGTAGATTGATTTGCATAATGTTCTCCTTGAGAGTGTTGTTTATTTCTTTATTCTATTTAATGATCTTAGCACATTCTTTTGAGAATGTCAAGTCTTTTTTATTAATTCTTTGAGTCCAAAAACATCATAGCCATAATACAATGTCAGGTAAAGAAACATAAAGACAATCGCATTGACTAAAGCTCCATAATAAAGAATGTTTGAAAGAATCTTTCTTCTTCTTGGATTGATTTGAATAGTTTCTGGTAGATGATGCGTGATTCGATCAATTAGTTTATACATGTGGCTCCTGATTTCCATGATCATCACCTGGTGCTAAATTATCACGATGACACCAATAATCATGTCGCCTTTTTACTTGTATTGGCCATAGGACAAAGAAAAGAGTAATCAGAACCGCACCAACACCGAATGCGAAGAATAAAAGACCACCAAATACTATATCAAACATAAACTCCTCTAAGTGTAAATATTTGCTACTGTATAGTCATGAACATTTTCAAAAGTTTCAACTTCTTTAAACATCTCTTCCATAAATCTTCGATAACCAAATTTTAGATAATCTAAAAATTTCACAAATTCTTTATTTCTTCCTGCTATTACGTTTGTTTGAAATTTGCTGTTGAAAAGCGGAATATCAAATCCAAGTAATAAGTATAAATCTTTAGGAGAAAGATTCTCATGAGAGGTAGATAATAAGTTAAACAAATTATATTCAACCGCCTCTTTATAATATTCAGATGTATTGTAATACTCCCAAAATTTGCCATTTCTTGAAGAAAAAGAATTAAGAATTAAGTCACCATCAACTGATTTGAAAAAATTCTTATGACAATGATTATTGAAAATTGATCGATTGTAATGACTTTCCTTTTCATCAATTATATTTAACAAATAAAGTAAATTATCGATCAGTAGTGAATTAGATTCAATTATTTTACTGTTCAATTGATAATAGGCTTGACCAAGAAGTAATACATTTTTAGACCAAGGAACTTGATAGCAACCTGTTTGAATTTTTTGATGTGAATGTTCGAACTCTTGAGAAAATGTTTTTTGAATAATTTTTTCAATTTCAGTCGAATCTGTTTCATTCGAATTATAGAAGTATTCAAACGAACAACGTTCCCACGCAGGAATCTTCTTAGCAAATCCATGGTCTGTTGCCACTACTGAAGAGGCTAATTTCACATTCTTTACTTGGTCTAAAGTAGTTTCGTATGATACTGAAAAAGTATCCTTCGTATCTTCATGATAAGATTCAATAACGTTAAATTTGTTACTTTCTTCTGCTAAGATCGAATCACTTGAAACGTCAATATACAAATCACTATACAGAGATGTTGTGCCTACCTGAATTGTTTGAATTGAACCGTCTTCATTTCTTATAATTTCTGGCTCTGAATTTTCATAAACAGTAATTGCGGATTTACATTGTTTCTTTAAAACTTCAATAAAAAGGTTTTTCTCAAAAGAAAACGTAACATCATCTTCAAAGCGAAATGGTGCTTTGATTTTTTCTGTAGTTTTGAAAGACGTTGAAATACGATTTTGAGCAATCAACCATGGAGTATAAGTTATGAAATTCAGAAGGTCTTTATGTGTAATTTCTTTTGAGAAATAATTTTTCAAATCATATAGAATACCTAAATTCAACTGACTCTTTTCATCTTCTTTTGGTATATCATACATACCGTTTGGTATACAGAAATAATGACCATCCTTTTCAAAGTTATAATATTCAATTCCTGCTTTATAAACAGCATTTGTATCTGTCTTCCAATCGCTATCCTCAATACCAATCAAGTGGCTGTAAACAGAAAAGATTTCATCTGTTGTAATATTTTGGTCAATCAATTCTTTTTGTAAATCGATTACATTTATTTTGAAATGAGGTAATTTTCTTGAAAAAATTGCAGCTGTTATCCACAAATCAAGGTCATTTCCAACAATTGTGACTGTTGATATTTTCATAAATTCACACAAAATTATTAAGTTGAGTTACTTCATCAATATGAATTGGTTTGTAATTAGTCCATTCGACACAAACACATCGATGATTTTTTGAAGGGCTTTTTAAGTTATGAATGTGACCATGAATATTAATCATTCGATCTTCTTCAGTATAAAATTTTAAGTTACTCACATCTGCAGGTATATGTGTAAGAAGTAATTTTTTATCTTTAAACTTTTTCCACATTGTAATTTCTTTGAATAATTTACTTTTCACACACCACTTGATATCATCATGATTACCTACAATCAAATATTTTTTACCAGGTAATGAACGAAATCGTTCAGCAAAATCACTTTTCTTATATGGACCCATTGCTAAATCACCAAGGTGATAAACAGTATCGTTTTCACGAATTGTCTCATTCCATCCATCAAACATACACTCGTTCATTTCTTCAACATTCGCAAATTGACCACGAACAGCATTGCCATTAAAGTCTTTGAAATTCAATATGTTTGAATGGCAATAGTGTGTATCAGATGTCAAGAAGATTTCACCTTGCATGTACTCTCCTGCTGTTGTGAATTTTAGGTCATTCAATTTTTACCTCAGATTAGATCATATCAGATATTTTTCTCTTTGTCAAGAGAAAATTTCGAGAAAAGCATTTTTTTGCTTTCGCTCGGTTGAATAAAATACTCTTGTCAGGTCGTTGTTTTTCTGACGATGGTTGTTTGCTTGGCGTTTCGAGGAGGATAAGGAGATTTCAGAGGTCACATCATATCCATATTCTTTGTGAATTTTTTCAACGTCAGAAATCATTTTCATTTTACCCACATTGTGAACGTTCCATGCCGAATAACCATCATTATTCAATTTGTCAAGAGAGTGTCGAATTACAGGCTTCATCCATTCATCTCGCCATTCATCATAACTTGAGAACATATTTTCAGATTGAAGTTTTGATTCCGAATAAATTTCTAAGTTGAAATAAGGAGGAGATGTGAGAATCAAATCAACATTCTTAAAATCATATTTAGTCATGTTCTCAGCACCGTCATTGTAAATTTCAACACGGCTTCGAGCATTCAAAAAATCTGCGAGTTGTAACAAGTTTCGATGAGTATCACCATTTGGTTCAAATCCGATATAATACTTGTCTGCAGCAAGGGCACCAACCATTCGGCCACCCCAACCGCAACAAGGATCTAAAACTGTTTTTTTCGAAAAATTCGCACAAATCGTTTTTGCGATGTGAGGTCTGAACATAGTGTTTTTCGTCAAGCCACAGCAGAAATAAACACCTCTACGAAGCTCCGAGAGATATGGTGTCTGATGTGACTTGCGATTCCATTTCAGGATTTTGACCAGATTTTCTTTTGTCCAACTATTCTCAAAACTTTGACCTTTTGCATTTTGAATCTCAAAGAAATTCGGAAAATAGTGTTCGCAAAGTTTCAATCCAATCCTTGTTGTTGATGCTGAATTTTGAAGAAAGGATGTATCATACTTACATAATTCTTTCCAATCGTTATGAAGTTCAATGTTACGATATGAATAACGATAATTCATTTGTGAAAGTTCTTCAGCTAAACTTTCAACTATGTTATCAAATTCAGAGTCTGGTAATTCTCGTAAAGAGTTCTTACGATTAAGATAATTTTCAATCATTGACATATTCGAAAAAGGATCGGCCCATGACCAAGTAGTCTGCTCCGGCTTTAATTGCCTGATCAGGTGTCATAATACGAACTTGGTCATCGGTACTAATCAAGGTTGCGATTGAGGTATTGTGGCGTATACCAGGACATATTTTTTTGAGAGATGTATTTGCCATGTTGGCATATTCAAGGTCAGTTGGCGCACAAATCATTCCCCAGAAACCATATTTCTCCATCTCAGCAATACTATGAGCATATAGTTCGGCGGGAGTTTTACCATATCGTGTCTGACAATCAGCATCAGTCCAGCTGGTCAACAATGTTACGCCACAGATTTTGATTTTGTCAGCATAGTCAGAAAGAATATCCAAAGATACTTGACTGTTTGCCATATGAACAGTCACCATATCAACACCACGGTCAATCAGATCAATCAAAATTTCTATCATGGTGTTTGGTATATCAAACAGTTTATAATCAACCAAAGTTGGAACATCTGTATAAGAATAACGAAGAAGTGAATGTTGATTGAACAATAAATGATTCAACTTAAATCCATAAATTGTTTCTGAATATTTTTCAATCATTCGATTTGCATAATTCGTATCAGTTGTATCGAGTGATAATATAATTCGATCAAGAGGTTTCATGAATATAACCTTTCAGGTGGATTATAAATGTCTGAAAAATAAGATTGATGATAACGATATAACTTTTCTTCATCCACAATTTTATTCGATTGAATTTCAATCGCTTTTTCAGCGGCTTCTTCAAACGAATTCAACCAAGTTGGTTTATAATATCCTCTTCTTTCATTTTCTAATTTGTGCCATTCAAGATAAAGAACACCTAAATGAATATCTCCATGAGAGAACTCTTGAAAGATATGTTTTTTACCAAATGAAACAAGAAAAGGAAAATGAAAATCATCATAAATTTTATTGACCATATAAACTTCAGCAGAATGCCGAAGTGATTCCAAATCTTTCTTTGAGAGTTTACTCACTTTCAGTTTCAAATCCACATGTAATTGATATGGCAATTCTTCTTTGTTCAGTAGCCGTTGAAAATGAATTTACAGCATGTAACATCCAAGAGGGGAATAACACAATCATTCCTGCGGTTGGTTTTATAAAAACTTTTTGATGAGATGGATTTATATAACTCATGTAAGAATTCGGAGAATATAAAACTAATTCACCTCCTGTATTTTCATTTATCTGATGATAGTATACAGCATTTATAAATGAATTTTCATGTTGATGTGCAAGCAAATGAGTTTTGTCATCACGATAATCTGCCAACCATGAATTCAAAACAAGTCTTGATAACATATACTCAGGAATAGCCGAATAATTTATTTGAAGATATTTTTTTAATTGTTCGCTTACACATTTGCCTAAAGTATCAATTGAATAATCAGAAATATAATTAGCTGTAATGGGAGAGCGATTTCTAATTCCTCTTCCGCTGTTAATTTCTTCTGTTGTCTCTTCACCATTTGAAAAGTATGGTGAATTGCCTATGAAATTACTTGGAACATAACTCTTTTGCTTTTCTAATGAATCATTGATTTCTTTTGTGATTGATTGAAAATCATCGTAAGAAACTTCTGTTTGTATAATAGTTGTTGGAAAGATATATTTGATATCAGGATCATTTTGATCCGTTATAGTTAATTGCATAATTATCTCCGCATGTGAGCTAAATCTTCTGCCTGCTGCTTATTGATAACCGGAACTTGATTTGACTTATGCATTGTCGCAACACCTTGAACAACATCACCTGTATAGGTGCGAGAAGTTGTAGCAGTTGGGCAAAATGAAAGTGGATTACGGCTTGGAATGTTTTGCTCAGGTTTACGATAGAGTTCTGGTTCTTTTGGTAAAACTCGAGGCACCACTTGTCCATGATTGTATTTATAAGCAATGTATTGCTCAAATGTCTTTTGAAGATGATGACAATGAATACTTCTCATTTCTTTATTATACTGACGATGTTCAATCTCAAGCTTTTGTCTTGGTGTCAATTTACCGGCTTTGATTGTTCGCTTTGACATATTTTCACCATGATGAAATGTAGTAGATTGATGAACCTTTTGAAAGAGCATCGAGCATCAAGTCAGCTTTTTCAAGGTCACTTTCTTTTATTCGGCCATCAGAGTCACCAAAAAAGAAACCAGCAGTTTTCGGCAATGTTTCTTTAACAATTGCTGTTTTCAAATTCTCTACATCTTCAACTGTGAGAAACACAATATCATGATTGAAATCTGAAGTTGTGATTCCGCCTTTATCAAAGAATAGATTCTTCATCCAACCGTGAAGATCAGGATGCTTTCGCCAATAACAAAGTTCTTCACCAAGTCGATAAGGAACTGATATTGTAGGATGATTAGCTAAAAAGGCATCAATGTTGAAATCTTCATTGACATCTGGATCAGGATTATTCACATTGAAGGATTTCGGTATTGTGTCTAGAATTGCTTGAGCAAATTTTGAAAGTTCTTGCTTTTCCCATTTGCGAATTTCTCGCACGAACATGTCAAGTCCCATAATTCCTCTTATCGTGAATAGATTTTTTTACCAGTTGAATTGTATACAGTAGCTGAACGATGCTTAGGGTCACTCAATTCTTCACGGGCAATTTGCTCTGCGGTTTTCTTAGTGAGCTTACCATTTTGCTGATAGCCATTGACTACAAGAATTTGATTATCCGTAGTGCGAATCTTTACGGTGTAGTAGAACATGATATAGTCTCACTTGGAGATGAACATTGAGTTGGTTCTGGTACCTCGGCTTTGCCGAGGACAAACACCAGAACAATAATAACGAAAAGCATCAGCAATACTTGCTCAGGCGGTCAGCATTCTTGACACCACTTGCGAGAACATTTGCGTAATTGAGAACAGTGCGAATGTTCGGAGCATTGACTTGACCCTTGTTGTATTTATCGATGATACCGGTCAAGGCTTGCTTGGCAATATGAGCATTCTTCAGCTTAGTGACTACTGACTTCATGCGGCCGAAGACTTGCTTGTCATTCAATGTCAAGTCAATGCAAACTGAACGAGACTTAACGGCTGAATCAAACTTCTCGGTGGGCATGTTGCTGATGAAAATTACTTGACCCTTGAAGATGAAACGATTTGGCAGAGCAACATCTGTCTCACCGTTGAGCAGAGCAGTTCGAGCTTCGTTCTCGATTGCGGTGCGAGTCTTCTTCTCAACACCAACAGTGTTCACCATCTTCTTGGAGGACCAGCTGATTTCACGAACTTCGTAGCTGTCAAGAGCGGCTTTCAGAATCGAAGCACAATCATCATTCTTGAGCGCATCATCCATGTCATCAAGCACAATCACTTTGTCATGATTCAGAAACAAGGTCATGTAGAGACCAAGTGGAGAAGTCTTGGACTTCAGAACAACATAGTCACGATCCTTGACTAATCCTCTTTTAGCTAATGTTTCGAGAACGGTATGTGTTTTGCCAACACCGGCTGAGCCGTTCACGATGAGAGAATTCACATTGCGCTTTGCGACAACTTCTGTCAACATCTCAAGATCTTCGAAGATCTCTGTTGTCTCTGTATCTGACAGAGAATTGAAGTCAATCTTGATGCGAGAAGAACGAGCAACGGATGTTGCGTTGTAGCGGAACTGATTGCGTCCGGGAGAATCTGAATCCCAGCCAGCTGGACGACCAACACCTACGTAGTTTGCGTAGGCGATGACTTCTTTGCGAGTCATTGTGTTGCGGCCGTAGTGAGAAACGATACCTGCGGAGAAAGCTTCAAGCGTAATTCTTTTTGCCATGAAAATGCCTTTCGTTTGGCTTGTTCAAAAAAGTGAGTGACTAACTCAGTCGCTCATCATGTTAAGATCATATCAGCTTGGTCAGAAATGTCAAGAACTTTTTTCGAGTTCTTTTAAAAAAAATTCGAGTCTGCGCTTGCCTGCTCTGCCTTGTGTGGCGAGTCGGGTCTCGTCCCAGGTGCGAATTTTTTCTTGGAGGTCGGCGATTCTTTCTTCTTTAGTCATTCTGCTCTTTTGGTTGGTGGGGAGAGAAGGATTCGAACCTTCGAAGGCTGAGCCAACAGATTTACAGTCTGCCCCCTTTGACCGCTCGGGAATCTCCCCTGTTTCATTGAAAGATCAGATCATATCAGATTGGACAGGAATGTCAAGTATTTTTTTAAAAAAGTTCTAAGAGATTGATTTCAGAAGATTTCTGTGCTTGAGGATTGAATTCCATATTCTCATATGTGAAATTCGGTTTTGGAATCACCTGTTTAGGTAATGTAGTTTTGTCATACCAAATCAAGTCATGGTCTTTTGGATAGTTCTTTGTCCACTCTGTGGTGGATTCTTTCTCCATCATTCTCTTCGCAGACTTGTTCAAAGGATAGATGTAGCGAAACATTTGACCTTCAATCAGGCGAATGCCCTTGTGACTCATGAAGTCTCTGGTCATCCAGTGAAGTTTCTTGCGACCTGAGAATTCCTGATTTTCGATTAGAAGTTTCTTTGTGGAGCGAGGATGAAGTTTCTCACCGTTAGGCATTAAGTAAACCATTGTCAGATATTGACCACCATAATAAAAGTTTGATGCTTGATACACATAGCCACATTTACCCATGATGCCATCAGCCATTGTGTAGAGAAAGATTCTTGATGGATGATATTGTTTCAACCACTTGACAGTCTGAGCAACCATCTGTGATTCGGAATTTCTTGGCATTTCATCACCCATGCACATCTTTCCAATCTCAAAATAATCATCCGTATTCAAAGAAGGAAATAACTTTTGAATTGTGTGTCGTGGTCTTGTTCCCCAGCCAAGTGTCAATACACCTTTCAATTCATTCTCTTGGTAGAATCCAAGGAAATGTCTTGTCAGTCTTGGCATAATAGGTGAGTAATGTGTCTGTTCAACAAAGTGTGTGGCAAGTTTTCGACTAATTTCAGTAACGATAAGATTTAGTTTCATATTCTTTGACTAAGTAATAATATACTACAGGATTTCTTTCACAATAGACAGGTAAGAGTGTGTAAAAATCACCTCTTTTATTTTGATTAAGTTCATGAACTCTTTGTCGTAGGTCATGTGTTGGTTGTTGAGGTGTTCTTATATCTAAAAGTTCTCTCACATTTTCTCCTAGATGTGAATGAGGGCGTGAAAGCCCTCACCGAATAAGATTTAATTGTCAAGCAATTTGAGGCTGTTCTATGCTTTCGTTATAAATTCGCTCTCGTTCCTTGCGAAGGTCACGAAAAAGTTTGTCAGTTTTGCGGTCCAATTTATAAAGGTGAAAGTCTTCATGTATTCCTGCTACAGGAATATCATCATAGTCTGTCGGGGGAATTGCTTTTTTGCGAATTCCATATTCATCGGATGCGGCGACTAAAGCTCCCTTATGCCGAGGTTTGCGAAATATAGAATTTTTCGAAGCAGGATTGCGATAAGTTCGTGACATAAAACCTCCTAAACAATTGACTTCAAAAACACATTATATCATAGTCAATTAAAAATGTCAAGCTATTTTCTGAAGTAGTGCGATTTCTCGCCAACATTGATCATTAGCATCAACAGTTGATTGAAAAAGGCCTCTCATGACCTTTTCTGTTGGACTCCTGTCCAGAAAATCAAAATCCCATGCTCTGCGAAAGTTGTATTTGAATTTCTCGATCTCCTCCGGAGTATCTTCTATTGATGGCAAATTTGAAAACATAAAAAAATCCTCAGAAAAATAAATTAAGAAAATCACTCATCGAGTGCGCTGGATTCTTCTGATATCAATGCGAAAGACCTGGTCACCTCTCTGAGTGGCGTGACTCGCAGACTCATAATGTTTCAATATTTATATTAGCAGATTGTTAGGAAAAAGTCAAGTGCTAATATGAGCTTTTCCTTGGAGAATCGAAGAAAGACGGACCGTGTTGACCATGGTCTCAAAGCCTTGCTGCTTGGCTTCTTTGCCTGTCATTTTGTGTGGTAGAAGAAATGGCTGACCATTCTTCCAATGAATAAAAACATTTTCATCTTGATGCTCACGAAAGAAAGGATTCATTTCAATCAATTTCTCTGCTTGTTTCTTGAGAAGAAGATCGAGCTTAGTCATCTTTTTTAGTTGTGTAGCTACAGTTGAAAAGGATTTCATTGTTGTAATGCCTTATATTCTTTGATTTTTGAATGAAGTGAACCCATATAGTTGCTCACCTTTTCTCTGTAAACTTGTAGTTCTTCACCTTTGTTTACAGAAATAAGAATACATATATCTTTGATTGGGTAACCTGTCATTTCATAGAACGCCATGGCATAAAAAGTCGCTTGTTCGAAGTAGTTAGTGATATACTCTTTTTTCTTAAATTTACGAGAAGTTTTAAAGTCTATGATTGTTGGCGCATTTTCATAGACACCAATCATATCAACACGGCCTGCGACTCCGAGTCGATTTGAATAAAGAGGTTCCTCTTGCCACCAGGTGGTTTGAAGATATTGATCTAAATGATCTTTTATACAATCAAATTGATTTTGCTCGTTTTGAGATTTGATTGTTTTTTTGTAATCACCCCCTTCGAGGTATACCTCAAGAGAATTGTGCATTGCTGTGCCGTTAGATGAGGATTCAGCAGTGATTCGATTAGCTTCTTCTTCTCCAACTTTCTTTCGCCATGCGGCAATTCCTTTTGCGCTAAAGTGTCCAAGGAGCGTTGTGATTGATACAAAGGAATCACCTTCCGTGGTAACGTAATGTCTTTTACCATCGATGTTTTTTGTTTTGAGTTGAGCGAAAGTATAATCTGGTTTTTCGGGTAGTATCATAAATCATTCTTTGATAAATATTAAAAGCATAAATAACTTAGTAAAATAATTTCAAACACATCAATAGGGTATAAGGATTATGTCAGAAACGACCATGGACAGAGATCTAAACCTCAGTAATTTTCGTATCAAAAATGTAGGCACTGCTGTTGATCCTGACGATGCTGTCTCAAAGGCGTATCTTGAAACAACAAGACCTTCAATGTTTGATACAATCGAAACCATTGTTGCTGGTGATCCAAGCCCAGACGGTGAAACTCTCATCAAACTGGCACACCCTACAAATATTTATAATGCTTTAGTATTTTTGGAAGGAGCAATTCAGAAGCCATCTGCTACCAATCCTGACACGGGACATTATGAAGTGAGAGAATATCAAATCATATCAATGGATTCGTATTCACTTCTACAGTTTCACGCTCCGGTACCGAATGGTTCGAATGTTCTTGTCTTCTATAATAAAGTAATCTCCTGAAAAAGTCAAGTCTTTTTTTAATTTTTTTTCCGAGACAATACTATGCCTATCGATCCAATTGAATTTACTGACGATTTTAGCACTTGGCGAGATTCTTTCAATCAAGCACTGAATGATTTGAATGCCGCAACCGAACTAAATGTGGCGGATACTCTTGTCCGAAGAGATGCTTCAGGGAACATCAATGTTCAAAGTGTGGTTCAAGAATCAGCATTAGCAACAAAAGAAAATATTCAAGATATTACAAATGCTTTGCCAATGATTCGTAAATTTCACCCTGTTCTTTATGATTCTGTCAAAGTCAAAGATGATAAAAATGTTCCTGGTTTAATTGCTGAAGAAGTAAACGAAATTTATCCTGAACTTACTGAAAGTAAAAAAGAAGAACTTGTCGGTGTTCACTATACAAGATTGATTCCTATTCTAGTTAAAGGAATACAAGAATTAGATCAGAAAGTTGAGAGACTATGGCGAATGTAGTCAAAATCAAAAATTCAGATGTTGATGGAAGACAACCAACTTCTTTATTAGATGGTGAATTAGCAATCAATCTAAAAGATGGTAGATTATTCTATAATGATGCATCATCCAACTCAATCAATTATTTCACAGCAGATCCAAAAGAAATTTTTTCTGCTGTGGTTGATTATCGCAGGTCTAATTTAAATGACCTAAAGGATCAAAAAATTGAGACCTATTCAAAGGTTCGTCCACCGTATACACATGACTATCGCTATTATTCTGAATTAGATTTTGTTCCTACTTCTGAAACTGTAATAAATAAAGTAAACATACAGAGAGTAGAAAAGGTTGATGTAGGTGAATACAAATTATATTTTGTTTCACCATTTCCGAATAATACTTATACTGTAAGTTTAGATGTTCAAAAGTTTGATAACTTTGGAGAAGAACTTAGCTACGGTGCTGTTTTTGACAGAGAAACAAATACATGTGTAGTCAAAACCGGCAAAACAAATATTTCAGATGTCAATGTAATTGACCGTTACGATGTATCGAGGTTTACGATTAAAATATTTTTATGAGGAGATTTTATGTCTATAAGTGTTGAATGGCTTGAACAAAAATTTGAAGAAATCAAAAGTATGCAAGAAGAAATTGAAAAAAGAATCGATCAATTGACTCAGCAAAAACTGATGAATGTTGGTGCTGTTGCAATGATCAATGAAATGAAGAAAGAATTGTCAGAGGACAATCAACAATCAAACTAAGAGTTATGGGAACAACACCACAAACAAACTTATCAATCATTGATGTTTTTCCAGGAACAGATTTTGTTCGTGGTGTTCAGTGTGCTGAAATTGATAACGCACCTGAAGATTTAGTTGGTTATGCATTGTTTGCTCAAATGCGTAAGAATCATGAATCAAAAAAGTTTTGGCAGTTTGAAATACTGAAGAATGAGACTGACTTTGTTTTGTTTATGGATTCACAGATTACTAAAACCATTCCGCCTGGTCATTATAATTATGATGTAATGATGTTACACACTTCGGGTGTGCGTTCAATTCTGATGCAAGGACAGGTGAATGTAATTCCAACTTATACATCTTAAGTCTATGTCTTTAGAAAAAGTAAAAGCAGCACTTGTATATAACAATTCAACTTTAGATGAGGTCACAAAAAACCTTGAATTAGTTGAAACAATTGCTGAACAGGATTTTGAAATTGAAGCTGATTTTATCAATGATGATGTTCCAACGAATAAAAGAATTGATGCTTCAGAACTTAAAAAGATTTCAAACGCAAGTAAAGTAAAGAATGACCAAGAACAACTGGATCTGATTCAAAAGATTTATGATGATGTGACAGGTAATCTTGTGCCAAGAGATTTAGGCAGAATAGGTTTTGTAGGATTTGGTGTTTCTTCAGAAGACTTTGATGAGACAGGATTTCATCGACTAAACTTTGATGAACATTCTGGATTTAAAGTCACACGAAATGAAAATGATAATCTCACCTTTGATGTAAAACAAAACAACTTTGCTCAAATCAAAGTCAACAGTAAAACGTTGACACCTAAATTAGCAGATACACTTCACATGAAAGGCAGTGAAGGTATTGGTATTGAAGCCAGTGATAAACACAATGTGAATACATTGACTCTTCGCAATCGTTTCACAACTCTCAAGTCTTTGAAAGATGTTGACATTCCTAAATTTGAAGAAAATAATGTATTAGCAATTCGTGGTGGAAAGATTCGTGCGTTGAGTTTGACAGAAGTCACCGAAACAGCAGCCTCTGTCATTTATGGTGGTGAGTTTTAGCCGTAAGTCTCTTCACTATGGTCATGTTTATGACGATGATGAAAGTCATGGCTCTCTGTATGACGTGAATTTCTCAATTCTTCAATGATATCATCTCTCAAAGTTTCCCAGCAATCAACAACTGGCTCTTCTACATAGACCATTGAACCATCACAACTGTGAAAATGGTCTTGTTCTTCAAACATTGAATGTCGATGTGTTGAGCAACCAACAACAAAGAGTGCTAAAGCTGAAACTAAAGCTAATTTGTACATAATAGGTCTCCTATAAGTTTGCTAATCCATCAAAAGCAAATCCATGAATTACTAAAACAATTGTGATTGATAACGCCAATCCAATCATCATCTTGAAAAAATCCTTTCGAACTAATGGAAAGACGGATTTGAATTTATATTTATCTTCAAAGGTAGCAAACGCCAATTCTCTGCCCGCTAACAGACCCACAAATATCCACGTTGTACTCATAGGAATATTATTGTATTGTTTAAAATACCATAGAATAATACTGTAAATCAAATCAACGAGTGTAGCAGAACGAACATATGTAGTATTTTTCTTGCTCAACACAATCTCTTGTATTTTACCACCTCTTTCATAAAACATGTAACCAAGTCCAAGAACAAAAACAATACTCACATTGACTAATGTCAAGACATCAATCTGTCTTGGTAAGAATACTGCAATGTTTGCCACGTCATGAGAAAGCCAAGTAAACCATAACCATCCAGTTGTACACCATTGCGCTACTCTCCAATATCGATCATGTTCTTTATTTGCTTTTTTATTTTCCCAGAATCTTGAAATCACAAGCCAGGTCAAATAAGCAGCAGCCGCAGCAACTAGATATCCCATTGCTGACTTCAATAAAACTTTTTCGAGAATAACTGTACTTGCAAATGAAGAGAGAACTAGAAATGTAGTACTTACTGGCACACCATATCTTGTGAGAACTACTAAAATGAGTGGGGCTACAGCATGATACCATTGAATCGGTTGATATGGTATTCGATCTAATCTACCATAAGATATGTCACCATCGTTTGTGTACCATCCATACCAAAGTGTGAAGAGAAGAACACTGCTTGCCGATATCCATAGTGTATACCATGAGAATTTTTTTGAGTTGCTGGCAATCCATGTTCCTAATGTTTGAACACTATCATTTGCGATTACTGAATAAGATGCAAGACTAAAGCCAATAATCATATACAGAGATGTCAATTCCATAATATATCCTTTTTTGAATGTTGTGAGACCGTTTTGGTGACAAGGAACGGCCTCAATCCTCGTCTACATCATGCTGCTAACGCAACCTGAGCAGAGGTATAATCGTTATTGTTTGCGATTATGGATTTGATGTGGGTCATCACCCTCTTTGTACTCACTGATATTTTCTACACTAATCGAATCTAGTACGCCCCCAACATTGACACTTCGTAAAATGTGAATGGTGGAGGCGGCCAGAGTTGCACTGGCGTCTTAATGCATATCTTCTCAGGTCAACATACAAATTCTTTAATATTCTAATTCTATATATTCAAGCAAAGGTCCTAATCGTTTTGTTTTATTATCATATTTGAGTTCAAGATTTACTTGCACTTTCTCAGTACCATCACCTTCTTTAGGTATGTCACCACAGGCAATCAGTAGAAAGCAAAGGTAAATGTAAAAAACTTTCATCATGTGAAAGTTTCCTTCATCCAACTGTCCTTGCTGGCTTTCCACCAAACAAACGAACAGCACGATAGGCTGTACCAATTTTCCATTTTGGAACAGCAGGATCAGAACAACGCATTGCTAAACGAAAAATTTTATCTGAGATTCGCCGAGCATCTTTCCATGTAAGTTCACCAATATCTGGATCATCATGAATGAGTTTAGGATATGCTTTCGCACAATTCAAATAAAGAAAATCATGAATGACTGCACTTCGGGCAACATCCCAAGGCGACATAATATTCCAGAATGGTCTTGGCACAGATGCTAAGTTTGTTTCGAAACCAATCGGTGCTGAAACTGTATGGCCAATTGTTTTATTTTTTGAAATATCATTTTCCATACCAATTTTTTTTAATACAAATGCATCATCATCTGTAATTTCGTCTGATGTAAATGATAATGGACTTACCAGTTTCCATGTGAATGGTGGATTATATTCTGCTTTGAGTTTATCGTTAAATTGACCGGGCATATTCTTTCAATTGCTCCTTTGCTGCATGTTTTCTTTTCTTAGTGTTACGATTCCAACGACCTTCATTATTACCGAACCAACGATATTGTGTGCACATTGTGCAACGCACAGTTCTTTTCGAAGATTTGCGTCTTTTTTTCATAGGTCTAAAAATCCTCCTCGTGATTCAATTTGTGCTCGAACCTTTTCCAAGCTCAATGGCTTGATACGATTCTTCTGAACATAGTCTGAACCCACTTGCATGTTCTCCCGCCAAGCTCCACCTGTGGATTCTGTTACATGAATGGCACCTTCCTCTGGTTTTTTTAATAAGGCTTCTTTTGCGTCACACCGCTCCACGGTAGCTTTGATGTAATATCCTTCTTTTGCCATTTTTATCTCCTAGTATATCAAATAAATTTATAAAAGTCAAGAAATATTAAAATCAATCAAAACAATAGGATTGCTCTTCTTTTTCACGAACACAGAGTTTTCTACTTACTTTATTTATAGATCTTGATTCAAAAGTTCGATCTGAATGAGACCTGCTCTTTTCAATTGTGTGAGTTGTGGATTGACGTTGTTCATCTTCACAGGTTTCATTGTCTTTTTCAATACAATTTTCTGAGCAACTGACTAAAAATAATGTAAGAATAACAATTGTTTGTTTCATTTTGAAGTAAGTAATAAAAGATATGCTGCGTAAAAAGATCCGAAGATAATAATCACGGCAAGCACTTCACAAAAAAATTGTTTTTTACTTCCCATTCTTATCCTTAATACCAAAGATTTTTTTGATTTCAATTGTAATCGGTTTCTTTGGTCCAATGATATCATTAAAATGATGAATAGTTTTTTTCTTTTTATTCTTCAGAATAAATGTTCCTTCTTTCATATTGATTCTTGCGACAGGTTCAATTGACTTATTTGAACTTGAAACAATAATATCAGGTAGTGACTTGAGTTTTTTGGTGAGACCTTTGACTTTTTCGGGTTTGAGCCAATCAGCAGGCTTGATGTCATGAACATCATATAAATCATCCTGAATCACAGCATATAAATCTTTTTCTTCTAAATGTCTTTTCAACATACTGAAATAATTCAAGATGAGTAGTGACCACTTTCCTTTGGTAAATCCGACTTCTTTTCCGGTGATCGCTTCAGTCGCAGCCAGATAAGAAACAAAGTAATTTGAGAACGCACCTTTTTCATTCGTGAAACTGATGTATTCAATCGAATTCTTTTTCTTCGGTCCTGAAGACTCTGGATAATTTCGATTATAATTCCAATTGACAATTTCTGCCTTTTGTCTGCTTGTGTCGAAGAAAACCGCCTGCATTGGTTCAGAAGGATGTATAATTCCTTCACCGCTTTTATCAAAGGCGCCATCATATCCTAACATACGAAACATTTTGTTCCACATTGTTGTCATTTTTATTCGTAACGATTCACGAATATCATCATGAGTATATTTAACTACACCATTCTCTTCATCAAATTCAATCTCATTGAGCATATAATAACAAGCAACTCTTGTCAGATTCCATAATTCGCTTCCTGCTGAATCAATTCTTGATTCAGCAGGTGCTTGAGCAATAATTGCTTCGACTTCTTTTTGATACCATTCAGGTGTATCATCAATTGCATCTTTGCGATTCTTTTTTGCCCAATCAAACATCATTTTCGAAAGATTTTTTTTGACTTTTTCGAAATCAGCCCTGCGATAATTATTCAAATCAAGCATTTTACCTTTGGCACGAATCACATAGAATCCTGGCTGGTCAGCAGCAAAAGGAATATTCGGAAAAGTTCGTGTCTTCTTATCACTATATCTTGAGAAAAGTTCTTTCACAGGATAAGTGTAGAGACCATTTGGTGTTTTATACTTTGAATGTGGATTGATTCCTAACTTATAACCAGAAGTGTTCTTATCTTTGACATTTCTCAATCTTTGTTTCTGACGATGTTTATCATCGAGAGTGCCAAGAGCAGCAGCAATATGTTTCCCTAGAACTGTTTCTTTACTTGTGTCTGGTTTGCCTCTTTCAGTTTTCTTTGTGACTTGCTTATGGCTTGTTTTACCTACATCAGATACAAAAGTGATATAGATATCGCTATCGTTACGGTATGGCCACAAAGTTTCCCAGAGACCAATCTTAGGATTCTTTTCTGGATTTCTTCTTGCTTCTGCTAAGAATTGATTAAATGATTTCATATTCCTTCAAGTGATGGTCTGTAAGCTTGGTCTTCACATTGTGTTTTCATTTCACAAGATGTATCATTATCATTATTACATGATTGTGTAACTACTTGATCGCATTTTTCTGAATAAAAACATGATGACAAAAATAAACCGATCAACACAGCAAAACGCATAATACCTCATAAGGCGATTGACATGTTATCTTTTGTGAGACCAGCATCTAAAATTACTGGCTTTGATTTATAAATTCCCCAGTTGGATTTCTGACGATACTCACCAATTTGTAATCGATTTGACTTACAAAACTTTACAAATTCTTTAATTTTTTTATTTTTCTTCTCTTCATGTTCATCTTTGTTAATAATTGCTGAAAGTATTTTTCGCCACTCGGCAAAAGATACACCAAATTCACGATAGAAAATGTTTTCATCGAATCTAGTTGCTTTGTGTAATAGTATCCATGACGTATCTGCATCCTCATTATCATCATATTCAATCATTGGCACCATGTATGGTGGATTCAAATCATACTTTTTATATAAATTTACTTCAGCTAAATTTTGACGAAAGCCTTTGACATTCTTTGCAATTTTCATTACAGAAACATATTTTTTCTCATCAATTTCAAAAGCAGTTCGTCCAGAACCATTGCCAATTTTCTTGGCATTTTCATTCGCAATGCTGATTTTCTTTTGGAAGCTCATTCGATCTCCTGTCCATTCGTCAGCATCCTGCCAACCAAGTTTATGTATAAATGTTTTTGTTTTTTCTTCAGTAAGAAATTGTGAAAAAGATTTCATTTAGGAAATTCTTTTATTAGTTTCGATTCAGTTGTGGGTCTTCGACTTTCATCATCAAACCAATCATTGATGAGCATCGTTACATACTTCTTTAGTTGTGCTGGTAAAACATCTTTATTGATTTCAATACCAAACTTTCGTAAAGCAATCTCTTTTCTTTTTGGATCTCTCATATCAAAAATTGAAAGAAGTTGGTTGTGATAATCTTTTCTCAGGTTTGTGGCTTGTTCAAGAAAGAATTCTTTATAAGTTTTCATTTTTCAAATAATCGCTGAAGTATTTTAAAGTCATTTTTAAATTCTTCAAAAGCTTTTCCATTTCTTTCCATCATATCAGTGACCTTTTTTCTCTGAAGAGCAGTTAACTCAGTTTCTCCTAAGTCTTTTAGACCTTTAGCAAAATCATTGTAACCTCTATTCAAAGTAGCAATTGCAAAAGTTACTTTGTCAACTGCTTTTATAGTTTTTTGTTGATTTGAATCTTCAGTAACTTGACGGAATTCTTTATAAGTTTTCATTTTCCTTGTTTTCAATACCTAATGAAAGATTTTTTACTCGGTCCATCATGTCAGTATACATCTTTACTGATTCAGATACTGAGTTATCTGATGGCATGGGTAAGACTGCGGGAGTCTCTGTAAGTTCACCATTTATTGCATCATGATGTGTTCTTGATTCAAAATAATCATGTGTTTGATAGGCGGCAACTAAGTAACCAAAAAAGAAAGAACAAATGACCAAGAAAGTTGTTGTCAGATTTCTCTGAAGACCACCCTTACCGCCATTCTTTCGTATACCTCTGTAGATAAAATAGAATCCAAGTAAAGTTAGAATTACACCAGCGGCAATCACCCATGGATTATTAACAAAAGAGATTGCACTACTTCCTCCTAAAAAAAGAATGAGTGCTGAGATCCAGCATTGGGGACAGATTTTTCCTCCTTTAGCCTTGTGACTTTAGTTTACAATTATCGAAATGATATCGTGTCATATTTGATTGACCGCCTGACTTAGGACAATGAGGGCATTTAACTTTCTTTTGAATTTTATTTTTTCCTTTCATTGACTCTGACATTTTTCTTCTTGTCTCCTCAGAATATGATCCTCTTTTTCTTCTCGCCTCTGTAAGTTTTCTTTTATGTTCTTTACTAAAAGGTCCTTTTGGTTTTCCTTTTGCTGCTTTTGACATATTTTGTTTAGCTTCTTCAGAAAACGGTTCTCTTTTTTTCCATGCCTCTTTCAACTTTTCAATTGTTTCCGGACTATGTTTGTAATTTTTTCTCGCTTCTCTTAACTTTTGTCTAACTTCTTCTGTAGGTGAACTACCTTCACCACCATCTGTCATATTATAACCATTTTGATTCACAAATGAATTGTATTCTTTTATGTATTTTTTTTCTAATCGATCAAGGTCTTCTTTTGAATTTGTTTCGGTAAGTATTTCTATTTTGAAATTTTCTATACCATATTTGTGCATCGCTTGATGTAATGCATATTTTCGTTTGTTCACCGCATTCCATTTATGCTTATACCATCGGTCATTTATACTTACTGTTGTTTGACCTATATAAATTTTATTGTTTATTTCATTTGTTATTTTGTATATCCACATTATTCATCCTTTTAATGTATGCAGAGCAAGGTCCCATGAACATCACGTCTTTGTGCTGAGACATCTCCATCATTTGTTGAAACTAAAACATGATACTTATTTCTTGATGCTTTATCTTCTGGTGTGTTGACCATCTCATCATATGTTAGAATGTCTTTATCAAATCCATAATATTTCTGAATTGCTTGTTTATAAAGTTTAAGGACCTCAGGTGGTAAGAAAGTTTTATACAAAGAGGGAAACTTCTTCTCTAAATCACGAACCTGTTGTGATGAAAGAATTGCGTCAAGTTTCTTTTCATCAAAAACAAATCGTCCTTGTTTACCTTTTGTTTTCTTGAACATCATTTCAAAGGCAGGTTCTTTTTCAATTCCAGGAAAGTGCTTTTGAACTTCACTATTCTTTTCTTTGAAGGTTTCGAAGTCCTCCGCACCATGCACAGCTAGTTTGGGTATGTAGTTGAATGAAGCTACCTTCGATTCCACGTTAACGTTTTTGTGTGACGTTCCGTTAATGGTCATCGAAGCTAACTTGGTTCGAGTGGTAGTTGCATTAATACTATTAAAGTTTTCTTCACCAATGGAGTTGAGCTTATTCAGCAAACTGTCTGAAAAGACTCGTCTTTCTCCCAGCTTCTTTCCTTCACTATCAGTGAACTTCTCATGAGCAGGAATGTTCAAATCAATCACCTTGGAGAATTTGAACTTGGCTAATTCAGGAATCTTGCTGATTTTCTTATCATACCTACCACCATATGACAGATTGAAGACAAAGTTGTCAGGTATATCGCTCATGGATGGAGCAGCATTTCCTCTGAAGTCTTTTCCTGTGACAACTTCATGAATCATTTCAACACGTTTAGTGTAAGCATAGTGAAGAATGTTTGGTGTTCCCTTCGCAATGTTCATAATCAAATCGAAATACTTTCGTGAAAAGAAGTCACCCGCATCATGCCATCGTATGATCACTTCCTTATTCGATTTACTATGAAGTGTTTTCAGATAGGCAGCGGTCTTCTTTGCAAACTGCTCAGGATGATTGACAAGAAAAGTGAGAACTTGAGCAGCACTGATTGAAGGTGCTGAATACATTGTGTAGAATCCTTTTGTAGCATAACAGAAAGACTTACACAAGGCAGCAGATGGACATGTGTTAAGAATCGCAAGGCCCGGAGGATGAGATTTACCGTAAATGTCTGTCCAGTTTCTCTCCATATACACCAGACCTTTATACGCTGGCAGCGTGAAATCATAAATTTCTTTTGACTTACCTAAGGCACCCATTGACTTCATCATCTTTTGATTCTGAGATAATGATTTGTCAGGTTCATAGATATAGGCATTACCTTTTGATTTAGCAAATAATCTTTCATAGGATGCGGTGGTTTTATTATAACTTTTATATCTTCGTGCAAGTTCTTTTTCATCCATTGAAACAAACTTTGAATTTGTTTTTACCACACCATCATAAAAAAAGTATTTGAATTCACCACTTTGTCCTTCAGGATCTTTACTAAAACCTTTCAATACTGATTTGATTGCTTTTTCTTTATTCATACCACTTTTCACTTTTTGTTCAACATCGGCATGAATCTCATCAAACAACTCACGAATTTCTTTCTTTGTCAGTTGTGAACCATCTTTCTTATAGATGTTCTTGACAATACCATCCATTGGCACATCTTTGCCCATGATGAAATCGATCAGCACTTGGTCATCTTCCACTTCAAGACCATCCATCATTGCTGAAGAGTGAAGTAATGGTTTGTTCACAGCAGGATCAGGATAAACTGCCTTGACCATTCTCATTTCAAGGTTCAATCCTTTTTTCAATCGTTCAATCAAATCATCTGCAATTTGATTTTTGTTCAATCCTTTTTCATAAATGATGCCAATATCTTCTTTCAGACCTTTCTTTTCTAACTCAGCGATAAAGTCTTTTTGAAAATCTTTTGCTTTGGCTTGTATGTTCTTTTCACGAAAGGCTTTTTCGGATTGTGAATTGTATCCGGCAGCATAATCATTGAAAGCTGATTTGAGTAAACGATTGAATTGACGAATCTTATTTTCAATGGCATCATTCGAATAATTCTTTAGATTCTTTGCGATACGAATACGAAGTGTAATGTTTTCCATCCAGGACTTATAGTCTCTTTCAGGTGTATACTTCATTGCCTTGAGGTCATCCCAATAACTTTCAGTCAAATCCTCTTTAGGTGGATTCTTAAGTAGTTTGTCTCGCTTCTCAAGTTGATAGAATTGCTTTGGTGTCATCAACATGAAAATCTCGCCCTTAGGACTTGATAAACTTCCAGCTGGCTTTTCTTTTTGAGGTAGCTTTTGCTTGAATGTATATAGTCCAGCTTCTTTAATTTTTCTCTGTTCTTGCCCCTGAGCAAATTCAATTATATAATCTTGACAATACTTCGAAAACGATAACATAAAAAATCCTTTGACATGTGAAGGTTAGACATTAGGCTATATCATATTTATGAATTCATTATATTTGAAAAGATAAATAGGTGAAGAGGATTATCAATAAAAATTTGTTCGTAAGCATTATGGAAGAAAGAAATTTCATTAAGTTCCAAGCATCATTAATGAAATTATACTTTCGTTATCACAAATGGCTAGGTTCAAAGAAATCAGAAAATGAGCTTGAGATCGAATTCATTGAAAGATATTGTAAATTACTAAGAAAATTCAACGATCTTATTCAAAAGCTAAAAATAAAATTATAAATAGATTTATAATTTTTATTCATGACCTAAAAATTCAGGAGAAATTAATGTCGAATGTAAAAAAACTCACAAGAATTTTGGATAAACTGGTTCAGGTAGGTCCTGCATACCTTGACCAGACTCTTCGATCCTATGTGACTGAAAACAAAGAATATCGTTTGTATTATGACAAAGATGATCCGAATCATCCAAATGCTAATACATATGCTGTATTTTCTTATTTCTCTTCAGGAACTTATAAGACAGAAGTTCCTCGAGAAACTGATATTCTGATTGTCGCTGGTGGTGGAGGAGGAACAATTGGAAATGCTTCTGGTGGATCTGGAGGTGGTGAAATAATTGAAATTCGTAATGCTGTTTTACCAGCCGGTGAATATGTCATCACAATTGGTGCCGGCGGAGCAGGTGCTTCAAATCCATCCGCTCCGTCAGGAGGAACAGCCCCGATCGCTCCTACAGAAGCTCAAGGTAGTGTAGGTAACGATTCAAGTGTTCATAAAACACCTATGACAAATCGAATTGTAGCAAAAGGTGGAGGAGTTGGTGGTTATCGACAAACTGACACATTAGCCTTAGATGGTGGTTCAGGAGGTGGAGCAGGTGGTGCCGATTCTGGAACTCAACCAGCTGCTGGTTCAAATTGGTTTTCAGGTGCGAGTCCAATTTCTCATACTGTTAGTGGTGAGGAAACATCACAATATATGTCGAATGGTTATCTTGGTGATAATGCCACTACAGGACTTGTTCAGAATTATGGTGAACCGGGTGGTGATTCCGATGCTTATATATTAGGTACGCTGAGTACACTTGATACTTACACACCAGGCGGAGGTGGTGGATCAGCCGAGACAGGTTTTTCAGGAACAGATACAAAAGGTGGTGATGGTGGTGACGGGGTTACAATTGATTGGGTCAATGAAGTATTTAATAAAGTCTATAAATTCAATGGTAATATTCATTGGGCTGCCGGTGGAGGAGCATCTTGTTTAGCGGATAAAGAACCAGGTAATGGTGGTCTTGGTGGTGGAGGTGGAGGAGCCTCATTCAAACAGTTGGGCGCCACAGCCGCTGAAACTGAAATTTACTGGAATGGTAAAGGCGGTCTTTCTGGTTATAATCCAGGTTATGATGCTGCGTTTCTAAAAGGTGGGTCTGGTGGTCAAAACACAGGAAGCGGCGCAGGAGGTTCTTGCGGAACGATTGCTTCTAACGTAGGTAATCATATTCACAGAACAATCACTCAAGGACCAAATGGTGGTTCTGGATTTGTTTTGATTCGTGTAAGAATGAATGATATTGTATAACACTGTATAGGATTTTTTATGTCTCATTTTGCTGAAATTCGTCCAAACGGAAATGTAATCTCTGTGATTTGCGCTGAGCCTGACGTGATTAACATGGGTGCAATGGGGGATCCTCATAAGTTTATTCAAACTTCTTATAATGGTAATTTTCGTAATAAGTTTGCTAAAATCGGTGACCGTTATGACCGGTCACTTGATATGTTTATTCCTCCTAAACCATACGAATCATGGTCTTTAGAAACATATGAAGAAAACGATGTTCCAAAAGCTAAGTGGGTTGCCCCAAAACCAAAACCCAAAACAAAGCCGAACTATATATGGAACGAGGAAAGTCAAAAATGGGTAGCTCCTTCAGCAGAAGAATAATATGTCTCACTTTGCTTACGTAAATCCATACACTCATACTGTTGAAAAAGTTCTTGTGATTGAACAAGACGCAATTGATACTGGTAATTTTGGGGATCCTAAGAATTTTGTTGAATGTTCACTTTCAGGAGAATTTCGTAAATGCTATCCTGGTGAAGGATTTCATTATTTGAAACAATCACTTAACTCTGATATCAAAGTGAGTGATTGTTTTATTCCTCCAAGCCCTTCTCCTGAACATTATTTTCATGAAGAGACCTGGTCATGGAATCCGGATCCTCCCTTAGAAAAAAAGTTCAGCAGTCTTTTAGATAAGTTCAAGAAAAAAATACTTGACATTTCTTCCAAAACCTGATATCATATCGACACATGTTTGAAAATTTCTCATCGATAGAGACACTTTTGTTTTTATCAGTCATACACACAATTGTTGCTACAGTCAGCATTGCCTTCATTTTTTTAATTGTTCGTGGTGATCAAGAGCATCAAAAAATAAAAGATCAAAAAAAGAATAAATGACAAATGAAAAGACTAAAGTACCTAAAACTCTTAGGAGACTACCTGATGATCAAGAGATGTCACGTTCAAACACAAGTCCCGTGACATCTCATACATATCAGGACTTAAAAGATGCATATGAGGAGTCTGTTTCTGAAATCTAACAGGAGAATATATTATGAATATCTTTTATCTCGATCCTAATGCACAAGTAGCCGCCAAAATGCACTGCGACAAACATTGTACAAAAATGCTTGCGGAATATGGCCAATTACTTTCAACTGCTCATCGTGTTCTTGATGGTCAAAAGACAATTCAAAAAAATGCTGCTGGCCGAAAGATGACAACTTATCTTTTCGAAGATGAAGTGAAAGAAAACACATTCTACAAATCATGCTATGTTGGTCATCCAAGTAACGTATGGTTGAGAGCATCAAAAGAAAATTATCAATGGCTTCATGCTTGTTTTCTTGAACTCGGTAAAGAATTTGTTCAGCGATATAATAAAGATGCAGACCATATGACAATTCAAAAACTTGCAGACATCACAGCAACTCCTCCAAAAAACATACCAAATAAAGAATTCACAGGACCTACACCAGCAATGCCTGACTATTGTAAGGTTGAAGGTGATTCTTTAGCTTCTTATCGCAATTACTATATATTAGAAAAACCGTTTGCTGAATGGCGTTATTCAGAAACACCTCAATGGTTTATTGAAGGTCGTCAGAATCAAGCAAATAAAGATTTGGAATTCTATTCAGCCTTAGTTTGAGAAATTATGAATTGTACATTACTTATTGACGAAGTTCAAAAAGAAAGAATGAAATTAGTCATTCAAACAGATCGTTATGAAGAAATACCTGACACTGTAGAAGGTGGTGAAGTTTTTCATTTTGTAGCAGATGATGTTCCTCATATTCTTGAGAATCTTCAAACACATCTTTTATATAACAAAGATTCTCTTTCAACACTGGAAGAACAAAAGTATAGTTTAATCATTGATCAACTTCATGGATGGCTATATCAAGAACTTGAACTTCCTGCGATTAAAGAAATGACTGGTGAATAATCTTGATAAATAAAGACAAATAAATTATGAAAAAGCCTTATATCTTTTTTCTCGGTAACTTCAATAAAAAAGCTATGAAAAAGCAACAGGAAATTTCAGAACAGAAAAAAAGAGCCAATGTTCAATTGATTCAAGCAATCATGGACAAATGGGAAACAATTTCTGATGCAATCATGGCCTCCACAGCAGAAACAGGTGAGGTTCATATTGAAGAAATTATATATCATTTAAAAAATGTCACTGAAATTCTGAAAATTATTCAAAAAAATAATTTTCAACGTTCAGATTTTGAAGAGTTTGAAATTCTTCTTCGGAGTCTTGAAGCAAAGTTAGATGAACTATCAGAAGAAAAGATCATCACTGAAAAACTTTGGGAACTAATTAATTATTCACTCACAAATTTTGTTGAATTTGTCTCTTATTTAATGGTCTCCAGCGGAAAATAATGTTCAAAATATTTTGTGGTCATGCCGCCTTACAAGAGGCGACTGGCTCCCCTTTACCCAAGCCAGCCTCGGAGTTGGCTCTCCTTTTTGGTTTATTAGATCAAGCACCAGACGAACCTCGTTATGTCGATTTGGTCAAACATTGTCAGGAAAATATACAATACGTTGAATCGATCGATGATGAATTTGATGTAGCTTGTTTACCTTATAAGTTTTCATCAGGACGAGATGGCATGATGATTCGTCTAAACGATGCTTGTAAAGAAAGAGGTAAAAATCTTTATTGTTTTTATAATGATGATAATGCTGCTTCTTTTAACTTAGATTCAAATATTCAATTATATCGCACTTCTTTTTATAAATCAACAAAATCAGAAAATGAATTTGCGATTCCTGCTTTTGTAGCGGACACTTACGACCGAACAATTGTCGAAGAACTTTCGATTGGTTATTGTGGCACTCATTATGGTGAACGAAATCTTCTTCTCAAAAAGATTGAAGATTCACCTTGGAAGACAAACATCATTCGTCGAAAATATCATCAAGCAAAAGAACTTTCACCTGAACAAGCAAAGCAAGAATTCTTAGAGAACATGTCAAACAACATGTTCAACTTCTGTTATCGTGGTGATGGTAACTTCACATATCGTTTTTATGAAACAATGATGATGGGAAGAATTCCTTTGTTAGTGAACACTGATTGTGTCTTTCCATTCGAAGACCAATGGAATCTTCATGAGCATTGTTTTGTAATTGATGAAAAAGATATGAAAGATTTTAAAGACCGTTTTGAAACTTTTGTAGTGACTGAAGACCTAAAACAAATGCAATTGAAAAATCGCAATCTTTGGATAAAACATTTTTCACCTACTGGTTTTGTATCAAGTTTTATTGAAAGGCATTCATGAAAATAACATGTTTACTTACACAATACAAAAGAAATCATTTGAGAGATCAATTAGAAAGTGTTTATAATCAGACTTTGAAACCGGAACAAGTAATTGTTTTTCAAAATGAAAATCACGTTGATATACAAGATTTGAAAAAACAATATGATTTTATACATGTTCAAAGTGATTATAATACAAAGCATTTTGGAAGATTTACTTTTTGTTTAAACTTTTCCTATGATTATTGTATCGTAATGGATGATGATATATTACCAGGCGCAAAATGTTTTGAATCTTATGTAAGACAAGCGGAAGAAACAAATGGAATCATAGGTGGGATTGGAAGATTTTTAGACACAAGTGATAAAATTCATACAGCTAAAATGTCTGATGTTGGAAAAAGAAATCTTACCGAAGTTGATTGGTGCTGTCATTTATGGTTATTTCGTAAGAAGCATTTGCACAATATGTTTTCAATTGAGCCATACACATGGGATACAGGTGAAGATATGCATTTATGCTTTACAAATAAAGTAAGAGATAATGTTCCTTGTTATGCTGCTGAACAATTGACACAGGAAGAGTCTTCTGACATTCGCAACAATCAGTGGTCAGATGATGAATTCGCTTCTTTTCGAACCTCTTCTCATAGACCTCTAAGAAATAATATTCAAAAACATTTTATTGAAAAATATAACTTGAGAAGTGTTTAGATGAAAACTATACCTACAAAATATTATCACAATCGATTATCAAATGTTGGAGATTTTGTATACTGTTTGTTCGTATTTGAATATTTGAATAGAAAACATAGTTTGACATTTGACTTGAGAATACCGAATAATTTTGAACGTCGTATTCCTGGTTTCTGTGATTTATTTAGATATCAACCTTATATCAATTCATGTGACTATGTAAAAAATGAAAAGAATATTTCAGATTTTACTGAATTTGATTTATCAAACAATGCGTATGATACTTTCTATGCTCAATATTTTGTAAATTATTTTTGCGAAACCTTAGGTGTTGAATGTGATTATAATAAAGATTTTGAACTTCATATACCAAATTTAACAAATCAAGAAGATTTAGATTTTTATTCAAACAAAATTATTGTTGGTGATCGAATGAGCAATGCTCTCGATCGAAGACGCAGCCATCATCTTCTCAGAAGAAGCTGTCGTTTTGAAGGGAGTGATTATTTTTATGTAAATGAAACATTTCCTTTCTTAGTTAATTGTGCGATTATAAAAGCAAGTAAACATCCTTTTCATAGCACATGGACTGGTATCTCAATTATTGCGAATATGATGAATAAAGAACTTATTCTTTATTACGATGACCAGATTGAACAATGGCCTAAAAATACTGTAGTAAAAGGTGTTCATTCGTCTACAGATAAGGTTTATAATTATAATGATATGTTTCATCGACATTATCTAACAGAAAGACAAATAACATCGTATAAAATTTAGGATAAATTATGAGTACATCAGCACTTAAATTAAAAATTGTTAAAGAAAATGAAGAACAACTAATTGAATATAAAAGTCAATTATATCCTAAATTACAAGAACAAGGATTTGCTGCACAATATGCTTTTCCCTTTGCTCAAAAAATTTGTATTGGTAAAGGTCTTGATATAGGTTGTAAACATAAAGAATGGTCGTTTCCTGGTTCAATACCAATTGACCTTGACTTTGAAGATTCTTATGATGCTTATAATTTACCAAAGGGAAAATTTGATTATATTTTCTCAAGCCATTGTCTTGAACATCTTTCAAATTGGGTGACGGCACTCGACTATTGGATTACGAAAATTAATTCAAATGGTGTTTTATTTCTGTATCTTCCTCATTATTCTCAGGAATATTGGAGACCATGGAATAATTACAAACATATACATGTTTTAGAACCACATATAATCAAAGATTATCTTGAATCTTCAGAAAAATTTAAGCATATCATTACAACGGGATATGACCTAAATAATTCTTTTTATGTTGTAGGCTATAAAGGAATATAATGAATGAATTACAAACAAATTTAACACCTTATTTTATTGAAAACAAATATAAATTTCGTGTTGGTCCACCAAGAGATGGTGGCTATGTGCTATTACAAAACGATATAACACCTTACATCTACTCTTATGGTATCGCAGGAAATACTGAATGTGAATCGCATTTTCTTCGTATCTTTGGTGGTAAATGTAAAATTGAAATGTTTGACGGAACAATTCAGCAACCAAATTTGAATCATCCAAATGCGAAATTTCATCGCAATAATGTTTATACATTTGAAGATCTATCAATTGCTGAAAACAATGCCACAGTAATGATGGATATTGAAGGCTCAGAATATGATGTTTTCATGAGTATAACTGACCTTGATTGTCTTGATTCAATTCGTCAATTATCAATTGAAGTACATTTCAACTTAGCAAAAAAATCTGTTGAAGGTTGGAATGAAGTCTTTCGTAAAATCAACGAGAAATTTTATCTTGTTCATATTCATGCAAATAATCATCTTCATCATCCTTCATACAATGACGGCATCATTGAATTTCATGAGATTCCCGCTGTTATTGAAGTTACTTATGTGAATAAAAATTCTTTTGAACAGCCTCTTACAAAGAAAGAATTTCGGCCTTTTCCTTTAGTAGGACTCGATGCGCCTAATTATGGAGGTAAACCAGATATTCCCCTAACTTGGTGGTGTGAATGAAACCAAAACTAATTTTACCAAAACCAGATCTAACTGGTAAGTTTGCTCATGCTCAGGATACCTTTCGTGAACTGGGTGAATTATGGCACGAACACGAACTTGTCGAAAGAATCTATTCTGATATACAAGTCCATCCTCATCTAAAGATTGATGATGAATTGATTTGTTTATTTGACCGACCAATCTTTGAAGAGTGGTCAACAGGTATCAACACAAACAAAGTTTTGTTTGGCAATCCTACACCTCCGGGTAAGTTCAAACATGAATCATCCTGGATCTTCTGGGGTCGAAGACCAAAGTCTCTTGAAGATGTAAGAGAAGGATTGCTCACATATAAAGAAAGAACCATTGAAACTTTTTTCGCAGGTAAAATTGAGAATCCTCTACAGAATCAAAAGAGAACTCAATCACAAGTAAATTGGTCAGAATATATCGAAGACTTTTCTTGTCCTGTCAATGGTGAACGTAAGTATACTCAGATTGAATATCTTGAGAAAATCAAACAATCAAAGTATGGCTTGTGTCTACCCGGCTATGGCAACAAATGTAATCGTGAGATTGAACTACTCGGTTTAGGTACTATTCCAATTATCACACAAGGCGTTGATATTACTCATTATGCTGAACCATTGGTTGAAAATGTTCACTACATATATGCAAAGAATGGTGATGACCTGCGACAGAAAATCTTTGGTATGACTGAGATTGAATGGATTCGTATGTCACAGAATGGTCTCGAATGGTATGAACGCAACTGTTCACCACAGGGATCTTTTGATACAACAATGAAAATTATTGAAAAGATGATGAACAACACACCCGAATCATTTGCTACCTTAGCTACAGATACTGCTCAAGCAGACCTTGAACTTCTTTACTTCTCACTTCGTCGACATTATCCACAGCATGACCTATATGTGGTTTGTGATGAAAAAATCGCTGAGTGGGCAAAATCAAAAGAAGATTCTCACTTACATACAAATACAGCCTTGACAAAATATGCTGGTCAGAATCGAGCACAAATGGAATCATCTGGTGTTTGGACTGAGTTCATGCTTGAGAAATGTACAGCAATTGACGATGCTTTAGCTCAACATGAGAATACATTATTCTTAGATTCTGACCAATGCATTCTTCAGAAGATTGAAGTAAATACAGAAAAAGATTTAGGTCTTTCTCAACACTTAGTTTATCAGTCAAATGAAGATCAGTTTGGTAAATATAATGGCGGTATGGTCTTTGTCAACACACCTGACTTCACAAAATGGTGGCGAACAAATACACCAAACTCAAAATATATGGAGCAAGGCATCTTAGAACAAGCCGCTGAAGACTTTGATATTTTTGAATTTGAACCTCAAGTCAACTTTGGTTGGTGGCGTTTGCTCGAATGTGATGACAAAGATGAACGGCTTCAAAAGTTTAGCTATGATAATTGTCTGAGGTATGACGGCAAGCCAGTTGTCACCTTACATACACATTTCTTTGAAGAAGAAAACAGAACAGTAAGCCAGCAATACGCAAAGGTCTTTAATGATTTTATTTTCAAAATGATGCCAGAAGAGAATGAAATCATTTCATTTATACGCAAAGATCGAAAAGGTTCTCTCATTTTGATGCAGTCATATTATAATGACAAAAATAAAAAGAGACAAGAAGAACTTGAGTATTGTTTGAAACAAAATTGTTCAAATCCTTCTGTTGAAAAAGTAATTCTCTTTTTAGACCATGACAAGGTAACATATCCAGAGCATGAAAAGATTGAAGTTTTCATCAATACTGAAGGTCAATTGACATACGAAAAAGCATTTCTCTACGCAAAGAAATTCTACGAGAATCGACTTTGTGTTCTCACAAATAATGATGTGTTTTTAGACCATGAATCATTTTCGAATACAGCAGAAATTGAAAACTTATGTAATTACAATGTAGTTCTTTCACTTTCTCGACATGAGTATAATGTTCACACTCAAATAGGTGAGATGGATTCGAGTTTTCGTGGCATGTTATATGCTCATACACAAGATGCTTGGATTTGGAAAGCAGACTTTGTGCCTGAAGATTCAAACTTCAACCTGGGAACTCTTGGTTGTGATAATGCAATCAATGACCGCATTCATCGTTCAGGTAAGGTGCCTTTGAATCTGGGAACAAAGTATAAAGTTTATCATGTCGATCATGTTCGTGGTAAGAAAGGAACAAACAAATTCACAAGAGATGAATTATCTGGTAGAATTAAAGGTAATGATGAGTTTCATAACTTTGAGCGTGAAACCTTTCCAGAAGAGAAAGGTCAATTTCTCACACCTGATTATGGTATGATACAGAACATTTCTTTAGATGAATTTGCAAAACAGTTAAATTTTAATCATATTGAAAAATATGAACTCTATTGTGAAATGATGGGTAAGAAAATTAAAATTCAAAACAGATGAGGTAAAATGAAAACAGCAGTTGTCTTAGGTGGAGGAGGCTTCATTGGCAATCATTTAGTTAACTCGTTGAAAGATGAGGGTTATTGGGTGAGAGCAGTTGACCTAAAGTATCCTGAATATCAAAAAACAAAAGCAGATGAGTTTATTCAAGGTGACCTAAAAGAAAGGTCAATTGTTCAAGAGGCCTTGTGTTCACCAAAAGAGGCTCCTGGTGGAATTGATGAAGTGTATCAGTTAGCTGCAGATATGGGTGGTGCTGATTACATCTTCACGGGTGAGAATGATGCGAATGTGATGCACAACTCAGCAATGATCAATTTGAATGTAGCAAAAGAGGCTGTTGGTTTCAAGTCAAAGCGAGTGTTCTACTCAAGTTCAGCTTGTATGTATCCTGAATATAATCAAATGGATCCAGACAATCCTAAGTGTGCTGAATCAAATGCCTACCCTGCTGCTCCTGATTCAGAGTATGGTTGGGAGAAATTGTTCTCTGAAAGATTGTTCGCCGCCTTTGCAAGAAACTATGGACTCAAAGCCTATGTTGGAAGATATCACAATGTCTATGGACCTCTTGGAACATGGAGAGGTGGTCGTGAGAAGTCACCGGCAGCCTTGTGTCGTAAAATAGCAGAAATTCCAAGCTATGTGCTTCGTGGTACAATTAATGTCTATGGAGATGGTAAACAAACAAGAAGTTTTCTCTACATTGACGATTGCGTTGAAGCAACAAAGAAGTTTATTCGCAACGATACATTCTTCGGACCAGTCAACATTGGCTCAGAGGAGATGATTACAATCAATGATTTTGCTGATCTAATTGCGGATGTGGCCGGTAAGAAAATTAACATTCTAAACATTGACGGACCAACTGGTGTTCGTGGTAGAAGTTCTCATAATGCTCTGATTGAAAAAGAATTAGGTTGGCAACCAAAGTATAACCTTCGTGAGGGAATTGAAAAACTTTACGAATGGATTGACTCTCAGGTTTCAGCACGAAAGGCGGCCTAATGGATTACCGTGATCATTATTATCGTGATGCATTAGAGTTTGAAAAGAAAAGACAAACATGGAAAAAATCTTTTCAAAAAAACTTCTCTCTTCGTTTTCATCGATGGAAAATCTCTCTTCGTATTGAAGAAACTTAACATGAATAACTTAGCTAATTGATAAATATAGGATATCATTTTATAATCTCAATTAGCTAAGAGAAACATGCCTACCTTATTAGAAAAATATCGAGCTCGATTTGATACAAATCAAGATGGTAAGATTGATCCAGAAGAAATGACTCGGTCAAAAGAGATTCTTGAAATGGAACTTCGTGAAGAAAAACAAGATGCTCAACGTCGAATGTCTTGGACTGCCATCGCTACAATGATTGTTTTTACAATTGTTCTTTTCACACCACTGGTCAATGACTCAAGAGTAAGTGCCTTAGCAGATCTGCTTGGTTTATTTTACGTTGGTCAAGCCTCTATTGTAGGATTCTATTTCGGCGCCAGTGCATTCATGTCAAAAAAATGAAAACATATCAAGCCTTTATCACAGAACTTTTTGATAAGCCTCTTCCATATCGACTATCACATAGTATTGAAGACCAGGGAGAAACTTACGAATTCAAAACACCAAACGGTCAATTTATTGAAGTCAGTATAATTGTTGATAAGAATGGTGCTTATGAATTTACCTTTGACAGTGATAGCAAAGAAGACGGAACAAAGTCGGGTAAAGGTGAAGAATTTCGGATCTTCTCAACTGTTCTAAAAATTCTTCAAGAGTTTGTTGATGATGAAGCACCAGATCATTTCTTTATTGAATCAGTATCTTCAGAACCAAGTCGAGTAAAACTGTATCGTCGAATGATCTCAAAGTTTTGTAAGAAATATCCTGAATATGAACCGACAGAAAAGAAAACAAAGTCAGGTTTTATTCGTTGGGATCTGAAAGTCAAAAGAAAAAATGTTTCAGAAGACTATAAGGGTGAGCATCAATCTGCTGGCAAAGAAGGAGCACCTCTTCATGACATGACACACAATGGCATCTACCCTAAAGACTACTATGACCGCTGGCATGAATATGCTCGAGATGAGAAAGATGCTGCTCTTCTTGTGAACGGATACCGAAATAAGCCAAATAAATTGATTACCATCTATCGTGCTATTCCATATCAACAGACCAAAGAAGACCTGCTGGCAGACCTCCAAAAAGCTCAGGCACTATGGTTGAAGAGAGCCAAGCCTTATCCCGCATTTGAATCTGAATTTCATAAAATGGGTAAGAAAAAGTATTATGAATGGTTGGGGAATGAAGAAGAGAAAGTGAAGAAGAGTGACAAGAAGGTGGAGAACATTTCAGAGATCAATCCTGGTGATTGGGTGACAATCTCTCGTAAATACGCAAAAGAACATGGTCAGGCTCACTTGAGAAATAAATATAAAATACTCTCAAAGAAAGTTAAGGCAAGTCAAATCTTTACCTCAGGTGACAGTTTAGCGGAATGGGGTTACGCACCATGAAAACATATATCGAATTTACAGAATTCTTATCTGAACAAGTTCAATGGCAAAGGTCATTGTTTGACCATCTCTTCTATGATGCTGACTTACTCATGACTTCAGATATGTATGGTAAAGAAAGTAAAAGTTATGATGAAGATGATGAAGACGATATAAGGTCTGAGGGGTTTAAGAAAGAACGAAATCAATATGTTTTTCAAAAACAAACAGATCGATCCTTTCAGTTACCACTCAACTCAAGATTTATTGAGAGAGTTTCGGGAGAGATACAATTACTTGCCTGTCACTCAACAGGTTCTCAAGGTCTTAAAAATCTTGTAAAGATTCAGAAAAAAAGAACAAAACAAATCTCAGCTTATACAGTTGATCCGTATGGTGATATGACATCAGGAATCTGGTCTGACAGTAATGGTGGAATTATTGCGGTTGTCAAAGGTCAAGCAGTTGCTGGTCTACAAAAAGATTTATGGAGTAAAGTTGATAAACAGGGTAAACGTTTGTTAGATATCACAACAAATGGTGGTCTTCGGCCAGCTACCGTTTTTCGTAGCGGCATACGAAATTGGAATAAAGAAAGTAATGCTAAGTTCATGGCGCTCATCAAAAATTATGAAAACATGACACAAGAATTAGTTGATATGAAAAGAGATATGATTGAAACTTTGAAAAAAGAATATGAAGATAAACGAGTTGCTCCTAAGACTAAAGGTGAACAACGCTGGGAAACTCTTCGTCCATATGACATACCTGGCTCAGTCAAACAACAATATATACGTAAGTATGTAATCGGAGCAGAAAGAATTATCGCTAGCAAGCCTGAATGGAAAAAGGCTTTCACTGAATATATTTTATCTTGGCCTAAAGTTCAAGCAAAAAGAATGCGAACAAAAACAAAACAAGACACTTACGATGAGATTGTAGTTGGTAATTTTGAAATTGTTTATGCGTTTATTGCTACGAGTGCTTTGAATAAGGGAGAAGATGTTGACGCCTATCGTAAGCAATTCAACTTTCCAACTAAAGTTTTGCGTTATGCTACACTCGATGCGAGTAAGAGTGTGTTGAAAGATTATCTAAAAGAAATTCAAAAGAAAGAAGGATGAAATCATTCAATCAATTTCTTGTCGAAGCAAGAAGAAATCCAGAGAAAAATCCAAAAGAGAATCCGGTCAAGAAGTTATCTCCTTATCGTAAGCGAGGAGACCTGTTCGTCTCCTTTGTCAATTCTGCAAATGCTTTCACAGATACAGCAGATGAAACAGTTCAAATCGGTTTGAATACGAAATCAAAATATAACACACCAAACGGCATTTATACTTATCCGATTGTCTATGCTTATGAAGAAACAGATGATGATGCAAAAGAATTTGATGTGCCTTTTGCGGGTGACAAGCCTTGGATTGGACTCATTCAACGATTGCCTAAAGGCAAACATCTCAATTTGACTGATGATTATGATGGTGCTAAGTATCAACGAGATATCAAAGATTTGACACATGATGTGTTGATTCAGATGAAAAAGAAATGGTCAAACAAAGATGCTAAAATCTTTCCAAGAATCATTTCTTCAGCAATTGCTCAAGCACAAAAGGGTGCTCGAGACAAATCTTATGCGGGCATGTTATGGAATATTACAAGAGTAATTTCATTTGTTTATGCTGAATCGAATTGGAATAATGTTGAAGCACTTGCTGGACGAAATGCATCTTATGAAACATTCAAGAAATATGAACCAAAGGCTACTCTCTGGGCATTACTTTGGACAAGAGATGCTGGTAAGAAATTCTTCTATGATTCAGTTTGTGATCCAGATGATAAAGGTATCATTCATCCTGCAGAAAGAACTCAGTGTGTGTTCTTCACGGGTAAATCACGTTACGGATGGAAAACACTTGATGCCATACCGAACAAAGACTATAATTTCGGACCGCTGAAACAAGAAATGGCAGAGTCAGGTAAAGCAAAGAAGTTAATCACAACAGGTAAAATCAACAAACTTGGTGGCGACAAGGTAACTGAACACATGCTTGCAGAGCTTGGTGTAAAAGGAGATGCCGTCAAAGATGTATTACTGACAAATTATAAGGGTGATTCAGGAAATCTTTTGAGCAAACATCCTATGAAAGTAAAGTTACCGCCGGTTATACAACGAGATATTCTGATGGATACCTTTAAGAATGCGAAGTATCTTGTGGATGTAAGTCAAAAAGAAATTCTCGCAGCAATGGTAAATGTTGTTCGTAAGCCACCAAAAGTTATTCGTCAAGAATTACACAAGACAGAATTGAAGATCGGAAACGAAACAATGGTAGAGATTGTTGCGAAGAAACCTGATCTGATTAAGGCACTTATTGATTTCAAACCAAATGCGAAAGTTTTTATAAAAGCTTTTACAAAAGATGCTCGTCATATGGATGTCTTCGATGACAAAGCTGAAAACAATCCTTCCATGAAAGATGCTGCTCATGAGATACCGAAAGAACTTCAACAGTCTTGGGCAGATATTATTAAGAGAAGTTTTCAAGACAGAGAAGTCTTGATTTCAATCAAAACAACAATCGCAGACGCCACATATGTTTATATCGAGGATGAACGGCTTGATAAAAAATATCACGGTCTAATCGAAAAGGTGATCATGGATTGGCATCCTTATGCTCATGTACTCAAAATACTTAAAAGAAATTTGAGTGAAGAAAATGACACAAAGAACTTGGCTTATTGTCTTGAAAGGTTGTATGGAGAAGCAACACCTGATGTGGGTAATCCCTCACCCTATACCCAAGCTTATCCAATCAAATTATCTTATGAAAGAATTCAGTTTGAGATTGGTGAAAAAGTAGTGAAGGTTTTACAAAAAGATAATGCTATTGAAGAAGGTCCGCATCGAAATCAAATCAAGAAGATTCTACTCAAGTACATCGGAGGTCTCGATTGGGAAGGACAGAACCACACAAATAGCTGGAAAAAAACACTCAAAGAAGGATAACATATGTTTAAACTTATGGTTTTAGGATTGGCAACGGTTGCCTTGATTGGATGTCGAGACATTCTGCCCGAAAAGGAAACTGAGAAAGAAACAACAGAAATTCGTGACAATCATTCTTACACGGAGATTGTAGAGAAGATTGATAACTACACGAATATCACCACAACAACCACGACAGAAGTCACAAACACAACGAACACGTCAACATCAGACAGTTCAAGTTCTGTCGGGACAACCGCAACTGAACCAGCAACTGACGATGACTTTAAAATTGCGATGTTTGATCAAACATCTGCGAATGTTACCGCAGTTAACTGGGCCCTTGGCGCAATGCCTTCATTGACATTTTATGTAATGGGTTCAACTGATTATGCCATGAATCAAACAGGGATTACACCTTCTCTAGATAACTTCACTTCAACTTCAACAGGCTTTTTTGCCTACACTGTAAATAAGAGTGATATGTTTTTAGAGAAAGCCAATGTAAACCCAGATAATACTTCAGATATAACATTAGTTTATAAAACTGATTTGTATGGCTACATCAAAGATAATACAAAAATTTACGAGATGAAGCCAATCGAATTCACAATATTGGTAAAGTAAAATGTTATTTATCGAACTGTCTGCCGTCTTTTTTATTTTTATAACTTCTTCAGCACTTTAATGTAATGGAAGAAAACAATTCACTCAAGAAAGTTTATTATTGGCTTGGTAGAATTTTTATATTCACTTCATTAGCTTATGCTGTGGGATTTTTTTTATATCTACTTTTCTTTATGGATGCCTCGCATCCATTAGGATTTAAAGTAAACGGAGAAAATCTATGAAAAGATTTATGGCAGCAACAATGATGTTGCTGCTTGCTTCAGTTGCTCATGCGAGTTGGTCGTCAGAAGAAAAGTCCGCCTTTTATGAACTTCTTTATAATCCAGACAAGGTGACTGACTTTGATTCAAAAATTCACATGATCAACATGATTGAATGTGTGGGTGCTTATTACTCACGCAAATATAGTTTTGATCAATTTGAATCATTTTATTATGATTCAAGTGTTCAGAATATGGTTTATAATCAAGAGTTTACATACGTTTCACAAATGTGTAAAAAAATGGTAGATGAGAAAAAAGCCACAATTTACATATGAAACAAATTCATAACCCATTCGAAAAAGGAAAACAATAATGATACAACAACAAGAAATAGAGCCCGAGGAACGGGTTGGTATGACGTCTTATCGATTTAGGGATTTGCCTTTGTGGGCCAAACAAGCGATCAAAGAAAGCAGCCAATGGACAAACAAGAAATCTCAGAACTTCTCGAAGAAATAAAATCAGCACCTGAAACATTCAAACTTGCGATTAAGATTTATGAAGCAATGTCAAACGGACAAGATCGAGCTGAGTTAGGAAAAGCAATTCGTGAAGCGAAGGATGCATTTACAAGCCTTGATATCACATTAGAAGATATTCAGATTGATTTAGAATATGAATTTATTAAGCAACAGGGACATTATTGATGAAAAAATTGTTATTTATTCTGAGCGCATTCATATTGATGGGAATGTCAGATGCTGAAAGAAGAGAAAACCAGAGAAAAATACAGGAGATGGTGAATCAAACAGTCATTGCTCAGACTCAACCATCTCCGAAAGGTTCACCGAGAATTAATCGTATACTGAAGAATTCATATACGAATTGTTGTACTAATCCCCGCAGTCCCAAAACAATTTACCGCTTTCCTATACGCCCTCCGTATCGGAACTCTTATCAATCTTTTTTCGGCGGAATACCCCGAGGATAGATCCTACCACACCACTTTCTCCCATAAGACCTCGAAAAATATAATTGAACATCAATGATGACCGTGGTCAATATGACCACTACCTCGACGGTCAACTCCTTTGAAATTTGGATCTCGTTCCTTTCGACGATTTCTTTCTCCTTGATAGGCTTTCATAATTTGGTCATGTTCAACTTTCTCAATGCGGTCTGCTTGTAAGAACAAGTAATATGTGAAGAGTAGCAATAAGAAAAATATGGAATGTTCCAAATTTTCAAATCGATCTCCAGTTAAGTTGTCAAAAAAGACAAAAGATGTGAAAAGTATTGTCGAAGTCTTAAATGCCAATCGATGTAAGGTTCTTGTTCCGAACAAAGTTCTTTTTGAGTATTCATGATTGAGCTTGAGAATAGAACGTATAAAAATATACAGAAAAACAAAACCAAGAATGATTTCAACGATACTGATTGAATATAAAAAGAACTGTGAGGTCTCATAAGAAAAGCCTAATTGACCAAAATATTCTCGAAATGCTTCATCACGATTAACTCCGAACCATCCATGTGTTCGATACTTTTGAATTCGATATTCTAATTCACCAGTTTCTGCGTCAAGAACGGCAAACTTTGCTACATTTGGATTTGTGTCATGGCGAAACTCACCGTTATTGAATTTATCAAAACCGTTGAGTAGCCAAAAGCCTGCGAAGAAGAAATAAAGGAGGAAAACTAACTTGACGCTCATGTCAAGTTTTACTAAGAATCGAGTCATGAGGACCTCTCGGATAAATATGTAAGAATATTCATTTTTTTACATATTTATCCGAGTTGAATGTTTAGGCAGGCTCTTCAATAAAGTCATAATTAAAGTTACCATCGAGAGATGCAACGGAGTAGTCACTGACTTTTTGCTCAAAGAAATTTGTGTGACTTGGCGCATTGATAATATAATCAAGCCAATTCAAAGGATTATCTTTAATCTTAAAGTTACCTTTTAAACCTAATTGAATCAAACGTCGATCTGCCATGTATCGACAATAAAGTTTGACTTCTTCTTCTGTCAAACCTTCTGGTGAAAAGAATGAAAATGCTCGATGAATAAATTCATCTTCCAGTTTGATTGCTGTTCGCACCATCTTGTAAATTTTCTTCTTGAAATCATCATTGACAATGCGAGGATTTTCATTACAATAAGTTCGAAATAACTTTGCCATACCAAGAGCATGAAGATTTTCATCTCTCAAGCTCCACTGATTGATCTGACCAAAACCTTTGAGTTTACCAAATCGTTGAAAGTTTAACAACATTGCAAAAGAACTGAACAGAACTAAACCCTCATTGATGACAGACTTTGCAATTGACAGTCCTCTACCTTCTTTCGAGTTAACATCAATGTCGAGCATAAAGTCATGCTTCTCTCTCATCTCTTCAATCTCTAAGAAGGCCGAGTATTCACTCTCAGGAAAACCAATCGTATCATTGAAGAGCGCATAACTTTCTTGGTGAATGTATTCACGACTGGCAAAGCTCGAAAGCATCTTGCGTATCTCATTGTTTTTGAATACTTTTAAATAATAATTGATATAGTTTTCGCCCACATTGACATCACTTTGAACAAACAATGTCAACACACTTCGAATGAAATCTTTCTCACCTTGTGATAACTTATTTGACTTCCATTCATGAACATCATCTTCAAGACTGATTTCATCTGGAATCCAATGAATCTTTTCGTGAGCTTGAGCTATTTCAACAGCCCATGGATAACGAAACGGCTTGTATGTGATTGATGATTCTTCGAGACCACCAAATTGATTCTTGAGAATCACATCTTCTTGTTGTAACAATTCAGTGTAAGTTCCGATATGCTTGTCATCAATGAAGATTTGAGGAACAGATGTGACTTGCTTACCATTCGAAACTCGCTGATAAAATTCTTGTCTTTCATTATAGTCATCTAAGACAATTTCTTCAAAAGAAATCTTGTTTGTCTTGAACCACTCTTTCGCTTTGACACAATAGCTACAACTTGTTTTACTATAAATTTTTACTTCCATATGTTTGTCTATACCTTTCTAATAAAATACCGCTGGTGACGATTCTGAGACATCTGGGACTATCCCTGGCAGTTGAGGCAGTCTTCTTCTTCTTTTGGTTTTTCCATGTAATCTCGAAGAGCATCCCGCTCCACTTTTTCGGAGACATTTTCAACTCGATGCTCTGCCTCTGTTCGCAGATAGTAGAGTGTTTTCAACTTGTTCTTCCATGCCAAATAGTGAACCTTTGAAAGTTCTGTTTTGTTTGTCTTGGCGGGAAAGAACAGATTGACTGACTGACCTTGTTCAATATGTTTCTGCCGGTCTGCAGCGTGTTGAACAACAGTTGCTTGATCAATCTCCATTGCCGTCTTGTAGACATTTTTCTCATGGTCTGTCAGAAACTTCAGATGTGAGACAGAACCACGATTGAGCATGATGCCGGACCATGTCGCTTCGGTGTTCTTGCCATGAGCTTCGAGAACTTTTGCGAGATATGGATTTTTGATTAAATATGAGCCGATCCTTGAACGTTGTGTGAAAGTATTGGCATTGTATGGTTCGATTGATGGTGAGACTCCTAAGAGCATTCCAGAGTTAGCATTCGGTGCGATGGCGGTCAGGTGAGCATTGCGTCTGCCTGTGCCTTCACCGTCAAGATATTCACCCCTACTCATTCCCAAACGAAGAGTTTGTTCCTTGGCTTTTCGATCAATGTGATAGAAGATTTTCTCATTCTCAAGCCTTGCTTCTTCACTCTCCCAGGCAATGTTATTCTTCTGTAGCCATGAATGAAAGCCCATCGCTCCAAGACCCAGTGACCTTTCTCTGGTCGCAGAATACTTTGCCTTTGATAATTCATTCGGTGCGTGGTCAATGAAGTATTGAAGAACATTGTCGAGCATGGTGATCATATCTTCAACCAACTCAGTATCTTTCCACTCATCAAACTTGTCAAGATTCAGTGAGGACAAACAACAAACGGCTGTTCGTTCTTCATTTGTCGGCAGTGTGATTTCCTGACAAAGATTTGAACTGTTGATTCTCAGACCTTGATCCTTGAGCGATTGTGGCAAATGACGATTAGACTCTGTGATGAAATGAATGCATGGCTCACCAGTGCGGAAACGAATCTCAAGCAGTGTTTCCCATAACTCTCGAGCACGAATCGTGTCTCTTGCTGTTTCATCATTTGGATCAACCAGATCCCACATCTCATCTCGCTCAACGGCTCTCATGAATTCATCGGGAATGTTGATTGAATGATGAAGGTTCAGATTCTTACGATTGACATCTCCTGTCGGAACTCTCATGTGCATGAACTCGAGAATATCAGGATGTGAGATGTCTAAGAAAGCACACAATGAACCTTTACGGGTTTTACCTTGACGATAGGCAATCATGTCCGCATCAATTGTGTGTAGAAATGGCATAGGTCCTGGTGCTTTATTCGAGACAGATCGGACTTTGGACCAGTTTGCTCCGATTCCTCCTCCTTTGACTGACAACCATCTCACCTCGGTTGAGTGATCGATGATTGACTCTAAGTTATCTTGAATGTCTAATAAAAAACAAGAGATTGGCATTGCTTTTGGTTTCAGTCCTGGCAACACTGAGTTGGAAAGAACTGGTGAAGCAAACATGAACCAACCTTTTGATACTGCATCATAAAGTCGCTGGGCTAATTCTAAGTCACCGGCTGAAAAACAAAGTGCTGTTCTGGCGAATGCTTGTTGAGGTGTTTCATTTTCATTGCAATAAAACTGTGATAACATATTCACAGCCATTTCAGAGAGTAATTCATTTCGTTTTTCATCCAATGAAATGCCATGATATAGATCCTCATTAACGGGCATTGTCAAAATCTGGGCACTCATCTAAAAACTCCATCTAAGTGTGAAAAAAGAATGTAAAAATGCATCGAAGTGATTTCTCACTTCTGAGAAAAGGGTTAATATTTCAGGGGTTTATCTCAATTTGTAACCAAGAATATGTTCTTCATACAAAACCATAATCTTCTTTGTTTTGTTCACGTTCCAAATTAATAAATGGTCGGACTTATTTTCAATTTGTAAAGTATGATCTTGAATCATATGACCACCATCCATAGTCATGATTTCAATTTTCGGGTTTGAACTCAATTCAGAACTAAATTCACTTTTGAAATTGTTATAACTTGCAACTGCCATTTTATACCATGCTTGTAGTGTCATTAAGAAAACGGACTCCAATGATGGATTCCCGTGTGATACACATCAGTTTTTTACCTGTTGCGTTTTTGATCAGCACCATACCTGAAAAATCTTCCAGACGGTCTACATCCTGTATAAGAATGCTTTCTGCAGTTGTCATAATTTCAATTTTTTTCGTATCCGAATATGTTGATTTGAAAGAACTGATTCCGGGAAAAGCCATAATTTATCCAATAAAATGTTTTTGAAAGCGTATCTCTATTTAGCAATTTTTGGTCTTCTCGTTCAATTCGGAACCACTGTTCGAACATCAAAACGAATGCGTTGATCATTTGGTGACCACTCATCTGTATCCTCATTGAACTCTTCAATTTGTGTGAACAGTAAATGTTTCATAAGATGTTGATTTTCTTGAATAGTTAGAATGCCAAAGTCTTCAAATAAAGAACGTGTGTTGTGAAGAACTGTGATAAACTTTTCAGCAATTTTATTCGAAGGTGAGTGGTCTAAAGAGTATTGAACCAATGCTTTTAGATACTCATAGGATGATGAATAAGAACAGTCATAATACTCTGCTAAAGGCTCAACAAATTCATCATAGTATTCTTTCAGGTCATCATCATAATTTCTTGAATTATATTCAGTTCTGTAAGATCGAATTTCTTCAATCTTCTCATCAATAAAATAAATTTTAGCAATGTCCATTGGTGTCATATCTTCTGCCACATTTTGAGTTGAAAGGTTGCTTGAAGTCCTTCAAAAGTAAATCGATCAATCATTGAAATAATTTGAGATGCTGTATACCCATTTAGTATATATTCATTTATATCTTTTCCCGGCATCGAATCAGGGAGCAGAGCAACTTTATATTTGCGGTCAATCATGTTCGCAATTTTTTTGACGATTTCAGGATTGCGAGGTTCTCGGTCAGCAACAAAAACAAAATCAAAGTTGAGTTTATCTAAAGTTTTTGAAACATCTGAACCAGCAATTGCAATTGTATTTGGTAGAAACATCGCATCAATTGGACCTTCAACAATGTAGATTTTTCTTGAAGTGTCAACCTGGTCATAATTGAAAATCTTAGGTGCTTTTTCATTGAGCTTGATTGTAATGTAACGAAGCCTTGTGTTACCTGACAATGCTCTACCTTGAAATGCTACAAGTTTTTTTCTACCATTATAAAAAGGTATGATGATTCTTTCGTCATTACCACCAGCATAATTCGGATCATAATACTGACGAACCCAGTTACCGAAGTTTTCTACATAAAATAATTTCTTATGATACTTCTCAGGTATCTGTCGACGAAGAACATATACCTTTGCTTCATGCGAATTTGATAACTGATCAATCGAAAGAACATCAACAATTTTTGAAGCACTGACATTTTCAGAAGGTATTGGTTTTGCTTTAAGATTGTGTGGCTTCATAATCTTTTCTTCTCGACGAGAATCTAAAAATAGTTCTTTTAGATATTCTGTATGTAAAACGGGATTTATAGTTTTTAAGAAGAAAGAGAATTTAGCACTGAAAGAACAATTGTGGCAAAAGTATTGATAGAGATTTTCTTTTTCAAAAAGATAACCTCTAGCTTTTGTTTCATTTTTTTGGCTATCACCACAAACAGGACATGAGAAATTTGCTCCGTTTGCTTTCCATTTAAAATTTCGAAGTGAGTTAGATAGACGAAAGATGAACTCTTTTTGAATTGATTTGTTCTCAGTTAGAGATCGCTTGTTCATGTTTTTCTAATAATTTCCTGATAAATGTTGTAAAGTTAACTTTTTCAGTTTCAAGGAGAAAGGAAATTTCTTCGAACTTAGCACGGTTGCTCTGAAAATAATTTTCTGCGATTTCCACATTTTCACGAACAACAAGCCATTCTAATAGTTTTTTTGTCTTGAGTGACAAATTTTTCGACATGTATGCTTCTTCTAACTTCTCTTCAGTTAGATAAGGTACATCATCATTTACTCTTTCAAATACAGGTAATTTTCTCGGCTGTTTTCGAACAATCGGTTTCTTTTTTAAGTTGATTAGTCTCGCAATATCATGATTGATTTGCCGAAAAGCTTTTGATTCCATTTTCTTCTTAATGGGCATATCCCGGAGATGTGATTGTTGGTTCAGTATCAGGATCTGAATACCACTTATTCAAAAAGCTACTGAACTCATATGTTCCTGGAGGATGTTCAATAACATTGTTTAGCTGCTTATCATATTTATCATCTTTTTCATTTTCTTCTGACTTCTCTTCTTCATTCACAATTTCATCAAATTCTTGTGGTTCTAAACCAACAGCAACCGCAACTTCTTTCATTGTTTCAAAGTCTTGTTCTGAAATGGCATCTTGCTCAGAAGATGAAATCGAAAGATACTCATGTAAATAATTTTCAAAGAAAGCTTTTGACATTTGTTTGTCAAACTCTGCACTTTCGAGTACATTCAATAAAGCAGTGAAATGATTCATCTTAGTCTCCGTGAAAGTAATTAGTAAAAACTGGAAGTTCTTCAACTTGCCTTAAAACCTTTACAATTGAGCGATAATAAAATCGCTCTAAGTAACGAAAGTTAATGTAACGATATCCCTCAACTTCCAATGTTTGATTACCATCTTCATCTTTGAAGTATGTTGAACACTTCATCTTTGAAGTGTCTGGTAATTCTTTAGGAACATACAAATAAAGCCATAAATCTTTGTTTCTTGTATAGTCAAAAAATCCTAATTCTGTTAGGTCTTTTTTGTTCAGCTTGAGTCCTGTTTCTTCTTCAACTTCTCGGACCGCAGCATCAATTGGTTTTTCTCCTGGCTCAATCTCTCCTTTTGGTAAATCCCACTTATAAGATTTGACACCAAGAACAACTTTTCCATTCGTAATCACTACACCAGCACTAACTTTTTTCATAATCTAGGCTTTCGGGACTAAAATTTTCAACCAATTTGGATGTTTACTTTCTCGAATCTTTGAAGCAAACACAATTGCTTCAAAGGATAATTTGTTGATTAGATTGTCTTTAAATAAACTTCTGAAAAATTCAAGAAGCTCCTCCGCATATTGAGTGTTTGAGACAAAGTTTTGAATATTGACAGATGTCAATCGAAGCTTACCATCAACAACAAACTTATCAGTCTCCATTGATTTGCGATATTCGACTTCATGAGGAATCACATGCTCTTTCTTGACCATCTTCATCGGAACTACGAGGTTGATGTTCAGAGAACCGTCAGAGGGCTCTGTTATATTATACCCGTTTTCCTGGGCAAAGTCAAGTAATTCCGCAAAACTAATTGCTTTTTTTCCTTTTGCGTTGAGTTCTTTCTCAAATTCTTTGTTCGCTGGTTTTCCTTTCTTTTCGATTTTGATATTTTCGATTTTCAGAAGTTTAGGTTTTTGATTTTTAAAAATCTGCTTCGCAATTAAAAAGCACTTGTCAAGACTGAGACCTTCTGTGACCACATCAGAATCAGGCGTTGTGCTAAAGTTCAGGTCATCGTTGATGATTTCTGTAGAGTAATTACTCCAAAAGGAGATACTGTCTACCTCGTTTTTTGACCCTTTGATTTTATTGAATCTCATTGCGAATGATTCACTTCCTACAAAGAACATTTTACCAAAAGCATACTGTTCACCTTTACGATAATATTTTACAGTATACTTTTTTGAACCAAAATCATATACAGATTCACCGAAAAGTTCTCCTAATTTTTTAGCATTGATCTCAAGAGCAAAATCAATTGGTGATTCAGCTTCTTCAGTAACAATATTACCTCTCTTCAGTATATGATCCATAAATGATTTACCAAGTTTCCATTTCTTCTTTTTCTTTGAAGAATGGTCATAAGCATATCCTTTAGTGGCGCCCTCAAGATTTGAATATGTTTTACCTACAAATGCATCATCACCTTTTTGAGGTAAGCCAACACTTGCTACAGTTAAAGGTTCACCACCTATATCATCTTCTTCGATTTTTGTGAATTCATCGAGTAGGTTACGAAAACTATATTTTGAAAAACTCATTTAGATAATCTTTCTTAAAATTTTTTCTAAAGTTATATCAGTCTTGATCTTTTCAAGTTCAATTTTCTCAGTATTAATTTCAAAGCAATCCGTTTCTCTCACTTTATTTAATATAACTAAAATTGTTTTCAATTGAGGATAATATAAATGATGAATTTGATAAAACAAAATTTCATTTGCTGAACGAATATGAAACTCATTGAATATAATAATGAAATGATTAATTAAAAGATTTACATTAATATTACGAGGGTTATCCTTATATTTTTTTAAAAGCCTCTTGATATAAGTTATATGTTTAAGCAAAGACTTAAACTCAGACTCAGACAAATACTTTGATCTTAAATTATATAACGCAAATGCGTAAAAACTTTCTTCAGTGATAATAACCATAATTAATCATAAGAAAAATCTTATGCCGGTACCTGATTGCCAGGGAAAACTTGGAACCACTGACGAATATTTGATGTGTCAGGCATCAAAACTTCGAAACTTAACTGTTGAGTTCCTGTATGATAATATAAAATTGAAGTACCATCGGGTAGATTCGTAGGATCCGGTCGTGTTGTGTAAATCTTTAATTGCATCATGTCAGCAGCCGTGATTTTTGTTGTCATTGTATTTGCGGCTAAATTATTTGCTGTATAATTTTCTGTATTGAAATGAGCAATTTCAACTGTATTTGCTTCTAAGTGTTCTGTTTCAATTATAGTTGACTGTGCATATGAACTGACTGCATTAGTGGTTTTGAGGTCAGTGATTTGTGCTAACGGGGAGTGAACTTCATTTGATACAAGATTGGCAGACGATAAAGATGCCGCATATAACGTTTGAGAACTAATGTCATTTGAGTTGAGTGTTGCTGTGATTGTTGCCGTTCCAGCATTTAATCTTCCCGCAACTGTAGCGTCATAAGCAACATTGAAACCATTTAGGTTTGCTATATCTGCATTTAGATTTCCTAAAATACTTATATAACCATTTGATGTAAATGAAGTTTCTGCATTGATTGTGTTTGTCTTAATCGAATTCGTTTGAACAGCATTTGAAAATACACTTGTTGTCTCAAGTGTAGCCGTATTGACATGAAGTGATTCAAAATAATTGTTCTTGATTTTATCAATGGAGGCAAGTTCTGTTACATACAAATGATTGTAAAGATGTAAGTCATTTTGAATGAAGACATCTTGCTGAAGGTAAGTATCACCGAGGACTGTCAGTGTATTACCAACACCAAGCACACCACCGCATAAGAAATCACCATCAATTTCTAAATTAGCGAAATTTGGTGTGAAGGAATCAAAATGAACATTACCGCTACAATAAAGGTCTTCTTCAATATGTACTGAATTTGCTACAAACAGGTCATGACCTAAAGTGAGATCGCCGGTGAGACTGTTGAAGTAGAAACGTTTTGTAGCATCTAAAGTTGTATTGAAGGTAACATCTTTACCGTTGAGTTCTTGACCGATTGTGAGAGTTGAGGGAATTTGGTCAAAGAGAGTTTGAGCGTGCATTCGCTCATTTTTAGGAGTTGTTCCTACATCGCTCACAACAAGAAAAGTAGTATCCTCTTTGAGTTCAGTAAGGAGTGGTAGTTGTGAAATTTTTCTATCGTTTGATGATGGCATTTTCTTACCTTATCCAATGATTTATATGTTCTGTAATATTAGGATTGATGATAATTTTTGTTTTACTATCTTCTTTGTCCTTTTTCTCTTTTGTTTGACGTTCTTCCTCCTCTTTCTTATCTTCATAAGAAAGTTTCTCATTTCGCTTTTTATCATTTTCTAGATAATCAATCTCATCATCAATTTTATCCTCAACATCTTCAGGATCAAGATCTTCATCATTTTCCGAATTTTCAGTATCTTTCGAAACATTCTTGATTGCTTTCTTTTCAATATCATCTTTCGATTGAGTTACATCTTTTTCATTATCAGGATCATATTCATCCTTTTTCTTATCATCCTCCTCATCATCAGGTCCTATTTCTTCATCTTCTCCCGAATCTTCTTCACTATCTTCACTGCTTTCAGCATCATCTTCGCCTTCAGAATCTTGCTCTGAATCCATCTCTTCGTCAGAACTTTCATCAGACGAATCAGTGTCCTCTTCTTCCGTTGTGTCATCTTCTTCATCCTCTTCTTCTGAACTTTGAGCAAATAAAGCTTCTAAATCATCATCTTCTTTTTGTTTTTTCTTTTTTTCAAAAAGATTTAGGCCTTGGATAAATTGATTATAACTCTTCATTCTTCATTGTGCTTTAGGTATAAACTGTATCGAGAAAGTATTTCAGAAATACTGACCGGTTTGTAATCCCATACATCAAGATTTACATTATAAACGGGATTGATGATATTATTTTGAAAAATTGTTGAGCCATGCATACTAAAATAAATGCTCTTGGTATTTTCTTTTGAAAGATATCTACCGCAAGAGGTAATTACAAGATTTGACTCTATTCTATTTATATGTTCTAAAAAATTAGTTATATGAATTGTCTTATGGTCGTATTGAATCATTGTGTCAAGAACACAAATTTCAGTATAATCAGTTTTGAAATGCTCAACCGTATCATAAAGAGACGCAGCACCACCATCTTTACGATGATACACATGGCAGAGACGTCCGTTCAAACGAGTAACTAAATCCTTATAAGTATAACCAGGCATATTTCGATTTGTCAGGTTTTGAAATTCACCAAGAACAAATACAATTCCATCCTTAGGAATTGTATCATTCCAATATGAAATCAAATCTTCATTCATACTTACAGCATCATCCCAATTTTGACATCGCTTTACATGATTTTTAGGGTCATAATTAAATTTTGGTTGTCCAACAAAATACATAAAGTCTCCTATGAGAAATCAATTTTTGAAACAGGTTTTGAAGTTACCTCAGTGTGTTTCGCCGCCGTTTGCACAATTTCATCTTCTTCTAGATTATATAGCCGCATCTTTTCTCGATCCATGCCAATCATAAACTTTGAGTAATAGCTTGGATCATTATAGCGACTCTTCAATTGTTTGATCATTACCTTCTTCTGCTCAAGAAACTCTTCAGTCACAATAATTGCTGCCATGAAATCGGCTGTCATTGAAATACCATGAGATTCTGAAATGTTTTCAAGGTCAACATCCGTGTTATATTGACCAGAACGATTGAATTGATGATTACTGATGATTGGTATTTGTCGCTCAACAGCAAGACCACGAATTTCTTCTGCTACTGACTTGTAATAATTATATGAATTCTCGGCAGATTTGACTCGAGCAGACAAACAAATACCCAGATAGTCAACAATAATAACGTTAGGAACAAAATTCTTTTTCAAACTCAATTCGTTCAGTAAGGCACGGAAATGATTGATGTTTACAGAAGCAGGAGGATACTGTTTGATTTTGAGTTCACCGATTGTCTTTTGACGAATGCGGTCAATCTTTGATAAAAAGGAATCCTTTGTGAGTCCGGAGACATCTGCCATTTTCATGTTCATTAGATTTGCGTCAATTCTCTGAGCAATAAGTTCTTCAGCAATCTCAAGAGTGATGTAGAGAACGTTGAAGCCTTGCTGGAGATAAGATGCTGCTAAGTGACACATGAACAATGTCTTACCTGAATTGGTGCCACCAAGAAATAGATTCAATGTGCCATGAGTAAAGCCACCTTTTGTGATTTTGTTGAGAAGTTCAATGTCAAAAGGTATCTTTGCTTCTTTTCGGTGGTAATAATCATATCGTAGAGAAGCATCTTGAACAAAGTCATGACCTACATTTGTGTCAAAGGATACTGAGAGGGCTTCCTTGAGTAGGTCAGGAATTTCATTTTTACTTTTCTTTGTCTTTTCATCCGTGATGATTGAAATGGATTCACTCACAGCAAGAAAGATTGCTCGATCTTTACACCATTCTTCTGTGATATCAACAAGCCAGTCGACAGTCATGTTGTCAGTATCAACTTCCATGACCTCTTTCCATAAAGCAGACATTGCTTCGAGTTCATCATCACGAAGCGAGTTGTCACGACCGGCATAATATTCAATTACATCATCGGAAGGTAATGTATTATAGTCTGTGATGAAGGTGCTGATATAATTGAAAATTGCTTTATCAAGAGGATCTTCAAAATATTCTTTCTTGATAAAGGGAAGAGTTTTATTCACATAGCTTTTATTTTTAATTAGCTGGTTCAGAATCAGTTTGGTGTTCATTAAAAGCCTCCATTGCATAGAGTTCTGGACGATTCATCAGTACGTCAATAAGTATTTGTCTTGTCACTTGTTCAAATTCCTCTTGGTCACCTTCTTGTCGTTCATAAGTTTTTGGAACAAAGCTTAGGTCATACTCAAAATCAAGATTGATATCCTTATCCTTCACTTCTTCCCAATCCGTTACCCTCATGATCATACCCTCTTCCGTTTCATATGTCAAGCGTAAACGATTGATTTTGAAAAAGAAATTTTGAAAATAACCATTACCTACTTGAACTGCCAAACGTTTATCTTCTTTGTCTTTGACCACACGATATTCGATACGGTCTGTTCGATTCGTGTCAACCTCTTCTTCTTTAAATTCCTCAAAAATTTCAGATGATACTAACATTAAACCTCCTCAGTATCTTCATGTAAATCCTCTAAAGGTTCTTCATAGATATCTTTCTCAAGTTCAGGATCAAATTCACCATAAGAAAATTCTTCATGAATAACTACATTGATCTTTTCGAGAACTTCTTGTGTGAAGAATTCTTCAGGATCGGCCATGATTTGTTTTTCATATAACTTGCGACCATCAGGCACAGTGTATCTTGCGCCTACCTTTTGAAATACACCAGCTTTAATCGCAAATGGAACCAAGCCGTGATACTTATTGATTCCTGTTTTAAAGTTTAGATAGATTTCAACAGCAGAGTTTTCTCGAGTGAAACGAGACTTTCTGGCTCTGGCTGTGATAAAGTTACCGACTTGAACAGTGCCATCTTTATCTTTTCGTTTTGATAAAAAGAGAACAACATCAGATAGAAACAACGGACCTTTACCACCCGTCATCACTTCTTTAGGGTACATGCTGCCGATTTCAGAGTAGACATGATTTGTCATGATGAGAGGAGCATTTGCTTTTGATAACTCCATCTTCAATGTTCTCAGTGCTGACTTGACTAATCGGCCTTTTGTCATATCTGTTTTGTTCGCACCTGAAATGGCATCTTCATATTCTTTTTCAGTTGAAAGATTACCTATTGAATCGAGAATCATGATGAAAGGAACTTGTTCTTCTTCAGGTAACGCATTGTATTCTTTGACGAACTTGGTTGCTTCATGACGAAACTGTTCAACAACACCGATTGGCACATAGAGTAAACGATTTGTATCCACACCTCTTTCTTCAAACATTTTTGTTGTGAAAGCATTCTCTGTTTCATAGTAGACAACATAGCCATCTGGATGATTTTTCTGAAACTCTTTCGCAATCGAAACACAAAAGAAGGACTTACCGATACCTGAATCAGACGCAATCGCAACAGTTTTGTTCTTCGGAATACCTTTGAAGATATCTGCTGACATGATTGCATTCAGCATATAAGAACCTGTATCAAGAAACTCTTCACAATCACCAATCATTCCCTTTTCACCTACGATACTCGCAAGTTCATTTCCCATCATCTTACTGTAATTCTTGAAAAATTTTGACATAATAACCTCAGCTAAAAAGTGACATAAGATTTACTCTTTTTTCATAGTGCCATTTGATTGGCTCTAACATAATCTTGAGAGGTGAGATAAATGCTCTTTCCCACATCGCATCAAAATCAACTCGATCATGTAATTCAAGTTCTTTTGGCAAACGATTCGGAAAGGCAATCACATTCTCTTTCGTATAGTTTTGGTCTTTTAGAAAGACATACTTAACTTTTGCGCCATCTTTGATATCAGAATAATAGTTCTCCAGTTTGTGGCTTTTCAACCAATAGTTATAATTGATGCCTGCTCTTACATGAATCGGACATCCAAGTTTATATTGATTTTCACCACGATGATACTTGCGAATACCTTTGATTGATGTCGGTAAAGCAATCTCTTCAGGTGTCAGTGAATACCATTTCTTTGAAAATTCAGCAACATATTCAATCAGTTCTTCTTCTGTACCTTGAACTACAATCTTGGCACAATCAGTCAGTGCTTCTCTTGCAGGTGCGGGTGTTGATGATTTGACTGCTTCGACGCCGGTCATCTTGATCTTTGGTGTAGCATAGTCAACACCTTCCATGTGAACAATTGACATCACATACTTTTTCTTTGCGATGAACACGCCACTACCAACTGCTTCAATCTTCATGTTCAGAACTTCTTCATGAACGTTCAGATATTTATTGAACTTGTCGACAGCTTCGTCAATCTTTTCAGAGAGTTTTGTGTAGCCGACTTTCTGAACAAATTTGTTTTGCTCTTCACGGCTTTTATTTGGCATCACCTTTTTCACAATCTCATCGAGTCGAAAATAGATTGAATCAGTATCCATGTAGGCAGCATAGTCAAGGTTGTCTGTCTTGAATGTTTCATTTAGATAGTTGTTCAAATAGTTTTCAACAAAACGATTGACTGCCTGACCTGAATAGGTGACGGCTTCAGCTAGACGAATGTCATAGAAACGAAAGTATTTGAGACCGCAGATGCCGTAGAAGGAGTTTGCGGCAACTTTCGCAACAAGCTGCATGTTATAAAGAGCAACAGCCTTCTTTTCGAGTTCAGAAATGCGAGACTTTTCACCTGTTTCTTTCAGTCTTTCAATTTCTTGTCTCGTTGAAATCATTGCCTTTTTTGAATCAACTCTCAGGTCAAGCATTCTCTTGACAAGAGTTGGAATGAAACCTGTTCGATTCCTTGAGAAGCGAACGCCGTTTGCGGCAACAGCAACATCTTTACGATAGTCTTCAGACAAATCTTTCTGCTGATTCAGAATATCCTCAATGGTCATTGGCTTCTGATATTCAATTGTCTCGGGTGAGATATTGAATGTGCGAATGATATAAGGATACAGAGAAGTAAAGTCAAAGGATACCATAAACTCATGCTTACCTGTGATCGGTGACTTGACATAAGCACCTTCAAACTTGGCTGTTTTCTCACTGACAGTCTTTTCATAAGGCACAACAATCTTTTCACTATACAAATAGTTCTGAATGATGTTTTCCCAGTATCGCATCGGACTGAAGATATCTTCATAGTTGACTTTTGAGAAATAGGCAAGAGTCAATGCGATATCCATAAACTTCAATCGATCATCAAGACGTTCAACAAGTTCAGTATCTTTGATGTTATAGTCCATGAACAGTTGAAAGTCTTTCTCATACAAGTCAAACAGATTATCAAACTCAGAGATATCTTCTTTATGGTCACCTAACTCAACTTCAGCAATGAAATCAAGCTTGTAGCTTTCACGATTGACAAAGGTGAACTTTTTATAGAGAGCAAGATAATCTAACTGAGAGATACCTTTGATCACATAGAACAACTCACGCTGACCGAAACTGTTTTGTTTTGTGCCAGCATAGACATTGTTAAAAGGTGAGAGTTTTCGTATACTGTCTTCACCTAAAACTTTCTCAATTCTTCCACAGATGTAAGGTAAATCAAAAGTAGTTGAGTTCCAGCCAGAGATGACATCGATCTCAAGCTCAGTCCAGAGTTGAATAAACTTTGAGAGAAGAGTTTCTTCGTTATCATATAGCTGAACAATAATATCATCACGGTCATTTACAAAATCACCACAACCTTCATAGGTGAGACCAAAGGCATAGGTGACGCCTCTTGTTCGAAGTGAAATCGCATTGATGGGAAACTTTGATTCTGATGGATCAGGAAAGGTACCATCAGTGAAAACTTCAATATCAAGATAGACAATGTTGATCAATTCTTGATCGAATGAAACATCTTCTTTGAAGAACTTATCAATGAATTCAAATTCAGGTTTAGGATTGCCGCAGATTGTGTTACCATCAACAGAATAATCTTTGACATATTGTCGAGCATCGTAAACACTTTTGACTGTTTTGCTTTTATAGGGTTTACCTTTGAGATCGACATAATCACCGTTCGGGTGCGAGATGAAAAGTTCGGGACTGAAACGAAATTTACCTTGTTTTCTCACACCGTTTTCAATATACCTCATATGCATATTATTGCCTATGAGAGCAACGTTTGTGTAAAACATTATAATCCTTGATTATTTGAAATAAGATTTGTGAAGCTCAAACGATCATATCACCTTTTGAATCATTTGTCAAGCTATTTCATAAAAAGAATTCTTTTATGTGATTAGCTAAAGTCATACAAACTGTTCCTAGTAAAAAGACATTGAGGACAACAAGTGACCTGTCATTCCATTGAGCAGCAACAATTGCCCAAAGGCCCAAGCCAATCAAGCTGAAGAGGTAGTTGTAAGGATATAATTCTAAATTCGTGAGAAGTGTTCCTAAGATTAAAAAGAAGTTGCCGATCCACTTAGCCCAGTAGGTCCAATCATCAACAGGCGTGACAATCTTACTGAGTTGTGGATCATTTTCAACAATTTTATCAACAACTTCTGGATGAAAATTACCATTCGTAATTTCTTCTGAGCTATTATTCATCAAGTGCTTTTTTTAAATTCCGTAAGGCAGTTCGCAATCCTTCTTCAACCACAGGATGATAGAAAGGCATTTCAAGGGCTTGATCCACAGTTGTTCCAGTTTCAATTGCCCAAGCAATCAGATGAGCAAGATGTTCTGCCGCTGGTCCACACATCTCACAACCAACAATTTTGCGGTCTAATAGGTCACCATAGATATGTAAAGCTCCGTAGTTCTTTAGCTGAATGCGAGAACGACCTTGATTTTCAAAACTCACCTTACCAATACGATGTTGTTCTGTCAATTCTGAGTGTGTCAAACCTACCATACAAATTTCAGGATCAGTGAAAACAACACCTAAAGGAGTGTGAATTGCTCTTTGCTCAACGAGAAGAGGAGCAGAATCAATATAACCATCTCGCAATGAATTGACTACATTTCTACCAGCAAATTGACCTTCCCAAATTGCTTCGTGTAGAATCATTCGATCTCCTGTGATATCACCAGCGATGAAAAAGAATGAGGGTGTGCCATCTTCATTCATACATTGTAAGTTATTTGTATTGTAAACTGGTCTCTTCTTTTCAAACTTTAGAGGAGTTGCTTCAAGGCAAAGTGTTTCAAGATTTGGCACTCGCCCTGTAGCAGAAAGAATATATTCAAATTGTTCTCGATAAATAACATTATCTTGTTCAAAGCGAACTTCAACTACTTTTTCGTATTCATCACCTTCTTTTTGAACAAGTTCGGCAGTTAAGATATTCGCATCATTGTAGATTCGGCACTCTCTTCGAAACAATTCATTTGCTAAATCTAATAGTTCTGGATCTGTGATTGGGCCAATCAGATTTGAAATTCCTAAAATGGTCACACGAACACCTAATCTGGTCAAAGCTTGACCAAGTTCTAAACCAATTGCTCCTGTTCCAACAACACAAATACTCTTCGGTAAAATGTGAAAGTTAAAGAAATCTTCTGTATCCAATATACGGTCTGGAATATCCATGAATTGAGGAAGAATGAAAGGTTTTGTTCCTGTTGCGAGAACAAATCTTTTTGCTTGAATCTTTTCACCTGATTCATTTTCTAATGTATTCTCATTGATAAAAAAATAATTTCCCAAGGCTCGATCCTCTTCGGGGAAATCGTAAACATCATCAAGAACAAAGTTGACAAATCTTTCACGTTCTTTTCGAACTCTTTTCATTACATCACTACGATTAATCTCAAGAGTATTCAAATCAACATGAACACCAAACTGAGATGCTTTGCGAATGTTATGTGCCGAATTAGCCGCAGCAATTAACAGTTTACTTGGCATACATCCGGTTCTCGCACAGGTAGTTCCATACAAATGATTTTCAATCAAAACGCATGATTTATCTGCTCTTTTGACTGCTCGGTAGGCTGACATTCCTGCTGAACCGGCTCCAATTACTGCTACGTCTACTTGTTTCATATTACCCTAAAAGTGTTTTCGAAGTTTCGATGTCAACACAATTATCAATAATTGTTTGTGTTGAGTTAAATTGGTCTGACATGCTTTCGTGAATTTTGTCATAATCTGTTTTCATGTCTCCCATGTTATTGTAAACAAAACTAAATTCTTCTGTTGTTGTTACAAACTTTAAGTAACAACGATCTTTTTCTGCATATGGTTCAATTGATATAACATAATCAAGATTGATGATTTTTTCAAATACTTTATCTTTATCAAAAATTGCGGTGATACGATGTAATGCCATAATTCCTCAAAATAAGTCTAAAAGTTTAGCACGATTTTTTTCAACTAAAGGTTCACCGAATGTCCAGATTGGTTCTGTATAAATCTTATCTTTACGAAATAAATCTTTTTCTTCTTTAACATTCATGTTTTTTGAAAGTTGAAATCCTGCGATACCAACAAAAGAATCTTTGTATCGTTCTACCATTGGATCACAAATGTTTACTCGGTTCTTATCAATACCTACATCAGTGATATTGATCATTGTTGTTCTTGATTTAGGTATGAGTTCATCCATAATCTTATAAAGAAAATCTGTGAGCCAGGCATCCTCTGTAACATATCTGCTCCATGATTGATTCTTTTGTGCCTTTGAATTCTTACCATAAAGTTCTTTATTAAAATATGGCGGAGATGAAAATGTCAAATCAATATCTGGTATTTCATCGTAGTTCACATCTTCAGCGGGAAGATTGTAGATACGAACATGTTTCTTACCACGAATTTCAAAATAATCTTTTCCTTCCTTATAAAGGATATTTTCACAACCTAACCATTTTTCATATGTGTGACACATCTCTTTATAAATCTCAAACATATTTAGATTCGGATCAGTGCCATAATATGTGCTTTTCTCTGAGAGATAGAAGCCTGTCAATCGATCACCCCATCCACAAGAGATGTCAAAGATGACGTCTCCTTTTGCGGTGTTGTAAATGTTCTTTGCCGTGTTCACATTAAATTGAGCAGCAATTTGTCCCGCATGAGCAAAGAAACTTTTGAAGGTTGCCTCACTCAATTTTTTCACACCGATTCTTCTCATTGTATCCATCAAACGAGAAACACCATGCTCTTCTGTCCATAGAAAAGTTGGTGATTCTTTATTGATCACTTCACATAATAATCTTTCACCTTCAGCAAAATAATTTGAAATAGGATTTGCTCGAGTATATTGAGGAAAATAACCTAATGTATACTCGTCACAATAGTCATGTTTATATTTCAAACTTTCAGTCAAGCGATGTGTGAGTTCTCGATCAATATCATTTGTATGAACAAAAGGTGAAAATGTTTTATACTTATATTTGTGAAAAGCTTTCTGAGCTTCCTCTTCTGTTCCTCTTGAACTTGGTAGAGGAAGTTGTTTTGTTAAAATATAATTCATCAACGTCGAATAGACTTCGACTTCATTCTTTCCCTGAGTAAAGTCAAGCCAATTTGATATGTGTGGATAGCCTTTTCGATCTGCTGTATCTTCGATATGCTGAAGAATTGCTTTGTTCGGACTTCTCCAGTTCTCTTCAACTAGCTTTCTGAAGGTTTTCTTCTTCAAAGGTTTCAGAGGTTTGATTTGTAGATGCATATTGTCTCTCAATTGCCTTTCGTTGTTGAAAGAAATGACGAAAATTTGAGCCAAATTCATAACGTTCTTGTTGACTGATAAATGCTCTTGCTTGATGCTCAAAAGGTGACAAGTGCATTGGTTCAGAACCAATCAATCGATCAGCAAGTTTTGTATCATTATCATATGTAGTTGTTGAATTATCATGATTTGCATAAGAACTTCTCGCACACCTTGCAGCTGAACAAATGATTGCTTCATCCAGTGTAAGATTTTTACCATCATTATCTTTATAAATCATATTACCATTCACTTGACGAATAACATATGGTACATGCCATTGATTCTCTTCAAGAATCACACTACTTTCTTTATGTTGTTCTGCTTCGTAAATCATTTCTTCAACAACTGCTCGAATATCTTCTTGAGCATCATTATGAATACGAAGCTCTGCAATTTGTTGAAGTGCGTCAAATTCAATTGTCAATGTTTCTTCAACCCATACATAAGGTTCTAAAATACGATTCGCAACTTCTTTGTGAACATTCACATACTCCATGAGTGAATGTGCCATACAAGCAAACTTAGCTGAAAGTTTCCAGATTTTAGTACCATAGGCTACACTGGCTGCTGTTTGTTTACCAGCTTGCATACCTTTTTGATTTGTTCCAAATTTGACTGGAATGTAAGGATCGCTTTCAACTTCTTTGCGATATTTCTTGGTGGGAATTGCTCTTGAACTTTTGACTGAATGGGATGCTGCTCGATGCCGCAAAAGTTCACTATGAATAAGTCTACCATATCGGAGATTGTATGTCAATAATCTTTCTCCTGTAGGAAGACTACTATCTTGAACTATATTAGCCTTGATCATATGAAACCGTAAATGAGTTAGCAATAAAAAAAGCGTCTACAATATCGGTCAATGGAGATTGTAGACGCTTTTCCGTGATAAGATTTTTTACCCATTGTGATTCGAGTAAACTATTATTTATTTCTAAAAATTTTTCAAGCATTTGATGTTTATTCGCATTACCTTTTCCTGTAGCAATCTTTTTAATCACTGAAGGTGCTATTATAATTGGGTTAATTTTTTCTTGCGAAAGAAAATACTTGAAAATTCCTGTGGCTTCACCGATGTCAAAAAGTCTACCCTTTGCTCCCATTGAATAGCCTTCCATCATTATAGCATAATGGCGTGAAGAGTCAAGTCTTTTTTTAATTTCAGTCCTAAGAACCTGAGCATTTTCAGAAAAACGAATTGAGTTGTCTTTCGAAAATGAGGAATCTGCGAATGAAATATTTGATGGGTAATCGTTTTGTTTGCTGTGAGATTTTAGAAAAAAGAAGTCACAGTTTTCAAAGAGATGTTCTTTGTTTGTATTCCAAAAACAAACGCAAGGACTTGTGATGGAAAAATCAACGCCAATGTGTAACATGTTGCTCCTAAATACTGAAGATTATTGACCTTAATATTTAGGAGCAAATAAATCACTTGCCGGATTTGTTATCCACAAAATTTTGCATCTCACGTGCTGCTTCAACAACAGCATCAACGCCAGGATAACCTTTACAGTATTTCTCTAAGTTATCTGTTGTTGCTTTGAATAAGGACACTCCTGCCGATTCATTTGTTTTCATCATCATTTCAGCAAGTTGAAAATTTCGTTCAATGACAGATTGTTGCATTTGATACGCATTCTCAACAAACGATTGTGCTTGATTCAGAAGTTCTTGACGAATTTGATATGGATTTTTACCATCAGCCATAATTACCTTTTGTGATGTGTGTGTTATATTAATATGTTACGCCCGAATTATTCTGGCGACTACTTCGTCGATCCCAGCTTTCTAAACGATGTTCAAGATCCACAAGGTCAGTCGCCTGACTTAAATATTTTTCTTTTAGCTGTTGCTCCGTAGGAAAGGCAAGACTCCAAAGATCGCAGCAATATGCGAAAAAACTTTTTTTTTGGCTTCAGTTTTTGATTCAAGCCAATTGTTAAAAGCCCATTCGTGGTCAAGCTTATATTCATTCTTAAAATAAGTTTGCATTTCTTGGTAGCGGGTGGACCGAAAGGCGGTATGTAGATCGAAGTAAGACATATTTCTCCTGTGATGTGTGTGTTTAAAATGAGGTGACCTGTTGGTCACCTCGTCCTTCATATTATGCGGCCAATTTCTTGACACTCGAAACAATATTTGACAATATATTTTCATCTGATCCGATTTCAATTGTCTGAGGTTTATCCTTTTCAGGAACTTCCTTCTCAAGACCAATAAACAACAATCCATCCTTCACATCAGCAGCCAAGACTTTCATGTTTTTGCCTAACACAAAAGACTTTTTAAAAGAACGTGAAGCGATGCCACGATAAGTTAGATACTCATCGTTCTTTTCATCTTCAGCTTTCTTTCCTTCCACGTGTAAATAATCTTTTTCTTTTGTGATTGTGATTTCATCTTTCGAGAAACCGGCAACAGCCATTTCAATCAGATACGAATTATCTTTTTGGCGAATATTGTGAGGGGGGAATGTTGAAGTCACGTTGCTCGAGAAACGAGATTCTCGAAACACTTCATCTAAGTGGTCAAAAACATTAATTGAATGACGTAGAAAACGGTCAAATTCATTGGTAGATATATTTGTAATAAACATATTGCCTCCTAAATAAGCAAGGTTTGTCAGACGCAATCCTCAATCGAGCGATTGCTGATGCAGTGCGAACCATTCACACTGCATTAATATATAGCATACTTCGAGTAAATTGTCAAGTATTTTTTTTCTTGTGCCGATCTTTATTTTTACGAGCCTCAACAACGAGGCGGAAAAGAAAATCTAAGTCCCCTGAATCTAATTGGTCTGGGACTTCTTCCACTTTTTATCTTCTGAAAAAGATTCTTCAATTGCCTGTTGAATCATTTTTTGTTCTTGCTGTTTCTTAACTTCTTCTTGAAGTTCACGCATTGCCATAGTGAACTCAAGTTTGAGTGAGTCAGGTACTTTTTTCATTTACGATCTGTTTCATACAAAGTTGAAGGTCCTTTCAACATATGTGGCTGTATTCTTGCAGGAATTTTTGCTTGTTCTTTTTCTAATTTTTCAATTTCTGCTGATTTACTTTTTGCAATTACAGATTCAATATCTTGATATCCTTCAAATAAGATTGAAAAGTTTTCTTCATCAATTTGATTTTGAGGTTCATCATAAACATTATTCATAATCATAAGTATATAGGTAGGTATTTCATTGTATACAAGCAATTCTTCTTTCAAAAATTTCATTATTTCAATTTCTTGTCCTAAAAAATTATAAGTTTCTTCACCTGTAAGTTTTACATATTCTTCAAATTCTTCTTCATAAGATTCTTTGTGAAAATTATAATTCTGATAACATCTTGACAAAAACTCTTCTTTCAAAGCACTATTCGCAGCCTGTTCTTGAAGTTCATCTGTATCGATTTCTGGCGATTCAGTTGGTTCTGGTGCTTCTTGGTCTGGATACAATTGATTAAAATGTTCGTAATAACGAACACATAATTGATGTAGATCTAAATTCTTATAGACTTCTGCATTCGATTCACAATAAGGAATTTCAAATTCAGATTTTGCTTCATGTATCAGAATTGGATCTGGAAGTTCATTATCAGTGTTATCACCTTCATTTCGTTGTTGTGTGTTTATGATTTCTAAAGGAATCATTGGTGAAATTACAGTTCTAGCAATGATTCCATCTTCAGTTAATGATAGAAGTTTTTCTCTGTCATCAACTGCATTTTGGTCCACAATTCTTAGATCTTTTTTATTATAGAAAATTTCTACTGCTCTTGTGTTGCCTTCAATAGTAAAACCACTTATGTCATTAGCGACTGCATCATCAGGACTTCTTACTCTGCGTCTTTCTAAAAAAGCATCTTTATATTTTTTGAGTATTTCAAGGTCGTTCTTTTCTAAAGTAAAAATTTTCTTTGCCTCAGTTTCATCAAAGAAGTTTAATGTCATTATGAAAACTCCAGACTCATAGTTTGAAGTTTTAAAAGTTTCTTCAAGCTCACGTGTTTCATCTACATAAACTCTTTCTAATATTTCATTAAAATCTATACTATTATTTTTTGAATATTCGATAAAGCTTTCGAGTTTTTTTGAGTATTCATTCCATTTTTTAGGAACTTTTTTGTTATTTTCAATTTTCTTAATAATCTCAACATCAAGTAATTGTTTTTCTTTTTCAAATTTATCAATGAAAAAGGCACTATCAGAATGTTCAAACTCATTACTTGCTGAAAATGATTGCACTTCTTCTACTTCAACTATTGAAGTGCTTTTATAATTTATATTTTTCTTTTGAATTTTCCAAGACCTTCCCGTCCAAACTGCTTGAGCATTTTCTTTGAGTTTAGGAACGGGTGCTACGAAAGATCCAGGTGAAGGAACATCTGAATGACCTACATATACGTTATTTTCATCAATTAAGCAATAAGCGGTTGCCATTTATTCTTCTCCTAAATCTGGTTTCTTGGGCCAGTCAAAGTTAATGAGTGTGTTTGGTTCGACTACTTGACGAATTTTTTCTCGAACTGAATCGACATAGGTAGGTTTTTCTAAATTTCCATTTTCAATGTTTGTTGGAATATCACGAAGCTCTTCTCGATATTTTCTTAGTTCTGCGGGAACATCTTTTTTATTTTGATAATATTTTAGAACTAAAGAATCTGTTTCTAATAGTAATTTATTTCTTACAAGTTTCAAATAATACATTGGATCTCTACGCATTACATCTTCAACTTTTTGTTCAAGAAGGTCAAATTCTTCATTTGAAAGTATTCTTTCATATTCCCATTCTTCTTTTTCAAAATTCCATTTTGTAGAAAAACCTTCTTTTTCTTCAGGTATAGGAATGTCATAACCATTTGGAACTAAACTGAAAGTTTTAGCCCTATTATCATAAAAAGTTTTTTTCAAAGAAACAAAATAATTATTGTTATCTAATATGACAACATTTTTTGATTTATTCATAATTCCTTTTAATATTTAATACAAAGTCTTAATGCTATATTATTTGGACGACTTTCGTAATCACCTCTTGGGAATATTCCATTTGATCCATGATTTATTGTATGGCTATGACTTCCGGACATTGTTGTTGGATCACCATCATTACCTGTATTTAGAATCTCGGTTCCATCGTTTGTTCCTTCAGGAGACCTCTTGATATGATAAGGGAAAGTCCAATTTTGAGAAGCACGTCTCCAATAACTACCAGTATTACTTCCGATCCAATTATTCATATCATACCAATACCACCACCAACCACCATAGTACCAACCACGATTACTATCCCACCAATCATGATATCTGCGATAATGATTATTACTGTTTGAAGAGTTAAATGCATATTCATGATGATAATGAATCCAAGGTCCCCACCAATTTTCATTTGCTCTCCAGTATGTATTCACTTGATTATGAAAATGATACGGAAATGAATTATATCTTCCTTGATGTCCTCTAAATCCTGTGCCATCTGGATGTGGATCTCCTCCACTGTGCATTGTTTCTCCAAATGCTGAATGAGGAGCAAAATGACCACTATATACATTATTGTATACATTATATCGATTACCGTATGATTGAGCAGGGTGCCAGGCAGCTTTAGACTCATTACCATAACCATTCTGAAATGGAAGATAATTAGCATTTGAACTTGGGTAGGTATGACCTCTACTTGTTGATCCATTGTTTCCAGCAAACCAATCACAGGCCGCACTACCATGGTCGTCACGCCACCATCTTGTTACACGATAGAAGCCTTTCCAATTTGAATGTCCCCAATTGCTCCACCACTCATCTCCATTTCCGTAAGTAACTCCTCGGTCAACAAAATAAGTCCATCCCCAATAAAACCATTGCCATTGTTGATGACTCGCATGATTCCAAGACCACCATGGATTATTATTATGATTACCTTGAAATTGAAGAGTCCAACCATTCGGATGTTCACCATCGTGATAATGTCCTGTAAAGTCTACAGCAGCACAGTCATTCCATCCACGAACACCATAGTATCTTTTATAAAGATGTCTCTTGAGTCCACCTACAACATAATTTGCATGAGTTGTCGTATAATACCCACTTGTTTCAAAACTATAAAGCGGAAATCCTTGACGACTTGAGCCATTTGAACTCAAGAACGGTTTGAAATTATAGTTTTGAGTTTTTCTACCACTATAAGGAAATTCACCTGTGTATTCTAACCAGTTTGACCAATGATTATTTCCTAATTTACCATCAAAACTATTTTTATCATAAGAATAACTTGATGTATAATAACCTGAATTTTGAGTAAATCTCCAGAAACGTATGAAGTTAGTTGTTCCCCAATCTTCATGATGTCCTTGCATATCCATACCGCCACGGAAATGTCTTTGAAGAACTTTTGAGTAATGAGTATGTTTTAGAACCGGAATATGACCAAAATCTGGTGATGTATCAATAATTCTAGAAGCATTGATATGTGTTCTTTCACTCGAATGCCAAATTCTAGATCCAGGATCAACTCCTGTTGAAGATGGATTAATTGAACGTATGAAGTAACCTTGCCATTTTGGTAAGAAAAAGTTCCATCCATTGTTTGAAGGTGTTGTTTTTACAATACCCCAAGAATAAAATATATTAAACAAAGGCGTATATTCTGTATCTTGCGTAACTTCATATGCAAAATTTGGATCAACTCTTGTGCTTAGTTGATTACCGGCCGCATCATAAAATTTACTTTTCAAATATAGAAGACCTTGACCTTTTAATTCTAACCATCCATCAGGCACACCATTATAGGCAAAATAACCCAGTGATCCAATCGGAGGGAAGGTTTGACCAATCGGATTTTTACCACCATCAAGAAGTCTCATATCACCAGAAAAAACACTATTATATATGGGAATGTTTCTTCCACCATAATATATGGTATCATTCGAAGCATATGGTATACCAGCAGCATTATATCCTTCTGTAATAATTACCAATTGACCTTTTGTGTCTGGAAAATTTTCTGTTCCTCCTGATGAAGCAAACATATCTTTTGTCGGAACTTTCAATGTAGCAAATCCAGATAATCTTTGAATCTGCTGATATACTTTTCCTGGAGGATATGAATCTAATCGATCATCTCCTGGAGGAAAGTTTGAATTTATATCAGCTTTAATTTGCTCAATAGTAATTCTATTTGAAAAATAGTTATCCATAATACTCTCTAATATTTGATGAAAATAGGTAACTTTATATGAGGCATATCAACTTCATCGTGATTTTTACGAAGTGGTGTATGCGGCGCATTACCGGTGCTTCCTTGATCAGTTGTATAGTTAAAAGAAGCATCTGGTTCTTGAGTTGATATTTCATGATAATGCCATTTGTCTTCTGGTTTAATTGAATCAGAAGGTCCACCACCTAACAAAAAATATCTTGGTTCAATCTTATTTTTTGACATAATAGGATGATGTTGATTGAAATGCTGAGATTTAATATAATATTCACTAGCATATATAGGTGCGCCATCTTCATAGGCACTTGTTGGGCGTAAAATATTTTCAGCATAATTATAATTTCTTGCCACATCAGTGCCAGTGTAACCTGAATTTGAATCAGTAGCAGAATTATTTGGTCCTAATAAAGCGTAAAAATCTTTTGTTTCATTTCTAGTAAAGTAAGGATTTGACCAATTTGCCCATCGGTTTTGTTCAGTTGTATTTTGTGGGTGAGCATGATGACCAGATGAACTTGCTCCTGTAGCTGTGAACCATCCACTATAAGTTCGATTAGTGCCGTCACCAATCGCCCATACATTTTGAGAACCGGCGCCAGCATTAGCACTTGAAATAGTTGTATTAATGTTTGATTTATCGTAAACAGTGCCAAGTCTGTTTCTATTTAAATCTCCACTATAATACCACTGTTTTCCAACACCTCTACGAACGGCTTTTAGTTTATTGTAATCAGCATTTTTTGAATTACCAGCATTTGGCATACTCAGACCTGCATTATAAGAAGGAGGTGAAGATGTATCTGGATCATATAACCAAGGCGTATAACTATGTGAATGTTCACCGGCAGAGTCGAATGATAAAAAGTGACTATGCTTTTTAATTGTATCTTCTTGATGAGTACGAATACCGTATTTTTGAGGATTTCCAGATAATGTTGTATCACGATTACCCCAAGAACCTACAGACCTCAAGTAATATCCTCTTAGGTCGGGTATCTGAAATACATCGCTTGGTTTCTTTGTCAAAATCAAAATTTCCCATCGTGTATCGAGAACATTTCCTACTGTTGTTGTAAATAAATTTCCTCCAGATTTTGTATAATGAATACCTTCAACAAGTCTTTCTGATGTTTCCCATGTATCTGCTTGTACTTCTGCTGGACTTCTTCGATACGCAATCAAATTATCAGGTTCGTTCTCATCATAATTTACATCAAAATTTGTAAACAAACTATTTCCTTCAATGATTTTGATTTCATTGAAAGGATGAGAAATTGATAAATCAGCACCATCTTTACGAAGTTCTTCAATGTCAAGCATGTTATTCCAGCTTTGACCAATTGATTGATATAAAGCAGCATATTCATCTTTTTTCAAGGTTCTACCATCACAAAAATGCCAACCATCTTTTTCTCGTATACCTCCGTTTACACGATCATCTAACCACTGTAAACGAATTTTTGTTGCATGTGTAATTGTGTCACCTGTAACATTGTTTGCTACATATGCCTTGATTTGGTCAGTAAATTCTGCTGTATCGATTGTTACATGACTGGTACCATAATGTATAGTATATGCTTCTTTCAAAGGATCAATTTCAAATTCATCATTTGGATCTGTTGAGTTAGCAGTAAGAAAAACACGAACATTATCATCTGGTACAAAAGGTCCATATAATGTAGTGTTGGCTGAAAATGAATTTTCACCATCAGTATTTGCTACAAAAGTTTGTGAATAACAAATTTTTTCTGTGAGCATATAAGTCAAAGTACCAGCAGGAGGTGTAGGTAATCCTCCTGGTGTAATTGCGTCATGTATACGAAAATCTCCAGATATCTCATTCTCTTCATCAACCGAAATGTTCATCGTTCCGGCAATAGCTATCTGTTTTTGATTATCTTTAATTGTCGCAAACTTAAAAGCGCCAGAACTAATTGTTTGAAGTGGCATTCTTTCTCCTAATATTTTATACAGAACATAACTGAATAATTCTTTGGTCTCGTTTCTCTTGCGTTATCTAAATGTTCTTTGTCTGATCGATTTAGATTTGTAGTATTTAATGTATCAGCAAAATTTCTACCAAATCCCATCCAACCATAATGAATATGTGCGCCAGAGCTAGCAGTTGTTCTTGAGTTGAAGGCGAGAGGTGTCAATTTACTGTAAATTCCAAAATTCAAAAAATATCCGGATGCGCTGTTATCTTCGTAAGAACCTAATTTTCTTCCGTAACCAGCATCACCAGCTATATGTGAATCTCCAATACTTCGATCATTATATACTTTTTGATATCCAGTGTTCGGAGAACCACCAGCATCTGTTGATGATGTTGTATACTCACCGGTTAGACGATCTATGTAGTAAGCATTTCCATCTAATCTCACACCATTATCATCTACATAATAGCGTGAGCGAGGTGCGCCATAATAACGATGATTATGGTCTCCATCAGCAGTTGTTGTAGTTGAGGTTGGTTGATGTCGATGTCGCATAAAATAATCAATTTGAATATCTCTCGGTCCATAGTAACGATCAACAAATTCACGATTGCCACCAGTCAAACGAGAATCCCACAAACCTAACTTTGTTACATGTAATCGATAATAATCAGGTCCATCAATATTTGCTCCAATTCCTCGTTCATTTAGATTGCGAATAAACAGTCCTGAAATATTATGCTCTTCTGGTTTATTTGGATCATTTATAATTCTTCGATTGTTTATATTTGGATCTGGATAGTCTGAAGATTTATTCATATGATAAATCCATTCAGTAGTACTGGCGTCTGTTATGTTTGATGCATTTTCAAAATCAGGAACACGAAAATAATCAGATGAAAAATATCCAGTAGTTGGATCAATACCTCGTCCCCAAAGGTGACCTATTTTATCAAATAGTTCAGGATATAAGTTTTTTGAAACTTGCTGACCATTGCATGCGAGATAGCCATCCGGTTGCTCACTTCCCGCATAAAAGATAATTGAACCAACAGGATACAAAGGAAATGTTCCTGTCGTACCACTATACAATCCTGAATCACCTTTTGTAAAACGAACATCTCCGTCTACAATACCATCTTCTGTGATTAGAATAATTTCTCCGGACTTCACAGTCATGTAATCATTTGACTCTTCTTTATCTTTTTTCAAAGTCAAAAGAGTTGTTGGCTTTTGAGTCGATTGTAGTCTTGCCATTTTGCTCCAAAATTAAAAAGCTATATACTTTATGAGTTTAAACTATTTATGAATCTATTTATACTATAGGGGATGTTGCTATGATTCTTATTGAGTCCGAAGAATACTTATTTAATTTCTCAAATGCTCACTATATTACATTTGAAAATGATGAAGTTCATGTCTATTATCGAAAAGACAATATCATGAAAATTCAAGGTTATGATACCGTTGATACATCAAACTTTGCTGAGTATTTTTTCAAATATGAAAAAGACGATAAGAAAATGTTCTTCAACAAATTTTCGTTTCTATATCTAAAAAAACTTGAAGATGGTTTTATTCAATTCAATTTCTTTGATAACTTTTCAATCGAAGTAGATGCCGATTACAATGTTCTGATCTCTCAGGCCTAAGGCTTCAAATAGAATTTTTGATCAATTACTGATGAATTTATTTTAGCCTTATTTGGTAGATTTACATTTCGAAAAAGAACACCTGTAATGATTTTTTGGTCATAAATGATATCTTGTGAAAAAGAAAATTCTTTAAGAATTTTTTGATCAAATGTTTCTAATTCAAAGTCTTCATCAAGAGTGGCGGAAAAACATATTTGATTTTCATAAATTTCATTTCCTAGGAAATGAAAAGATCCAATATCAGGTTCATCAAGTTCAATTGATTCTATATCTATTTTAGGATAGATACATCGTAGGATTTCATTACGTTCAATATGGTCATCATATGTAAATTTGACTAAAATCTCATCAAAACAAAGTTCTTTATTATTTTGAGAAAATCCTGTTGAGAAATAAACATCATTTAGGTCTGACCAATCATCAATAATGAAATCATATTCTTCATCAATTTGATATTCATCTTTTTTTACACAATATTCTACAAGAGAAGGAGAATCACCATAACCACATTCTCTTTCTTTCCAAAATTCATATTGTTCTTCAGTGATTTCTCCAACAACAAATTCTTTTGGAGTTCCATATATTTCAATCAACACATTCATAGTACCTATTTCTTTATAAACTTAGACCATTTATCAATTCGTTGAAGTGTGACTTCGTGTACAATTTTGGCTAACTTGCCATAGTTATTACTTTTCAATGCTTCTTCTGCTTGAGTCGCAGAAACTTCTCCTCGTTTACCACCATCATATACATCAACAACCGCATCACTGTTCGCTGATTTGAGTTGTTTCTCATAATCTGATTCACGATCTGGTCCACATATATAGGCTACAATTGGATTACGAGTTTTTCTTTCAAGAGAAACAATGTTACCTGATTTTGAAATCGCAAATTCAATTGGCTTTCCTTTGAAAATTTCTTGAAGAATTTGCTTACTCGCATTTGCTAACTCAGGATCTCTTGAACCTGCAACAATCATTACAGTTACACCTTTGTAACCTTTAGCAAAGGCTGATTCAATCATTTTGACATGTTCTTTTGTAACAATGCGGAACTTGCCTACAACACCAGCCCAACCTTCTTTCAGTTTTTCAAACTTCATCTTCGTAGTCAAATGTAAGTCTTCACGAACTTGATGTATATTTTTCTTTGTGTGAATTTTGGTAGGTAGTTTATATCGATGTACTTTAGCTGAAATTTCTTTCATCACTTCACCGAAAGGTTTTGAAAGGTCAAGGTCATTCAAAATTTCAGTAGCAATTTCACGAAGTTTTGTATAATAACTATTTTCTTCATCACCATCCATTTTATAATTTGATTTGACATTTGCTCTTACATCCTTATCATGTTGATCATTCTGTAAGAGTTTGAATGTCTTTTTTGTCAAATGGTCTTTGATTACAACACCTTCTGTCTTACCTCCATAAACACTTTTCACTTCAAGGAATATTTCTTTGACCAGAGTGTAAAGTTCTTCCCAGTTACGGTCTTTGTATAATTTTTGCAAAAACTTTTTATTTTTTGAAATGGCTGATTTCAAAGATTTATTTTTAGCACCTGAATGTAAGTCATTATAAGAATCAATTGTTCCTTCAAAAACTACAGCACCGCTTTCAATATGAAGCATCTCAGCGTAGTGAGCATTTTCTTTATTCTCTAAGGAGGTCTCTTTGGTGTAGATACGAAAATCAGATTGTTTGTCAACTTTCATATTATGAGCATAGCCAATTAGAACCATTGAATGATTTGTTTCATATTCTCGAGTGAGAGTTGGTTTCTTCATCATGTATTCAATAAAGAATTCAGTATTCTTTGGTATACTTTTTGTATGACGATGATGTTTTCTTAAATGATCAAACACTAAACGATACTGAGTGATGCCAATTCCTTGCTCTTTTGATTTCTTTGAAGAAACAGATTTGAATTCATCAGGATGCATAATATTGTTTTTATAAGAAACAATCCAGTTCTTTGAAAAATCTTTTGGATCAAAGTCTTCATCATTACGAAAAAGATTTAATTTGACACCATCAAATTTTTCTTCAATCGTATACTCTCTGGGATTGAGAGTATTTCCTGTTTTATCTAAAACAAAGAAGAACTCAACTTTCTTTTTGAAAGCCTTGTCAGCATTTGTAATACTTGTGTCAAGTCTGCCAGAAGCAGCCTCTGTTATGTAATTTTTTCTGACTACGAAAGTGCGAAAAGTCATCATGAATCTACCTTTACTTCTTTATAGTTTTGATAATACTTTTCAATCATCGGTTGAGCTTTGTCAAGAATCGGCTTGAGATACGAAAATTCTGATACCATTTTATTGACAATGATCATTTTTGTATTTCGATCACCATCTGGATTATTTACTTCTGTTCCCTGACAATGTTTACAGAACATACTCTTTGTAATAATGTTTTCAAAGATGTCTATAATTACTTGTTTTTTTATTTTCTTTTCTTTGAGCAATGAAAGAATACCTACAAAACTTTGAAATTTAATCAGGTCCGTTTCTGATGGTTTCTTTGAAAACATCATATAAAAAATTTCATCTAGATTTGTTGTGTATTTACTATTCTTTGTCGTAAGTTTCTTGTAAGCCTTTTTACCATTAATGATCAATTGTTGCTCACCTTTCATCACTGGCTCGTATTTAAAACGAGCGCCACTATCAACAGAGAATGCTAAGTTCGTGGGAAACTTTTCTGTTTCTGCTTCCGAAACTTTAGGGTTTTCAGCAGTTGAGGAAGGTGTCAGCACAACTACATTATGCATTGCGGATAAGGCTCTTGCCATGTTCATCAGTAAAAGTTTATGACCCAGACCTTTCAGACCTGCTTTCATATCTTCCCAGTTTGAACTATGTGAAAACTTACCAAAGGCGTCTGGTTTATCTTTCTCGTAGTTCACACCTTCAAAATCAATTTGAAGATTGAGTTTTGGATTTTGTAATTGAAAGATTGAATTGATTTGATGTCCCTGCTGTTTCTTTTTATTCTGTCCCTTGTAGATAAAAGTTCCTCCAGCAAGCTTTTTATTTTCGAGAGTAGCAAGTAAGTCAAACAAAGGTCCTAGATTACCATGAGGGATTGTCAGGTCCATATCACCAACAGTTTTCTTATATTTCTTGAAGTCCGCATCAGAGATCGAGCTGTCAAAAAATTGCTCACTGGAACCGTTAAAAGCTTCACCAGACGCAACAATTGACCAAGACGGCCATAAGGGTTTGCCAAACATTTTACCGAATTTAACGTTAAGTTCCTGAAGCATGGTCAGCAACTTCTCCTGAATCTGTTTACGATTTACAGATGCCATGTTCATACGTTCAGCACGACCTAGAACTTGTCCTGTTTCACGATTAATAAAAGGTGAATTACCACCTTCAGTTAAAAGTTGTTCTTCAATAACGAATTGTTTAAATGCTTTCATGGATGTAATTTAGTCCTTCCACCTCTTCCGGTTTTAGTCCGTGGTTTAGTTGATTTTTTAGTGGATGATCCTTTTTTCTTATCAGATGTTTTCTTTTTTCCGCCATGTAAGTCTGCATCGGCAGTGTGCCAAGTTTTACCTTTTGCAATATAGCTATTCACCCTAGCATTCGCCCATTGTTGAGGTGTAGTTCCAGGACGATGTGAACCTCGCCACGCAGCCATCCCTCGATTATATACAGTTCTTAAAGTACTAATTGAAATGCCACTTTTTTTGGCTTTAGCGGCTAAACCTGTATCAGCTTTTCCTTCTTCGAGATATTCGCCATATAATTCAACAGGATTTACCTCAAAAACAGTTTCATAATATTCATCTAAAACTCTTTCCTGAATAGGAGATAAAACGGATTCTTCTACACGCTCAGGCTTTAACTTTGTGTCTCCTGACGAAGATTCACGTCTTCGATTTTTCATCTCAGAGTTCATATCATCACCCTGAACATCTTGTTTAGCCAACAATTCTTTTAGTTTTCTTAACGCACTTGAACGAAGTGTATTCATATCTGTGTTTGGTAAGTCACGATATTTCGTTACATGTTTTTCAATTTCATTATAAAGTCTTGATTTCTCAACCTTATATCTTTGTGAAAGTTCCGAAACTTCTTTGTCAAATCGTGAATCAATTTCTTCGTTGACCTTCTTCTTTTCCTTTGAAGGGTCACCATATTTTTTATGATAGGCATTTGTATATTTGGAAGGCTTTGTCTTGGTGTTTTTATCACCAGGTGCGGGTGTGTAAGCTGAAGAGTCACGATGATGTTTTTCTCTCTGTTCCTTCCAATGATTCTCTCTTTTCTGTGCGGTACCTTTGCTCAAACCACGATAATTTTTTTCAGGTGTTGACTTATCTTTACCGCTTTTAGTTTTTGAACTAACATCTTTGCGTTGTTTCAGTTTAGGATATTCTTTTTCCTCGAGATATTCTTCGTGTAATTCTTTAAAAGATTTCATTGAATGTCTTGTATTGAAATGATTAGATGATTTTCAGCATTCGTATTTGTACAGAACACACGATGCCAAACTTCTTTTTGTATATACATGTTTTTATTTTTCTCTATTTTTTCAGGCAACTGATGTTCAATTTGCAAAAACCATTTGTCGCCCGAAACTAAAGAGATGATACGGTCAAATTCATCTTGATGCCAGATAAAATGTCTTGGATGATTTTCAATTGTTCGAATGTTTCCATTCTGAACAAAGTGTTCATTTACCAATATGCCCCTGGATTGTTAACACTCATCCCAAGTTTTGCGGCCAAAGACGGAAGTTTGCACGACCAGTAGGATGCCTTGGTTTTATCTTTCTTATTTGCACAATCATGACGGCTTGCAAAGTTTTTTCTTTTCTGAGGATCATTAAACTTAACTTTCAAACTTCCACCACCACCTTCAGCGCCAAAAGAAACTTTGACAACCTTCCCTGTTTGCGGATTGCGAGTGTAGACATAGAATTTCTTGTCACCACCTCGCTTTGGTTTGTTCAGTTCAACTTTCTTACCTTGATACTCTGACTTTGATTCACAAAGAATAGGTAAGTCAAGAGGCACCCAGGCACCTTCAAAGGTATCGAATTCACCTAAATCTGTTTCTTCAAAAAGTTCTCGATCATCTTCATGTGTGAATTTTCTTTCTTTTGCTTCAGCAAAAAACTCGTAGAACTTTTTACTGTAAGGTTGAAAAAGATTGAAACAGTAAGGTAAATTTTCTTCGTGATGATATTCAAATGCTTCTTCTAAAGTCATCTTTCATTGTTCAGTTAGTAGTTTTAAAGAACAGCGGATCTAAATTTATAATTGAAATTGAATGCTTGCCGCTGTAGACATGAGACTCTGTATTAAACAAGGTATTAAAAATACCTTTACTAATCTTACCATGAATCTCATTGTTTTTTGTTTTCCTTATATTTAGTTCAATTGAATGTTTGTCTCGAATGTTTTTCTCAGCAATTACAAGTAGATTACTTCGCTCAGTTACATCATATCTTTGATTCAAAACAATCATCGAAGATAATTCTTTGTAAAGCAAATCATTCTTCTGTTGTTCCTTTAATGACAAACGAAACTTGGCTTTGTTTGAATTATTTTTACGAATGATTTGAATGATATCATCTTCAGTCACATTGCTTTTCTTGAGTGATATCCATTCTTTCGCAATCTTGATTTCACGATTTTCATTGGCTGTCTTGCCTTTCTTTCTCAACAAAACATTCAATCTCTTTTTCACATCAATCTGGTCATCTCGATAACCCTCAAGAATTTCAAGACGTTCTGCTTTGCGAATCGCACGAACAGTTCTGGACTTTTCTTTTGATGAATCAATGTCTGATTGATCAATACCAGATGTATCATAATTGATATAATACACATCAAAATCATACTTCTCAAGTTCTTCACCCAGAATATATGAGTTGTGACTCTGATTGATTACATCTAACTCATAGAAATAATTGGCAATTCTGGTGTAGTCAATCTTGATTTTACCACTGACATTACGAAAACCATTTTGTCGCCATGTTCGATCATACATGGAAGAACCACGAAGCAAGTGATTGATATGTTTATGCTTCAAATGATCTGGTGTATCCGTTACAAGATTGTTGTAGTTTTTCTCCAACCGACCAGATGTTTCAATGAAATCAATCCATTCTTCAAAGATATCCTTCTTCACATGAAGTGTCTCATCCTTCTTGTACCAGACAAAAGTTTTATGAGTAGAGTTCCTTGCTCGACTTGCGAATTGACGAATGGTAGCAGCACTCTTGCTCTTATCGATGTAATGAATCTGAGTGATGTTATTGTTCAGCAGATTGATTCCTTCTGTCAACATTGATGTGGTAATGAGAACCTTTGTTTGCTTTGAAAGCATTTCGTTCTCCAGAAGCTCAATTGTCTCCTGCTCATTTTTGCAATCACTATCCACAAGCGTTGTCGATATACCCGCATCTTCCAGAAGATCAGCCAAGGCGGTGTTTTCACTTTTGTTATTGCGATAGATGAGAATTTTTTCATCGGCTGAGACATTTTTCTGAATATAGTCATAGAGTGATTCATTGAGCGTGATTTTCTGATTGTTAAGGTGAACACAAGTAACATCATCCCGAACAGGAAGATTCTTCTGAATATGAAAGTGCTGGTCTATCACCAGATAGTTACTGAGATACTTCGAGTCGTATGTGCTGGAGTAACAAAAGACCTGCTGGTAAGCCCTCTGACGTATGGAAGACGCAATATAATACATGACTCGATCACGATAGTCAGCAGCAACATAGAGATTGTGACATTCATCCAGATGAAGTTCATATTCATTCAAACTGACGTCATGATTAATTAAGGTAACTAACTTGTCATAGGTACAAATAATTCTTTGTGTTTTCTCGTTTGAGTATTGAGCATCATCATACAAGCACTGAAAGCCAGGATTCTTCTTTGCCTGTTGAATGACTTGAGAAGTGTAAGGAAAAGCAACAATAACTTTCTCTTGAGTTCTTGCTCGTTCAAAGATTGTTTCCGTCTTGCCTGTGCCAGTTGGTGAGTTAATCAGAGAAGTATATTTTTTATGACAAAAGAAGAAATTCGAGTTCAGTTCAGAAAGGTAGTTATCAATATGATATATTTTCATTTCACTCCTGCGTGGTTGGTGGAAAAGAACACGTCAGATTGCATTGTAACACAACGTAGTTACGTTGTCAAGTTGTTAATTGTTAATATATTAAAAACGTTTCTTCACTAAATTCCCATTCTCTTGAGTTCATTCTCTGTCCAGACCACAAACTGCCAGCCTTGCTTCTTACAAAACTCCTGAGCTTGCTTCCATTTTGACTGATTGATAATATAGGTAATCACAGCAGCCTTATGATTTCTCAGGCGTTTCGAAGGTGGAAGAGTTTCACGATATGGTTTGATCTCAATCATGTAGGCTTGTCCTGATTTGCTCATGTAGACAAAATCAGGAAAGTAACTATGGACTTTCTTGTCAATCGGATTCAAATAAGGAACAATCAAACCTTCACTGTTCCACCATTGAACATTGGATGAAGTGTCAAAAAAGTTCATCACTCGCTTTTCCCAACTACTACGATAAATAACTGCAGTCGAGTTTCCTTTATACCTCTCAACATTTTTAGGGAAGAACTTTCCCTGACGAAATTTAGTTTTTCTCATGGCATTATCAGACCTTAATTTAACAAATGCTCGTACTGATGATTTTTTATATCGAATTGGTAATGACAGGCCGTATCCATCAAGTGATAAAGTAACAAGCAACTTGGTTCAACCAAGCTTACTTGATAGCAGTGAATATGTTATTGAAACAAGAAATGAAAAACCCGCAAGTAAACCTCAACAAATTTCGAGCGGACCAACAAAAGCTACATCAACGGATAAACCTTTAGTCTATCCTCTTATTCCTGTAGAAGCTCAGAAAATGTTTTTGAGAATGAAACTTTTTTCCGACAGAAAAGCAAATCGTTTACCAGATACAACTATTTATTTACCTTTACCGCTTGGCGCTCTTCGTGAAGAAACAGGTGTCAGCTGGGGTTATTCTGACTTAGGTATCAGTGGTCAATATGCCAAAGCTGGTGTTGAATGGATAAACAGTGAATTTTCACAATATAAGGGAATGATGAGTACAATGGAATCAGTATTCGGGCAAGTTGGTCGTGGTTTGAATACATTACTTGAAAGATCGATTGTAAATACGGATTTATTTGATGCACTCAAACAAGGTGCTGGTGTTCAAGTGAAACCTGAATTTACTTTTATGTTTGAAGGTATTAACAAACTTCGTGATTTTCGCCTTGAATGGAAATTTGTTCCGAAAAATGCTCGAGATGCAAAAGCAATTGAAGTTATCATCAAAGAAATACAAAAAGCAAGTTTACCAACAGTTTCAGACATTTCAATGTTTGATGAAGTGCAGAAATTTATTACTCTTGATCCAAATTTAACTCCACAAATTCAACAAGGTGATGTTGTTCACGGTCAAGATTTTGACCATAAGTTATACAGTTCAACTTTTATTATTCCAAAAGAAATTGAAATGTCTGTATTCGAAAGAACCGGAAGTCTGTATGAAGGAATCAATGATGACTTAGAACATATAGCTGACTTTCCAATACCTTTTGTTATTTCAGATATAAGTATTCAATCAGGAGGTGAGGCCGCAGAAGCAGATGTGTTTTTATACGATGAAGTATCAGATGAATATTATTATAGTTCGTATTATATTCTAATTGGATTTACAGAACTTACACATTACACTGCTGAGAATGTGAAAGACTATCGAACTTTTAATCCAACATCGGCGAGACCATGACCAATCCTATTGTTATTCAAGATGAAATTACAATACTCAATGATAAACTTGAAAAAAAAGATATTCAAATTGAAGAAGCAAAACAACGAGCAAAGGATGCTGGAGAAGACCTTGAAGGTGGTCCACTTGAAGATTTATGGGAAGGTAAACTTGTAAAGAATACATTTTCAGGTGAGGTGGTAAGACTAATTCGTGAACGAAATGTTTTATTACGTAAGATAGATGTGCTTCAAAATTCAGAAAAAGGTAATGCTGAAGACACACCATGGAGTTTGACATATCCCAGAGATTTAGGTCAAGTAGCTTATAAAAATAATTACATGAATATCACCTTTTGGGAACATCAAGTTGACACAAGAACAAATGATAAACTTGAAAAACAAATTTTTCCAAGTATTCGTTTACCTATTTCACCGAGAATGTTTTATCAAAACTTAACAATTGACTACGAGAGAGCATCTTTGAATCAAATGCAAAATGTGCTTTATGAAAATGCTCGAGAATTTGGTGTCACAAGTAATGGTTTATTACAAGCACTTAATCATTCAATCGATGAAACTAATGCTTATTCACTACTTGAGGGTTTTGCTCTTTCTCAATGGCTAAGAACAGATCTGAATGCGGTCAAAGCAAGTTATTTTGGTACAGGAATGGCTTATAATCCAAACAGTACTGCTCGTTTTCAGATGAACAGAGCAATTTATCGTGAGTTTCAGCCTTCATGGACTTTTGTTCCAAAAAATTCAACCGATGCACGAGTTCTCACAGATGTGACAAAAGCTTTGAAACGAAATGGTTTGCCCAAAATACTTAACGCAGCAGTTGATAAAAAAGTTCGTTATGCAAATCATTTCAAATATCCAAGGCGAGTAAAAATTGAAATGTTCGTAAATGGTCGTTTGTTAAAAAAGACACAATTTTTACCGATGGTAATTAAAACAATTGACATCTCAAATAATGATAAAGTATATGGTTCAGGATTTACAGATAGTGTGCCTTTGACAAAAGAAAATGATGAATTATTTTTATCAGAAACAACAATTACTCTCATGCTTCAAGAAACTTCTGTTTTCACAAGTTCATCCGTAGAGACAACAAATCAAGTATAATTTATATGCATTTTTTCAAAGATTTTCCAAAAGAAAAATTTAACTATCAGTTCAATACAATTGTTCAGATTGATATTACAACTCGAGTAAAGTTACTTGATTATGTAAAAAACAATCAAGATAGTTTGTCCATTTTGAATTATGAAATTGAAAATGAAAAAAGACCTGAACAAATTTCTTCAGAGCTATATGATACCACAGATTATACTTGGACAATTCTGATTCTAAATGATGTTTATGACATTTATAACGATTGGGTAAAACCTCAGCTTATTGTTGAAACTGAATTGATTCAAAAATATGGTTCACTTGAAGAATCGAATCGTGTGCCTGCTCATTACTATAGTGAGTTTGGATATGAAATTGGTGAATCATCTGTAAAACAAGTTCAGTTTGATTTTAACAATCGTGAAAAGAATTATACATTGTTACATCAAACAGTTGGATTTCAAGATGAATATTCAATTACAGAATTAGGTGACCTCAAACACAAACAGGCTTCAAAAACACATAAAGGTAGAGTAATTGAAAATCGTGGTCCAGTAATTGAAACAGTGTTTGAAAAGACAATGCGTGAAAACGATGAGAAAAAATGGATTCGTGTTTTTGATTCAAGAGTTATTTTTCGTATTCAATCTGAACTTACATCTTTACTGGAACAATGAGAAGAGTTTTTGAAAAATCTTTAAGGTCTGAAATATATCCAGATATTGTTGGTGACTATGAATTAATTTCAATGATTCTTGAAAGTCCAAAAGTTTTTCAAGGCGAAGACAGAGAACCAATATATAAACAAGTTTCATTAGACCTTGTTTATACAAACTTTAGTGTTTATGAGGATTTGTTTTCAAATTGTTTATCTGGAACTCTTTCAATTCTTGACGCAAATCATATTGCTGCTGACTTTCCCATTATTGGTGAAGAAAGCCTACAAATTTGTTGGCGTTCTTTAGATACAAAAGTCGCAATTGAATTACGATTTCGTGTGACAGGAATTTCAGCCATCGAAAGAGTAAATGATAATACAGTTCTTTATACTTTACAACTCATTTCTGAAGTTGCTATACAAAGTGAAAAACAAAAAATATCAAAATCATTTCCAAAAGGCCGTCTATCTGATGTTGTATCTTTTTTGTGTGAAAAGAAATTGAATTTAGTTGATGAAAATAAAGTTGAATATGTTCAACGAGGTGATTTCTATATCAAAGATAAAAGTGTGAAGAATAATTATTTTTTAATTGAAACAGATTCAGCACATATTGAAAAATATATAGCACCAAGTTTATCACCATTTCGTGTAATCAACAAATTATGTAAAAGAAATATTTCACCATCAGGTTCACTTTTCTTTTTCTTTCAAGATATCAATCGTTTTCGTTTTGTAAGCTTAGAAGATTTATTCAAAAAAAGAAATCGTTCTGAACCAATCAAGAGAATTGTTTATATACCAAAAGATGCTCAACCTGATTTAAAAAATACAAGAGAACATTCATGGAGTGTTGTCTATGATTATAAAATTGTAAAGAGATTTGATGTCTTTAAGAATATGAACAGAGGTATGTATTCTTCTGAAGTGTCCTTTCTTGATATTGAAAAAAGAAAATTCAATACAAATTCTTATTATTATCAAGAAGATTCAAAACATTCTTATCATATCAATAATTCGGGATATCTTCTGACAACAGAACATAGTGATATTCTTCATGAATTAGGTAATGAAGCGGCTTCAACGGTCAATGAGTTAGTTCCTTATCATACAGGAGACCGTGAGTCAAAAGACTATAATGATCATCGAACAAACATGTATCAAAGACGCATGAGCATGCAAGCTCAATTAGATGCTTTGGTCATTCAAGTTGAAATGTCGGGAGATACATCAGGTAGAATTACCATTGGCGACCTTGTATATTTTCATGTTCCACGAATGCAAAGATTAGAAGGTGATTTATATTTGACTGGTAATTATCTTGTAACAAAAATACATCATCAAATAAGTAATTCTGAAAAATATAAAATGACAATTGAAATGATTTCAGATACTTTGAACGTTGGTTATAAAATTGATCCAGATCAAAATAATGTGAATGATAACATTTCAATTCAAGTAAAACCAAAAGATGTCACTCTTGGTAAAGATCAAGATATTGTTCATACTTCAATTCTATCATCTGAAATCATTGATAACTACAATAAGAAAACAAGAGAAAGAAAAATGGTTCAGCAAATTATAACTGGTAAAAATGTGAAAATCAATGTTTGACCTCAATAAAGTAAACTTCGGACAAAATTTAGTTTGGTTTTTTGGTGTGGTTGAAAACCGCATGGACCCTAACTTCTTAGGTAGAGTTCAAGTGAGATGTTATGGTCATCACACATCAAATCGTTTAGAGATTCCAACAGAAGATTTACCTTGGGCAATGGTGATGCAACCTGTCACCTCGGCTGCTCAGACAGATGTTGGTGAAAGTCCAACTGGAATTGTTGAAGGTTCTTGGGTGGTTGGATTTTTCATTGATGGTGAGGAAGCTCAACAACCTCTTGTGATTGGCACATTGGGTGGCTATGCTAACAAACCAGACAAACTATCTGAAGATGAAGCCGATGATTGGCATGCCTATGGCTTCAAAGATGTTCGTGAAGAAGACCATCTCGCTGAAAGAGGTTTCCCAGCACCACCAGTATCTGTTCGCAAGAAAACAGAATCTGGAGAATTAGGTGCTGAGATTGTTGAGAATCCATTTGTTCAAAGATATCCGAGAAAAGATTCACAAAACAAATCAACAGTTCCGAAACTCGCCAGAGGTGTTCGTGACCTGAACATCTTCTTGAACGAAGATACTTCGTTCACAACCACAAAAGAAGAAAAGACAAAAGTTCTACAAGAACCAATGCTTTCGAAGATGATGAATGAAAACGCAAGCATTCAAACATCAAAGCCAGGTCTCAGCTACGCTCAACCCACATCTCCCTTCAATGCTCAGTATCCGTTCAATCATGTTAAAGAGACGGAATCAGGTCATATTGTTGAGTTTGATGATACCCCTGGGGCAGAAAGAATCCACGAATACCATCGCTCTGGGACCTTCAGAGAGATACATCCAGACGGGACTCTCGTTTCTCAGACAATGGATGAAAAATATGACTTGACTGAAGCAAGTAGTTATGAATATGCGAAGGGTGAAAAGTTTGAGACCTTTCGCAAAGGTATGTACACAATGATCAATGCTGGTCGTTTCGGTGGTGAAGATTACGAAGTGCGTGTCTGTGGTTCAGCAAATTATAATCTGACAGTTGAAGAGGGTGATATCAATGTCAAAACAACTACAGGTCAAATCAATCTGATCACATCTTCACTCAAATTACTTTCACCAAATGAAATCAAAACAGCATCACCTTATATTGAAGAGAGTGCGGGTGATTTAGTCACTCGAGTTGAAAATGAACATCGACATGATGTCGATGGCATGTATGTGTGCACTGCTGGCTACATCAATCAAAATGCGGCAATGAATTATAGTGTAAGTGCGGGTGACAATTACACTCTCGAAGCAGCACATACAGTGAAGATACATGCTGAAAATACATTTACAATGCCACCGTTCTATGTTCCATGGCCTATTGGCGTCAAAGTGTCTGCAGCTCATGGACATATTGAAATGAATGCGATGGATGGAAACACAAGAATTTCAGCAAGAGGATTTGGTTGGGTGAATGATACTGCTAATTTTACAGTAACTTCATCATTACCCACATCAATTGCTTCTTTGGCTCAGTTTCAACCTTCGCCATTTCCTGGATTGTATTCACATATGTCACATCCTGGGAGCATTATCAGTTCAACACTCACAGGTTATATCTACAATGAATCTTGGTTTGGTGATATTGTGTCGGATGCGAAATGGTTGAATAGTGTTCGTATGAGAGCCACACCAAAAGGTATGATTGAAGAAATGGGTGGTATGATTTTACATACAGCCACTTCTTCAGATATTATCAATATAGCTACACGAAACTTCTTTGTTGCTGCGGGTCAAGGTGTTTACACAAACTCAGGTTGGGGAACACATATTAATTCGGCACAAGAAGTTTTTGTAACTGCGGGCACAACAACAACGATGACATCTGTTGGACCTACAATGATTGCTTCAATTGGAGCAACTGTTCATTTAGGTTCACATGCGGCTCATGAGCCAGCACTGAAAGGTCCTTCCTTCTTAAAAACATTTTTTGCTCATACACATCTAACACCAATGGGTCCAACAACTCCCGTTGACTTTGCTACAAATCCACAATTAGCATTATGGGCTGCACAATCGTTATGTTTAAAAACAATGGTATTTTAATATGGCTTTATCTCCGGGAATTTTGATTCCTCAGTTTACTGAAATCTTTTCAACACCAGCGATTCATGGTTCAATTACAGGTATTCGTGTAGTAAATGCAATTACAACTTATTTATCGACAGGGCAGAATGCTGCCTTTGGAACTTATGTAACATGGGCTTTTCCTTTTGCTCAGATGATTGAAGTGTTTTCAGTTCCAAAAATAATTCCTTCACTCTTTGCTGTCGATTTTACTGGCGCTGTAGTTCAAGGACTCGCTGGTCTTTACACAATTTTTCAACTCAATGCTATTCAAGCAGCCGGTCCTGTAATGTATCCTATGGTTGAACTTGCTGTCAATAAATATAACATTAATTCAATTCCTTTTGCTATTGAAATGGCAAATGCGATTCACGCACAAGCATCAAGTATTATTATTACAGTAACTGATCCAAAAACATTGGGATTGCCTTATCCCGGTCCGTTTTTCTAAAAGGAATTTATGAGTGGTCAAATAGGACTTCAGAATAAAAAGAGAGTGCTTCAAACAAAAATATTACAAGCACCTCTTGTTGTTCAAAATCTAAGAAAAAGAATTATTGAAAATGCTAATTTATTAATTGAAGAAATGAAAGCTCATGATTTCAGTGAAGTATCTGAAATTATTAAAGCATGCACTGCCTTAGGAATACGAAGGGCTTATCTAAGAGGTCTACAGCATCCTGTAAACAGTGAAGGTGATATCAACAAATATATCTATCGTTTCAACATGTTAGGAGCATTGCCTTTTCAAGACCAGGATGAGCCATCCGGAAGTCAATGGGGCGCACTTGTATTAGTTGAAGATAGTTACGCCACAACTCACACTCAATCATATGCAATTATCAATGGATATAGCTCTGGTATCAATGCCTTATCGTTACTCAAGAGTTTATTTCCAGGAGCACCAATTACTTCAGCAACTTATGTTGGTTCAGATCCTCTTGTTGATATAGCAATTGGTAGTCAGACTTTTGGTGGAAATCCGAATGTAGTTCCACCGAGTTATTGGTCGTCATTCAATGGTGGTGTTTTTCGTCTGACAGATGTCAAAATAGGAGCCGGTAGTGTTGTCAATCGTGATGCTGTAGCGAATTGGATTCATAGCAATCATGATTGGAGTTTTGACCAAAGGGCTCAATTTCCAGGAACAGATTTAGCAAATAAAATCAACGATATCTATATTACACCAAAAAAGACTGCTTCTGGTGTAGGAGGTAAATTACATTGGCCGGGCGGTGGTGGTTTTGCTGAAAAAGCATTTAACTATTATGTTGATTCAGGTGACCGTAAAACACAAAGTATTATGGTTCAGGCTCTTTCAGTTGATGGAGAAGCCTTTGCTGTTGTGAATGGAACATCAGTTGGATTTACTGCTTCAAATAAACTTGAATTACCATGGACTGCATTTATACCAAAGTATCGTGAAGGTGGTGTAGATTTTGACCTACCTTGGTTGCCAAAAATGACTTGTGAGTTGTTGAATAATATTCCTGATTCTGAGAATTGTATATCATCAACAGACATCACAGCAGGTGCTTTAGACCGAGCAGATTTAAATCTTCTTGTGCCATATGGAACTAATCAGTATCCATATATGACACCAAATGCGGGATTTCCTTATTCAAAAAAAGTCAATCCAGGACCAAAACGTATTCGTATGGTATTAGATGGTTCACCGATTGAGTCAGAAGATGTAATTATTCAAAATCGTTTTCGTCTTACAGGTTATACTGAATTTGATCCAGGAGATGCTGGATCAGGTGTAATTGAATTACCTTTAGGTGGTCCAGACAATCCTACATATACTCCAGGTGAAGGAGAAAATCCTGGGCCTGGTGATACTGTAATCATCGATGCGAATACAAAATTTGTTTTGATTCCTGGTGAAGATGAAGACTTACTTTACATTGACAGAGAAAAAGTTGAAGAAGCATTCGGTACAGATAACGCAAATTATCCAGGATTTAGTTGGGAAGATTCATCACGTTTCGGTAGAATATATTATGCTGGTCCTGTAATGTATCAGAGAGACCCTGTAACAGGAACGAATACTCTTTTCACAAAAGAACTTGCGGTAGGTAATGTAATTGAAGCAGAATTTCCAGATCGACAATGTGGTGGAACCTTCTATACAATTGGCACAGATACAATTTATTATCGTGGAGCTTGGTTGACTGAGAGATATTATGAAAATATGAGAGTGATTATTGATGATGTTGAATATCGTTTGATTTCACAAACTAAACATGCAACTGAACAATCAATGACATATCATGGTTATACTATTCGTTATAATGAAGAATATAAAGTTGACCAAACAAATAAAAGATATATTGATGCAACAGTGTCTTCAAAATTCATTCAACTTGAATTGACAGGAGCAAACATATATCCTGATCCAGTCAATCAAAATATTGCAACTCTTGAAATTGATACTCTAACAAATGAGCAAATCTCAGAATATTTTGAAGTTGGTGATTTAATCACGATTAACTCACAGTATTATCGCTTTCAATCAATTAGTGGTGATAAGATCAAAGGACTTTGGCGAACAGATGGAACACCGATTCTCAATGGTTCTCAAGGTGTTACAGTTCGTCGAGCACTAAAATACTCAAGAGCATCTCATACAAATACATCAGGTTATACACCAGGCTTCCGTGTTTATCATGAAGTTGAATCAATCGCCAGTGATACAAGTATGGAAATTAAACCTGCATATACATATGGTGAATCTTTTGAAGGTGTAATCAATCGTGTTGGTTTCAACATTGAATCAAAATCACCAACACCAGACCTACGCAATAGTGGCTTTGATACAGATGGTGTTGGTCAATTCCGTTTGTTTAGCACATCTTCAAACGCTTATAAAGAAGACAGTCCTACATTCTTTATCAAACAAGCTGCAACTGAAAGAGTAATTGTTTATAATGATGCAGATTTTACACAAGCACCTGCTCATATGTCAGCAAAGCCTGTTTCAAATGTTGTGGATGGTTTAGATAAATTCTTCACCTCAGAAGTTTATAATTACAAAGATTTTAATGCATTACTCACAAGTTTAAGTTTAAGTTATGGTGATTTAGTTTATTCAGAAAAATATGAAGGTATTGATTACTATTTGAAAGAACAACATCCCGGTCAAATGAGTTTCACGGACGGATTTGATCCTTATATAACAATTGAAACAATTGAACGAAGTTCAAGCACAGAAACAGAAAAAACATATTCACCTATTTCACATGGATTTATTGAAGGTGATTCTTTAACAATTCGTAAAGTAAAGGAAAAGCCACATTTCTTCCGTGATGATCCTTATGGTGATTGTGTCTCACATACAGAGAGTTCTAATTTATGGGAATTTGATTACAGTCATTGTGGTCTTGACCTTGAAGTTGAGGAAGTTCTTTCACCTCATCGATTCAAAGTTCTCAAGAATGGATTATCAGGCAATTCAAAATTAAATAATTTTTTACATTCCTATGATATAAATGATCAGTTCTTTCTCACAGCAACAAATGGACCGATTGTTGAATATTGGTCAAAATATTTCAAACATGTGTTTATGGATGGAACAGTGAATGCGAATGGTATTATTCATTCAACTTCAACAGATATAAGAACGATGAAATTTGGTGGCAAAGGAACTACATCTTCTTATTACGATTTCAATTATAATATGAGTGCTACTGAATTTAATCATTACATTGGTTCAACACCAATTGAAATCAATGTAAGCTCAACACAAACAGTTCAAATTGATGGTGTGTCTGAAACAGATGACGGAACATTTATATTGAGTTTAGCTGAACCACTCACCGCACCACCAAGATTACTTGATGCTTATTTCTTGCGTAATGTTGAGTTTGAGTATGTTGAGCTAGTTGATAATCCAGAATATACATATTGAGTTTGATTAGGAGAACTTATGCCAGATTTTTTGCCAGGAATTAAAACAACGCATTCAAATAAGCAATGGATTCGTTTCAATGGTCCTGCTTATCATGATAGTGGAAAAATTTATGTAAGTGCACGACTCGGTGGAGATGCTGGTAAAAGTAATAATAATTATGACCTATCACATCAAGATGTTGATTTTATGCTTTATGAAAGAGTAACCGGAAGCACAGGGGCTGGTATAGGAAGATCTATATCTCCTGATAGAATAGACGAAGTATCAGTTAATGGAGCTGGTATTGTTGAAGTTACTTTAATTTTTGGTAAAGACCAGAAAGTTAAACAGTCTGATGGTCAACATGAATATCATATTAAAGCAACTGGAACAGACAGTCATGGTGGTGGACATTACTCTAACATTAAATGGATACCTTCACCACCCCCACCTTCAGGACCGATTGTTGTTCTTGAAAATAAATCAGGACACTTTCTTTCATCTGGAAATGTAGAACTTCATGTAAACATCTTTACAAATCCATGCTCAGGTGATAATGCTAACGCAACGCACATTATGAGTTCTGTTGATGGTGGTGCTTGGGCAAATTCAAATACCTTTCCTCATATTGAAACAATTTCAGGTATTGGTTCTCACACATTCAAAGTGAAAGGTTGTGCGAATACAATTGTAGGTCAAGAAATTTCTTATTCATTTTCAATCGGAGATAATGACTGGTCAAATACTCATCTAACACCTATCAAAACAATTCGTCATACTGGTAAAGAAGGTTCTTTTGTAAACTTTTTTACGAACAATGCAATACCGACCGCAGCACCACCTTCAAAAGGATTTTTAAACTTTGATGATATTTTTGGTGGAGGTAATTGTTATTATTCAAATACTCGTATCTTGAACGCAAATACTCAAGAGATTATTGGAGAAGGATCTTCAGCATATAGTTACACAAGAACAGGTTCTGCCATTGCAGGTTCTGCAAGTTCGATAGGAGGATGGGAATGGTTTGAAATCTATCCAGATAAAGTTGTTGGTAGTTTAGCATTAGGTTATTCTGAGTGGCTGCCTGATTCAATGCAGATGAACATCTTTGATTCAACTGATAATACAAGTCACGCTCATAGTTTTGCTCCACCAAATAGTCCATGGTTTAGTACCAGTAGTCGTACAGGTTATTCTGGTGCTGTTGAGGTTGAAATACCGTACACTTTTAAAGATGGCCACTCTTATGAAATGGAGATGTATGGGAATAATCAAAGTGGTGGTCATACTTGGCCATTACACTCCGCTGGACCTGATTATGGTGGAAAATATACTATAAGCAATTTATCAATGAATAATTTCAAGTTAGAGCCGAGGTCACTGTTCAATCAAACAGATGCTTCAAATACTTTTGTTGAAACTTATTTTGGTGGTGAACCTGATACAAACACATTCGTTAAGTTTAGCGATGTTTGTTATAAGCCAAAAGCAAGTGTTTTTGAGTATTTTCGGTCTACACGAACTCCAGACTTTGAAGTTCAATTATTAGCAATTAGTTACGATCAATTGACTATATGGGATGAATGTTCAACTCCACTTCCAACAGTTCAAGAACAATCAATCGCAAGTTCACCTAACTCAGATGGAAAGTATGAATTTACACGAAGTGGTCTTTGGGCAAATATGCGTGTAATTGAAATAGACCATCCAATACCAGAACAATATTATAAAATTACAACATCGAATACAGTAACAGGAACAATATCAAGTGAATCTTTTGGTTTTTTGGCCGCAGATACGACCGAAACTGTTTTATTCTCTCCGAATCGAAGTGATAATCAAATGACAATTGATATTTTTAATAGCTGCGGGGGAACAGTTACTCAAACATTTGATTTAGTATACATTGGTTCGACAGGAGGCACAGGTACAATTGGTCAAGGTCAAGGTCCGGGTGGTTCACTCGTCACAGTTTCTACTATAAGTACCTCCGGTGACAGACCTACTTATCATGGTCTTATAGTTAACAGCCTCAATGAGTAAAAGCTATGAAAAAATACTTTAAGAAAATTATTGCGATACCTGAAGAAAATTTAGGCACACTCACGGTTGTTTCACCTGAGCTTGTAATCAAGAAAGGTTTTAATGCTGCTGTTGAATATGCTGATACCTTGATGAAGATACCCGCAAAAGTATTTTATAATTATCTTGGTCATTGGTTGACACCTGATAATGGTTTGAAATCAGGAAGTTATACAGAACCATACAAACCAACCGAACGAATTGATGGTAGAGGTTTGAACATCGGTCCTTTTAGTTATAATAAATTATCATATACTTACAATGACTTAACAAAAGCAAATGACCAGCAGATTCACAGCAATCCTGGATTTCCTGAACGAAATATGGTGAGGGAAAATGCTGAACAGAATAATTTGTGGACTCCAAAATATAGTTCAACGTCCGCAAATGCTGAAAATAACCAGCGATATAACAAATGGGCAAACTCAAATAAGAACGGATATGCTTATACTTGGGAAGGAAAGTGGGGAAGTGCAAATGAAACTTTTGAAACTGAAGTAACCTTTTCAGTTCAAATAAAGATTGCGAATGAAAGAGTTCCCGGTAGTTTTACGGGTGACTATAAACCAACAGGAGCTAAAGTTCTTATTTGGTGTGGTGATGGTAATGATTATAACAAAGACGAAGATTCAGGTTCTTATTACAGTTATCATGGAGATATTGATACGATGGAAGGTGGGCGAAGCGCCGGTAAAAGCCTGATGAAATTTTACAATCAGTTTTGGTCTTCTGGACCAATCCAAGCTCATAATGATGGTAAGTTTGATCGAACTTATTCAGTTACAATTACTCGTCCTCCATTTAGCCAAGAAGTGATTTTCAATGGTGCTTTCTATACGAGAGGTGGATCAAAGTATATAGACCTCGTAGGTATGATACCAATGCCTAATGCTCTCAATGCCTTAAATGGTTTAGGTATTGGTCCTTTTTCAATTGACCTTGGCAATAAAATTTGGGATGTTGTAATGGCACCAATTCAAGTTATTGAAGATATCTTGAATTTGATTTTTGGTTCAGGTGAAAAATACCAAGGTTCATGTGAAGCATATTTATGCAAAACAGGAAGAGTTACACATACAATGAATGAAGATGCGACAAAAGGTTATCCTACTTATATGAATTGGGGATCAATGTCTGAGTGGAGTTATTTGTATAATCAATTTGAATATCCAACCTTTGACCGCAATCCTTGTTTTCCAGCAAGAAATGTATTTGGTGGATTTACAAAACCTTTTCTTAATAATGAAGTGATTGAAAATCAATATTATTATACTTCGCCATATTATGACACAAAGTTTGGTCGTAAATATAAGTATTTTATTCCGAACTTATTTCGCTTGACCTTTGAAACAAATCCTGGTGTCTTTCTTGAGAAATTAGCAACTCAACATGAGGATAAAGCTCCTCTTTCAAAATTCAATTTTCTCACAAAGTTAGAACATCACACAACTTTTTCAGATCCAAATACGGCTACTGATCCTTGGCAAATCAAGCCTCATTTTGATCAGATAATGTTTCCAACAAATTATCCTAATTGGAATAATTATATTGAAAATGGTTGGGGTGACAATGCTAAATCATCAGATCCAAGTTTTTTACAAAATTTCATATCATCCACAACGAAGACTGATAGTATAATAAGTGAAACAATGCCAGCAGAATATGCTAATACTCTCAGTCAATATCCAAAGATTGATGCGGCAAAAACAATCTCTGAAATTAATAAGATTATTGGCGACCACAAAAAGATTAGTGATTATTTAAATGCTGATAAAGGTTATGAGTTAAATACATGGACTGCTTTATGTGCGAGTCCAGAATTCGAAACACTCTCAAGTGATAATCCTAAAAACTTATCATATAAAATTATTGAATATATGTTATGGTATCTTGACCGGGATGGTATTGCTTACAAAACAAGAAACAGTGTAAAGGCTTGTATTGATTATGAAATTGAATTAGACCGCATTATTGAAGATCAAAAGAATACACCAGATACTGGTGATAACTTAGATAAGTATCATGTAATTGGAACTCAATTATATGATCGAGAATGCTTATGAGTGAAGAAGTAAAAAATAACCAAGAACAGATTCGTAAGCATATACAAAACTTAAAAGATATTCGTGAAACTCTTGTTCTTTTATTAGGATTTATCGACAAACTAGAAGACAAATGTCTAAAGGAAAGAAAGCAATCGCAAAATGAAGAACAATGAAAAGCATCCAATAGGAAGAGACCTTACAAGATTTGGTGATGCTCTTACACAATCTGAATTAGATAATCCATCTCAACCAGGAACTTGGAAAAAAATTGATTGTTTGAGTGGATTACTCGGTGGTGTTGCTGATTTCTCCACAACAAATCGTAAATATCTCGACGAGATGAAGAATCATCTCCTTTATGGTTTTGATGCTGCGATTACGGCACTCACCATATTAAACGCTTTACTTTTCTTTCTACCAAATTTTTTTAATTTAGTTGTTACCTATATCTCACAATTGATTTATAATGCATTAGATGCATATTTGAGATTGGGAATGCATCTATTGGTTGTCCCGCCAAATTTTACAGATCGAAATCATAAAGGTTTTCCCACCACATCATTAGAAGAACAAGCAAAGAATGTTTATCAAAAGTTTTATGATACTTCAGATCCTTATCTTCCTTATAACGTTCCTTTCGAAGAAGGAACTGGAGATCAATTACTTGAAGAAGGTAATAAGTATAAAAATAAGATTGAAAACTTTATGCTCAAAAGGTCACTTGATGGGACTCAAAGTTTAAATCGTAATTGGTTTGGTGGAACAAATGAAAATCTAACGCTCAAGTCAGATTTCAATGACTTTGAACAATCAATTCAAAATCTATCAAGACCGATGGGTGTATACGATGCAATCTTTTTATATTTTTCAATTGATTACAAAGGTACGAATCTAAACACTCTGAATCAGTTTTTAGATTCATTAGCAAGTTTAGCAAATTTATTTCAACTTGAAAGCTTGGCTGGTTTACATGATGACTTTGATAGTCTTTGGCATCGTCCTTTACGACAAAAAATTAGTGTATTGATGAATCAACAAGTAACAGCGATACCAAAAGATCAAGACCTTGAAATACAAAGAGTTGATTCAAAAACAAGAAAACAAATTTATAAAGACAAGGCATTAGAAGAATTTGTAATCATTGAGGCGGATCCTTCCGACAATATACCAAAAGAAAGATATGAAAAACTCAAAGAATTTGTCGAAGATGAAATTCTACAAACAGAAGGAGTTTTATTAGAAGGTCAGATGACTCAAGGTATGGAAGCTATTCTTACGATTGAAGAAGAACTTCGTAATAAAAGCTACATGTGGAAAATGAAAAAAGAAAATTATGAAGACCAAAAAGTTCAATTTGCTTTTTATTTTTCAAAACATGTAATTGCTGAGATGTTCAACGGTGTTGACTGGTCTGATCCTGTGTCTGTAAAAGCAGCCGCAGCCGATTCGGGTGTTCTATCTGAAACAAGAGAACTATCAAAGAAAGAAGATTTTTCTGTTGGTCATGAAATGTCTCTTGTGAAAGAAGTTCTTGCTCTGATAGATGAAATGGGTAATACTTCTGCCGGTGAGGACGGATCTTTTTTGGAGGAATCACAAACAAATGCTATACTTATTCAACTGGAAGAAAAAACGAAAAAATTATCACAGACTTGGCGAGATAAGGATGACGTTTTTGATATCACACCACCTGAAATCAAGAATCAAAATAATTTAGATGCTCTCGAAGAATATGAAAAAGATTTTGAAGAATATAATATATTACTAAAAAAAGAAGCTGTTGATATCTATGAACGTCAAGTTTCAAAACTTACGGATGCGGTCAAAGAAAAGAAGCAGCAATTGAGTATGATCAAAGATAAGATGGATACAAATTATGTTCCGCATAATTTATTAAGTGAAACTTCTACGCAAATTGTTTATCATCATCGCAATTATAAACATTCAAATCGCAACTTGTTCAACAATCATTTGAAAAACTTTTATCAAGAAAAGAATCATAAGAGTCTTTGGAGTTTTCTTGATGACCTTCATCATGGTGTAACACCAACAGAAATGCCAAAATTTTTGCCAGCAGAATCATTTGTTTATGAGTTTACAGTTGAAAGGTCTGGGCTTTCTTTGAATCGCATTCAGCCTGGAATGTATGTTCATATCTATAAGCAAAAGCAAGGAACAACTCCTAAATCAGGAGCCAATAACTTTGAATATGTAGGTGATGGGTTTGTTACTGATTCAAAAAATCTTTCTCAAAAGGAAGGTGGTGGCGAAGGTAATTGGTTAGGTATTAATTTCTCAGATTTGATTGGAACAACCAGTCTAATCAAGTCATTACAGAGAAAGGTGAAAGCTTTTCAAAATATGTTTACACCAAATGATACCTTCTTGACAGAGATGATTAAGTTTTTGAGAAATATTCGTGAAAGAATTCTTGAGCTAATTGAAATCATTGATAGCATTCTTCGTTTGCTCAACTTAACTATTGAATTTCCAGGAACAACTTACGGAAAATATGTTCGTGAAAATGATTCGAATTACGACCTTCTTGCTGCAAACCTCACAAGTACTGAGGGGTATAAGGGAAATCGAAAAACAAAGAAATTCAAACCAAGTAATCATAGCACAATTCAATATTGGCTAAGGCGAATCGCTGAAATTGATCAAGCAGAAGCGGATCAAATTCGCATTGACATTGATGCTGAGTATAAAGACACAGATGAAGACTGGGCTAAGGAACGAAGAAAAAAAGCTTCCGAAGGCTCGCAACAACCGTCATTAGTTCCTGATACAGTTACACCAAGTTATATTACTGAAGTTTTTGACAATGTTATTCAAGACTATGGTTTATCACATTCAGTATTTGAGCAAGCAGAGAAAGTTAAAGAGTTTATTCTGAATGAAGTGAATAATTCACTCGCTACAGGGGAAGCAGTGGCTGATTTAGGAAGCGCCTTGTTTACAAACGTGAAAGAAATGGAATTTGTTGATGAAGAAGTTATAAAGAAGAGTAGACAAGCGAATAAGATTAAAAAGTATAAAGCTGAATTATATTCCGCTCTCTACATGATTGAAAGAACATTATCAAGTGAATTTGGATTCTCAATGGTCTTTCTCAGTTATTTACCTAAAGGAAGAAGTTTTTATCCAGTTCGTTGGTTGGCAGAACAATGGGGTTTAGTTGATCAATTTGGTGCCCATCCAACAGCAGATCCAGAAGTAGACCATACTCTGCCTCAAATAGACGTTGCTAAAATTGAAGAACTTTTAGAGCAGCCAAGTCAACAAGAAATGGAAGACATCTTAGCAAAGACTTCAGATCAAATAAGTCCAATGGGTGGTGTTAAGCCGAAGCCAGATCCAATTGCAATTGATTGGGTTTCTCATCGTGTGACTGAGCCAACTAATTTCACTTATATGGAGCCAACATCTCTCAGTCCTCTTTATTTTGAAGAGATTCCTGCTGGTGGTGATTTTATGTTTCGCCTCAAGGAACCGCTTTCTCGCAATCTTCATGGTGTTCGATCGAAAGACATCTTACAATTACCTGCTCAGGAAAGTCCAAATGATGTTTATATCTTTCAATACGAATTTGAGTTGCAAGTTGAGCTTGATTTAGCCGTTGTTTCTTCTCTCAACTTAGGTATCAGAGAAATACCAAAGATAAATAAAATAGATATTCATGCAGGTGTATTTTACAAATCAGCAAATTTTGATAATTATGAGAAAGCCTATGAACTAAATGATGAAACTGACAGTGTTATGAATTTTGGAAATCGTAAAAAGAAAAAATTCAAATGTAACTTACTCGGTATTCAAAAGGGCCAAATCGAAAAACTTCAACCGTATATACTAATTGGATATTCACAACCATCTGCCTTAGCAGCAGCAAAGAATAATGTAGGTGCTGATATAGATATGAGTAGTGTGACTTTTCGAATCATCAATAGTCAAATATATTTCTACAGAACTCGTTAGATAAATAATTATGTCAAAGTTTTCTGATATAGATTTAAAATTCATAGCTCATCCAAAAACAAAACGAGTAAATAACTTAGACGCCAAGACTGCTATTTTTCGTTCACTCAATCATATTCTTTATACAAGAAAAGGTGAGCGATTATATAATCATGACTTTGGCGTGGGCATACAAGACTATGTTTTTGAAATGAATAATTTTGCTATTCGAGATGCTTTGAAGTCTTCAATTGAAAATCAAATCAATCGTTTTGAAACAAGAGTAATTTTTGAAGACCTTACAGTTGATGAACATTTACATACAATTGATATTTCAATATATTTTCGATTGAAATCAGAACCACAAAGTTTACTTGTTTTTGAAAAAACGCTAAAAAGAATAAGATAAATGGCAATCAACATACCTTCAGAAAACATAAATGAACTTGATTTTAATGAAGTTCGTAAAAACCTCCTTTCGTTTGTCAAAAATAATTCAGAATTTAAAGATTATGATTTTGAAGCATCTGGTCTCAACTTTCTCGTTGACCTTCTTGCCTATAACACGCAATATTCAGCTTATTATCTAAATCAAATATCAAATGAAATGTTTTTAGATACAGCACAGAGAAGAAAGAATGCTGTATCAATTGCGAAACAAATGGGATATTTGACAAATTCAAAGAAAGCTTCAATCGCAAACGTCACGCTTCGAATGACAGGTGCGACAAACACGGGCACAATTACAATTCCAAGATACACTGTTTTTTATGGTAAAAAAATTGATGGCGAAACACTTCCATTCTTAAGTTGGAATACAATTAATTTGAATGTTACAAATAATTTTCGTCAAAATGTTGATTTACTTCAGGGACAATTCATTAAAGAATCAATTGTTGTTGACAACTTACTTCTTGAGAAAAAATACAAATTACAATCTCCCGATATTGATATCTCAGAGTTAGACGTCTTTGTGAAAAATCATCGCCATGATAAAGATAGAATTAAATTTTTACGAGTTCATGATATTACTTTATTAAATAAAGACTCTGAAATATATTACCTTGAACAAGACTATGATGGAAAGTATCAATTAGTTTTTGGTGATGGTGTTTTAGGTAAGATTGTCAAGAATAATCAAATTATTGAAGCCGAGTATATCGTTTCATCAGGTGATGATGGAAATAACTGCTCATCGTTTGACTTAGCAGACCGAAAAATTTTACCATCAACTTATATCATTTCAACAAATCAATTTTCTTCACAAGGTCAGCCTGCTGAAGATATTGAAACTATTCGCAATAATGCTCGTAAGATGTTTTTCAGTCAAAATCGAACAGTGACAGAAAAAGATTGTGAGATTCTACTTCAAAAATATTTCCCTTTTCTCGATTCAATTTCAGTTTGGGGAGGAGAAAAAAATTCTCCACCAATGTACGGTACAGTTTATTGTTGTGCGAAGCCAAAGGAAAGAAGTTTACTCACTCAAAATGAAAAAGAATTTATTACTGAAAAACTTCAGCAATTAAATATTATTACAATTACACCCAGGATTATTGATCCTACTTACACTTATATAAAGTTAGATATTCAAGTAATTTATAATTCAGTTCACTTAAATATTGATAATCTAACAATTATTGATTTGGTCAAAAAAGAAACTCTTCGATATACAAAAGAAAATCTGTTGAAATTTAATCGGTCTTTTCAATTAGCGAATTTGACAAATGTAATTAATGATGTAAATTCTCATTTTATGGGAACAACAGTAAAACCTTCCATATATCAAAAAAGAAATATTCGTGTTGGTGTAGGTAGTTATTATAAGATTGATTTCAACAATAATGTTTTAGAAGGATCTTTACAAACAGAAAAATTTGTTTATCGTGATTCTCAAAACAATCCTATTGAAAATTGTTACATCAAAGAAAACTCTTCTTATTCTGCTCTTGATGTAGTTTTCAATTTGAGAGGTAAAACAGAAATTTTAAAGAAAAATATTGGCAAGATTGATTATAAAAGTGGAGCCATTGAATTAGAAGCATTTGCTCCTGTTCAAATATTAGGTGGCTCAACAGAAATGTTTTTTGAAATGAGGTCTGATGAATACTTATTAGTTCCAACTAAAGAACAAATTTTTACAATCTCTCTTCAAGATATTTTTGTTACACCAAAACCATTTGTTGACAAGTTATCAACATCATCATCTTTAGAAAAAGCAAGTTTATTTGACTCATGACAACTCCTAAAGACTTAATTGAGGGCCAGCTCCCGAGTTATTTTTTAGAGCAATATCCTCAGTTTACTAAATTTGTTCAAGAGTATTACAATTTTCTTGAATCAAATGTAGTAGTTCTGAGAGATAATCTAAATTTAGAATCAGGTGATACACTATATGGTTCATTGTCAAAAGCTAAAGGAATTGTTAAGATTGTTGCAAATGACCGTGTTTACTTTGATTATGAAACTCAAGAAAATTCATTCTATCAAAATGAATTTCTAATCAATGGATTTACTGGTGAAATATATTTTACTCATAAGCTGTTTAAAAATATATTTCAATATATGGCTGATATTGAAGAAAATAATGTTTATGAAACTTCATACACAATCTTTCAAAAATATTTCAAAAGAAATGTTTCTCTTGACCATAGCATCTTTCGTAAATTAGATCCGAAAACTCTTACCAAAAGAATTTTAGATTATTATAAAAATCGTGGAACAGAAAATTCATATTACTGGTTCTTTCGTATATTCTTTGACGAAACAATTGAATTATATTATCCTAAAGTAGATATTCTTAAGTTATCTGACAGTGGATATTATCGTCAAAACTTGATTGAAATTAATTATCAAAGTAATGCTGCTCTGTTTACAGGGACAAGAATTTATGGTAAAAAATCAAAAGCTTCAGCAATTGCTCGTCAAGTAGTTTCAAAAACATATCGAAGTAGAGTAAGAATTTATCTTGACCTAATTTACATGAATGGTAAATTTGTTGACGGTGATCAACTTATTGCTTATAATACAATTACTTCAGAACCCGTTGTAACTGGTGGTGTCAAAGAATCAATTGTTGATTTAGAGATACTTGATGGAGGAATTGGTCATCAGGTGGGTGACGGCTTTTCTTTTAATGATGGTCGTGCTGAAATTACAAAAGTTGAAGAATATTCAATCACTCGAATCAATGTAAGCAATAAAGGTTTATGTTACAGCATTGGTGATCCAGTGATTTTTGAAAATGCTTTTACTGGTGCCACTGCTTATGCCGAAGCCTATGTAGATGATATTGATGTCAATCCCACACTTACATCATATTTCAACAGCCGATTTAATATTTTAGCAAATCAAAGTGTTAGTCATTTTGCAAATGTGAATATGAATCAACCTCTGTTTCCTGGTGCTGGTCAAAATGCGGGTGATTCAAGCGTGAATACAGTCCTACCTGCTGGAATGTTTCCTACTTATGAAGTAGGTGGTATCAAATCAATTCGTTTCAATAAATCAGGTCTCAATTACAATTTCGCACCTCCTACAAAAATAATCAATCAGTTACCAGAAACTCAAAGTGTAATTGTTTTTGATGTATATTTTAAATCAGATCCTGCTACACAAACAGAAGTTGATAAACTTGATCCAGGAACTACTGTTATAGTTGGTGAAGTAGTTGCTGGTATCGATACACCTCTTGACACAGCCTTTTTTGTTGAAGATGTTATAATAGAAGGAGCATCAATTACAATTGGTGGTCTTACTTTCTTGAGTGAAAACTTTTCAGCAAAACGATTTGTAACAGGTAGAACGCAAACAGACTTAGAAAATAAACCAGCAGCATATATGACATTTACAGATGCTGGTGGAAATACAGTTCGTGTTGATGTAGAAGACACTGTAGGTATACAACCTTTGAATAATACAGCAGAGGTTGAAAGTGTATTAGGTGATGGTATTGCTGGATATAAAATTCTTGAACCCGGTCTTTCAGCAGAAGCTTTTCATTCAATTGTTTTCCGTCAACCAAGAGACACACTTGTATACGATGATAATGCGGGTAAATTTAAAGACTATTATGATCCAAGAATTCAACACGGTCTTGATGCAACTCTTGGTTATATCTTTGATGTTCATCATGATCCATATGAAGAATATAAGAACACACAAAGTCAGTTATCATGGGATAAGTATTTCTTTGATAATTATTACTATCAATGGTATTCTTACGAGATTATCACGAAACTACCCGCATCAAAAATTGAACCACTTCTATTAGATGAACTACATCCCGCAGGATTCTTAGCATTTGTTCGCAATAAATTTGAAGATGAACTTCAGCACCGTATTCAAGCATTTGAACTTCCAGAAATTGAAATCGAATCACAAGGATATTGTACCTCTGTCATATATCCATATATGGAGCAAGAGTGGGAAAACTTTGGTGAACTTACAATCACACAAATTCTTCAAAAAGAAATTGAAACTGATTTGATGCATCATGAAGAAGCAACTGCTCATGAATATACTGAACTTGATATTGAAGGAATCGCTGATATCTACCAAGCATTCAAATATTATATTGATGATTCTGTAATACCTCCTGACATGTCTTTAGCAAGGTCACCATGGCGATATACATCAATTGACAAACGTTTTGGTTCAGCTGCAGCAAGTGATCGACGAAGAGATATAGTTCAAAGAACAATCAAAGAAGAACAAATTTTGATCAGTGCTGTTGACAAATCATTCTTTGAATTCAATGAGATTGAAGAAATTTGTAAAATATTCAATCGTCATCATCATATTGATCCACATCTTGGTCTTGTTTATGATCCAAAAGCCGCTACAGATGAGGAGATTGTAAAGGCAATGATGTATAGGTATGGTGATGAATACAATACATATTTTGATTCGAGAAAACTCTTTATCTCTTTGTCAACATTTGAACTCAATCAATATAAAAATTTACTTGGTGATTATTATACAAGAATTATTGAAGCCTTAGTTGAAGTATCTCCTGGTGTTTATAATTTAGAATGTGGTGTTAGTCGAGAATTTAAAGATTCACGACCTAATTATCTAGAACATATAGTTGAACCACATGTCTCAACAGATAATGTGTCTTATGACCTGTTGATGGCTGTTCAATCGTTCTCAAAGTTAATTAATGTTGAAGATAAAGCAAACTGGATCTCTGAGACAATTGGCACAAGGTCTGGACCGATTGACACATTTAAAGATAAGACAATTCATCAACATCGGATTGACTTAGCCGATATCAAAACATATGTTACAGGATCAAATCCTGGAGGTATGGTCATTGCAAGAGATCCTTTTACAGCAGTGATTACATCAGCAAATACAATCGGAGCCACTTTCGGCAACACATCAATTCATTTCGCAAACTCATTAGGTGATTGGTCGCAATCTGTTTATGCTGTTGCGGCTGACCTTAGTTCAATTGACCTTCGTTTCAACACAACAAATATAACTTACGCATATACTCAAGCAAGTGCTTATATGCCAGTTGTAACTGGTAACTCAATCACAAAACAAGGCTCCTATCTCCCAACTGCTGAAATTTTCACAGAACGAGGATGGATGCAGTTTCAAGACCTGAAATATGGTATCAAAGTAGCTGAGGTGAGACCTGATGGTGTGATTCGTTTTGCTGAACCACTTGAAATCTATTCAACTCATTTTGATGGAAATGTTTATAGGTATACAGATAATAATCTCTTTTCAATTACTGTAATTTCAGAACAAGAATTAGCTCTACAAACTGTAAAGAATACTTTATATAAAAAGAAAGCAAAAGATGTTAAAGTTAATCGTTCTTCTGATGGTATTGCTTTAGTTGATGACTTAGCAATTAAACATGGTAAAAATCCAATCATAGGTAGCATACCTTTGAAAGGAAATATTGAAGTTCATCAAAGCCGTTATAGCGGACCTTTATTTTGTGTGAATTTGAATAATTATGAAGCTCATGCTAAAATGAAATTTGACGTAACTGATGTTGATATGAATGAACTTGAACTTCATTATATGATTGACAATACCTACACACTTCCCGAAATGCAAACAAATGAAAGTCGGCGCATTTCTGTTTACAATGATCCAGTAACTGTTGAAATTGACCAACAGTTTACATTACCGGTTGAAATTGAACCAATTGTATTTGATTATCAAAATCCAAAAGGTCTTGCCCTTCATGCGAATACTGCAAATCAGGCTAACTTTAGTCTAACTTCACGATACTTTGCTGATAAAACCCGTGATTATACGATGGGTCATTATCAGTGGGTTCGCAACCCATATCCGGAGGTGGCACGGACCGAAATTTTTTTTTTGAACGCAAACTCGGTCCCAGCCACAGGGGTTCCCTACGGCCTGGTGCCCTCGATTCTGGCCTTGCCCAGAACAATGTCCCCGTCACTTGAACATGTTATTCTTGCCCAGCCCAAAGTTACAATCGGTTTATTACAACAAAGAGAACAATTTGTGCCATATGGTACAGAAATCTTTCATTATGCGAACACAACAAACACTCATTTCTCTGAATTAGGTGTTGAATCATATCAATGGTCTGAAGTTGATGTGGATGAAACCTTTAAAGGTGCTCCTACAAATGTAACTGATATACCAGAATCGCTCCTACTCATTGAAACATATACAGACTATTGGGAAAATCTTGAATTATTTGATGAGTTTGGTAAACCCACACAACCGGTTATAGTTCAAAATATTCAATTGAATGTAGCAAATACAACTGTTTCAATCAATGATACCGGTCAACTTGAATGGCAGCGAAATTACTCCGTACTTCAATTGAACATTGAAGATAGTGTGACAATTCTTGGCTTTGAACAAATTGATAAAAATAAAATTTCTCAGTTATCATTTGAAACAGCCATTCCCGCTCTCAAATTTGAAAACAATAAACCAGCAACATATTCAAAGGTCAACTTATATAATGTAGGTTATTTTGAACTACCTGATGTGGTCGCATTCACAGAATTACGAAGACATAAGCAATACGGTCCTGATGATCTTGTAGGCTTTGAAGCTTTTAATTCGAATGTAGCAAATGATCCAAGAAACCGTTCAAGTCAATTAATTTCAACAGCTATAATTAACGCATTTCAAAGAAATGGTCAGCATGGGCGATTGAATATACCGATGGGCTTTAACTCTTTGTTTGCTGGATTTGGTGATACAGATTCATCTTTTGATTTGAATACTTTAGAATATCAGCCAGGTGAATTGGTTGTTATACCTAAACTGGATTATATTAACATTACAAACATTGATTCATTCAAAATAAATCCATTGTTTGACGAAAAAGATTTTTATGTCTTAGGTGATTTGGTAGTTGATCCAAATATTGAAGTCAATACTTATTTTGCTGCTGAAATAAATGTTCAAAATGCGGATGTAATTCATAAGCGAGAGTGGAAGTGGGATTTTACATATGATTTATATACACGGCAAGAATATATCACAGAAGGATTTAAACTTGATGCGTCATCATCTGATGTTGTAATTGTAGACCAAGAACGTGAATTTGATATGATGATGGATGCTGGCATTTGGATGCCTGATAAATTTGATTTTGAACGAGAAATGATCAATCTTGAATATGGATATGGCAATCGTAAAAAACGACCAGTCTCATATGATGAGTTACCATTGACTTTCGATGCGACCAAACATAAGATGGACGTAAACTATCGTCTTCCTCATAAAGGTGAAACATTCTGGGATCGAACAAACTTTGAAATCAAAGTTGAAATACCTCTTTATGAAAACTGGTATCATTGGGATAATGAACTCACAGCAAAAAATGTTGATATAAGAAACACATTGGTTAGTGGTGGTCAATATCCAGAATTATCTTATGAAGGTTGGGTGAAAGATACAGCAAATACTACTGATACAGTCTTAGGTATCAACCTTGAGGTCAATATATTAGACCGCTATCTTTTCTTTGATTACGATCAAAAAATCAAGAATGATTATCGTGACTGGACTAAAAAATATTTTGACCCTTGGTTGAGCGCAAGGTCAAAAGCCTGGTTAGGAGACCTAAACTATACCGCTAAAGCACTTTCTGAGCCAACAATTTATCTTGCTCCCATTGAAAAGAAAATTCCTGTAGTTGAATTTATTGAAAGTGTTGTTGAATCAAACACGGTGTATCTTGATGCGACTTCAATTGATGATGAAAGAATGGATGTAATTCATGTTGACTTTCATATTGAAGATCGAAACATATATTTTCAAACTACAGATATTATCAAGCCTTGGATTCGTGTAAGAATTTATGATTGGTTTGACAGTAAGTTTGCTGAATATTTTGGAGATAAAATACCAACTGTCAAAGTTACAGTTGTTCCAACTATTTCAACAGACTTTACATATTCAAATATACCAACATATGAAACTTCAACAACAATCTATTTCCCTAACACAACATTCTTAGATGCAACTACAACACTCACACCACCTCATTTAGAATTTAAGTCAAGACAAGTAATTCGTGATCGAAATCGTTTGTTTGCTAAAGATCGAATTGTAACAAATTTCTGGCTGAATGACCAAATTCGTAACGCATTTATTCCTCAAGAAATCGTAGAGTATTATAAAGATGCATTGCCTGGTGTTCAAGCAACACCTTTCCCTGTAATTTCTTACACAATGCCAATTGCGAATACACCAACATATAATTATTTCAATGACGGTACTGGTTTTGAATTTGACCAGATTATCTATCATCCAAATACTGTATTTTATGATGCGACATCCTCTTTACATAAAGATGATAACATAAAAATAGACCAAGCAATTGTGAATCGTAATACTACATTTGCTTTGATGGATGTTTATCATCATCGTTGGGGTAATCGATATATTAAAGAATTCATGAAAACTGCTATTCGTTTGAGAGACTGGGGTAAAGATACAATACCTTCAGCAACAGCAGTGAATGAGCCAAAGATTATCTATAAACCTCAATTATATCTCCACTATCCGAATCAAACAGGTAAGAGAAATATAGATGATAGTTTTGAAGGTTCGAATTTCTCAGAAGATGTGAGTGATTATTATATTCAAGATACAGTTGTGCCATTAGGTAATACAGTCTTTATTGATGCGACATCATGGCTCAAAGAAGATAATGAAGTTGAATCAGACTACTTTGTTCAAGATAGTTTCTCAACATTTGGTTTGAGTGGTGTCATGGACTGGAGATGGTATAATGTTCGTATCAAAGAATTCATGAAGAAATTTATTATTCTAAGATACTGGGCGAAAGATACTATTCCTTCCGTAACGGCAATACCTCAACCTGAAATTGAATATTATCCTCAGTTATATTTCCATTATGGACCAAACGGTAGTAAAGATCAATATGTCGATGAGAACTTTGAAGGAACAGATTTCTCATGGGATATAAGTGATTATTATATTCAAGAAACAATTGTGCCAATTGGTAATACAACCTTCCTTGATTTGACACATGAAGGTTATGGTGAAACAAAAATCAAAGAAGATGTGAACATCAAGAATAGCTTTGATGTTTTTGCTTTGAACAAAAAGATTACACCGTTTTTAAATTATGCTATCACCGGTGGACAAAAAGTTCAAAGAATTCAAGACTGGGGTGGTGAAGCAATACCTTCAGTGTTCGCAACATCCTTTCCAAATATAAATTATAGTCCTCAATTATATGGTCATTACGACCAAGCAATTAGTCAGTTTGTTGATGATAGTCCAAATCATATGTTGCCTCAACATGAAATTCAAGATTATTATAGTATTGAAACAACATTGTATAGTAATACGGTACCATTCGCAGACGCAACAGCAACCGTTGAATATCCAAGGCTTGCTGTTCATACAGAAAAGGATTCATTTAGCCGACAAAAATTCCTTGCAAGAAGAGACCGTGTCTGGGGTTCTTACATGTATGATGAAATTATTGAAGATTATTTGTTGACAACTCTTCATGATTACAATCTTCAGCATATGCCTCAAGTAAGAGCAGTAAGTATACCAAATATAATTTACAAACCTCAATTGTATGGTCACTATGATCAATCAATTAGTCAACATTTGAATGATAGCCCAGAAGGTTTGATACCTCAACAGAGTATTCAGAAATATTTCAATTCAGAATTTATTCTACCAGATACAATTGGCACCACTTTATACACATCAGGTGAAGCTCAACTTGAATTCAATAAAATTTATACAGAGAAAGATCATATTTCTGACCGCTTCGTTGTTCGAGCAAATGAAGTGATTGCGAATAAATTTGAGCAACGTATTCAAGACTATGAGAAGTTTATTTTTGCGATTCAGTATGGTGAAATTACAAGAACAGCAAAAACAAATACTTATGGTGAAGCAACAATTGTGATACCAAGAGAAATCACAAATCCTGAGCATTTAGAAAAACCATACGCTTCACCTTTCCTTGAGAAAGCAGAAACAATTCTTACAGATACACCAACAAGCATGTTTGATGCGGGTATCTATGCTGAAACAGCAATTGTTGAGTATACTAAGTTTGATGACATGCGAGTTGAGGAGACATTCTTAAATCTGAACAATGAAATTACAGATGAATTCTTAGATAAACCGATTACACATCGTGAATTGATCAAACAAACAAGAGCAGATTTACTTCGAGCGCATCATACTGTCGATGCTACACCTTATTACACGTTCTCAATGTATAATGAGTTTGGTGAAGAAGGTGAGCTAAAGGATATACTACAGACAAAACTCAAGGAAGTTACAACAACTTTATATAATGAAGCAGAGTTTGTTGATGGAACTTTACATATTGATCGAGACTTTACTTTTGAATTTGAATATACCACAGATATAAAAACTTCAGAGCAGGTAATTGGTCTTGACCAACCAATCACCGAACGAGGTTTAGGAAGACAAATCAATACTCGTTCTTGGAATTGGGACATATTGGACAAGCTCACCGAAAGCTTACATTCACCTGACCTTGAAACAATGGTCAATCAAGTCTTTGAGATGAAAGAAATTCGTTTCGATCTCGATTCAAACACTTCAATATCAACAACATATAATCTTGAAAATTATATTGAAACGTCATTCAATGTGTTCAGTGAACCTTTAATAAACAACATAAATAGTAAAATGCTCAGAGGTGATGACATGTTGATTTCAAATTATTTTGATTCTTATTTGGATGTAGATATATACAAGATGCAGAGCAAACGTATTAAAGAAAGAAAAGTGAAAGATGATAGAAAGAAGTATTTGAATACGAGTGCTAAAATTAACTCAATACGAACTGAGGGGTTCACTTGGAATATTAGTGATCTAAATAGCTTTAACACTAATTATGTTTCGTCAAATAATGATGGACGAATGAGTATAACTCATAATGTGAATATCGCAGAAATTTTAGATGATTTTCGGGTTGTAAATGCTAATACAACTCATGCTGGTTTATATCATCAATTATTAAATGTATGAGTTTTTAATAAAATTTAAAAGGAGAAAAAGATGCCCGCATTAGTGCATACTACTTTTCGTGTTAGTAACGCAAAACAATTCAAAGAAAGTTTTGAAGAAAAAACTGAGCATGGTGTAGGTGGTTACCTTCCAATGTCAATGATGTATATTGACCCAATTACATTGGAACCAAGCTTGAAGCAGAATATTGATACTGCTGCTAAAATACAGCAAGTAAATGACATTCCATTCTACGCTTTAGATGACCAAATGTATTTGTTCATTGGCCGGGTATCTGCTTGGAACTCTCGAGATACTCCTGACGGTTCAATTGATCCAAACATCAACGAGAACAATCCTCCATATCCAGTTGATAGCATGAAAGATGCTCACTTCAATCACTGGGATGATATGATTGCTGCGAAGAAAGTATCAGCAAAAGAAGTCTCTCATGTAATCAAGCGAGAGCGTGCAGACGAAATCAAAGAAGGTGTTCGTAACTGGACACGAGGTATGCGATATGATACCTATGATGACCGTGCTGACAATCTGTTTGATGATGACATCATGATTCACACTGTAAACGAAAGATTCCGTGTTTACAAGTGTATCAAGCAAGGTGTTGGTCGTTTTGTTGAATTGAGCGATCCTGCTTTTGCTACTGCTCCAAGTGGTATTGATGCTACACAGGTTGATACTGCTACTCAGAAAATTTGGTTATGGGACCACTCTTCATATCGTGAGCCAAAAAATACAATTATGGAAGCAGGTGTCTCTGAAGATTTCATGACGGTTGGTGGTGACTTCCAAGATGGTTATCAGTGGAAGTATTACTACACGATTGATGCCGGTGAAGCATTGAAGTTTGTCACAACTTCTTATATTCCAGTTCGAACCATTCGTAAAGAAAATGGTTCAAGAGTTGATGATTTCTCTGACCAATGGAAAGTTGAAGAAGCATCACTAGCTGGTGGAATTATGAACGTTCTTGTAGATAAAGTTCCTATTGAAGGAACAGACGGAACAGTTTATGGTTATGAATTGACCGGTGGTGGAGTTGGTTACGTTCAAGCTTATGTAGCAAATACTTCAGGTCAATTGGAGTGGGACCAACTTAGTTACGATTTGAAATTTAAAGTTGGTGCGCTGATTAATGGTGCTTCAGATTTTGCTGAAGAGATGAGTAAAGATGATACAAATCAGCTTTGGCCTGAGCCTGCGGCTGCTCATGCGAATCAAGGAAATCAAAATCAATTCAAATTTAATACTGCTGGAACTCCTTTAGGTGACCTTTTCAGTTCTGGTGGTGGCGGATCAACTGAAATAAATAATTTACTTAAACATTATTGTGTTGTAGTTGATGAATATGTAACTGGTGTAACTGATGGCGAAAAAGAAATTCTCAGTCGTTATGCCTTTCCAATTGAAACAGTAACTATTACGGGTGCTGGTCTTTCCGCAGTTGCAGAGATTCAGATCAATCAAGATTGGATTAAAGAAAGAATGCAACCCGCGACATTTGGTGGAGGAACAATTGATGGATTTTTAGCAATGAATGCTGCTATAACTGGACAAGTAGGTTTTTCAATTCATCCAAAAGTGAATATCAAAACAAATCACCAATCATCAACAGTTTGTGATCGAACTGATTCATTTGAAGCCTACGCAATTGTTGAGCCGTTTTTTGATACAACAACAGGCTTATATCTTCAAGGAAATCTTGGTCGTGTAATTGATGTTCGTGTATTGAATCCAGGACGTTATCATTATCGTGTTGACGATGCTTGGTTATCTCCTCAAGTTGATCCATCAGCAATGCCTGTGACTGGTGCGGCTGTTGTGACTGGTTGTGAAACTTGGAACAATCGTGTATATGATTGGGGAGTTACTGAATTTCCATCGCTAGGTGCTTTGGCTGGTGGTTATACTTCACCAGACGATAAAGCACTACAAAATGCAAAAATCTTTGCTTGTATTCCTCCTGTTGGTGGACATGGATTTGATCCTGTCTCTGAGTTTGGTGGATTCAATGTAATGATTAATGCTCGTTTTGAAGGAACAGAAGCTGATGAATTCACAGTTGGTAACGAATTCCGAAAGATTGGTATTCTAAAGAATCCTCTTGCTTACGCCAATACAGCACTTCAAGCAGATGGTTACGCTGATAGTATTGTAAGAAATGAATTGAATGCTCTTTGGATGGGCAGTGGTGATTATGAGAATCTATTCCGTGGATATAAAACAGACCAATGCTATCGTATTAATCTTGATGATGATAGCTTCTTAGTAGGTGATACTGGTGGTTCTGCTCCAGGATCAGATGTTCTCTTCTTTGAGCCTGATATGGAAGTTGGTTTCTACGCATACAAAGAAGATCCAGCAGATTTGATAACTTGGGAATCTGCAACTCGCTATGATGGTATAACAAAGAAAGTATATAACCATCCTGGTGGTGTTGGAACAGACTTAGCTGGTTATTCTCAAGTAGCTACTGCTGACGGACACACAGCCAAGGGTTCATATATTGCTCGAGCTAAACTTGTTGACCATGATAAAATCAACAAGCGAATTCGTGTAATCAAGCCAAGAGATGACTTCTACACTGTTCTTCAGGGAACACCTGATGATGGTTCACCAACTAAGAATCCATCTTCATACCGTATCGAAGTTCGTTCTCTCACACCTCACTCTGTAGAAGGTGATAATGTGTTTGCAACATCTCTTCAAACAGTGAACACTGCTGAAGAGCCAGGCATGTTACCGGGTTCTGGACAGATTTTGTATGTTGAGAATCGCTCAATGGTGTCAAGATCTCAGAACCAGACAGAAGACCTTAAAATTTCAATCCAGTTTTAAATCAACTACTTACGAAATTTTAAGTTTAGTGAAGAAGGCAAGTCGAAAGGCTTGCCTTTTTTTAGGTCTAGAGGAAATCAGGAAAGGTGTTTGTCGAGGACATAGCCTTCGGGCATTACTTCACGAAGTTCTTTTTTGTGTCTTCGGCTGTCGCAGAGTTTTTTGAAAGATTGGATAACGATGGTGCTTGTTGTGAATTTGAACCACCATGGGAAGAACGCATGGAATATACCAAGAATACCACCACCAATAAGGATTGAAGAATTAATAAAAGCAAACTTTCCATGTTGCCAGTATGTTTGAGGGTTTTCTGTTTCCCGAACATGTTCGGTGAGTTTACAAAAATCAATCATGATGTGACCACAGGTGCGCCATTGATGAATACACCCAAAGCATTCACAGTAAGAATAGTTCCACCCGCAATCACTTTGATTGTTTGAGCCTCACCTAATTCACCAGCACCAGTAGCTCCACCACTTCCTAAAAGAATCGCAGAACCAAGTGCATCTCTTTCTAACAATGGTTCAATTGCTGTTGTGAACATGTAAGGACCTTCTACATAACCATCATCAACATAAGCAGAATATGATTGCTGACCGACAGATTCTCCTCTGACAAGACCACCCGCTACAATATAAGCAGCAAATAGATTTGCTGTTTCGATATCAGTTGAGGTAACCACAGCAGCATCAATTACAGCAGAACCTGAAGTAAAAGCATTATCTACATAATCTTTAATACCTGCTGTAGTAGCAAGAGTATTGTGATTTGTTGTGACTGGAGTAATGGCTGTTGCGATATCATTTACAACTTGACCATTTTCAAGTCGAAGTGATTTGAATTGTGCTTCAAGAGAAACATCAGTAAGCAGATTATAAACAGCATTTGCTGTAACTAATGTAGTATCATTGATTGTTGAGAAATCAGTCGCAATTGAATTAACAACAACATTACCACCAGGACCCGCACCAGGAAATGAAATTGTATTTGCTGTAATGGGTAAAGGAGGTACACTAACAACGGCACCTGTAAGCAAATCATAGATGGCACCTGTTGTCGCAATTGTTGTATTGTTTGTATTTGCAGCATCAATCATGCGTGTAATCGCATTGACTGAATAACCAGCAAGAGTGAACAATGTGTTTGCGCTAATCGATTCTACATTTCCTGAACCCAAGAATTTATGAATTGCATTTGGTGTAGGTAATGAATGGTCATTGATTGTATCAATATCAAGAGCAATTGAATTGATTGTATTGCCGGATAACGTAAATGTATTTGAAGAAATGTCACTGAAGGTAGTTACATTATTCGCAACAATATTATTCGAAAAGAATGTGTTTGTTGAAACTTGGTCAAAAGTTCCCGTGTTTGCTTGAATGTTTAAAGTGTAATCACCACTTTGAAGATAATTCGAAACAGCAAGCGTAGTTGGTAAAGTATTACCAAGAATAACATCAAAATCATCACGAATTGAATCTACAGTATGTCCTTGAATTCTTAAGCTAATTCCTTCTAATGTTCGAATATCATCATCAAGTCCACCCAGATAATCATTGATTGCCTTTGCTGTAACAATTGTATTATGGTCCAGTGTATTAAAATCTTGAGCAATTTGTGTTATAGAATGACCACCAAGAGTTAACTGATTCAGTGATATATTTGGTGGCGTTCCGGTCACGCCATTCAACCAATCACGAATCGATTGAAGTGTAGGAATTCTTGTGTGAGAAACTACATTGAATGTGGTTGATATTTCATAGACTTGATGACCACCGAGTGTCAGACTAGTTGCATGTAAATTCAATTGATTATTATAATGACGTGCGCCTGACAAATAATCAATCATTGAATTTGCTGTAAACAATTGATCATAGTCATCAGCAGGATCCATAAAATCTTGAACTACACTTGAATACTTAATTCCATCATCAAATTCAATCGAATTGACATTCAAATCCAAACGAAGAGCAGAGCCACCTGTTAACAAATCATAAATTGCTTTACTTGTGACAAGAGAATTGTGATTGTTTGTATTAAAATCTGTATGAATCTGATTTGCTGTAGCACCTCCCATTGACAACTCAGTCAAATCAACTTGTTCAAGAACTAATGAATTGGCTGAATTATATCTCGCTAAAGCACCAGGTGTTCCTGTTGAATTAGCAGTATTGATTTCACTTACAAGTTCATTGATTGTAATCAACCATTCATTGAACGTGTTTGCTGGGAAAAGTGGTTCTATATAGCTCATGTTTTTCCAATGATTTTCGTTTGAATTGAAGGATTATATGTTTATTTATCATACTAAATACTATCTTTATAACCCTACCGACAAGGAGTAACATGTTCTTTATTCGTATCCTTGTTATGGCTGTGCTGACCGTTTTCTTGTTCATGCCTACCACCATCAATGCCGAACTTCACTCTGATACAGTATTGGGAAATGGAGACACCTACGTTGATATAAACCGTTATATCACACGTGGTGGTGTTTTACTTCCAATATTTTACACCTCAAAGAAAGATTTATACGGCTACCCTCTCTATACAATCTGTGAACTGAAAGAAACATATTATGCAGAAGTTCTTGATGTGTATAAAGACCTTTACAATTTCAAAGAAATCACTGTCTATGACGACCTAAGAATTGTAATCTATGAAAATTATTTTCCCTTTGATGTAAAAGAAACTTATCGTGAGGTGAAAGACTTTGAAATTCATGAATACTGTGAAATTGCGATGGTGACCACTGATGAACGAATTGGTTGGCCGCTTGTTGTTCGAATCCCTGATGAGCAGTCGCCTGCGGGAAATCCACTTGTTTGGTGGACCAAGTGGTGATTACATGAGATGAATCATTCGACGTTCTGCTGTCATGTGTTCACCCTCTTCTGAACATCTTTCAAGATAAATCTTCGCAATAAAATCGCTACTGTCTTCAGCGATCACCTCCTTGAACATTAGTTCAGCACGAACAAAGTTCCCTGATTGAAATGTATCATATGCACGGTCAAAGAGAGGAAGTAGTTTTTGCTTCCTCATGATCATTTCTTCAGTGTAGACATCTAAAATTTGAAAAATATCGGTTTTTTCTTCTTTCCCTTTCACTGCTACACGGTCTATCAATCGAAGCCGGTAGCGAGACTCTGGGAGCTTTTGGACCGTATGTCCAGACAATAGCACTGGGCAATTATAATACTTCGTCAGAGCTTCAAGCCGAGAGGCGAGATTGACCGCATCACCAATCACGGATGCTTCCATTCGATCATGTGTTCCTAATGTTCCAAGCATCAATCGTCCTGAGTTAATTCCAACACCAATCTTGATTGGATTTTGATCATTTGCAATCAAATGATTGTTGAACACTTGAAGTTTGTGAATCATATCGATCGAAGCATCAACAGCATCTGAAATTTCACGATGAAAAATCGCCATGATTGAATCACCAATAAACTTGTTCACAAATCCATGATTCTTTTTCACAATTGGTGTCATATGATTCATGAAATCATTGATGAATTCAAAATTTTCTTCAGGTGTCATCTTTTCACTGATTGATGTGAAGTTGCGAATATCGGTGAAAAGAACTGCCATATCATAGGCTTTTTGTTGACCAAGTGTAACATCAACAATGCTTTTCTTATTCAATAGTAAATTCAATTCTTCTGGCACAAAACGAGCATAAGATTCTTTGAGTGCTAATTGTGTTGTCAAATACTCTGATTCTGTTTGTCGTATCTTGAGTGTTGCGGTCACACTTAATAGACAAATCAAACCACCTAATAAAAATTCTGAACTGGGTAACGCATCAAAAGGCACGTTGAATTTTAAAATCAAAATATATTTGACTGGTATCAGCAAAAGAAATAACATACTGACTAATAATGAAATTGAATATGACTTACCTCTCTTACAAGATATAGTTGCAAAGATAATCAAAGGAATCAATTGAATCATCCAAAAGATAATAATCAATAAAGGTGGTATGAAAGAAGGACCTAAAGGTATATCATAAATTGGAAATTGATTTAAATTTGTTTCAAATTCTGTAGGGAAAGCAAAGAATAGTATTAGATTACCAATCAAAGCAAATACAGTAACACTTTGCATTACAATTTGAATTCTTTTAAGATTCTTATAGTAATGCTCACTCTGAATCATAATATAAACAAACTGATTATAAGAGAGAATTCCAAAACCAACTACAATCGCATATAGATTTGAAATTGAAAAAAGCTTTGACACATGAATATAGTAACCAATACCTATTTCACCAAAGGTATAAAGTGAGGCTGTGCAAACTGTGATGAGAAAAAGAAATAGATTATATAATCGAAAGTTGATTAGAAGTGTGATGAGAAAATAAAGCGCAAAAGTCCAGGCAAAAACAACGAAGACTGATTTCGAACCAATTGTGAAAAGAATATCTTTTTCAAGTGTGTCCCATTCTGTTAGATAAACTTGTTCATATGGTCTTGTATTTCCATACCAACGATTATAAGGATTTACTTTTATCCAACTGTAAATTGTAACGGAAGAGTGAGGAGGGATTCGTATACGAATGTTATCATAAGAATCTAAGCCTGTCAATGAATCAAGAATTGAAAACTGTTCATGTATATAAATATGCTTTTCAACATTGTTTCGAACTTCAGCATAAACAAATGCTTCTTCTAAGTTTTCGTGACTAAGACCAAAGTATGTATAGTTTGTTAGATTATGAGCAGTTAGCCTGATCCAAAATCCACGAACATATGATTGTTCATTTTTTAAACTATCTGTCCATTCTGCTTCTTCTAACTCAGCATAAGACCTATTTTTAATTCCTCCTAAACGATTTTTTGTTTCAAGATAAGAAACATAAGTTGATAACTCAACCTTAGTTTTTTCGTTTGATTGAATAAGAAAAGTTTCTTTTGCATGTGCTAAAGTGACTACACATAGCATACACAAAAAAAGAAATAACGATTTCATTCTTTTACAGAGGCTACTTTTAGATTGGCTGCTCGATTATCTTTACGAATTATTTCAAGTTGTTCTATAATAGATGAAATACAATGTTCTGGTGAAATCACACCCATAAATTCAACACCAAAAACATTTGTACCTTCTTGATGTGATTTAAATTTACGAATTACACGGCAGGAAATTTCATGACATGGATGATGTTGAATCTTTTTTTTATCTGTTTTAACATCAATTTCTTCATCTGTTCGATAAAAATGTAAAGATGTGGATGATTGAAGATTTAAATTTTTAGTTGTCATAAATCGACAACCAACAGAACTTAGGTCAACAACACGAACTAATTCTGAGGCATGAGATGCTGACAATCGTGCAGGAAGTAAAACACGATAACGGTCTTTCTTTCTTTGATTCTGTTTCGTTTTCATTTCTTTAAATTTAGATCAATAAGTTCTTGAATACCATGCTCATAAAACACAGCGCCGCGGAAATCAATATTCGCAACAAAATTATTTCCTTTACGATGAACATGAACTATTCGGCCAGTAATTGGTGTGCATGAAACAAAATCTCCACCTCGTTGTAAATAAAAAGTAATTTTGACTAAACTTTGTTGGTTGATTAATTCGTGCGAAACAAGTTTTCCACCACCATGAGAAATATTCAAACATTTGCCATAAAAAGGTTTCTTTTCTGGTGATTCGTCATCGATTGTAACTGGAATAAGACAAGAAACTCTTGGTAAATTTTCTTGTCTTCTTCGATCATCCCCTTTATAATGCGTTGTGTCAATAAATTTTACAGCAGGGTTATGGTCTTTCATGGTCTGCTTTTATTATAAATTTTTTTATTAAAATTGTATCACATCTTCACTGATAAATGTATCTCGTTTTTTCTTAGAAAGGGTATTGTCCACATTGGATCGTATCTTGCAATACGAACCGAACCTTCAATCACAAGTCCTTTATTATTTGCCCAAGCAAGGAGTCCACTTCCTAAGTCTTCGACTTTTTCCTTTGAAACAAAATTTGAAAATCTTCTTGTAACTACAAGTTCACCTTCTCTTTCTCGTAAACGAACACCTGAACTTTTTGGAATTGGAGCAGTGTTCAGAGTATATTTTGCAGGAAGACTGAATGACATGGTCCATTTTTGTTGTATATCTACTTCGAATTCAACCATTTCATCTGGTGTGATCATGCTGACAACATCAGCCGGACCACGAACAACAATCTGATCATTCAGGTCAAGAAGAACAGGACCTGTCATCTGAATTGATTCATTCGCATCCAGCATTACTGGTCCTGTCATATCAATTTCTTCATTTGACTTATATACTTCACCTTCTTTCATTCGTGCTCGACGATGAGATGAATTTCTCGCTATATTCTTACCAAAAATATAATCGGCTAAAATACGAAATCCTCTTCGTTGTGCCTCATCAATATCATCATCATAAATTGTGACTTCAGCAACAGTGTATGGCTCATATTTTCGTAGCTCATAAGGCTGTTCATCAAGTATCACTTCATATTGTGGTTGTTCATATGTCTGAATACCAAAAATTGTGCAACCTTGAATGATAAAGGCTACTATGAGTATGTATAAATATTTCATCAAGTCCTATTCGGGTAAAACCGGAACTATTATTTCAACAGGAGTGCTGAAATAATCATCCGATGAATTACTGATTTGATTTTTCTGATTATTTCCGATACCGTAGTATCGAGCATCATCTTCATTACCTGTTCGAATAAGTACTGTATACCAGTTACCCGATACATCATTTACATTTTCTAAACCTTCAACTTTAGTTGGTGTTGAAGTGTGTCCATTGATTGTTCCGTGACCAAGAACACCATGTGTATCATTACCCCAACTGTAAAGTTCACCATTTGCTGTGATCGCAAAGGTTGAATAGAAAGTGGACCAAATAAACTTTGCACGAAAATTAGGAACTTCTTGAGGTATATGTGTGAATTCAGGCACAACATCTGTTGACACACCCAAAGCACCATTGACATTTCTTCCCCAGCACTTGACTTTTCCTTGTTTTGTCAAAGCACAAGCATGGTCTGCTCCAACTGAAACTTGAACTGCATCTGTGATTGGTAGTTGATGCCATGCTTCTGAGCCGGTGCCCGCAGTCAAATTGCTCGAATCATCAAAGCCACTTTGTCCAACAGTTGAGCGACCTTTACACCAAACATCTCCAGATTCATTGAGAGGTCCACGAATCAAACATGTATTGTAAGAACCAGCATCGACATCCAGAACATTCGTGAAGGCGCCCTCTTCTGGCGTGCCAGCAAAAACAGGCACATTACTCACATCTGAAAAGTTATCACCAGGCCAACCAGACTGACCAAAACTATTGTCACCCCACAGGATCACACGATTTTGTTTTGTCAGAACTACAGTATGTCGATGTCCTGTTGAAACTTTATATGCTTCTCCTGACATTGGGGAAGTCAGTGTTTGGCCCATATAGTCACCTTCGTCAAGATTGATACCGAACAACTCAAGGTTCGCCCATGAGGGATATGTCTGATTATCATCTTCAGTGTCAATGAATCCCATGTGAGTTGTTCCTGCTTGCATCTGCGTAGGAATTGATTCACCTAATGGAAAGAGTGACATGTAGAATGGAACATCAGAATCTGCCGCCTTATCTGGATCACCTGTTCGAAGAGCATAGTTATTACTTCCTCTTGTATACAATCTTGTTCTTGGACCGCCAACAGGAGCACCATCAGCAGTTAAATCATTTCTTATAAAATATGTTGTTGTGTCTGTTGCTGCGGTGAAGGAACAATACTTGCCAGACTTTAGAACCAAGTCAACGGGTTCTTCCGGTGGATAAGGATCACCAGGAGTGACTTCTTCACCAGTGCCTGGATCATAAGGTATAACTTCATTATATTGAGTTCCTGTTTGAACAACTTCACCATCAAACATTCCGCATCCTTCTAAAGTTATTAGTACAAATGAAAGTAACAATATAAATGACATGTTTACCTTTTAGTTTTTATTGAGTTCTTTTTCGGCATAACTGGGAGCAATGTTAACATCACCTTCATGATACATAGTATGAAGTCGATCAATTTCATTATCTCTCCGATTGGCAATCCTTTTTTCTTTTGATACACTCATTGTCACCTTTCTTCGATCAGATTTTCGACGATCTGTATTTACTGAAATCTTACGAAGATGTTCTCTTATGGCAAATAAAAGGTCATAATTTTGTTTGAGTGAAAAAATGATAAAACATAATAAAAAAAGACCAGTTAGTTCAAACCAATGATTTGTCAAAATTTCACTCATTTCTTCGGTCACCACCCTCTCGTCTTTCGATGCCTACAACCATTTCTTTTTGTCTTCTTTCTTCCATCCTTCTACGAAATTCTTCAATGATTTCTCTTCTTGTTATTGACCTTCTTTCAATTTCTACTACTTCATCTTTAAGTCTGCGGTCAGATAACAACCGACGTTTTTCTACAATTTTATGTATTGACATATCAATCCTTTTTTAACTCATTTGTTTGTTGTTATTTTATTTCGCAATCCACTCAGCCATTGTTTGACATCTCAAGTCTGGTGATATCTTGATATCATCAAATAGAACATGTTTTTCACGTCGAATCTGAGTGTAAGTTCCAAACTTAAAATATCCCGACGTTGATGATGCATTCATTGTCTGTCCAGAATAGTCATAAATCTTTGTTCCATTTAGATAAACTTGAAAGACACCATCTGAACCTTCTGAAAATTTCCAATAATATTTCAGTTTGTGCCAGGTGTTCGGTGTCAATGTTGCAATTTGTGTCTTTGCTACTCCTAAATCATTATGGCTTTGAGTATACATTCGATAATTATTTTGATTATCAAGTTTGACTGTAAAGATAGGTGAGTTGCCAAATTGTTTCCATTGAGAAATAACCGTGGTGTATTTCATGTAGCTTGCGTTATCATCCCAAACTTCAGATGGAAGCCATACCTTTGTTGAATAATACCTTTCATTTCCATTTGAAAATTCATCACTTGTTCGCTTTGATGATAACTCTGCCCGATAAGAATATGGAGTATAGTTCAAGTTATCTGCATGTCCACGACCATCGGCATAAAAGTGAATCAAACGATCACCACTTCCTGTTGTAAGTCCATTCCATAATGTAGCGTTTTCTGAGATCAACTCTGCAGGTGTTCTCAATCTTACTGAGTGTAAGGCTGATTCCGAACAATCACTGCAAGTAACACTTGAGCTTCCATTCACAGAGAAACTTTGTATTAAAGATCCATCTTGCGAATCGTTATCAACAACAGCCGCATTTCCTTCCCAGTCTTGTCCAGTTGTTTCACCAGCAGTAATCAAGAAACTTGTGCTGGCTGGTGTACAAACAGGAGCAGGTGTTGGCTCTGCTGGTGGCGTTGCTGCAGTTGTTTCTTCATCCTCCTCAAGGCCAATGATAGAACAACTGGCAATGAGGAGACATAATGCTATGATTTTTTTCATAACTTATCTCAGAACGGCGACCCTAACTGAACCGGTGTTCTCACAGGCATTGTTTGTGTACCAGCACCAACTGATGGTTCGTATGCTCCAGTACAAAAAACATCATCATAGATGTAAGCTAGACCATTGAAGGCATTCGCCAACGCTTCTGTATAGACACAAACTCCACCGCTAGTCATTGCTACATCAACAATTCTATCACCATTTGATGCGGTATTATGACTAGAAGGCATATCGACTTTAACGAAGGTTGATGAATTAGATGAACTACCATCACCGAGATAGTAGGAACCTGTACACCAAAGATCTTTATACTTATTTGTTATCACGCAAGTTTTACCACCATTTACGAATACTCGATCAATATCAGAAGGAGCGGTGGTGGAAATGGCTGGAGGATTTACTTGTGTTGAAGTTGAACCTGTGCCGCATTCTCCGCTGTCATTAATTCCCCAACATACTAAAGAGCCATTATCGAGCAATCCAACGGTATGACGGTCACCAGCGTCAATTTGAGTGAATGTATTAAATCCTCCCTCAATTGGTGTTGGTGAGAGTACACAAGGATCACTGCCACAGCCATTCGATGTGTCTGTGCTGATGCCAATTTGGTCTCTCTCATCTTTTCCAGTGCAACTCACTGTTCCATTATCAAACAAGAAACATGAATGATTAGTTCCAAAGGCAAGATCTTTTACATTTGAGAGAATAACCGATCCATCATGACCATACTGATCTCTTGCGCCATTTCCTAAAGCACCATTGCGATCATATCCCCACATCACTACAGAGCCGTTATCAAGAATCATTCCTGCATGTTCATAGCCAACATCAATATCATTTGCTGTGAATGAATTCTGCCTTGTCCAGTTATTTGAATTGCCATGAGGATGGTTTTTTGACCGATATCTTCCCCAGCATTGTACTGCTGTTCTATTGTCATACAGTACACATGAGTTATTGTTAGTGGAGACAACTTTATAGATGTCTTCAAGCCCAGTGAAAATTGGAGTATTTGTCGAATTGTCACCAACTGATGAATTATCAATCACATAGGAATTCATAGCAGTCCTTGGAAGCAACTGTCCTGAACCGTAGTCAGATACGTTTGAAAGGTTGTCATTGTCATAATCACATTGACCGTAGCTTTCAGCAGTCAGTCCTGTTGAATTTCCACAGGTGTCATCACCCCAAGCATAGAGTTTACGGGGAGAAGAATTATATTCGTAAACACGGTCTACCGCCAAGCCGTGATAGTTACCTGCCGCAATCCAATTTTTAGGTTGTCTACCTGTCCCATTATCAACAATTAAATAATCGTATGATCCGGTGTATGAATTGTGGTACAATGAATCATTTGATGTTGATTTACTTCGAACACTTATATAATGATTTCCTTCAGAGATGTTATCTTGAGTAGCATTGAGATATAGGTACTGATGCTGGGTGTAATTATCTGGTGTAAACGTAATTGATGCTGGTGATGTTGTTACTTGATTAGGTTTAGAAATCATCATTTCGATAGTAACATTGTCACTTGGTTTTGTTGAGAGATTAAAACGCCAGTATTTAGCCGTAGTTCCTGATGGTAGTGTTTCATACAAATTACTAGCACCAGCAACCAAAATGTTTATTCCCCTTGTATCCACATCCTGAACTGTAAATGTATATGTCTTATTATCGAGAGCAGCATAGCCAGAATCAGCAGTTGAAATTGAACCAGTGACTGTTACTCCTGCGATATCACCATCATCTACATCATCATGAACAGCAGATACTGTAACTGTTTGGGCTACTGTATAATTACCTGAACTAAAAGTTATGTTGTCTGGAGACACGGTAGCTTCGGTTGTATCAGAAGAAACAAAGTTAATTGTCACATCTGCTGATGGTTGTGCGCCAAGAACAACTGTAAAATTGTCAGTATCGACAGTAGTTCCGTCTGTGATCTCTCGCATTGTTGTTGCTAAATTTGAATATGTGACCGCAACAATATCATCATCTACATTGACTGCGGTGACTGTTTGATTGTCAAGAGCGGAATAGTTAGAGTCAGAAGTTGAAACTGAATTCGTGATTGCAACTGATTGATTGCCATCACTAATGTTATCGTTCACTCCGGTCATTGTGACTGTTTGAGCAGTAGCATAATTGCTTGTGCTAAAAGACAAACTACTTGGTGAGACAGTAATTTCCCCAGTATCAGCAGAAGATATATTGACTGTTACTGTCGCAGTTGGCTGAGTGTTCAGCTTGACAGTATAAGTGGCTGTTCCTCCATTCTCCGCAATGTTAAATGAAGTGCCTGATAGAGTATATCCCGGTGATGCCGGAGCAGGTGCCGGAGTTGTGTCTGTTGTTACTGTTTCTTCGTCATCACCTCCTGTGGGTTTACAACCTACAATCAATAGTAAGCAGATAAAAATTGTGAGTAGTTGCTTTAGTTTCATTAGTTTTCTCTCTAAAAATATATTCAGTTTTGTCATAAGGTATATACTTCTATTTATTTATGTCAGAAAGTAAAAACTATATATATGATACCAAAAAAACACAAAAGTATAAAGATAACAATGAGTCCGTCAATTAAATTATCCTTTCGTTTTTTTTCTTCTTCGGTTATGTTTAAATAATTATTCTCACTTTTTGATACAGGAGGTGGTTGAAAAGCAGGATTTGCATCTGTTTTCTCTTCAGCCTCTTTTAGTACATCCGCAAGCCAATCTGGTTCATCGGCCATTACATATCCGGTATAATAATTGGTGTTATCTGGTTTGTTCCTCTTGTTGAACCATCATTATTACATTGTCCATGTTCATTAGAACCAATACAAGCAAGACTTCCATTGTCCAATAACATGTAAGAATTGTATGAATCTGCTCTCACCTCAACCACTCTCCCTTGATAGTCATCCATCAGAATGGCTCCATTTGTTTTCTCAGCAGCACCCATGGTTGCATAGAATGCGGCATTTCCAGCCACATTTGTCGAAGAATAGACAGTACCACATGTGTAGACATTACCATCATTTGTCAGAATGACCGAGTGTCCCGTTCCAAAGTCAATCTGTTTGACATTCGAAACTACTGTAAGTTCTCTCGGTGTTGAAATATTGTTCGTATTGGTATCACATTTGGCTCTGCTGTTATTATTGTTACCCCAAATATACACTTTCCCATTTGCGAGAACAGCAGCAGATGTTCTCGATCCAACGAAAATGTCCACTGCTGTATTTGATGGTAAACTTGCTTGAACAGGAGTATTTCTGTGTGTTGTTGTTCCATCACCCAACTCACCAAATGAATTCACACCCCAACACCATACTTGACCATTTGATAACAGTGCACACATATGCCATTGCCCAGTGACGATCTTTGTTGCTGTTGAGATTCCACTTACAGTTTCTGAAGTTGTAGTATTATTTGAGTTGTTTCCATTTCCAAGCTGACCATAGGTGTTGTCACCTCTTGTCCGAATCGTTCCATCACTCATCAGATAGGCCACAAAATCATAACCTTGTTCAACTTGAATTGGATTTGTCACGCCAGTAACAGGGCTTGTGAGAGAACCTCTACCATCATCATTGCCACGATGCTGGTAGCTACCGTCAGATTTGATTACACTGACTTTATTGTAGTCATGTGAGATTGTTTCAGCATTTGAGATTCCAAACACATCAACCGCACTTGTTTTTGCTGTTCTGGAAGTATCATATTGATCCAAGTTGTTTCGCCCTTTACAGTGTAGACTACCATCATTTTGAATCTTACAGAGACCTGCATTGTGAGAATCAAAGGTGTTAGCAATAAAACTTGTCGGCTGAACATTACCCAATACAGAACTGACAGGACTGCTTCCATTCTTATTATTCGCCTTGATCACAAAGTGATAGTAGTTACCTCCTGTTAATCCTGTTAACAAATAACTTGTTTGATTATCAGTAACATTGATTACATTGTCAGAAGCAGTTGGGGCTGTTGGTGAGCCTTCAAACGAACCACCACTTGTTCTCCAATAGATGGTTGCGTTGTCTGTTCCGCCGGGTAAATTCCAAGTCAACATGATTGCCTGAGCCCTTGCGTCTGCTGAGAGTGTCGGTGCTGTTGCTGGAACATAAGGACAACCTTCAGATTTCATACAATCATCAGCAACATCATCAGCACTGAAGGTTCTGCCAAAGACCTTGACCTCATCAATGTAGCCCTTCCAATTCAATGACCCAACCGATCTGCTTCGATTCAATCCAACAACTAAGCCGTAAAATTCTACGTTCATATTTGTGTTGGTTTCTTCCGCAACTCCATCAACATATAACGTAATATCGCTAGAGGCGTTATGTACAGCAACAACATGATACCACTGGTTCATATTGGCTGCTGAACTAGACCGTACTTTTCTGCCACTGCTGGGACTGTTTGAGATCATTCTCAATTTTCCACTGTCATCAATATCAATTTGTGCTTTTTCTTGGCTTCCTGATGGAGAGTGTTGAGCATAAAAGCCGGTATTGAAAGTTGAAGAGAAGCCTCCCATATCCCCATCCTTGGCTACCCAGAGTGAGATGCTGAAGTTGTCATTCGCTAAATTTCCACCCACATTGCTACTTGTGAATTGTGTGTTCACTCCATAACCAGAAGAAGTGTCGATATATGCAGCCTGACCTTGGGCACAACCTTGAGCAAACTGCATCGTGCCTTCTTCATTTGTCAGGTCGTAGCGGTTATCTGAGTTTGTGTCCTCAATATCTTCTAAGTTTCCTTCAAAGGCATAATGAACTAACAAGTCTGGATCATTATCTGCTACAGCACCTGAAGAAGTACATCCAACAAAAGCAGTTGGTGTATCACTGAGTTCATTTGAAAGTGTTGAATCTCCACCAGAAGTTGTCGCAATCAGTCTGTAGTAGTATTGAGTACCTGCTGTTCTACCAGAATGAATATAACTAGTTGAACTGTTATCACTAATAGTGATCAGATTATCACTGGTTGATACAGATGCTGAAGTATCCCAGTATAACTTGTAACCAGTTGCTCCTGTGTAAGCACTCCAAGCAATTGTGTTCTGCTGAACACCGGCAGTGACAGAATTCAGAACAGGTGCTGCCGGAGTAGTAGAAATCACACCAGAAACTACTGTTGAATTGTCTGGAGTATAGTAAGTTCCATTCGCACCAATCTTATAGTAGTAAGTGTTATCAGCTAATGAAGCATCAGTATAAGTGGTATTGCCATATCCACTAATGCTAGTGACTAAGCTCCATGAAGCATTATCAGTGCTTCGATAGATGTCATAAGTATTTGTGTAGACTGTTGAGTTATCCCAACTCAGATTGATGTTTGAGCTAGATGGTGTTGCCGTCAGATTCGCAGGACTTGGGAACGGAATTGCTACCTTTGAGATTGCAGCATCCGCATTGGCAAGATTGATTTCTACTTGAACATTGTCATTAGTGTAGACATACAGCCCAACATAAGAAGCGTTATCAACATTATGTGAGCCTGTTTTCTCTTTGCTATAGACAGGAGCACTTGATTCATCAGCAGCATAGTCTGTTGATCCATTGAGAGTGCCATTATGAATGATCATTCCCACACTATCTTCGCCCTGAATCTCCATTCCAAAGTCACAGTCTGCAGAGTGATTTGTTCCACAAATACTATTGGATGAGATCATATTTGTTTGAAGATATCTAGCTTTATTATAGTATTCAAAGTGTGATCCGTCAGAATAAATTATCCCGTAAGGAGGATTAAAGAAATTCAATTGTAGAACATCATAGCCAGAATTACCCATTTGAGGAATTACATCACTTGACAGGAAGGCTCCATCGATGATGAATCGCTCACCAACATTGATCATATCTTTGTGTACAATTCCGATCGCAGTGGTTCTAGCAAATGAACTCAATGTGCTGTTGTCAGCAGAGAAATAACCCGATTGGATTCTCAAGTCTCCAATCTCACGAAGAGCCTCAGACGCCATTGGTGGTGTGACTTGATTGGATATGGGTGAGTAAACACCTTTTGAGGCATCGTAGAAAACAACAGCAAATCTTGGAGCCTTACCTACCAAGAAGTCATCATTTGAGGAGTCAATTGTTTTAGGTCTTGTTGGAATATTTCTTGTTAGCTTACCGCTCCCCCATGTATGATACTGCGTTTGCCGCTGAAGATAGGTGCTGGCATTGTCTGGATCAATCGGCACACTGGCATTGTCAGAGATATAGACATAGTACCAATCACTACCACCAGCATCTGGATGACGCTCCCAAGTCACAAGGTAAGACGGGTTGAAGTTGTTGGTTTTATTAAAAGTTCTGTTGTATCCGTATGCTCTATCAAAGCCATGATAGGCTGTTACATTGTCTACGGCTGCGGGTAGAACCAGAGTAGGGGTGGCATTGACTTCAGTCGCAGGAGAACTGTTGCCAGCAGTATTTGTGGCAATCACTGTGAAGTCATAAGGCGTTCCGGTTGTCAAGCCTGTAACAGTTGTAGAGGTTCCTGTGACTGTAGTCGAGCCGTCATAAGTGGAAGGATTTGATGGATCAATCGGTGTGCTTGGATCATCTGTCCAATAGACGGTGTAGTTGTCAGTACCTGTGGAGGCATTCCAAGTCAGATTGATGGATGTTCCACTGCCGGGATCAGTGGCAGTCAATCCAGTAGGTGTGTTTGGTTTTACATACTTCTCACATTCACCATAAAGCAGACAACCATCGACAACTTCATTTCCGCTGAATGCTCTGCCGAAGACTTTGACTTCATCAATGTAGCCTTTCCAGTGTCCTGCTGTTCCCCTTGAACGGGAAATGCCCATGCCGATTTGATCCCAACCCGTTGAATGATTGTTGATCGAAGAAGCTAATGTACCGTTTACATAGATGGAGCCAGTTCCATTGTTATGCTTGACAAGAGCAACGTGATACCATTGATATGCAGGATAAGAAGTGACTTTGATTTTCTCGACTGCATTCCACTCAAAGTAAGATGTACTTTCTTTGTACTCAAGCTGGAAGTCTGGACCATTAGTATTAAATCCAGAATTAAGTGCTACTCGCCCTTGAGTACCTGAAGTTTCGGGATAAACCCACATGGAGACTGTATAGTTATCAGACAAAGCAGTGACATTTGTCTGATCGAAGTCTTCATTGACTAGATATCCTGTGGTGGAATCAAAGTATGCTGCCTGTCCGTGAGCGCATCCTTGAGCATATCTGATTGTGCCACTGACGGAGTTACTACCCCATGAAGTGACATTAGTTAGAGTGTATGGGCTTCCTGTGGTTCCTAAGTTCTTCACATCATTCAAGTTGTTCGAAAAGGGATAGTGAACAAGTAGATCTGGATCCGTGTCTGTCAAAGTTCCAGAAGTTGTACAGCCTGTGAATGAAGTTGGTGTTGCCGAAACTGTTGGTGAAAGACCAGAAGAATCAGAACCTAAATTGGCAACAATTCGATAAGTGTATGTCAAGCCAGAGGTCAGGCCACCATGAACATAAGATGTGGCTGTACCAGAAATGTCTGAAACATTATCACTTGCGAGTGTTGGTGTTGAACCATCACTTGTGTAATAAATTGTGTAGCTATCCATACCACTTGGGCCTGAAATTCCCAGAGTAACTTTTTGTGTACCACCTGTGGCAGAAGTCAATGTTGTCGGTCCCATACCGACATTATCGGTTGTTGTAACATTGAAGGTATCCGTTACGTTATCATAGTTTGGATCTGTCGAGGCAAGATTGACTGTGATTGCTGTTGATTGATCATTATCGAGAATAAAATCATTCGGTGCTACAATTGTTACAGGTTGTGTCTGATTCCAATTTGAAGGTGTGAAAGTGAATGTTTGTGGTGAAGGACTGAATTGAACTTCACTCGAATCACCAGAAGTCAGAGTAACAGTCACATTCTGAGTTGGTGGATAAGTCAGCACAATTGTTGTGCCATTGTCTGTTGTTCCTTCAGCTAAACTTGGCGTTGTTGGATTAATAGTAAACGGCGATGCAATGCCTGAATCTTGAACCGTTGCCGTGAACGAAGTTGAAAGACCATGAATTGAATCTGTATTATCTGTTGAACTTGCGACTACATTGATGTTAATGTTTTGATCATTATCAGCAATAAAATCTTCAATACCATTGATTGTATATCCTTGAGGTGTATTATAATTTGCTGGTGTAAAAGTCAAGACTGTTGGATCCGGAACAATCCTTGCTTCAGTTGTGTCCGAAGATGTGAGAGTTAATGTGACCGTACCGTTTGGTGGATTATCGAGAACAATTGTTCCTGAATACGAACTTCCTTCAGCAACTGATGGATTCGCATTATCTAATGTAATACTGGAAAGTCCAGAATCTGTAACGTTTACGTTAAATGAATTTGTTTTTCCATGATGAATATCATTTGTATCAGTGCTTGAAAAATTTGCCGTAATTGAAACTGTTTGCAAACCATCGGTAATATAATCTTGAATACCTGTGAGAGAAAGAGCCTGCGGAACGTTATATGCTCCTGGTGTAAAAGTAAGAGGAGTTCCAATCACAACTTCATTCGTATCTGTCGATGTTAGAACAACAGTTATTGCTCCAGAAGGTGCGTCATCTAAAACAAAGGTGTATGTTGTGTTATCACTTGCAGCCTCAGCCACTGTAGGTGTGCCTCCACCTATTGTAAACAAATCCCTTTGACTATCAATTGTTTGCGTTGCAATGTTACCAAATTTACCATGAACAGGATCAGAAGTATTTGTGCTTACAATCGTATAAGAAACACCTGTGATTTGATTTCCATCAACTTCATAATCTTCAATTGCAGTTTGAACAATTGTTTGAGGAGTTGACCAATTTGAACTGTCGAATGTTAGAGTTGATGAACCAACAACAACCTCTGTCAAGTCACCAGAAGAAACTGAAATCGTGACAGTTCCTGCCGGAGAGGCATCAAGAACAATTGTTGTTCCTGTGTAGGTATTATTTTCAGTGATTTGTGGTGTTGTGTTGACTACCGTCACGCCTGCGGGTGTAGATGGTATTCCTGGATTTGTTGGGCCTTGAGAACCACCTCCGCCACCTCCACCTCCGGAGCCACATGTGCCCGAGGCTTCGCAACTGTCAGCCCGAGGGAAGTCTACATCGTAAACGATTGTGCCTTCCTCAGGAATTTGGTCACATGAAATCAATGAGATAGCCGTTAACACATAGATGATTGACAGAAATATGGTCCTCATAGTCTCCCTCTGGTATTTAAATTTAAAAAAGGATTTCATTATATTTATGCCAGCAGCCGGAACTTCCACCACATACTGGAACTTTTCAAAATCAACGGTAGGATTTTTCTTGACTTTTCTCTAGTCGGACGGATTTGAACTTTCTAACGGTTGCAAATTATCATCAAAAATCACCATTCGATTGGCACCGTTATTATCAGTGGTGGAAAATTGCTTGTGCTGTGACTGACCGATGCCCATCAGTACTAAATCATCACGAATCAAAAGAAGAGAATAACGATCAGCATCAATCTGAATCAAACGATTATTATATTCGTCTGCTTTGATAGCATTTCCGACACCGTTATAACTGGAGATATAGTTAATATCACCATTGTTATCATTCCAGAAACGAAAGGCAGCATTGTTGGTTAGGTCATAGTTTTTATTTGCTCTCCCGCAGGTGTACAGAGTTCCACGTCCATCATTATCATCGTCTTCTAACAGATGAACGGTTTCATATCCAACGGCAATATCAATTATGTTTGATAGACCGGACACACGTTCAGGTGAGAGAACTTGAGAATTATCGGATGAACACTTGATTTTACCCGAACGATTTTCGCCCCAACCGTAAACAGTCCCATCAGACATCAAGGCAAATGTATCATTATAAGTACCATCAATCATTGTAGCAGTATTCGTAGGCAAAGAAACTTGAACAGGCGTTGAAGAATCTGTATCTAATCCATCTCCAAGTTCTCCTTTATCTCCATCACCCCAACACCATACTTGTCCATTCGACAACAACGCACAGGCATGTTGTATACCAACGGCAATTTGAATTGCTGAATTGATTCCGGAAACAAACACACCTGTTGAACCGGTTTCATCTGTAGTTGTACCATTTCCAAGTTGACCTACATGATTTCTACCTTTCGCAAGAATAGTGCCGTCACTTAGCAAATAATAAACTGCTTTTAAACTATGTCTCATATCAACAATGGTTGTGCCACCTGGTATGTTTGTAGGTGTGGTTTCAGTATTATAACTATCCCAAAACAAGGAAGAATTATTTGTGTGAAAATGATAAACAGTTCCATTATCTAAAAGAGCAGAAATTTTATTTAAACCGGCACCGACTACTGAAGCATTTGAAATACTATCCGCATGAACTGAATTTGGTTCACCAAAATTGCTGGTTCTTGGAGACAAATAAATTTCAGCATTTCCACCCTCAGAAGGTGACCAGTTGTTTCCTCTCACCCAAAGCTCATTGTCTCGATTGATGTATACCAGAGTATTACTATTGACTGAAGTTGATCGAAAACGAGCATTGAGTGGTTGTACATTTGAAACAATTGAACTGACATTACTACTACCATTTCGATTATTTGCCTTGATCACAAAATGATAATACTTTGTAGGATCTAAATTTGCCAGAAAGTAAGATGTTTGATTGTCAGCAGTATTGATCGTGTTGTCTGAAGCAGTAGGTGTTGCTGGTGAACCTTCAAAGCCGGAGCTTGAGCGCCAATAGATTGTCGCATTATCTGAGCCAACTAATTGATTCCATGACAAATAAATTGAACTTGCTCTTGGACTGGCAGTAAGTGATGGTGCTGTTGTCAACAAATAGCCACAGTTATTCGATTCAAAGAAACATTTTTCAATGACCTCATCAGTGGTCATTGTTCTTTTGTAAACCTTTAGCTCATCAACGTAGCCTTTCCAATGTCTCGTTGAATAGTCAGCACTTCGATTGACACCAACCATCAAGGCTTTGAAGTTACCTTGAAAGCTGGCATTTGAGGCTTCTTGTTTGCCGTTGATGTAGAGTGTTCCTCTACCAGAAGAATCAACTGTTCCGGCTACATGATACCATTCGTTTTCTGTCAGGTTGATACTTGTTCCCATAGTAGCGTATTGTGATATCCAACGAAGGCTTCCTCCGGTACCAACATCAAATTGTGTTTTTGAACTCCAGTCGCCTCCCGGAGCATGAGCGCCTTTGAGACCAGTGTTCACTGCTGAACTAAACTTGACCATATCACCATCACGAACAGTCCAAAAACTGATTGTGAAATTTCCAGAAGCAATGTTCCCGCCAAGGTTTGTGTCATTGAAATTGTCATTTCTCATCACACCTGAAGTGCTGTCAATATAAAGTGATTGACCTGTAGCACATCCTGGCGTGTATTGCATTGTACCATTTGTGTTGCTCATATCATAACGACCATCACCATTTGTATCTAAAATATCCTCACCATTGTTTTGAAAAGGATAATGAACCACAAGGTCAGTATCATTATCAGATCGATATCCTAATTCATCACAACCAGGAAAGGCAGTTGCTGCTGTGCTTTTTTCAAGAGACATCACAGAATCACCACTGGCGGTTGTTGCGACAAGAGCATAGTAGTAAGTAGTTGAAGGTATTCTTCCTGAATGAATATAGCTGGTGCTATTGTTGTCGATACTAATAAAACTATCTGATGTTGATACATTTGGATTTGTATCATAATAAAGTTTATATACTGTCGCTCCAGTAAAAGCAGACCAATAGGCTGTGATTTGTCCGATTCCTGCGGTCACATTGTCTAAGATTGGAGCAACTACATTGATCACATCCACTGTCTTATTTTTATTAGATAGTGGATGAAATTTTGTATCTGCGGTTGCCGCATCAACAATTGTAAGTGTGATGTTTGGTGATTGATCTCCATCATCAATATTATCTTGAACACCAGTGACTGTGAATATTTGATTTGTGCTCCAATTATCAGAATCAAAAGTAACATTGTCTGGTGAAACAGTGAACTCACCTGTATCAGCAGATGTTGCAGAGATGACCACCACACCGGATGCTGGTCTTGTTTGTAGATTCACTGTCATGTTATCAGTGTTTGTGTAAGAACCAACTGTTCCCTGTTCCGTTACAGTTGTGTTATCACCGGTATGCTGAAAACGATAACCTGCCGTATCATCATCAATGATTGAAATGTTTGCTGTTTGTGTTCCATTCTCAGAGCCAGCACCACTAACGTTTACGTTGACGTAAATTGTTTCATTGTCTTCATCCACTTCATCACCATGTACTCTTAGAGTGGTTGAACCTGTTGTTGAACCAGCGGTGATTGTAATGGAACTTGATATCCACCCATAATCTTTCGTATAATTTTGTACGCCTGTTGATGTAGCGGCATCTGAGGGAACACTTGTTGTTGAAAAAGTAACAGTTGTATTCGTTGCCGCAGTCTGGCTTTGAGTTGCTGTGACTGTAATTGTTTGAAATCCACTATCTCCTTCTGTGACTGAAGTAATGTCTGCTGATACATCAACAAGAATGCTGGTCGTTGTATCATCTGCACGATTTGATTGACCACTCACTCCATAAGCATTGTTTGAAATCAGATAATAATAGTAAGTAGTTCCTGGTGTTCTTCCTGTATGTGAATAAGATGTGCCAGTGACTACTGGTGAAATCGCACTAAAGGATGAATTGTCTGTGCTAAAGTAAACTGTATAGTTATCTGTATTGACACTTGCTGACCAGCTGAGATCAATTTGTGTTGTTGAAACGGCAGTTACAGATAAGTTCGAAACAGGAACACTTGGTGGTTCATTACCGGAATCAATAATTGTTACGGGAGATGTAGTTGAAAGCCCATTATAGAATGTATCAGCAGAACTGGCACTAATCGTGACATTCTCATTTTGATTTGTATCGGTCGCATTATCTTCAACTGCTGTCAATGTAATTGTTTGCGCTGAACTATAATTTCCAGAACTGAAAACTACTGTGCTTGGTGAAAGCGTAAACTCACCCATGTCTGTTGACACCAGTGTTAGCGTAACATTTGAAGTTGGTGATGTATCGAGTTCAACTGTAAAAGTATCACCAGCACCGGATTCAGTGACTGTATTGTTTGTCGAAACAGTAACAGTAATATCTGCGATGTCATCATTTGTGATCGTAATTGTTTCTTGTTGAGTACCACTTTCAGTGGCGCTATCACCACCAGACACACCAGTTATATCAAGAATAATTGTCTCGTTATCTTCAGCAACAAGGTCACCAACAATATCAACCGAAGTTGTTCCTGTTGTTGAGCCAGCAGTAATTGTGATTGTTGAACTGTTCAGTGTATAGTCAGTACCACTACCTGTTGCTGTACCGGTAGCGGTAAGCGTGACAGTGGTATTTGTTGTAGCAGTTTGGCTTTGAGTTGCTGTGATGGTGCGATTTGTCGTACCTGAATTTCCTTCAGCAACCGATGTTGTTGCGGTGAGTGTAACAGTTGGAGCACCTAGAGTGGTTGCGTTTGCCGTGTTTGATTGACCACTCACTCCATAAGCATTGTTTGAGATCAGATAATAATAATACGTTGTTGCTGCGGTTCGTCCTGTATGTGAGTAGGTAGTTCCTGTGACTACTGGTGAGATTGCGCTAAAGGATATATTATTTGTGCTGAAATAGATCGTATAGTTATCTGTATTTGTGGTTGCCGTCCAACTGAGATCAACTTGATTTGAATAGGGAGCGGTAGCTGACAAATTTGAAACTGCAGAAGGTGGAGTATTACCTGAATCAACTACAGTGACAGGTGTTGTATCTGATAGGCCATTATAATTGCTATCGGTAGAACTTGTAGTGACTGTGAGAGTTTCATTTTGATTGTTGTCTGTTACATTATCTTCAATAGCGGTCAGAGTGATTGTCTGTGATGAACTATAATTACCAGAACCAAAAACGATTGTGCTTGGTGAAAGAGTAAACTCTCCCGTATCTGAAGAAGTCAATGAAAGAGTTACATCATTGGTTGGAGATGTGTCTAATACAATCGATAGTGTATCACCAGCACCAGATTCTGTGACAGAGTTAGTACCACTAGTAAGTGTAAAAGTGAGTCCAGGTGTTTGATTTGAGTCGACTACTGTGACAGGAGTTGTATCTGTCACACCATGATAAATGGTATCGCTTGAAGTTACTACAAGCGTGATGGTGACTGATTGATTTGAATCAGCAGCATAATCTTCAATTGGTGTTAGACTAACAGTTTGTGCTGAATTGTAGTTGCCCGGAGTAAAAGTAAGAATTGATGGAGAGACTGTGACTTCTCCTGTATCACCAGAAGAAACAGCAACCGTCACATTATCTGTAGGAGCAGCATCCAATACAACAGTGAAGTTGTCACCAGCACCAGATTCTGTGACAGAATTGGAACCACCTGTGAGTGTGATTGTCATTGTTCCAGAACCAGGACCTCCACCACTATCATTATCATCTTCATCTGGTGGAAAATCGATGTCGGTATATCGAATTTCACCCTCACAAACGTCACCTATACAAATTCTTTCACAGCCTGAAACCCCCAATAATATCAATGATAAGAGTACTAATAAAAATTTATTTCTAACCATAACAGAGTCACCTACACTATAAGATAATTGTGTTTAGATTCCTCCAGCGGCACAGTAATCGGCAATCAACTTTATTACAACATCTCTTGAACGTTGATTATCAATCACTATGTCGCCCAGTAACATTCCACGAAACTTTTCGCCTCTTGCAGAAATACTTTCAGCTTCGCTCATTTTTTTAGCAAAATCAATCCATATGATTTCACGGAAATTTCCAACACCTAAAATTTCTTTTGTGCACTGTCGAAAATATGACATACTTACTAAAGGTTTCATTCTCACTACAACTTTATCATGAATAAATCCTGACCTCATTGCATTTTTACGACTTTCATCTAAAATATAAAATGAACAAACAGGATAAACTAAACATATTTCAAACTTAAGTTTCGGTAATTCAATTCGTAGATGAGAAGAACTGTTTGCAATTGTCGGAGTAAAACTAAGGATACTTAGTATTGCGAGAATGATCGTAATTTTGTTGAATCTGAATTTTTCGATCATATGCGGTTTGTTCATCCTTTGCGTCTGTGATAAAAATTATGGCTGCGATAAAAATAAGAATAGCTAACATAAATTATTCAATGATATCAACAAGATACATAAGCAGTATCCACACAACTTTGTCCAGAAAATTGAAATCCAACAAAGAATACTGTTGAATTATATTGAGTTAAATATCCAACATCTTCATCGAAGTCAAGCTTGACTTTATTCTGCATGTTCATTCGATGCCAACCAAATGAAATATTTTCATCGTATTCATAGATTGTTAGCAAACCGATACCATATAACAGATCAATTCCATATCCTCTTGGATACTCTCTGGTTGAACCATTTGCTCCGGTATAATCTTTTGTGAACGAAGCAAGTCCTAAGCCACCAAAAATATCTGCTGAAACAGAAAATTTGTGATTTTCAAATGGCTTGTATCCTCTACCATATCCAATATGATAAACAAAGGGATGTAGAAGTGTTAGATGATTGCTATGCCGACTACCATCCATACCATCAAACGAGTTGACAAAATCAGTTTTCATGGTAGACATGCCTCTTGTTCGACTGAATCGGCTTTGTTTGGTGTCTAATTGATAATCCCACATTGCTTCGTAGGAAAGTCCTTTGACACCTTCATCAATGCCATAATCAGTTTCTTCATATTTACCGGTTGCTTCTCCCCAACCAAACCAGGCTCTTTTTTCCATGGAAACGTCTTTTGGTCTTAATGCTCCTGATAAACATCCATTGAGAAACAGGACTAGAAGACTAAGAACACCAATCGATTTTACTTTCATACGGCCTCGCATGTCCATTAAATAGCATCATTTCAGATACATTTTTATTATCAGCATATATGTCCGCAACTATGCGAAAATATTTCCCCCTCGATATATTTCGAAGCTCAATTGTTTCTGCTTTATTTAGCAAAAATCGAATAAAATCTCTTGCTTTATAAGCTAACTCTTTCTCTTTATTACATTTTCCACGAATCTCTGGTGTATCAATACCTCGTAAGCGGACGGGCAATTTTTGCCCAAAGACATTGGGAAGATTTGCTATATTAAATTTACATGTGTCACCATCATAACAGGAAACAAATTCAATATATTGAAAGGAATTTTCTTCGGCAGGATGTTTTGAGGCAAATGATTGTGGAACAGGATGACCACATTGAGCAACAAGTATTATAAAGAATAAAAACATTATCTTACGCATTTTCATCTCCTCTCTCAACTTTAATCTTTGATGTAAATTTCAATGGTGATTTCACAACAGCAATCGCATTCGAATGTCTTGCTTTCAACACAATTCTTTCACCGTTCACATCAATCAGTTGTGATTGCGATTGCGGGCATGTTTTACGACAAAACTCTCTCGCCTCTTCCATAGCGTTTTCATAAGATGAATACATCCATGATTCAACTTCTTCACCAGATGTGTTATAGTATTCAACACACCAAGCATTATTTTCTGTTAGATCCATTTTCATTTTCCTTTTTTTCACTCATTTGATTAAATAGGCGGTAGAGTTTAGTGTGATATTTATTCTTTTCTTTTTCAGGATCTGTTGCTACATCAAGAGCATATAGTAACTCACCAAAAATTCTTTTGAATAAATCATATTTCTTCTCATAATCTTGACCACCAAAATAACGAATTTCAATACGCTCTGCCTTTCCTCTCTTCTTTGATTGATTTGAAAAACTAAAATGTGATAAATTGACTGTTTGCCATTTACCACCAATCGATGAACGAAGTGCGAATAGCAAATCATTCTTACCGAATTTCATATTCTTTTCAACCATTTGACCAAGTAAATCTTTGTCTGCTGTTTGTTGTTTGTCTTTTAGATATCCACGAATTTTTTTGAGAGAACTCTTGACATACTCGGCATGTTTACGGTCTGAAAAGAGTTTATCCGATTGTGATTGACTTTCATTTGAAAATAAAATAAACTTGAGAGCATCAAAGTTTTTCATTCGTTCTGGTGTAAATGAAATATTGATATGTAATCCACACTGAGCATCTCGTTTATTTTTATCTTTTTGTCCAGTAGTTTCAGAATGATGTGACTTTGTGTTGCCATTTTTCTTGATGTAATCAAACATACCTCTTGTCACTTCAATTGCTTGAGAGGTATTCATAACTGGTGAAATAAATTCAATACCACCTAAGGTCGCAAGAACAGAAAGGTCTGTGCCAATTGTCCATCGAGACGGATCAGAGGTGTCACCTGTTGTGATCTTAGGAGTCTTTACAAAAGATGGGCGATTACTTTCTTGACTATAATACTTTTTGATTTCCGCATTTGGTGTTTCAGTATTGGCAGTATTCATAATCAACATCAAAAATTGTAGAAGTTTTTTACTGTCATTATTATATGTCTTGAAGATTTCTTTTTTATAGTCACCTTCTGCCATATCTTTCGAAGATTTTTCTAATGATGAATTGACGTAGCGATAAGTTAGGTCAGCTAATTCTCTTTTGTTGATTCCGTTTTTTGAAAAAAAGGAATAAAGATCCTTCGAATCTTGTCCCTCAAAGTCTCCAAGAATTTGATCAACTGAGACAATTTTCTTTTTTTGACTGGCTTTGCTGACATAATTCCCCGCATTCAGTCTTTTTGATTTGTTTTCCTTAACAATCTTTTTATTTTTTTCTTTGACTTCATTGATTACATCGACATAACGACCAAGAATCAGAACATCGATTGCAGTTGGTCTGTCTGTAGCTTCTAAGAATTTCTCATTATAAAATTCAAATTCAAGACCAACCTTGAAATCTTCATTTGAAAACAATGATTTGATTTCTTTTTTCTTAACATCTTCGACAAAATATGAATTAAAGCCAAGCATATTAGTTTATGTATTGAGATAATGGTTCTTCGATATATTTTTCTTTTGTATATTGATCAATTGCTTCTTGACCAAAAAGAAGTCTTTCAAGTTCTCCTTGTTTATTTCTCATTTCAACAAAACTTGAAATCAAGTCAACCTGATGATCTTCTAAAAACTTTTTTGTGAGAACGGCGGCTGTGAGTGAATCGCAACTAAACATGTTAAAATAAAGACCGATTCCACCTTCTAAGTATAACTCAACAAGAATTTGTAAGTTGCGAAACATAGCCAAACGAGCAATAATTTTATTTTCATACTCAAACACATTATTTGGTTTATAAGTTTTCTCAACACCTTCAATGTGAAATTTATTTTGTTTACAGTAAGCAACAAACTTTTGAATTTTTAAATCAATCTCTTGCTCTTGTGTCATTCTCCTCTTTAAAATAAAAATAGGGAGCATATTCACATACGCTCCCTGTTATAAGTATGTGCATTATATTTATGTTAATTCACAGAGGCTTCCTCTATTTGATATTCTCTACCATTGATGAGTGCGCCATTAACAGAAGTTCGTTCAATTTTATGACCAGAATATATTTGTCTTTCCTTCCTTTCTTTATGATAGGCATTCATTGCGATAATATAGTCTTTGATGAAATCGTTTCGCACGATATCTTTCTCTTGAAAACTGACAATCTTGAACCCTGAAACTCGTTTAGCAATTTCATAAAACTCACGAAGACCACTTTCTCGGTCGTCTAAGTCAGTTTGCATAAAATCACCAGCAAGGACAAGGCCTGTATTCTTACCAATTCTTGTGACAACTGTATGAAGTTCTACAGATGAAAGGTTTTGAATCTCATCAACAAAAATGATCGTGTTATCAATTGTTGTTCCTCGTAGAAAGGAAGTTGAACAAAATTCGACTAAACCTTTTTTCTCAAGAATTTCCCAAGCATCGCCTCTTTTAAAAAGTTCATTTACAATTGACTGATAAGGCCTCTTGTAAACGGCAATCTTTTCTTCTTCTGAACCTGGAAGATATCCAATATCTCTTGATGGCACACAAGAACGGCAGATGAGAACTTTGTGATAAGGTGATTGAGGGTCAAACACCGCTTCTAAACCTAAGTAAGTAGATATAAAACTCTTGCCTGTTCCGGCAGATCCCATAAGTATCATGTTATAGCCGTCATACCAAGCATCAAATGTTTGGTTTTGTGCATGAGTCATTGGTTCAATCTCTTTCATACTCAAAGAGATTTGTTCAGATTTAGAAACTTGTGCTTTTTTTCTTGACATGGTAACTCCTGTAAATGAAATAGGAATTACTCAGGTCATCTTTCACTCAGGAGCGATGACCTGAGTGACAGTTACTTTCTTTTTTGAATCAAATACCTCCATTAATTCTGCTAAAGGTCCATACCACCTAATTGATTGCCAGGATAGTTCTTTTTGATCTCACGCAATTTATCACGAAATCCCTCATCAGGTTTTTTACCAGTTAAAGCCCAGTTATCGAAACCAATCCGAGGTGAAGCTATATCGAGTGATAGCTTACAATCAGACCTATCGCAATCTTCGTTTTCAGGTGTGTGTCTTTTAGCTATGGTTGTATGAATCTCAAATTTTTTGCCGCACTTAGCGCATGAATATTCATAAAAGGGCATATAATCTCCATCTAAAATATTATAAATAAAATCAAGTTCACAACATTATTTATCAAAAAAGAGAAAATGAAATCATTTAGTCAATTTTTAACAGAAGCAAGAAGAAATCCGGAACTAAACGTTAAAGAGTTTCCAGTAAAGGTATTAGAGAAATATAAAGATGATGATGATATCTTTATTACTTTTATTCAAAACGCAAAAGACTTTACTGAAACAGGTAAAGATAATTATTTGGCCGCACAAGTTGGCTTGAATACTAAGTCAAAATATAATACACCAAATGGCATCTATACATATCCAATGGTTGAAGTCTATCAACAATATGTTGGAAATTATACAGGGCAACAAGATTTTTTTGAAAAGAATAAAGGTCCCAAAAGATTCAATGTACCATTTGCCGGCGACATGCCAAAGATTGCTGTACTTCAGCGTAAAGGTAAAAATCATATTGATGACATTGGTTCTGGTGAATATTCACATGCAAAACTTGCTGGTGATACAGAAAAGATCGTTAAGTACACAACTCAAAAACTTGTGAAAATTCTGAATGTAAAGAATGAATATCTAATCTTTTTGATTGTTTGTGCTACATGCCAGTATGCTTTCACTCGAGCAGCCCGCGATACACCAGGAGGACAATTCTGGAATGCTTCTCGGTTATGTGCTGCTCTTATTGCGTTAGCACATGAGAAAAAGAAACTTACTGGTGATGTTCGATCATCAAAGACAACTGCTCAAAGAAGTTTTCGACTTGGTGAAACCATGCCAAAAATGTCAGCATGGTGGCTTCTTGGAAATCGAAAAGACCTTGAAGAAAATTATGATCCGGATACACCAAAAAAAGTTCCACCAAAACTATTGACTAAAATATATGACACTGTTCAAAAAATGAAAGGGAATGATAAAGCGTTAACTGCCGCAAATATTTTCAATCCTTCTGGTGAGAAAAAAGAACAGGGTAAATCAAATCCATATGCGAATGCCTGGTCAGTTTTATTGATACGAATTGGTTATGATTCAATTGCTGACCGTGGTGGTAAAAGAATTATTCATCAAGCAGAACCCGTACAAGCAGTTTTCTTGACAAGAAGAGGATATAAAGTTCTTGAGATTATTGAAAACAAGACATATGAAGATCGTAAACCAATTCTTCAACAATATCGTGAACTCAAAACGGACGAGAAAAGAGCCGACTTTCTTCAGAGAATGGAGAACAATGGTATTGTTCAAGGACAAGAAAATGTTCGACTATGGCGTTTTCTTGAAACATTAAAATCAAATAGTATTATAGTGAATTCAGATGTTCTCGAAATCTTAGTCAAGAAAGAACCACATACAGCAGCAGACTTTCACCGCACAGGACATTCAGATAAAGTGATCAATGACCTGATGAAAATTGGTCTCAAAGAAAAGGCTGATACTCTAACTGTTTATGTAGCAAGAGGACCTGGATGTAAAATCAAACCAGAAACAATCATCTTTGGTTTGAAAGAACTTCTTCGTCAGAAAAAGGATACGAATCCTAAAAGCAGGGACAATCCACTGCTTGATATTCGCCAGTCACTGAGAATGTATGAAAACAAATGGAACAAACAAAATGAGGATGTGATTCAGGCGTTCCGCAAAGCCAAAGCAAAAGCTCAGTCGGATGTTACAGAATATCTCAAATCAGAAAAGAAGGCATCATGAAAACTTTCTCAGACTTTTATTCTGATATTCAAAATCTGAAAACACCTGCTGGTGAAGCTTCTGAGCATTCAGAGGGGCAAATTGAAGAGAAGTGGTCGGACAAGAGAAAGAGGGCGATAAATTGTGATCGCCCCAAGGGATTCTCAGCGAGGGCACACTGTCAGGGCAAGAAAAAACGTCAGTCTGGCAAGTAGTTCCAATCGGGATAGACCTTCTGTACAACTTTCTTTTTCAGTCCAGGATAGCTTTTCAAATCTTTATCTTTGACTTCATTGATCAATCGTGCTTCACCTGGTGAAAGATTCTCAAGCATATCAATCCACAACTGTTCTTTCTTTACTTCTGTCAAATGACTCGCATTGTGATTGACAAACATTTCAATGATTCGACGATTTGCATACAACAAAGTCGAATTATATAAATCGGCTTCACCTGGACTTTTATAAGGTGGATCACCTTCAGGTAAATCAATTTTATAGTCTGCTGAAAAAGTAAGCAGTAATAAAAAATCAATCATATCATTACGATTTTCTTTTAAATGTTTCACTTTTTCTAAATGTGTTTTCTTTTCTGAAATTTCCTGAAACACTAAAGGAATTGATCTTACATTTTGCATATTTACCTATAAATCTATAAATGCTTGAAACACGCAAAACTTATCTGTTGAGCGATATTCATTGTTTTTGAGTTCGATTTCTTCTTTTCTTCGAACAATCACATGTTTTGATAATTTTTTTGCCATTAGCTCATGCTTTGATTTTGCCAAATAACGAATGGCACTTTCAAGATTCTTGCCATAAACAACAATCTTTTCAGCACGGTCAACGTTTGTCAAAAAAGCTGAACGAGTTTCAATACCTGATTTTGATTCAAGTCGAATCAATGAACGCTTGTCTTGAGAGGCGAGATAAACAATTCTTTTACCAATCAAATGTTTCATATCAATCTGAGGAAACTCAAAAACAGATGTTGAGAACTTTAATTTACGAATCAATTCTTCAACAGGCTTCAACCGAACAGCACGTTTCTTTTTCTTTTGTTCAGTGACAACACTCTTCACTGAAAGAAGTTCTTCCTTGACTTGTTTGAGATTTTTGAAAATTAGATTTTGCTGTCGCCTTGTCAGAAAAGAATATGCTTCTTTGATCTCTTCATCACTTTGAATATGCCTCAAATCATTCAAATGATCTTTCTCGAGCATCTCAGCGATTTCAGTTGATTGAGATTTATTTAGTTCGTAGATTGTCAGAATTGATTGTGCTGTGATTTCTTTCTTACCTTTCGAATCAAACAATTCTTCGATTTGATTTTCAAGGTAAGCATAGGCATCATAGGTTCGTTTCCCATTCCTTTGTTCAGTCGAAACACGAACTACAATTTCAGTCTTTTTTGTAGGACGAACTTCTTTTTGTAATTTTTCAATATAGGAATCAAGGCGTTGAACTAATTCTTCAGGTATAATGTTACCGTTTGAAATCAATCTTGCACACCAGCAGTAGGAGAAAGGAAGATAGCTTTGACTATTGATGTTTTTTCTTTGACTTTCGGTTCTCGCATAGTTAATCAAGAATTGTTTTGCATCTTTATCAGTAAAATTTTGCCGATACCAGTTATACTTATGAAGAACATCAAATTCATTAAGAATAAGTGATTCGGGTTCACGAATACTCATCTCTTGTTTTCTTCTTCTTTTCATCTCAAAACTCCAATAATGTTAAGCAATGACAATAAGTGATTCTTTCCAATTAGATGTTAAACAATTTTTTGCTAAGAGCATGAAGTTGTCTCTTGTTTCAAAGATACCTTCACCTACAACTTCATCGAGTAAAAAAGGTTTTGTTTCGAACACACAAAAATCACCATTCTCATCAATTGCGTGAAATTTAGCCCATTCAGGAAATTCAAAATTTAAGTTAATTTGCTGTTTCATTTTTAAGCTCCATTGTATTAAATAACTGTTCTAATGTTCCTTTTTCAGAATCAGCAAACATTAATTTTATATCAAGTTTAGTAAGTAATTCATCATTCACAGTTGATGTCATGTGTTGAACACCTTCTTTTGTTACATAAGATTGTGTAAAACCCCAGGTAGGATCTCCATTCCATTTTGAAAACAAAATATATAATCCCGAATTTGAACCTGTATGAGTTGGTGTTCCCATAGCAGGTACATTATCTACAATCTCTTTCAATTCATTCAAAGTCATAAAACTCCTATTAATATTTTACTTGGTCATAAGGATGTATTCTTAGATCTTTTATAGGAAATCCGTATAGAATTCTTGGGCTTGTATTTACATTATTTGATCTAAAGATAAACAAGAAATGTTTTTGAGCAAATCTTCTTATCCAGGCTTTATCTTTCATAATGTTATCAGCAATTTCTTTCTGATCGTTGTATGGTATAAACCTTTCTACTTTCGCTTGGTTCTGAGCATCAGTAGCGGTCATTGGACCTGTATTTGTAGAACCAACAAGATACGAAGGGTAATTACTATGAGTATCCATTGATGTTGTTCCAAGAATATCAAATTCTTTTTTACCACGAAACGCTAAGTGAACTAATTGTGGATCATAAACAAGCTGGTCATTCAGAAAAGTATACGATTCATAATCCTCAGATATTCTTCGATTTTGTACAATTTTAGCACCTGTATAATCATAAACTTTAGGTACAGTTGAAATAAATTTTGTCGGGGCAGCATTTACCTGACATAGATAATCAACAGTAGCAGGCGCACCAACTTCACGATAAGTTCTTCGGGCAAAAAGAATATCGTAATTACTCAAGAAGAATTTCTTTTCAACCGAAGAATAACTTTTAAATACATATTCATCGAGACCATCACCCGCAACTTGGCCCAACTTAAAAGATACTTTATAAATGAATTGAGTTATCTGGTCAAAGATATACATCTTTGTTCCATCTTTCACTTCATAATAATTTTGTTCTCTCGCAAATTTAGTTGGAAAAGAAAGTCTTGATTTCGTAGGCATTTCTATCTCTTTTATATTAAAATGAAGTTTGTTGGTTCGGCCTTTTAAATAGCGACAATGTTTGAGCATTCATTGCCGAACATTTGTTCAAATAATCTGTAAACAAAGGAACATCTTTTGCTGTGGCTCTTGTAAACTCATACTGAAATTCGGCTTGGTCGTTGTTTTCACGATAGTTATCCATGATACAAGAACAAACAAATCCTGATGATGCTTGAGCAATTTGAGGCTGAACATTTTCATAGCGGAATCTTTGCATCATAATTGTTCCACAGAAATTCATAAATTGACCAATCATTGCAGTAGGATACTTAACTTTTGGATAATCATCTGGAAGAATTTTTAGCCATTCAAAAGGACTTTTTCCTCCAAATCGATTTGAATTAGGAACTTGTTTTTGCTCTTGCTTAGGTGTTGGTGTGTAATCATAATCATAATCTGGTCCCTTGTGGCTATCCGCATAAGTCAATGAAACTGTCATCAGAATACAAGAAATAGCGATGATAAACTTTTTCATAAAGATTGTCCTTTGTATTGGGCACTCCGCAGAGCGCCTGGTTGTTAATTGTATTTATTCAACTTTTTTAAAAAAAGTTAAGCTGCAACTGACATTTCGGTATTGGCAGTTTCTACATCTAAACCTGGGAACAATCGTGAACATAGTCCGAGTTCCAAGACTCTTTTTGCTCGAGTTACAGCAACGTAAAACAGGTTTTTCTCCATCAATGGAGCCTCGGAAAAAGAGATAGGTATACGAACTTTTCTTCCTGATTCATCCATATCTGAACGATAGAAAACATTCTCAGCATCGTCAGCTATAGTCACATGGTTCCATTCTTTACCTTTAGACTTGTGCATTGTTGTGATCATGGTAGCATTGGGTGGGATATTTTTCTGAGCATCTTTGATACGCTTGAGGTTATCAAGAGCCATTTCAAATCCACCAATCTTATCAATCACTCGCAAGGCAGTTTTCCATTCATTATTTAGTAAATCCTCTTCCAGTTCTTTGTGAAACTGCTCAATATTTCTCAAACCTTTCAGATCAGGATGTGAAACATTATAGGTATCACCAGAGTTGAGAGCAACAAGATTCTCAATCATTTTGAAACCATCATTATCGACGCCACCTTCAAGAGCAAAGACCTTATCGTTTTCGAGCATCGTGAAGGCTTCTGACAAACAACCCATGTTGGTGCGGCAGAGAACAGCAGAGGTGTCTTCTTCTTCAACACCTTCAAAACCTTTGATTCTCAAATCGGTCATATGCTCAAGCAACATATTTGCCTTGTCAGCAATCTCTGGCAAAAAGCGGAAAGATTGTGTCAGGGTGTAGGAAGCTTCTGCTGGCATATCTTTCAAGTAATCCTGTGCGCCACGAAATTGGTAGATCGCTTGATTTGAATCACCCACGGCAATCAATCGTGCTTGAATGCGTGAAGCAATATCTGCGAACACAGGATTAATGTCTTGTGCCTCATCAAGCAACACAACATCTTCAGCAATCTGAATGTCATTGTAGTGAAGTTGAACAAGCTTAACATACACGTCATGCAACAACAAATCACTTTTAAAACTGAAGGATGAAAACAGGGCTTTCGCAATCTCAAGTGCACGCTTCTTCTTCTTGTCAACAGCCTGAAGGATCTTGTCTGCTGGCATGTTGGTGAATCTCAGCAACTGAGAATGAAAGCGGTCTTCAACTGATTTAGGGACGTGTCGGAGTGTCATCTCAGGAGCATCAGAAATCATAAATTCACGCATGATTTGATATGCTGGGTTTGCCAAGAACTTGTCATCACCAGTCAAACGCAAACGAGCAATTGTGTCTTTGACAGACATGTAGCCTTTGATGTTGTGAGTTCGAGAGCCAGCACCACGGGCAAGCTCAAGACAAAGGCTGTTTTGAGTTCGAACTTTGATGTTGGTCAAGCCACGACTCTTCGCCTTCTGCTCTACCTCTTGCTTGATTACAGTGTTGAAGGCAAGGTAGAGAAAGGAAGTGTTGGGATTTGTTTCAACAAGGTGAAGCAGAGTGCTTGTCTTGCCGGTGCCTGCGAGTGCGAGGACTTTGATGTTGTTGCGAATTGCTTCGAAAGCGTCGAGGATAGCTTGTTGTTCTGAAGTAGGATTCATATCATCTCCATGATTTAAGTGTCAAGCATTCAGAGCGAAACGATTTCGCTCAATCAATGATCAGATCATATCAGACCTGAACGAAAAGTCAAGAACTTTTTTAAAAAAATTCGATTGCGGTCACCAAGACCACCCAAGCGAGATAGGGATAGAAAATCTTGGCGACCAGCGGTTGTTCTTTGTACATCTCAATAAATGTCATCATTTTACCTTTTTCAGTTTGAATAGGATATCCGTTTGAATCTCTCATCAGCCGAACATCGGACGAGATTGACGGTCCATACCGATACCATAGATATCAGCAGCCCTGCGACCCGCACTGATTCTGCGGTCTGCGCCACCATCTCTGGGCTTTTCTCTGCGAGGGAATCTCCTTCTACACATACCATCGGTCTCTGGATCAGACCTTCTCTCGAGACCAAACTTGGCTCTCTGCATGTTAAAAGGATATAATATTTTTAGAAGTTGTATGCGAAGACTGCCCAGAGCTTCTTGTAATTCAGCATTTTCTTCTGGGCATCTCTTGATTTCTTGAACGATTGTGTTTTCACATCGTTCAATTGATTGAACTGCTTCCATGAGTTGTTTTCTTTGATCTGCCGACATGCTCCTCCTATTATTGATTTCAAATATCTGAGTAGTTTCAAATATTTATCAATTATAGGTAATTATAGAAGGTAGTTGAGAAATTCGATTTTGTAGTTCTAACACTTGGTCTTCTGTCAACCAACCAACTACAGTATCATCACTACCTGTAATTTCATCAACAGAAACAAATTCATAGACTGGCTCACCATCCACTTCAGGTTCATTCAAATCAATACGAAGCAAACCTAATTCAAACAATCCTTCACCGCCACCGTAAGAACCATTGTGACAAATCACAGAAGTGGCATAGCCATTGTTAAAATATTTTTGATATTGTGCTCCTGAACCATCAGAAAACTTATGTACACTAGGAATTTCTAACTTTTGACCGAAGGGATGCTCACTCATTTTCATTCTCCTCTGGAACTGAAAAGAAAAATCTTAGAAAAATTTCAATAAAGACAATGATGAGAACTACAGGCAAGAATGCGATTATAAACATCCATGTTTCAAAATCAAGCATAAGTCAGTTTCGAAAATATGCCAGAATTTCGGCGGTTGTGGTTGTGTTGTCAGTTTGACAATTGATACATTGATCCGTGTGGTAATTCTCACCATCAGGAATAAGACCACACGAAGCAACGAATAGACTCAAAGCAATCAAAATTCTCATAATTATCCTTGGGTTGGTGTTCATCATGATCAGATCATATCAGAACAAATATAAAAGTCAAGAAAAAAAATTTCAAGCAATATCAATTATTTACAAGTTCAAAATGTGGGGCGTCGATGAAGCATCTTCGTCCCTGTGACCTTCTTAGGTCAACATAGGAATTCATTGCTTCTTCTGCGGTGCCTTCCCAATCATTCAGACAATCAACAGACCAAGCGGCTCCCCATTTGATTCTCACGCCTTTTTCAATTGCGGCAGCTTTCATCGCATCCGCAATTTCGTCATACAAATTTAGCTCCCACGAACCACGGCTTCCTATGTACACCATGAGATCCACCGCATTTCCATCCAGGTGTTTTGATTTCATGGTTTTACTGGCACCTTTTTCGACAAGTTCTTTTTGTCTTTCTTCTGTTCGTAAACCTTCAATCACACCAAAATCAATTGTTGTCAATTCAATTGCTCGTTTGACAACATCCACTAATTCTGGTTTCACGCCTTCAAGCCGGTCTAAGGAACGTTGTGATAGTTTAAATGCCATTATTCTCCTTGTTTTGTCTAAAGTATTCGCAATTTTTAGCGGCTTCAATTGTTAGTTTATCATAATTCGTATCACACAAGCCAATAAAAACTTTCTGATGAAACTCGATATATTTGTGATTTCTCGGTGATGTAATTGCTTGAGCCACAAACAACCACAAAATATAAGTTAGTAAGAGTGATAATAAAATGCTACCATATTTCATGATTATTTATGTGGTTCCAGTTGAACCAAAACCTCCGGCTCTTGTTGATTGAGATGGTCGTGTTTTTGTTTCAACTATAGTTGTCGGCACATTTTGAACTAATTCACCCTGACAGATTCGTGTGTGATTCGGTAACTTATAAGGAACATCAGTGAGATTCTGAATCAAAACAAATGTTTCTTCAACATAATCAGAATCAATCACCGCTTCTTGATTCACCAGAACAATACCATTCTTGAGTGCCAGACCAGAACGAGGATGTAATCTTACACTGAAACCTTTGGGAATATCAAAAATGATTCCTGTTGGTATCATCACTCGCAAACCACGATGAATCTCAAGAGAACCAAACTCAGGCTTCAATTCAATACTCTGGTCAGAGGATGATTGAAAGGCACGGATGGTTGAAGTTGGTTCAAAATTACAGAACAAATCGAAACAAGCAGAACCTGCTGTTGCGAAATAAGGTGCTACCGCTTTTGAATTATGTTTGTAGAAACCAAGAGTTTGTTTAGGAATGAAATCTTCCACGCCAGTTGACATAATAACTCCATAATGAAAAGATCAAAAAACGGAGTCCGAAGACTCCGTGACAAAAATAAATTAGTTGATAACGAAGATTAATGCGCCAGTAATGTTATTTGTTGTGTAGTCTCTCAAATTTTTATAAGTTCCTGAACCTACACTCAATTGTGCTAAATTTACACTATTTGTATCCACAGGAACTGTTGAACCATTTGCGATTGTGCCCAATAGATTTCCAGGTGTTGGCACATCTGCGCCATCACTGTTACTGTGATAGTTGAGTGGTCCGGCACCGACTTCATCTTTGTATCCAAAGGTATAACTTAAACTCTTTTCAAGAATCAAAGTTTGTGGAGCAATAGCGTAACTAATTTCTCGATTATAATCACTTCCAGATCCATCATCTGGATGAATTCTTAATTCAGGGGTGACGGCTGAATGAGATGCTACAACCCACCAAGTTTGTGGACGAAGTTTTCTCGCTACTGGCGTCATTGGATCTTGTTCAATGTTGATATGTGGATAATCATCAATCAAATCAGCAAGCATTGACATATAGTTATAATGAGTATTGTTTGCTGCCATGATATTATTATAGATTGCATCCATGGAAGCTTTCGTGTGTGTGAAAATCGATGGATCAGCATACTGTTCCCAATTCGCCCAGTATGAAGCAGTGTTTGCAGGAGTAGCGTAGAAATCTGTTTTTAGATTAGAAATATCAATCGAAATCGAAGCTGATTGATTGTATCCTGCGCTCATTTTGTCAAAGACATCGTTCAGGACACCTCGTACAGTATTGACATGAGCAACGTCTGTGAGACTTGGACCAGAACTCATTTCAGCAGTAAGTTCATCAGTTGTCTTATACAGATATCCACTATAGTTGTGAACACTCTGTTGAACAGCCTCAGCCGCTGCAATAAACGAAGCAGAATCAACTACAACTGAAGTAATGTCTGTAAAGATCAGATTGATTACCGCATTGGCTGTGGTTGAAGTAATAACTCCGCTATCCTTTAAGTTTTTTACACCCACGACAACATCTTTAATTTCGATTGGCTTATGAAGAATTTCTTGAGCCGTAGTTATAGTGTAGTTGAATGACATGTTTCTCTACCCGTTTATGAAAGTTGATTTAATAAATTTTTCGATTGATCTTCAAAGTATTTATGGGCTAAATCATTTACTGAATTATATCTTTCAGGTGTGTTTACCCAACAAGTTGGAAGTGTTGTATCAGACATTTCCTGATAATATTCCAAAATGTAATACAACTTATACATATGGTCAACTTCTTGAAAATAATTATTACTTGCATAAGCATCATAATCAGTAATAATTGAAATTGTTCTACCAGATGTATATAACGTGTTCGCATATTGATTTAGATCATCAATGCGATTATCATAATTTATTTTTTCAGAATCAATAAACGGCCTTACAATCGCATCAAGTGGTGTATATAATGAAACAAAGGCAGCGTCTGCAAGCATTGTTAAGACCTGATGATAGTTATTTGCTGACATCAGGTCTTTTTCTGTTTGCTCCTCATATATAGTATTCATCACATTAGCATACAAATTAAATTTTGTTATAATGTCTGAATAAGTCATCTATTTCTTCGTGTTTAGATGTAGAATATTTAGTTTTTCGAACCTACCTGGTATTTAGCAACTAACTCCCACTGAGATTTTTCTTTGTGGGGAATAATCTTGATTTGAGAAATAGGTACAACAGGATTTTCAATTGGATTTAGGTCTTTGATTTGAACAAGATTCCAATCGTGTAGTAGTTTAGCGATTGTATTGCGTCTTGCCAAGTCTGATTCGGTGAAATTACTTTCTTTACCATCAAGCTTAAAAAGTTCCTTGAAAGAAAGAATCACATATCGTCCACGCTTGTGAAGAATATGACAGGATTGATATAATTTCTTTTCCTTTTTTGAAGCAATTCCGATTCTTGTCAATGTTTCACGAACTTTCAAAAAGTCATCTTGACTTTTCAAGTCAACCTCCACACCAACTCCCCGAAAAATATCACCATCATGATCTATTTCATGCTCATTCAACATACAAATCTCCTAAAATAATTTTATCGTATTACATAAGTATTGTCATTACTCATATTTATACTTTTTTATTTTTCTATAACACCATAAACCATTGAATGTTCTATCTGTTTTATTTGGTCAACAGTTAGAATCTCGAGAAATTCTTCGGCTTTTTTAAAGGAGACATTGTAAAATTTCGAAATCATGGATATATTTTCATAGTTGTCTTTCTTGAACCATTCTGAATATCGCTTTTTCTTTGGCACACCATAGTAATAAAAATCATAATGCATTCTGTCACTTAGAGCGGGAAAAAGATTGATTTCTTTTGCGTAGAAAACTGTATCAGTAAAACCAGCAAAGGATCTTGTGACAAGAAATTGTGAATATCCACTCAGGTCTTCACCAAGATAAATCTCTTTGGTGTTGATTGACTTCACGTAATCGAAGGGACTTCGTTTCTTTTTCTTTTCGAGTTCTGGCTCGACATATTCATTGTTCTTGAGACCGAAAAAGTTTTCCATGGCATTACTTCACTTCAAAGTTAGGAAGTAACATCAACTCAGTCATACAAGCCAATGTGTGAATTTCTTTATCTACCGCCGATAAAGATTCATAACCATAACGAGAAAGAATCAAAATTACATCTGGTAGACATTCTGGTTTTGCTCTCTCAAGAAGTTGATCATAAAGAGAACGATAAAGTTCTGTTTCGGAACCATGCCAGTTTTCGAGAATAAATTTGCGAATTGTTTGAAACTTCTTTTCACGAATGGCTTCAACAAGAACATCAATATTTTCATTCTGAACATTCGAAAGAATCTTGTCAGACAAGGTTCCTGAGCCACTGTATCTTTGTATTTCATTGATACATCGTCGAAAGTCAGGAAAGAAATGAATGACCGCATGTTGAACTAATTTCTTTTCATAGTCAATACCTTCAAGGTCTAAAATTCTGCACAGCTTTTGAAAGAAACTCAAAGCCAACTTAGGTTTTTCATCTTTCGGAAAACGAAACTCAATGACGGCACAACGAGACTGAAGTGGTGAAATAATCTTTTGCGCTTGATTTGCGGTCATCACAAAACAACAATTTGATGAAAACTTTTCAAAGAAGTTTCTCAAAGCATTTTGTGAAATGTCTGTTAGATGATCAGCCTCATCAAGAATCAGCATCTTGCGTCTGCCATCCATGGACATCGCAGAACAAAAGTCGGTCATCTTTGTTCGTATCGTGTCAATACCTCGTTCTTCAGAAGCATTGATCAACATTGTTTCAAGATTCAGTTGAGCAGCAATTGCCATGGCAGCAGATGTTTTACCTGTGCCACCTGACTGTGAATGAAATAGAAAGTTTGGAAGGTCACCTTTTTTCACAAAGGCGGTGAGAGTTTCTTTGATATCTTCTGAGAGAATCAATTCAGAAACTTCTTGAGGACGGTATTTTTGAACCCATAAAAATTCATCTCTTACAATCATGAATACCTCACATTTGAATTTTCAATAATATACTTGGCGGTCCCAACGGGATTTGAACCCGTGACTTCGGAGTGACAGTCCGATATTTTGACCAGTTGAAACTATGGGACCTCCTTGATCATAACACAATCTTTGAAGAATGTCAACTCTTCTTTAATGCCTTCATTGTGTTTTCAATCGTCAACTTGTGAGCTTTCAGCTTGCCCTCAAGTTTTTTAATCTCCTTGGCATCGTCCTCATTGGACTTGTTCAAGGCAGGAATCAAGCGATTATACGCCTCAACGTTTCGCTCAATTCGTTCAATGGCGCTTTTGCGGCGCACATTCTTTGCGGCAGTGCCACGAATCATAAGCTCTCCTGCTTAAGGTTGACGAAAAATTTCATCGTAGATGTAGAACTCTTCATCGACTTTGGCTCTCTCTTCTGCGATGTTTCTCTTATGATAAATTTTGACAACTTTATTCAAACTCGCCTTTGGAATCGAATAAGTCTTTGAAAGGTCTGTGATTGCATCTTTGATGAAATCTTTCTCACCATCAATGCGAGTGAATGAATCAGAGACTTCTTTCAGAACTTTTCGTATAGTTGCCTTATCTTCTGTTGAAGAAGGCAGAACTATGGCTGAGGGTGTGTTATTTTGGGTCATTCTTCACTAACTCCTTATTACTCTTAATTTCATTTATATATCGAATCATTGCGGCAAATTTATAAACATAATCTCTTGTTTCTCTTGGTAATCTTAACTTTTCAACATCAGTTGTCTTTCGACGTTTCATTCGTGAACGAACATAACCAGGTCCAACATTATAGGCTGCTAACGCTAATGTCCAATTAGGAAATCTTTCTTTTAGAAAAAGAAGATATTCAGCAGCCTTAACTGTGGACTTTTTCCAATTGTATCGTTCATCAAGAAAGAAACCCTCTCGTAACTCAACATGTTCGGCTGTGATATCATTGATTTGCCACATACCAACGGCACCAGCAGAAGAAACGGCAAACGGATCATAACAACTTTCAATTATAGGTAAGTAAACTAAATCTTTAGGTAGACCATACTGACGAAAAACATTTTCAATATGTTCAATGTAAAAACGAGTTTCACCAGTTTTTAAACATCTTTCAACATGACGGATAAAACCTTCACTATTATACCAACGGTCAACTTTTTCTCTTTTTAAAATAGTTGCATGTGAAGAGGCTGTGATGAACATAAGAAATATGAACATCACGATTTTATGAAATGACATTTTACATTGATAAAGGTGATTCTTGAGATTCGCTTTCTTCAGAATCATCATTCTCAACAGAATTATAACGTTCTTTAACTTCAGAAATTGTATCCATGATTGTAAAAACATTCTCAACTGATATCGTAACTTGATTACTTATTCCTGAATAGGTAAAAGGCATAGCTCCTAATTGACCTTCTTGATTTGGCATCACTATAATCGGTTGCTTTAGAAGTATAACTTTTTGATTATACCAAAGATGTTTTGGATCTTCTGATTCCAAAAGAGTATCATGAATTTCAGCAACTAATTCGGTACCTGCTGTTAATTTTATAGTACATATCGCCATTTTTTATCCAAATGTTACGGGTTGTTGTAGTGCTACAAAGAAAGTGTATTCACGATTTTTTGAAGTGAACTGAGCGCCACCTTTAGCAGCAATACGAACTTCATAATCATCGGTCAACATTTTCAATTTTGAAACTTCAAACACGGCAGAAAATCTTTTTTCTGTATTATTTTTTTGATCAAGTTTTCTTCGATGTCTTTCAGAAATCGTTGAACCATTTTGTGAAATATTTTCTGATACCATATAGATATCATTTTCATCACCTTCAAACACAAGGTTTTGAAAGCCATTTACAGCGGCAGACTTTTTACCATACTCGAGCATATTTTCAGACAAGGTGAACTCGATGTCTGGCTTTTCAATCACATACTTTTTTGAACGGTCTAATTCTTCAACAAGTTTAGGATCACAAAAACGAATATCCTGACTGGTTTTATCCGACTGAATCACAAGATACTGTTCATCTTTTGGAAACTTCAAAACTGTATCACCTGTTGAAGACACAAGTGAATAGACAGAAATGAAATGATTTAGGTCAAAGATACAGAATTCTTTTGGAAATTCTTCTTCAAAGGTAGCAAAAGCAAAAGAATTACCAGAATTACTGACAGTGCTTTGCTGTGAACCAGGATAAAAGTGAATTGATTCATTGATAGAGGCAAAGTTTGATAGAAAGAGAAGGTCAGACTTTGACAAATTTAGCATAATATTACCTCGTTGTTAAAATTTCAATTGTAATTCCAATGGAACTAAGAGACATCTCATACGTATTCCACCGATTATTTACACGAATACCAAAGTTTTCAAAACGAAACAAACAATATTCACGATTTTCGTAATAACCAGTGATGTCATTTGTAGCATAATCAATTCCAGCATTATACATATGATTCAGCATGTGAGGATTATCCCTCACACACTGTTCGCATTCATTTGCTGTAATGAATAATAACATATTTTGAATTGTTTGTCAAGAGGCTTTATTCAATCCTGTCAAATCAATATCGGGAACTTCAGATTGTGTTGTAGCAATAGCCGGACCTTGATTTTGAAATTGCTCCATCGCAGCAAGAGCCTGAACAGAACCACGATAGACATAGGTACCAACGTGACTCAATTGCATCCAAGGACATGCCCAGATTTTTGTTCCTGCTTTGCGAGACATCTGACAGAAGAAATAATCTTCTGATAACAAACGATTTGTTTCACCGCCTGTTGTTTCAGGTCGGTCAAAATCAACATGAAAATATGCAGTGATATTTTTTGAACCATTAAAATCTTTTGAGTGGTTATGATCAGGTTTGTATTCGTAATTAGGATAAGCTTCTTTGTAGGTGTTCAGGCAAGTTTTGTTCAGCATCATAAAACCAGTTCCAATCTCAAGAACTTCAACAGGTTTGAAGATTTCAATCTCACCCCGTGTTGCCGGGTTGAAAACAAAGTCTCCACCAAAATCTGCTAACTTAGCAGGTGAATCTAAAAAGCCATCCATTTTGGCAGCTTTGTCTACTCTTTGCCAGAGAATATGTTTTTTAGGATAAAGTCCTCCGATAATTGAATGCTCATTATCAGAGAGATATAGTAGATGTAAAACATCACGAGGATCAAACACAACATCAGCATCAATGAACATACCATGTGTGAATTCACTGATTTCGAAATAATGTGCAAGATAGTTTCTGGCTCGTTGAATCAAACTTTCATTCATGATAAATTTACACTGTAGCTTGATTCCGAAATAAGAACAAAGAGTGTTGAGGTCAATCAAGCGAGATGCTGTTTCGGCAATCATTTGACCACCATAACAGGGCATCATAATCATCAATGATTTACCTTCAAAATCTTTTGGCTCAAGTTGTGTTTTTAGATCGCCGGTAGGGGGTTGAGGTTGTTCAGACATTTATAACTCCATAAAATAGTAAAAAATAGAGAAAATCATTTCATTTCTCTATTTAGTCTGTTTAAATTTCAATCAATACCCAAAATAAAAAACTACCCAAAGTGATTGGTATCAGAAATGCAATCGCAAGAAGTAGATTCCAAATCTTATCAAACTTGATGTCTGAAGGACTTGGAACCCATCCTTCTTTTTGTAAATCTTCTTGCGTTTTCATTGAAGATCTTTCATCAATCGATCAAGAGTAGTTTCTTCGGTTTCTTGTCGAATGACTACTGGTTCTTCTGGTTCATCTTCATGTGAATCTCTTGCACGAACAAGGTCACTATACTTTGAATTCAACCAGTTTCGCATATCACTTAACTCTTCTAAATCTGATTGTGAATTCGAATCATATGCTTGTTTCCAATTTTGTATTTCATCTGCTGATACTTGAAGCAATTCTTTTTTGATTTCATCACGTTCATCTGAAGTGGTAGATGAGGTAAACTGGTTGGCAATTTGTTCAAGCACCACATCGAAAGTCACCATGTTCTCCGGTTCTACCGGTAGATGATTCGGATCTTGAATTGTCTCATCAAGTTTCTTGTAGAGTGAAACGAATGAATCACGGACTTCTTCATCAAATCGAGCAATTGCATATTGAAGAGCCTTTTCTTTGTCACCCAGAATTGAATAGATATCCAGAATGTGAAACAAACGTCGAGTAGTGATCATCTCATCAATCGCCTCATCTTTGTAGGACTTTCGAGTAACTTCTGCCCACTGACAAAGTTTCTCTGTGAACTTTACATCTTCAACATCAATGTTGTGAATTTCAAGATACTTATCCAACATCTTGATTTCTTTTGCCTTTGATGGATAATCATGCTCAATGCACATTACAAACCGCTCAAGGAATGCGGTATTCTGAATGTTTGTGCCAATGTAACGACCAGATTCAGAACCATTACCTTTTGTGTTATCTGTCGCAATGATATTGAATCCTTTGGCAGGAATGATACGCTCACCCGTCTTCTTGATGAGGAATGGCTTGCCCTCAAGAATACCCTGGAGACACAACATTCTCGCAGGATTACCCGCAAAAATTTCATCAAGCAGTACAACACCACCCACTTTAGCGGCTTCAACAAGAGGTGAATCTTCCCATACAGTCTCACCATTCACAAGATTGTAGTGACCGAGAATGTCCATCTCATCTGTCTCAATCGTCACGTTCATACGATAGAAATGCCGCTTGTTCTTGGCGCAGGCTTGTTCTACCATCTTTGTTTTACCATTACCTGAATCACCAGTGATGACAGTAGGGCAAAACTTCTTTGACGAAATCACAGCATCAATCACACTGTAATCACCGAAGGGAACAAAACAAGGATCTTTCTCAGGAATGTATCCTTTTTGAATGTCTTCTTTCGAAAGAATTTTGCGTTCTTGTCGGAATGGCACAACTTTAGCAGGTTCGGCGATTTCTTTCTTCTCAACCAACTCAAGGTTGTAAACACCGTAATCAATTTTCTCGGCAGCACGAAGGATTTTATTATGTTTCAATCCGAGTTCAGCCGCAGCTTGAACAATTTCTTTACGGGTGGCCACATCTTTATCGAGATATTCACGAACTTTCGCAACATCAATACTCATAATTATTCTCCATGGGAGTTGGTAAAAAAATCAGTTCTCAGACTGTTTCTTGATCATAGCAGAGATTTTCAGGAATGTCAAGAACTATTTTTCGTTTTTTCTCTTCTTTTACTTGTTTCTCTGAAATCACATCCACAACTCGAGTCGCCAAGAATTTTCTGCGATTCTTTTGTGACACGTTCTTTTCAAGAGCAACAGCCAACTGTCTTGTGGTAAAAGTGCCTTTTGAATTTTCTTTCATATTATCAAAAGCATTCTCTTGTTTTGCATCGTCATCATCTTCCCAGCCGTAATAATAACCATTGTAACGAGAATTACCAATCACATTTGTATTCACACAAAAGATTTGATCATAACCATTGTGATTGATTACACCAAAACCATTCTTACGATAATCGTTGATCACTTGTTCTGTTTCATCAAGTTCATTCACATTGTAATAAACAGAAAGATATCGTCGAAGAGCAGTTGACTTATATGTCAAAAGTTCAATACAAATTACATTCGCACCAGTTTCTTCTTTGACAAGTGCAGCTAATCGTCGAGTAAATTCACGATTACTATTACAAACATAACTGTTGAATTTTCTTGTCATCAACTCATTGATACAAACTACACGATTCGATTGTCTTAAACGGCAATACATTTTTGATTCATCACCACGGTAACTATAACGATTTTGAGTGCCATTTCGATAAAAGACTTCAAGAACATCATCCCAATCACCTTTTTGTCTTCTCAATTCGGGTTTGCCCCAAGTATTCAGAACTTCAGAAAAATGAGCGGTTGCTTTCAGTGTATCTGGTTCTTTCCGGGTTGCCATCATCTGCATACCATCACTGTCACCATCTGTGATTACAATCAAATTCATTACATCAACAACCATATTCTGTTTCAAATCTGGTAAAATATAATTCATCAGAATCAAACCATCATTCAGTGGTGTGGAACCGAGTTCAAAGATATCACTCAAGACCATTATATGATCAGTACCATCATAGTCATAGCGACCAATCTTATTTTCTTTTTTTCTTTTATCGAGTCTCGCCGCATATTTTTCAAATTCAAGAATTCCCATTTTTGTTTGATGAACGTTCAAAAATGAGTAAGCAACGTAATACAGATTACGAAGTTGCTCTTCATAGTTTGATTTTGTTGAATCAATCAATTCAACCAAATTGAATTTAGGATTTAATCGCATACTATCAACATCAACACCGTGTGTGCAGACTCCAATTTCACTTGTCGCATCATAAGTATCTGAAGCATCTGTTGTAAAAGCATATGCTACAAACGGAACTTGAATGCTTTTACAAAAGATTACATTGACAATCAATTGAAGAATCGCATTGGTCATGATGTTGTTCATCGAACCAGACCAGTCGAGTAATAAGGCAAAACCGTGATTCTTTTCTTCTGTTGTTACTGCTTTGTTCAAAAATAGATTCGATTCATACTTATAGTGAACTAACTTATGAAGGTCAAGATTTCCTGTTTTCGATTCTTTTGTTCTACGAAAATCTTCAGCAGCTTTCTTTCTCATAAATTCACGAACCATATGTGCAATTACAGGTGCCATTTCAACACGATGTTCGCTCATGAATTTTTCAAACTCTTCAATTTTTGTTGAACTGACTAAAGAAATACTTTTGCGAATTTGATTTGTGACAAGTGAATTCGGAACAACAAAATCTTTCCAGTTAAGATAGCGAGAGAGATTTGCGTTAAGAATGTTTGAAAACTTATCTTCATTACTACTTCGCATTCTTTCTTGATTTCTTTCCCATTCAGTGTCTGTTTGAGCAGAATTCTTTTCTTCAAAATCTGGGAGAAGACCATTATTGATGGATTCTTTAATTACCTCTTTTGCTTTTTGTTCATTATGTTCTTCGAGAGCTTCTTGTAACTTCTCAAAAGATTCTTCATCAAGCATGTTCTCAAGGTCTTCCATTGTCAGGTGTTCAGTTTCTCCACCATCACCTTCATAATCATCATACTCATCTTCATCGACAAACTCAACTTCTTCCCAATTGATCTTAGCGTTTTCAAGAACTTCTTTTGCGTAGTTTTCTTTTAGATGTTCTAAGAGGTCAACCGCATTATCATAAACATCGTCAAAAGTTTTATTGTTTGCTGCTCGGTCTACCCATACCTGTTCTTCTTCAGTGAATTCACAATCAAAATAATAATCACCTTTGAAGTAAAGATTCATTCGATCGAGCAAACTTGTATTATTCATATCATCTTCGAAATGAATTCCGAAAAGATTTGAATTTACAAGTTCATAAAAGCCACGAATGAAGGTAGACTTTGCGCCAGGAAACTTTTCTTTCATCATGTCTTCAATTCTTTTATCTTCAAGAATATTCAGAATGTTACGAAAGACTGTTTCATATTCTTTTGCACTTTCATGTGTGCCAAACTTCGGTGTGTGAAGAGCATGACTTGCCTCATGAAGCATCAGCAATTCACGGGATGCGATTGGCAGTGTTAGGATCCACTGAGGGAAGACCATGGATCTTGTTTCTGGATTAAAATACGCCGTGTTGGCATTCTTGATACTAATGTTGATATTCTCGGCAGCAAACAACTTGGCCAGAACATCACTGTATATTTCACTCATTCGGTTCTCCTGTAGAGAGTTGCGATTTATGAGACTAGTATATCAGAGAGAATCGAAAATGTCAAGACTTTTTTAAAAAAATTCTTATTCTTTTACTTTTTCGTCCAAAAAATAACTCTTGAAGAAGAGCAACCGAAAGTGGGAAATCCGGTATTTCGATTTTTGGAAGTTTTCCTGCGATGAGCAATTGGTCAATGATTTGATATTGCTCATCAATTTCAAACATCTCACGTCTCAGATGAGGGGGATATATCTGATAATTGTCATAATCTATTTTCTGATGCATCTTATAATTTATCTGAACTCATTCGGTCAAACCGCTTTGTTCTTTTATTATACTTTTGAAGTGTAACTGATTTAAAATCACCAAGAGAAGCCTGTTTATTATTTGAACAGAAATCTTTTAGTTCTTGTTCGTCTTCAAAAATAAATAAATCATTTCCTTTTTTTCTAAGTATCATAACATGCTCTTGATTTCTTTATATATTTCGTTATCGCTTGTCATGCGGCAAACATAAAATTCTTTTTTTGTAACAGGGTCAATGACAGTTTTTCTTTTATCAACAACAAAATCAGGCATTTGTTTTTTACGAACACCTTTTTCTGCGGCACAAAAAGCAGACCATTGTGGTGTGCTTGGTAAAAAATCTGTAGAGTTAATTTTCTGCGACATTTTCTTCTTTCAAAGTATATTTTTCAACAATTTCAAGTTTATATTGGTCCGGTATCTTATCTTCCATATGAACATAATATACTTTCCGAATGACTTCACAAAGTTCATAAGCTAATTCATCTCTTTTAACAGGATGTCGATGCCCAGCAGCATTGATTGTCCAGCCATGCTTTTGAAGAAAATCAAGATAGAGTTTATAACCCTCTAACTGTTCAATTTCTTTTTTTGATAAAAGTGGTTCTGTATCGGTTCTGTTTGAATTCTTGAGTGAATGAAGTTTTTTTTGTTCTTCTAAATATTTTGAATAACCATGCTCTTGGTCTTTTTCAAGCAATTCAGGATCAATTTCATCAATAGGTGTTCCAAACAGTCGCATAATATTTTGACATGCTGTTTCAAGAATATTTAGAACTTCTCTTCGCAGAATATTACTATCTTCTAAAATCTCTTCATTCATTGGTCCAGTAAACTTACCCTCATGTTTGAGTAGAAAGTTACTTATCAGATCATCTGTTTTATACCTCATCTGTCTGACTAAGTTATGCTCTAAATTGAGAGTGTGAGGAACTTCAGCGGCTCTTCTTTTGGCGAGGTCAAGACTTGATAAGGTCATTTCAATTACTCAGCGTCAAGGTCTAAATCATCGATTTCTTCAAGTTCTTCTTCAGTTAAATTATTGAAATCAATTTGATTTAACTTTTTTGAATTCTTTGAACCTTTTTGCGGATCTTTAAATTTATCTCTTTTCATTTCAGTGATAAATTTTTTATAAGATTTTTTCTGTTCTTGTTTCTTTCGATATTGCTTATCACGCATATATAATTTTTTCTCCTTCTTCGTAAAAAAACAAAATGCCTTCCGATTTTACTCGAAAGACATTTTAGCACGGCTTGAACACAATGTCAAGTTATATTATCTTGCTTCTGTCGTGGTCGGATTTACCATTTCAATCTTCATACCACTAATTGCTGTTGTGTCTAATTTAGGACTTGCTGTTGACGTATTATATGGACGACCGGTTTCATCAACTAAATCCCCTGGTGAAATGTCTGAACCTGTATAATCAGACGCAATTCTTAAAGGTGGTGTAACTCCGGGATTATTTCCTAAAGTTACATGAGCCTTAGCTGGATCTGCATTGAATGTTGGGATATCAAATACAAGTCTACCTACTGAAATATTTTCAGTTGCGCTTCCTGTAATTTGTAAATGAAGTAAGTTTGGAAGTGAACTACCGTCTGTTTGTGTCAGTGATGTTCCTGAAGAATCTTCTGTATCCCAAACTAAACCATCAAGATAAAAATCTACATTTACTGGTGATGCATTTTTCAATATAAACATCTGCTCTGGGAATGACATTGTAATTGAATACCGTCTTCGGCTTCTTCTTGTGAAACCTACACTGCTTGTTGTCATCACAACTGATTTACTTATTGCTGTTGTTCGATCCGCAACTGTTTGACCTGCGTTCACGTCAAGAATCATTGAAAGACCCGGACATGTTTCAATCACTTCGGTGACCATATTTTTGTAACGGTCGTTGTCATGCTGAGGAGAGCGATATTCCCATCCACGCATTGTTGCAAAAACTCTTGATGCCTCAGAGGGAGTAAGATGAGAAGGCTTTTGTGCAATCTTAGCCATAAATTCTGTTGAATATGCCATTGTTATTTCCTTTTTCGTTTATTAAGTTTATGCGCTTTCTTTCTCGCCATCTTGAGAGCAAGTTTGCCAACATAATCAGTAAAAACAACACCATTCAGATGATCTAATTCATGCAAAAAACCTCTCGCATAATAATCTTTTAACTCTATAGTATTTAGCTTACCTGTTGTGTCTTGATATTTTACACAAATTTCTTTTGGTCTATTTATATTTAGAAATAATTCAGGAAAACTCAGACATCCTTCCATTTCAACTATTCTTTTTTCTTCATTTGCTAAAAGTAATTCTGGATTATACATCACTTGAAACTTACCTTCTTCGACATAAACACCAAACACACGATATGGCATTGACAACTGAACACCAGCCACACCAAATGCTTTCGCCTTTTGAACATAATCGTAAATACCTTTTGCTAAATCATCAGGATCGCATTGAGGTTGTTCAAAATTAAAAGGTGTTGATTTTTGACGGAGATAATCTAAGTTGTCTTCAGTCACAAGTTGAAAGTCCATTAGTATCCTTTCTGAATTTTCTTTTGATATATTTTCCAATATACACTTTCTTCACTATACTCGATACCTACACCATTACAAGCATTCTGAAGAACAGGTATTATACTAAACAAAAACTTCATAAAACGAAACAGTCGGGCATGATATGATTTCAAATCATAATTACAGAACACAATTGGATTTGCATCCAGAAAACCTCTTGGTCCTCGCCATTCAAGAGTTCCTGTCTGATGTATATGAAACAATCCTCGTTTTCTTTTTGTTGAAAGTTTTTTCGAATCATTGTCAATTGTTTTTTTCAGATATTCATATTCATCAAGCATACCTTCTGTATCCGACCAAAAACCATGTGACATTTTTTCATGTTCAAAGGTCAGAAATGATTCATATTTTTTTGTTTCGACAAGATAAGCCAACATCATTGCAGATGTATATAAGGCACTTTGAGACTTCAACTTTTCATCGACTCTTTTCACATGAAGATGTAAAGCACAAGTATCATTTGTCACTAGACCTTCATAGTATAAGTCTTCAAAAAACTTATAAACTTTGAGAATGTTTCTTGGTGTAATCGTTACGCATCTTGTGTTGATCTCAAATGGTATCACTTCCTCATGTTCATAAATTTCATCATCTTCATAAATGCCAACATCCCACATTTCTTGATCAACTACAATTGATGAATCACCGGTCCAAAAAACAATGCCAAATTCTTTTGCTTTTTGTTTGATATAATGATAATTTGATTCAAGAGCCATTCCTTCAATTTCAAAACCAACATCCAAATTGGACATCAACATCATAAAAGATTCTCCTCAATCATTGAAAAGCCTGTGTTGCGTGAAACATGTAGATTACGGTCAAATTTATCTTGTAATCCATCTGTTCGGTGAGAAATCACAAAGAAGTTTGTTCCTTTCATATCATTCAGTAGGTGAACGAGTTCTTGTTGTAGAAATTGATCAGCAGCACCATCCATTACTTCATCCATAATCAATAGATTTGTTTTCATCTTTGCTCGTTTGGCTGCAAGATTTCGCCAACTGAACATCATTGCTAAGTCAACTCTTAGTTTCTCCCCTTCACTCAATGAGAAGTAACTGAATTTATGTCCTGAAAAGTTTGTGATATTTTCATCAAAGGTTGATTCAAGTTGAAAGTTCAGTTTCAAACCAAATCGTTTCAGATATCCGCTCATGTTTTGATTCAACAATTTTAGATACTTGTTCATGATTGTCGCTTTGATACCTGTATCTTTTAATAAAAATGAACAATTCTTTTGAACATCCACTTCTTCTGCTAACTCAATATTTCTTTTGTTCAAAATTTCAATTTCATCCTCAAGGTCAGAAATTTCTTTTTTTGTTCGTTCAATCTTTGTTTCATCCAAGCTGGCCGGATTTTGTAGAATCTCAACCTTCTCAATGCGACTCGAAATCTTATACTGAATGTTATCGAGTTCTGTTTCAAGTTCTCTTTTGTAAATTTTCTTCTTTCTTTTCTCGGAGTTTTCTTCTTCAATCAAGGATTGATTTTTCTTCAGGTCACTGATACGAACCAATAATTTCTCCACACCATCTCTCTTTTCCATCATTTTCGATTTCAAAGTTTCAATCTGTGAATTACGAAAGTCTTCAGCAATTTCTTGATGACAAGTAGGACATTCAGAATTGTCTAAGAAAAAGTCATAGGTTTTCTTTTGACTCTCAACACCATACATAATTTTGTTTTTAACTTTCTCATATTTCTTGATTTCTTTTTCAATGCTTTCAGTGCTGACTTCTTCTTCAATCACAATTTCATCTTTTTCTTTATCCTTTTCTTCCCACAACTCAACACAATTACGAATCTCTGCCTTGATTTCACGAATCTTTTTTTCATCAACTGTTGAAACATTCACGTTTGAAAGAGCCTCTAAATGTTCCCTCTTTGAATTCAGCAACTCTTCTTTAAGAAACAATTGATTTTCAGTAGTTTGTAGTTCAGCTTTTGTCTCAGCAACTTCAGTTTTTAAATGATCAGACATCTTGGTGAAGACATGTAGATTCAAAATGTCATCGACAATCAATCGTCTTTCTTGTGGTTTCAATCTCATGAAAGGAACATAGTTTGCTGAACCAAGAACTACAATTTGCTGAAAGGTTTGATAGGAGAAATTGAGAACAGTTTTCTCAAACTCTGTCTGTTGATCTTTTGCAGATGAAAGAATATCAAGTTTATTTCCATCACGATAGATTTCAAAGACATTTGGTTTGATTCCTCTGCGAACAAGGTAGCCTACATTGTTTTTGCGAAAGGTCAACTCAACAAGACAGTCTTTACCATTATACATGTTGGTCAGTTGAGGTTTATTGATTGAGCGAAAGGCTCTGCCGAACAATGCGAATGTCACAGTGTCAAGAATCGCTGAGGATTTGCCTGAAAAGTTTGTGCCAGTGACCAATGTTGATTTGTAAGCATTGAGTTGAATTTCAGTAGGATGCGCTCCGAACGAGAGAAAGTTCGTGAAGCGCACTTTTTCGAATTGAATCTGCATATTATATCACCTCTGAGGAAAATGTCAAGAGAAAATTTCATTATATTGATTTGATACTCGAATCATTGTAGCACACTTTGGCAAATTTTTCAAGTTTTGAGCGCCAATATATGTGCAAGCACTTCGCAATCCACCCAGTAATTCTTGAATTGTATTCGCAATTGAACCACGATAGGGCACCAGCACCTCACGACCTTCAGCGGCACGATAATCTTTCAGACCACCAAAGTGAATGTCATTGGCTTTCTTGCTGCTCATGCCGTAGAACTCAACAAACTTCTTTGTCTCACGAATCAATTCATAGGATTGAGGATAATCTTCAGAGGTGTATTCAATTTCGTTTGTGACATAATGTTTTTCAATAATATTACCACCACCTTCATCATGACCGGCAAACATACCACCCAGCATCACGAAATCGGCACCACCCGCAAATGCTTTGGCTACATCACCAGGGCACGTACAACCGCCGTCAGCAATGATTAAACCACCCAGACCATGTGCAGCATCTGCACATTCAATTACGGCACTTAATTGAGGATATCCTACACCAGTCTGAATGCGAGTGGTACATGCACTTCCAGGCCCGATTCCCACCTTGACAATATCTACACCACTGAGAATCAATTGCTCTGTCATCTCACCAGTGACAACATTTCCCGCAATGATTTGCAGATTGCTTGAGACTTCTCGAATCTTCTGAATGAACTCAACGAATCTTTCACTATATCCATTTGCTACATCAATACAAACAAACTTAAGATTCTTACACATACCATAAACATCACAGAACTTACGAAAATCATAATCTGTAATACCAATGCTCAATGCGGTATTTAAACAATTCGTTTCATTTGAGAAGAATTCTACAAGTTGAGATACATCATAGGTCTTTTTCAGACAAGTAAACATTTTCTGTTTGGCTAATTCAGTTGCCATCTTAAATGTTCCAACACCATCCATATTCGCAGCCATAATTGGTAGACCAGACCATTCGAGTTTGCTGAATTCTCTTTCGAGTAAAACTGCTTTACGAGAGCCGAGAGTTGACCTTTTAGGCCGCAACAAGACATCACTGTAATCCAGTTTCAATTCATTTTCAATTCTCATAATTACCTCAGTTAAGTTTTTTCTTTTGCTGAACAGAAATTACATATTCCATTAACAATTGACTCAAATATTTTTCTGGCTCAATTTGTTTCCATGTGCAAATAGTCCTCAATACGGTAGCAAATTCTTCTTCCAGTTCAAACTCAATTGAGTTTGTCATGCGATTGAGTTGAATCTTTTTAATACCCAACCCTTTCGCAAAACGAACTTCTCTTTTTTCTTCACTAAAAATTTGTTCTACATCGAATGTAGTATTTTTTTGTGAAATCGAAACTGTATGTTGTTGAGTTTGTTGAGCTTTATGTTGCTCAAGTCTTTTCTGACGTTCTCTTTGTTTCTTTGTTAAACCATCTGTTGTTGATTTGGCAGCCAAACTACGAACTTTAGGTGGATCCGTATTTTTTTTCAAGCAGCCTCCCTTTCAGCCTTGTTGAGTAAGCTTAGAATTTTATTTTCAATCTTAGCACCATTTGAGATTGAATTCTCATCAACATATTTTCTTGAAGATGTTCGACAAATTTCAGCGGTGTTTTCTTCTTCAAAGTCTTCCATTTCATCGATTTCAAAAACACTTTCATTTTCAATAATGATCACATCAATTGGATTTGCTGCTAAGAGTTTTTTCACAAAATTCTCAAACTTTGTCACACTTCCTTTTTTACGGCAAATCAATTTGACATAAGTGTTTTTATATTCATCAAAGTTAATCTTCTTAGGTTTTTCTGTATATTCAATTGTGTGAAACATCTGATATGGATTTTCAATAAACTTCAACTCACCAGTCTTCATGTTCAACAAATGAAAACCACGAACATCACCATAGTCACCCCAGGTAAGTTGATAGGGATTTCCCAGATACATGATGTTACCTTTTTTATTCTTCTTATGAAAATGTCCTGAGAATACATGCTCTACATTCGAAAACAAGCTACTGTCAAATTCACCATCACGATGAACATGTCCTGAATACATTTCGAAACCATTGATTTCTAAATGACCAAAACAATATTGATGTTTCTGCTGAAGTAATTGAAATGCCTGTTCTTTATTTTCATCATTGATCCATGGCATTATCAGAACATCCATTTCATTCACACGAAGAATTTCAGGATTTTCTACAATCACAATATTATCAAAGTCACTGAGAACTAGATCTAATGTGTTCACACGATTTGTGTTTTTGTAATAAGCAGTATGATTACCTACAATTGAGTAAAGCGTTTTACCCATGTTCTGCAACTTGCGATAATATCGTTCTTTCACTTGATGTAGAATATTGAAATCAATTGATTTTCTTCGATCAAAGGTGTCACCGAGGTCAATAATTTCTTCAACGTTATATTCTTCGAGAGCCGGGAAGAATACATCTTCATAAAAGTCTAATTGATATTCAAGAAAAATCTGTGAGTTATTTCTCACTCCAAAATGTTGGTCAGTAACAAGTGCTATCCATTCATTCATTTACTGCCTCTTTGTCATTGTTAAAAAACTCAATAAGATTTTTCTTTTCTTTCTTTTTACGTTGACGACTTCTTTTCTTTTCCATTTTTTGCTCATACTCATTCACATAGTTTCGTGTATGAATCAACCAATCGTCACTCATAATCTTGCCATCGTAAGTATCATCATGCTCTGACTGAAAGGAACTGTCCATCAAACCCTCCATATTATGCAATGACCTTAACTTGAAATATACTTCACGCTTTTCTTTTTCAATTCTTCTTACAAAAGCCCAGTGAGCAACTTGTGTAAAATATGAAAACGGTTCTTTTGATTTGCGAGGATCGAATGAAGAGATATAAAGAATGCAATTTTCAATTGCATCAGAAATCATATCTTCACCATGTGTCTGACTGAACTCAATAAATCCTTTTTTTCGAATCAGATTCTGACATAGTTTTAATATACAGACACCAATAAAATCATCAATTGATATACGATGTAACATTTGTTTAACTTTCTGATTCAATTCAGATTTTCTTCGGTCATCACCTTCAGCTTTTTGAATCAAACGATAATACTTTTTTTGTCGATTCTTAACAGGCAACACTAAATTTTCATACCTTGTATTCAAATGCTCATAAAATTTTTGTTTATCTACAAAGTGATTATTTTTTGTCTGTCTTACCGAATCATTTTTTTTAGGCATAGGTCTATTCCTCTTTGAAATTATTAGTTTACAAAACGCTCAGAACTATATTCTATCAGATTTTTTTCAAAATGTCAAGCTAAATCAACCTCAAAGTATTTGACATCGAAGTCCTCTTCGATATAATACTTGTATCTTTCCTGAAAATGTGAGTAAACATAACAGTTTTTCTTTCGGTAGATCTGATCTGCGATATCGTAAACGGTAGCAGTTTCCTTTGTATCATGCCTTCTTAGGACTCTGCCAATGGATTGTAAAACTCTTACTTTTGATTTTGTCGGTGAAGCAAAAATTACATTGTGAAGTGCGGGAATATTAACACCAGTTGAAAAGACTCCACTGCTTGCTAATATAATATTATCGGAATGATGATTGCGGACGTGCTGGCGAATGTTTTCTCTCAATTCAGCTTTTGTATCGCCACTCATGAAGAAAATGTTTTTATCGGAAACCTCTTTTTCGATTTGGTTGAAAAGAACAAGACCATGATTCTCTACATAATTGAAAAGAACCAGTGTGTTGCCTTGAAGTTTTTTAGCTAAGTTGATGATATAATTATTTCTTTTTTCATGAGAAATCAGATATTGAATCTCTTCTTGATAATCCATTTTTAGTGAAGAAAGTTTATGATTAAGGATTAAACATTTAATCTTTAAGTCGCTCAACATCTGGTTCTCGATCAACTCACTTGTGCTGATGATCTTTTTGGGTTCACCTATCGAGCCAATCAGCAACATCTCATGAACTTTCTCTCCTGTCAAAGTTCCAGTCAGACCTACTCGAAAGTCAGCATGAATACATGAGTTCAAAATTTTCTGAAGAATATTACCAGTGGCAAGGTGAGTTTCATCAATCACAACAGTATCAAAATTATAAAAGAAATTTCGATCTAGGTTTTGTAGACTTTGCCACGTAGAGATCATAATAGGAGCCTGGACTTCTTTCGACTTTCCAGCATAAACCTCTTGAACAGGTAAAGGTTCTAAGTTGACCGCATAATCTTCAAAGTCTTGTTTCATTTGTGTAACAAGATTGACTGTTGGAACAATCATTAGAACTTTACGGTCCATTTCGTAGAACAGCCTCATCATCAAATAAATGATTGCCGATTTCCCAGAGGCTGTGGGAGAAACCAGAACAGACCTTTGTTTACTTACAGCATGAATAAAAGCATTCATTTGATAATCTCGAATTTCAAAAGGCATCTTTAAACCTTCAATGAATTCAAGAGCATCCTCTTTTGTGAATTCTGCTTGTTCAAATTCAAAATCAGATTCAAATGAATAATCTTTGAACTTACAGTAATTCTTTAAGCGATTCAACAATCCATAAGGCATTGTTTTTGTTCTCATATTTACAAGGCGAATTCTTCCATCCCACCTTTTAGCTTTATACTTAGGATGAAATTTAGCACTTGGTATAAAATATGAGAACACATCACTAAGCTCTTGCAAAACAGCAAGAGAACAATTGACTTTGATTTCGCTTTGATTGCGAAATTCAGCTTTGACTATTTCCATTTACTCTTTTACATAACCATTAACAAGACGGTACATACCGATGAAATCTTTTTGATTGAATTTCCAACTCGAAATAAATTTGATACACTCCTTGATTCTTTCAAGGAGTGACTCCATTGATTTTATTGACATTTCCGATTCACTGTATTTATCATGCGACTTGACCATCAGATCAATTTCCGTTTTAGTGAAGGAAGTGTTTAATGGTTCTAGATTAAAATACTCGATCTCTGCATCTGACACGTGTTTTTTCGAGAAGTACCTTTTCAGGACTGACTCGAGTTTTCGATGTTGGGCCTTTTTTCGATGGAGTTGACTCTCAGCTTGAGAATAAAAATCCCAATATTTGTTATATTTGTTTTCAAATGTCAATGTGATTTCTGCGAGATTTTCTAAATTCTTTCGAATCTCTTTAGGTTTTGGATAATCTTTTTCCCATTCTTGTGAAATCAATTCATGCGTAATCATATATTCACCTCAAATAATTATGTTTGCGGGACGTTTTCTCGGCGATAAATAGTATAATTGAAAGTTGCTGAAGCAAAAATTTCTTCAGCATTTGAAGCGGTAAGGTTGAGACCTGTCAAAGTATTTGGCATAATGTCATAAAAATGAAAACGATAGATTGGTCTATTATAACTGTTATTCATTGTTAAAAAACCATAACTTTCTTCACCTTCAAATCTCTCAAGGTCTTTTCGATCATTAAAACTATCAGGAAAGGATATTGCTCTCATCCAATCATGTATTTCAAAATAGTTCATCATATCTTCTTGAATCAGAAAATTGATGTTCAATTGGTCAAACGTAGCTGAATCAGCACCATATGATACAGTGTTAAAAAGTGTTGATGATGTAGGATTGTTGAGACTTAAACCTGGTAGATTTACCTCATTCAGTGTGTATGTGATATTTGGTAGAACACTGAACACCATTTCAAAACGATTTTGTTGTGAGAAATTATTATCAAGGTCTCCATTATTAATATCCATGATGGATGGTGCGGACATTTTTTCTCCACGATTGAGATTATTATTCATCTATATTTATAAGCAAAAAAATCTTGACTTTTTTTCTTTGATGTGATATAATATAGCATATATTCATTTAAAAATCAAGAGGAGTCTTTTATGAAACCATGTATCTTCTATGGCTTTAATCGAATCGATTTTATTTCATTTGATGAAGATGATGATTATGATGAACCACTTACAATAAATCAAAATGTTCCTGTTCAGTATAATGAAGCAATTATATGCACACCGTATAAAGAATGTTTCATTTTCCCTGAAAAGAATATTCGCAAAATGACAAACAAGCATACAGTTCGAGTTGAGAATGTAGACAATCACAGTGTTTTGGGTAATCTCATTGAGTAAAGGAATTATGGAAAAATCAAAGATAGCAGAAATGGTAAAAGGATATGTTCCGATCGAGTGGAATGGTAGATTTGATGGTAAAAAAGTATTTGAAAAAGTTGAATATGATGATGGTACCACACTTGAAATTGAATTAAGTTTGTCAAAGAAAAGACAAGAGAATCCCTCAGAGACATTCGCAGGAACAATTCCTCGAGTTCTGATTGATATTGAAATTGAAGATGACTATGATGAGGATGAAGAGGAAGAAGAGGATCTATATGTTGTATGTGGTGATGAAAAAAATCCTCAATTAGTTCATAAAGATATAATGGATTTATATTTGGAGGTTATGGATGACAACAAGTGATTTATATACTATTCAACTGGAGCTTGTAGAAATTCGTAAGCTACTTGCTGATATACGAAAACCTACAGAAACAGAAGACGATCCATATGAATATGATGAACATATGGATCTTGGATTCTTTGGTACCGAATACGGCAATACAAAAAATATTTTTGAAAGCGCAGATAAGGAGGAGAATATGCGATTATCTGATGAAAATATGGAAAAAGCTGTAGAAAATATTATGACAACCGATTTGAGAAAAGTAAGTAAAGAACCTGGACCAGAACTCAAGGTTCCAGTTTCATTTGAACTGGAAGAAGATTTATTTCTTGAACTGGCAATTGCTGCTCATAAAAAGGATATGACCTTCAATGATTTTATCGTCTATCTGATTGATGAACATATGACAGAAATGCTAAATAATAAGTAGGGTAAAATTTATTAATCTATAGAAAGAAAATATAAAATGTCAGAAGCCAAAAGTGCGGATGAACTTTATAAATTTGTTTCTGATTACTTTATGAACAATAATAAACATAATTTAACCCGAGAAGAATTTTATCATTGGCTTGCTCAGTATGAAACAAAAGACTTACAACGTCTAAGTGAACTTGAAATCAAACTGAATACGGTAGAACAGGAAGTTACCGAAGTTAAGAATCATGCGTTTGATGAAGATCAATACCATCGTAAATTTGATTCTTTCTTTTATCGCACAATTCTTCCGAAGGTCGGTGAAATCATTGACCGTGAAAAGGGCCGAACCCTTGAAGCACTTGACCGTGTCAAAGGATCAGTAGCGGACCTTGATCAGAATACTGTAAAGAAATCCAATCTCACAAAATATATCAGCGCCGCAGTCGGAATTATTTTCACCGGTGGCATCGGTTCGACATGGACCGCAGTTTATGATATGCAACAAAAGTTAGATCAAGTTCCTGTTCTTGTTCAAAATGTTGAAGAACTACAGGAAGAAAGAAGGAATATTGAAAAACAACTATTTGTTATTGAAGGCGCAGCCACAACTTTAAAAGATCGATTTGTAACATTAGAAGAAAATGAACTTAAACTTCGCTCATCAGTTCAGCAACTGGAATCTTCAGTTCAAACAAATGCCTATAGTATCACAGATGTTCTTGAGCGACTCTCAACACTCGGTAGCTCAAGTGAAACATTTAACTGAATGGATACAAGCAATTCTGATTTTTCTCGCCACAGTGATTTTTTTAGTAATTGCGTTTGACCATGATGCTTATGGAGAAAATAAAAAAATTGAATCAGAAATTTCTGCGATTGTGAATCCGGCTTTCAAGTATCGATCCATATATGCGAGAGAAGTTCATAATTTAGTAACAGAAAGGTCGGATCGAATTCGAGCACATCGACTCAATTTCAAAGTAGTGTTGAAAGGAAAAGATGCTTCTGCTCTCATCAGTGTAATTCGTAGGCTTGAATTATCTCATGAAGACCGTATACTCATCAAAAGAAAGTATGAGGCATTTCGTAAAAATCCAAGATCAGTAATGTTAGCTGAATTTTTATCAACACACCCAACAATGCTTGAAGCATTTCAAGAAATTCTTAGAGACCGTGATGGTATTACATTCTCAATGACAAATAGTAAATATGCCTCAATTGCTCGTATTATGGGTCTTCGTGTAATTCCTATTCAAACTCTTCACAATAATGTCTGGCCAATGTATGAAAATCAATTACATCGGCCAGGACCTCTTCGGTGAAATAAAAACGATAAATAAAATTATATTAAACTAATTTATCTAATAAAAACGAGAACATAATCGATGAAAACTTTCAAAGAATTTAAAACAGAACTTGATGAAAACGCTGGTTTGATTGCAAGAACTGTGGCGAAAGCAGGCTCAAAAGTATTAGCACAACAAAAAGCTGACCGTGATGAAAAGCAAGCTCAACAAGATGCTGAAAAGGAAGACAAAGGTGGTCCTCTAAGTATGGATATGAAGTCAAAGAAACCTTCTTCTTTGAGTAATCAAAAACCTGCTCCAAAGCCAGGATTGAAAACAGAAGAAAAAGAAGCCAATGCTGAAAACTGTTCTGACCTTCCACCAGAAGAAAAGAAGAAGGAAAGAAAGTTTGATATTCGTAAAATTCGTGCAAAGAAATGAAAACATATAAAGAATTTTCGTTACAAATAACTGAAGCCGTCCGAAGAATCTCACTTTCAAACAAAAAACCCGATGTTCAAGCGAGGTTGACAAGAGGTCATAAAAGTGATAAAGAATCACTTAAGATTCCTCCAGGCTTATCAAGAAAAGAAGCCGAAGAATTTGAAGATTTAGTTGATATGTATATGGCAAAACGAGACAGTAAAAATCCTACTGACCAGCGAGATGCCAAGTATCTCTACAATCGCATTCGTAGTCTTCAAACAAGTAATAAGAATATGATGTCAGGTGTTCCTAAAAAAGATCCAAAAGTAATAGCAGGGAAGGGAGGACCTGCTACAAAAGAAATAATGAATAAAGACAACCGTCTATGAAAACCTTTCGTGAATTTCTTTACTATATAGAAGAGAAGTCCGTTTCCAAATCACAACAAAGATTATTCGGTATGGTTCATGCTTATCAAAAAGGTAAGTTGAAGAATGCAAGTCCTGAAATTCGTAAGATTGCTAAGAGCATTAAGAAATCTGACGCAAAAGATTTCGCATCGACTAAGCATAAAGGTCTGCCGAATCATAAGGAGAAAAAATGAAAAAAATTCTATTGCTTATTAGTTTACTGTTCTTTGCTACAACTGTATTTGCAGAGCCAATCAAGCTCATGCTTCATCACTTCTTTTCACCAAAAGAACCGGCACAAACAAAAATGCTTGAGCCTTGGGCAAGAGAAGTTGAGAGATTGAGCAAAGACAAAGTAAAAATTGTAATTGTTCCGGGCATGAGACTTGGTGGAAAACCAGGTGATTTGGCAAAACAAGCAGGTGAAGGTAAAATCACCGACCTTGTTTGGACAATCAATGGATATAGTGGTAAAGATTTTCAAAGTTCAGAAGTCTTTGAGTTGCCATTTGTTCACACAAATGATCCGATTGCTACAAATTTAGCAATGAAAGAGATGTTTGACAGTGAATTGAAACAAGATTATGACCGCCAAAATCTTGAAGTGATGTTTCTACATGTTCATCAAGGTCAAGCAATTCAATCAAAAGGATTTCCTGTTCGCAAACCAGAAGACTTTCGTGGCAAAAGAACTCGCATTCCCAGCCGAACAGGTGCTTGGGTGATTGATGAGTTAAAAGGAGTGCCAGTGAGTGTTCCCGTCAACTTAATTCCACAAACACTTCAAAGAAGAACAGCAACGATTGTGTTCATTCCTTTCAATGTGAATCCTTTGCTGAAACTTGAGCAGCATGTTTCACATTTTACAGAAGGTCACAATCAGACAAGATTTGGAAGTGTTGTCTTTCAAGTTTCAATGAACAAAGATAAGTGGAACAGTTTGTCTCCCGACATCCAAAAAGCGTTTCGTCAAGCATCTGGAGAAAAGTTTCTGAGAGAAATTGGTCAGATGTGGAGAGATGATGAACAGAGAGGTATTGACTTGATGAAGATATTTCGAAAAGAACATATTGTTTTGACTGAAGAAGAAACAGAAGCCTTTCGTGTCAAACTTGAACCTGTTGTTCAAAAATGGATTCAAGAAGTTGAGAGTGAAGGGATTAATGGTAAAGCATTAGTCACGAAAGCCCGAAGACTTATTGAAAAACACTCTACCATGCAAGTAGAGTTATAAATTATCACACACATAAATATAATATTAGTTTTAAATGATTTACACACAAAGGAGATAATATGCCAACAACCGCACTTTCACATGTACCTGAAGTATATTTTCAAACACGTGTCCGGGATGAGTCCATTGATGGAGATAATCCGTTTCGCTGGGAAACAACACATACAAAAGACTATTTCGCAAATAAGCGAGTAGTAGTATTCTCTCTACCAGGAGCGTTCACGCCAGTATGTTCAACACAACAACTTCCTGGCTTTGATGAAAAATATGCTGAATTTAAAGCACAAGGTATTGATGAAGTTTATGTAATTTCTGTAAACGATTCTTATGTTATGAATGCTTGGCTGAAGCATCATAATCTAAAAAATATTAAGCCTATTCCTGACGGTAATGGTCAATTCACAAGGAAGATGGGATATCTTGTTTATAAAACAAATCTTGGATTTGGTGAGAGATCCTGGCGTTATGCGATGGTAGTCAACGACCGTAAGATTGAGCAAGTCTTTGAAGAAGCAGGAATCTGCTCTGATGGCGAGCCTGATCCTTACGAAGAAACCACTCCAGATAAAGTCCTCGCCTGGTTGGCTGACAATCCCGCAAAATAATTAAAAAAGTCCTTGACATTTTCGTTTCTCTCTGATATGATCTTCGAAATTGATTATTCATCTTCAGGAGAAACGAATGAAACATTCGAGAGACTGGGCAGAAAAAGCAGAGATTTCAGTAGCTGACGCTCTCAATGGTGAGAATGTCAGCAAATCCATTTTACAAATCGCAGAAGCTATTCGAGAAAAAGTCACCGAACCCTATTGGAACGCTGAGTGGGTCGGAGCAGAATCTTACGATGAGAAGGGTGATGTTCATCTGAACATGGTGAATAACACAAAGGTTGCGATTGAACTCAAGTTCTCAAAGAAGACTGGCTCAGGCACAAAAGCAAACGTCACCACAAACATTGTTAAGAAATTCTTTTCAGAAGATACTCAATCATATCCTGAGCATGAAGAAAATATCCGTCAAGAACGATATGCTTTGATTGAGCAGAAAAGTAATTTAAAAGATTTGAGCAAGAAGAATTATGAAAAACTTCTTCGCAAATATCGAAAAGAAGATCCAGAAGTTCTTGAAGAGATTGCCGAAATTACATCATTCGGTCAGATTGACTATGCAAAATATCTTGCCGAAGTAATGAACGATTCTCTCGACTCAACAAACAAGTGGGTTGAGAGTATTCTCAAGGGTGATCACACTGTCAAAGATTCAAACTTCAATGGTGAATTACTCTATTGTGTTGTCAAGAATTTTGAATCATCAACTCAAACTGTAACATTTTATAATTTACAAGAAGTAAATTCAACTGTAACAAACGTTGAAGCAGTTGGTAAATCAATTGTTCTTCGCAATGAAGTCGGTAATGTTGTGATGCGATTATCAGTTCATTGGAAAAACATTTGTCAGGGAGGAGCAACACCTTGCTTCAATGTATTCTTGGGTGAAATTTATGCCTAAAAAAGTGAATGAGAATTTAAATTCTGTCACTTTAGAAGATGTTGAAAAATGTAAAGAAATCACAGAAGAAGAACTTATTCATGATTTGAGAAAGCTAAAAGAATATTCAGCCATTGAAAATCGTAACAGTTTCTATGGCAATAACTTTCTCTATCACTTTCAACTCAAGAATCTTCTGAAGTGCCGAAGAGAAAAAAGAAAAACAATCTATGAAATTGCGAAGGATCCAGCTGAATGGTCAAAACTCATTGAGCAGACAAGAAAAAAAGACCGTGGTGGTAAATCAGCAGCAGCAAATGTCTTTGAGTGCTATCGTATTAACAATGGTAGCATTGTCATGTTTAAAGCGACTACCGCAAAATATGTATATACAAAATATGGTGCGAAAAAAGTTTTAGATCCTACAGCAGGATGGGGAGGACGATTATTAGGTGCTTGGGCAAAAAACATTGATTATGTGGGAATTGATACAAATCTTTCGCTCAAGCCTGCCTATGATGAAATGCTGACACTTTTGAATAATCAAGTTGGTTATTTCGAAACAGCACCGAATCTACAAATGATTTGGGAAAGTTGTTTGAATGTCGATTATTCTCAGATTGATTATGATTTTGTTTTGACAAGTCCACCATATATCAATATGGAAGTTTATGAATATATGGAAGAGTGGAAAACAAAAGACCTTTTTTATAAAGACTTTTTGTTACCTCTCTGGGAAAAATGTATAACAGGCACAAAGTCAGGAACAATTTGTCTGAACATATCACCTAAGATGTATGACGAATTTCTAAAGGTAGGTGGTAAGCCATGTCACTTAGAAGAAGATTTATTACAACAATTAGGGCAACAGACAAATAAAAAACGTCAAGATAAAATTTATATTTGGAGAGTTTCATGAAACTTGGTATCATCGGTGTTGATGAGAAAAAAGATATTCAAAATAATGACCGGATTCGTGATACATTTAATCAAATACTAATTGATCATTCAGTTTCTCAAATTGTAGCATTGACAACAATGTCACCGGGTCAAGGCCGAATGAATAAAATCGCTCAAGAGTTTGCGACAATGAAAGGTTTGCCTTTTTCAGAACATTTTTATGAAAGAAATACCGCTCACTATGTGAGGAAAAGAAATACATTATTTGTTCGTGATGTGAGACTATTATTGGTTGACTTACCCAAACAATATAAAAACTTGAAAGATGTTCAACATTCAACTACAGATAACATCACAAATGTAATCAAAACTTTTCTTCGTAAACATCACGAAAGATACTTATATCTTGTAGCATAAGGAAATAATGATTGTTTATATTAATCACAAAAATTGGACTACTTCTTCAATTTTTGACCGTATTGAAGACTTGAATGAAAAAGAAAAAATTACTCCTCAAATATATCGAATGTTAACTTGGGGAAATGATCATATTCAGATTTTTCTCAACTGGCTTTCAAAGAAGTTTGAAATACGATTTGTTCATGTTTCAGGAAGAGATTTGTGGTCTTTAGATTACACCATGTCACATGTGATTCTTGCTGGCTTAATTTCTTTCAAAGAAAAAAATATAATTTCAATACCTTTCGTTGATTGTGAGGATGTGCCAGAAGACATGAGTTATGAGGCACATAATATAGAATTACATGAAGCACCAAATGATTTACTTGAAGAACGCTGGCAGTATGTTTTAGATCAGATGATTGAATCCTTTATTCTGATTTCAGATGATAATTTCAGTAATCTTCGAGATGGTGAAATCGTTGACCAAGGTCTTCGTATGTTTGGTAAATATTATCGCAACTTGTGGATTTAGTATTTTTCATAGATGAATCTATTACTTTGTCAAATTACTGATATAATTTACAATAAACTATATTCAGTGATCAAAGATAAATAGTTAAGTAACAAAAGGAGGTTCTATGGCAATTCTACAAGCAAGTCTTCAACCACCTCCCCAGACGGACGAGGGTTTACGCAAATTTTTCCTAACAATGTATAATCATACCGCAGGTGGTTTAGGTGTGAGTGCATTGGTAGCCTATCTAACTTATTCAACAGGTGCTATTAACTTTCTACTCACAGGCTTTACAATGTGGCTTGTGTTTTTAGCTCCTCTCGGTATGATTTTCTGGTATTCATTCAAAGGTCAAGATTGGCCTCTTTCTACACTGACAAATTTTTACTATGCTTTTGTAGGAGTGATGGGTTTATCACTCAGTAGTATCTTTGCTGTTTATACAGCCACCAGTATTGTCGAAGCGTTTCTCACAGCCAGTCTCACCTTTGGCGCCGCCAGTGTATATGGATATACAACAAAGAAAGATTTATCTGGCTGGGGTAGTATTCTCATTGTAGGCCTTATTGGAATCATTATTGCTGGTGTAATCAATATCTTTTTAGCAAGTTCAATCTTCGGATTGATTATTTCAATTGTCGGTATTGTAATCTTTTTAGGTCTCACTGCTCATGATACACAACAAGCAAGAGAGATTTATTACACAACTGGTGATTCAAGATATGGTATCAAGTTTGCTCTCAATTTATATCTAAACTTCATCAATTTATTTCAGATGATTCTCAGTCTCACCGGATATTCATCCAATAACGATTAGGAAATTTCTATGGCATATTCAACCGAAGTAATGGACCATTTTGAAAATCCTCGTAATGTCGGTTCTCTTGATAAAAATAAAGATAATGTAGGCACCGGCCTTGTAGGAGCGCCCGAATGTTTTGGTGGTGAAACTTTAGTTCACACACCAATTCAGCAGTATATTTCATTAGAAGATGCGTACCATTTAGGACGAGCAATCAATGTATGGTCTTATAATATTGCTGAAAAACGATATCAATTTAAAACAGCCAAGGTAGTTCACTCAGGTAAAAAAGAACTATATACGTATGAGATTGAGGACCGACAAATTCGTGTAACATCAGACCACGAATTTCTCACACTAGATAATGGATATCGTCCTGTCAATTTAATTGGTGACCATGAATTTATTCGTGGTGTTCGTGCCGAAGTTGGTGTCGAAGGCCAAGGTGATTTTGAATCAGCACATAAATTAGTTATGATTTGTGAAGAAATTGCTCCTGTAATTGAAGATTCATATACATTACAAGTAGAAGAAACAAATAATTATATTGTAATCACACATTTTGACCATGAATATTATTCAGGTATTGTTGCAAAAAATTGTGGCGACTTAATGAAACTTCAAATAGAAGTCGATGAAAATGAACGAATTATCGATGCTAAGTTTAAGACGTTTGGGTGTGGTTCAGCCGTGGCATCAAGTTCACTTGCAACTGAGTGGGTTAAGAATGCAACAATTGATGAAGCTTTTAACATAAAGAATACTGATCTGGTAGAGTCGCTTTCTTTGCCGCCGATTAAGGTGCACTGTAGCGTCCTCGCTGAAGATGCGATTAAAGCCGCAATTGCAGATTATCGAAAAAAGAAACAATTAAAGGAAACACAAAATGTTTAGTCATCAAACAAGAGTTTATTGTCCAGATTTTTATTGCAAAATAAGAAAGTTTCGAATAGGAGATGAAGCTGTTGTAATGAAAGATGGTCAAATGAAAATTGCTCAAGTGATTGAAAGACCGAAGGCTTTCTTTAATAAAGAAGACCTACTTTGTTTACAATTCGAAAATACAGAAAAACCAATCTATTGTTCAAGTAGTCAAAACTTTTATTATTTTGATACGAATCAAGTTGTGTCTGCTGAACATTTAGAAGTAAGTCGATTGATCAAAGGTCTTAATTTTTCGCCATGTCGCTTGATTCGTAAAGAAAGAATTGAAAATCAAGATATGCTGGATAAACTTCGCTTGAAAGATGACCAAGCACCTTTGTATAGTTTACGATTTGAAGATGATGTTGATTATTATTTCGTAAACGGTTTGATGGTCAGACCATCTGAAGAGAAAGTTATTGAAGCCATGACATTTGATTCGGATCAACAGTATGTAACAGCAATGGAAAATCGATGACAAAAGCTAAACTTCAATTTCTCAAAAGATTGATCATGTCTGATACTGACTTTCAGATTATTCATCAATCTTTAAAAGCAACCGAGTCTGCTTGGATATTCGATCATAAGAAAGACCAGGTTCCTACAGTTGGTGACTTACAACATACAGCAAGACAATTGCTCGACTCTGTGATTGAAAAAGCGGATGTCTTAGGACCTTCTGCTTATTATATCAAAGGTAGTGGAGGATTTGTTGTTTCGTATTATGGCGATCATTTTCCTGTGAAGGAATTAGCTGGTCACTTAACTCTTACTTTTAACATTTCAAATGTTTCTTTATCTTATCGTGATGTGGCAGGAGAACATCATACAGAAGAACGAAAAACAATTGAGAATGATGTATCTGAACTCAAAGATGATGTAAAAAAGATGTATGCTATCTTACAAGAACTCAAAAGAAATCAGCCACATCATATTCAAAGTTTATCAGACTAAGGAGAAATTATGACAGTTTACCTTGTAATGTGGAAATCTACAAAATCTGATGGTGTTTCAGCAGTTTTTAACTCACAAGAGGCTGCTAATAAAGCTTGTGAAATGTTTCGTGAAACCCGTGAAGATCCAAACATGGCATTTCATGTAGCACCATTTCTTGTTCAGTCAGAGGAGTTTTTGAATGATTCAAGTAACTAAAGATGCTGCGGATGCTTTATTAGCATCCTACATGGCAGAAAATTTAGAGCCAAAAGAAACAGTTCTTCGTGTTAGTGCCAACTCAGGAGGTTGTTCTGGTTGGCGTTGGGAACTCGAAACAAATTCGAAAAATCAAATTGAAAAAGAAGATGTGACATTTGAAACAAATGAAATTCTTGTTGCTGTGAACAAAGAACTTTTCGAAACTGTGATTGGTCCTGTGAAGATTGATTACAGTCAAAAAAACCTTGTCGAACAAGGGTTTGTGTTCATTCGTGAAAGTGGTCAACAATGTGGTTGCGGAGAAAGTTTCACACCTTACCAGTGAGGTCTTATGAAAAAAATTTTTATATTATGTTTGTATCTTTTTGTATCTTTCACAATCTATGCTTGGGAAGATAAAATTGTATTTGAAAAAAATGGCAATGTTTATGCGGTAGGAATCTCTCGCTGGTTTGAAAGAGTAGACCGCTCAGTCTATGATGCCTATCTGATGGCTTTAAAAAACTATAACATGTTTCATAACATTGATGTTTCCACTGAATATCTCGAAGAAAATCAAAATGGAGAATTTTCTTCAACAGAAAAACTTTCTGCTTCTTCAAGAAATTCTCTGAATACTGCAAAGATTATTCAGAGAAAAACGAAGCAAGACATTACTTCAGGAATGTTTCAAACACGAATTCTTCTTCAACTAAAAGGACCAATTCGTAAATCAAATTATCAACCACTCAGTCTTTATATTCATCTTCATTATTCATTAGATCGATGTTTATTTACTGAAAACATGATTGAAACAGATTATGGAGATTTGAATCCAGGATCTCATTTACTTCGTATGAAAGGACATCAAAAAAACTCAAAAGCAGAGTATGTTGGAAAAATTCCTTTTAACTCCTTTCTTGAAGAATGTGAGTATAAGATTCTGATTGCAGACAATCAACAATACGGTCCATATCAGACGGATCGATTTCGCCCTGATGGTCTTCATGGTGACCAGCTTCCCAGCGGCTTAGGGCACCCAAAAGAAATTTTTTAAAAAGCCTTGACATTTCTGACCAATCTGATATGATCTGATCGTTAAGTAATTGATGACTAACCTCAGCGAGAGATGACCATGACAAGAGCAGAGTATGAAGCAAAATTTTTCTCAAGATGTGTACCGAAAGCGAAATCATCTGTCAAAGGCAGCAAGCAGTTTGATGCGGACCTTCGCACAAAACAAGTTCAATTCTTAGAGAATGGTGGAAGTGCGAACACGGAGAACTTCATGCCTTCATCTTCAGCACTCAAGGTTCGCCGAATTGAAATAATCAACGGTAAAAAATTCAAAGTAATCTCATGACAGAAAAAGTAAATCATCCTATACATTATAACCACCACCCCTCGGGGGTGGAGGCGATTGATATCATTGAGCATATGATATTCAATTTAGGCAATGCTTTTAAATATATCTTTCGTTTCAATCTTAAGGGCGGTCTCGAAGATATTGATAAAGCAATTTGGTATCTTGAAAGACAAACTAAAAATCCAAACACTCTTCATTTTGAAATGCCTGATGCTGTTTATCTCAAAATTCAAAAGTTTTTGGAAAAAGAAGACGATAGCATGTTGAAAGTTGTCTATAATAATATTATACAATATCAATTTTATGGTGAGCATCCTAAAGTATTGTGGGAATCAATCGAAATTCTACACCGACTTGAAGAAAGGTATAAATGAAACTTTTTTTTTTCTTTGCGTTGTTTACACTACTTGCTTCTTGTAGTAGTAAAAACTATCGACTTTGTGATTTGGAGCATTATGAAAAGGCTTGGTCTACTGCTGATTTGGTTCGTTGTAAGTAGTTGTAGTCACTCAGAAAGTTTTATCATGGGTCAATGTGAAACCCGTGGTGTTGAAAGTGAATGGTGTAAAAAGAATCGAAAAGAATATACTCAACAATATACAAAAGATTTGCCAGACTATATCTGTGATCCTGGTATACCACCTCGTTCAAAAGAACGTGTTGATATTCGTATGGTCAATGATGCTGTTGAGCAGAAATCTGTGTTCACAACTTGGTACACATGGTCGGGTTATAAAAAAGAATGTCACCGTACAAGTACAATTGATTTAGAATATAAAGTAATTGACAAATATAAAACAAATCTTTTTACATCACCTACTGTTTTTATCGACCGTAGTATGGAAAAAGAAACAATTGACAATATTGTAAGACATTATCAAATACATAAAGGAAAGTATGGTAAAAAATTGCCTTTGGGTATTGAAGATACATCTGAATTTTATGCGAATAAAGTTCTGAAAAAAAATTATAAAAAGAACTCTCGCTGGACTTCAGGTCCAATTCTCAAGCAGGACAAGAATCGTAAGTTAACAGCCTTTGAAAAAGCACCTTTAGCAAAGCCAATGACTTCAGCTAAAAAATTAGAATATATGAAAAATAGTGACTTTATGAGTTTTCGTAATTGTGGTAAATGTTCTGGTATTCGTAAACTTGAATTATGTATTCGTAAATATGAACAGCACTATGAAAAACCGATCACATCAACATATAATCCAAACGGATGCCGACAATGGAATTAAGATATGTCATATGAAGTAATAGAAGAAGATGACCGTTTTATCGAAAATTCTGAGTTTACTCATATCTATTTGCAGTTATTCACAAATGTGATACAGCAATGTAATTTTCGTTCCTGGTATGATATTTTAAAAATCATTAATAAAAATGACAGTACAACACCTTCAGCAAAAAATCTTCAAACAAAAACATATAATTTGTTAAAGAATTGTTTGACGAATATGGTTGAAAATCAAACTGAAAATTGTTCTGTAACATCAGAATATATTCATGTAGAAATTTATGGTTTAAATTATCCTGACCCTGAAAGACAAGGTGAAGTGAATATTTCATTTCGTTTTGAAGAAATTACTGCAAAACTTTCAGAGGTTTTTGTATTTGATGAACCAGCAGAAGAAGTTCATCTATCTCATGACGAAAGAATTTCTTCTCTTGAAAATCGTATCAAAGTTTTAGAGAAAAAAATTGGTATATAGGGGGGAATATGACACCAGCAAACTTCCGCAGATGGCGTCGAGTTTTAGTATGGAGCATTCTTGTAGGAGCAACAATTTTTATGCTTGACTTTTTTTACATGGCAAATATGTAGCCGCTTCATCAGGAAAGAGTGATACTTGATGGCATACCACACACCATCGAAATTGTCCTTGGCACTTTTCATGGTCCTGTAAGTTGTGACTATGAGGTATAAATCACTCAACTCTCAACTGGCGTTCTTTGGAACGCCTTACTCTTTTAAATTATGGTCACACAAATCGAATTCCGTAAATGTTCCTATGAACAGTTTTGTTCAGAACTTTCAATACTTGACATCGGTGATAAGACAGGAACATTTCAAGTCAAACAAAATCTAAAACCTTTTCTTCTTCGTGTTTGTCGAAATCCAAATGATTTGCGGCTTGACTTATATGAAGATTATACAAAGAAACTATATGAAATTTTAGTTACAAATGCTGAAGAATCATTTGACTATTTTGTTGACAAATATATTTCACTCAATAAACCTATTGAAAAATATTTGTATCTAACAAAGAAAACATCTCTTGAAGGAAAGGTCTTCAATGGGCAAAAGAATGCCTGGTTAGGTCGCCTCTCAAAGAATCTAAATCATGAACAGTTCTATAGCACGAAAAAGTATTCAGATAAAGATAGTGAATATACTTATGGTTTACTCAAGGTAATGTATGAGAAGTTTCATATAAGAAATTCAATGGCATGTCCAGCTTTCTTTGATTCGATTCTAAATGCTCAGAACTATGCTGCTTTTTGGAAAGCATTTATGTTAGGCTGTAATAAGCCATCAATCTTTAATCCACACACATACTATTCAATTCTCACAGAATGTTTTTCAGGTGAAGTTTTATTTGCTCCTGTGATGGGTTGGAATTCTTATCAGATTGGTTTTCAAAACAGTTCTTTCAAACATATGATTACAACAGATGTGATTCCTTCTGTTGTTGATAATTCAAGACTAATCACAAGATTATATGATCAGAATCCTTTTATTGAAGCAAAGCAAGTTGATGCCTATCTTTATCCTAGTGAGAAATTAGGCATTAGTTTTATACATGAATATCAGAATATGGTAGATGCAGTTTTGTTTTCACCTCCATATTTTAACTTAGAAGTTTATGATTCAGGTGAACAATCACTTAAAAATTATCCAAGTTACAGTGAATGGTTAGAGTGCTATTGGAAGGTAACTCTTCAAACTTGTGCTGAAGTAATGAAAAGAAAAGCCAAGATTGGTTTTGTCATTTCAAACTACCGAGGTAATGATTCTTTTTGTGCTGATATGACTGATATCGCAAATTCAATCTTTGTTCAGCAAGATGTTTATTCTGTCAAATGGGCTGCTCAAAGAGGCAGTCGAGCACCAAAGAAACAAGCACAAGGTAATCTTGAAAATCTTTATATCTACTCCAAAATATAACTCTAAATAGTAGGATAACATGAAAGAGATCGACATTATTATAAGTATTACAGGCTTCGTTTTATACTCTTGTGTATTTTCATTAGCGATAGTCGGTAGCATGTATTGACCCAGTGGATAATCATTAACACACTTACTGTAGGGTCAATCAGTGAGTGTATCAAATCTTTGAAAGGAAACAATGAAAAAATTCCTCTTCCTCTTTTCTCTTATCTTTTCTCTCATATTTTCAACAGCTTACGCTGATAAACCAAAAGCCGCATTCGTCTATGTAGGACCTGTAGGAGATGGTGGTTGGACTTACGCACATGACCTTGGTCGTCAAGAACTTGAAGATGCTGGCTACGAAACAACTTATGTTGAATCTGTTCCTGAGACTGATTCACAAAGAGTTCTTCGTAATTTAGCAAGGCGTGGTTACGATGTAATCTTTACAACCAGCTTTGGTTTTATGGACCCAACTCTTGAAGTTGCGAAACAATATCCAGACACAATCTTTTTACATTGTTCTGGATTTAAAACAGCAGACAATATGGGTAACTATTTTGCAAGAATGTATCAAGCAAAATATCTTGCCGGTATGGTTGCTGGTATGACTACAAAGACAGATAATATTGGTATCATTGGTTCACATCCAATTCCTGAGATTGTACGACATATCAATGCGTTCACTCTTGGCGCTCGAGCAGTGAATCCTGATGCAAAAGTCAATGTTCTTTGGGTCAATTCTTGGTTTGATCCTTCAAAGGAAGGTGCCGCAGCAAACACATTGATGGACAACGGAGCAGATGTTGTTCATATCACAACTGATTCAGCCGCTGCAACACAAGCCGCAGAGAAACGAGGAAAATTTGCGATTGGTAACGATTCTGATATGACTCTTTATGGTCCCAAAGCTCACTTGACCGCACCTATTTTCAACTGGGGACGTTACTATGTTGATGTGATGGAACGTGTTGAAACTGGTTTGTGGACTTCATCAAGTGAATGGTGGGGAATTGAGACGGGTATTGTTGAAATGTCAAAGTTTGGACCGATGGTTCATTCAAAGGTGGTAGATATTGTAAATAAGAAGAAGCAAGATATTATTACAGGACGATTTACTGTATTCGAAGGACCCATTTACAATCGTGATGGTTCCCTCGCAATTGAAGATGGAATTGTTCCGAGTGATTCAGAACTTCTTTCAATGAATTATTTTGTTGAAGGCGTAAACGGAAATCTATAATTCACGGTAACCAATGAGAAACGAAGGAATGATGTTGTTCATGATCATAGCTATTCTAACAGTTTTTCTCATTGGTTTTCCACTCTTAGAAGACCTTGTAATGCCAGAGGAGATCGGCTAATGACACAATATACAAGAACAATTGTTTCAAATCAAAACTATGTATCATCAAACGCTCAAGATTTACTTCGTGATGAATTGAAATATCTTGAGAGTTTACCAGAAGAAAAAATGTGTGATGAGCTAATTGATGAATTTCTTGGAAGTAAACGAATCGAACATGTTCCAATGTTTGTTGAAACACTTAAAAATTTTCTTACAAAGGGTTCTGCTTCATTGACACGATCAAACATGAAACAATATCCGCATTTACATATTGTATCTGATATGAAAAGTGATTTAGTTGCTTACATTTATAATCGTGGTAAAGCACCAAACACAATTCACAAATCACCCACTGATGTTTTCTATGATTATTTTGATAATCGGTAGGTTTATAGGAGATTTCAAATGATCAAACTTTTTTACAAACGAAAACTTACAGAACATTGGACTTTTGAAATTGAAATACTTCGTTGGTTTGGCTCAAAAGGTTGGTTTGCAATTTACGAAAATAACTTGTCTGCTAAGATTCGTGGCTCTCATTGTGGTTTTTATTGGTCATTTCTCATTCTCGGTTTGAAAGTCATTGAATTAAATATTTACGATACAAGACATGACCATGAATACGAAAATAGTGATATAAGAAAAGACGAATGAGGTAACATGGAATTTGGTTTTGGTTTTGGATTTGGCTGGGCTTTGGGTATTATATTTGGTATTCACCTAAGCCGTGTTTGCTGGCCAGATCGAAATGAATCAGTATGGGATCGTAGAAAACGTGAACAAGAAATGATCAATGATGCTCTTGAAAAAGAAAGAACAAGTCTTCAAGAACCCCAATCCAGATAGTTGAATTCATTAATTTCATATTGAATATCTTTTCTCACTCGCCCAAGCATCTTCTCTCTTTTCTTTTCACTACAGAATGGTACTGAAAAAAACTGCCGTATGGTAGGGCGAAACCATCCAAAGCAAAAGCTAAACACACCTAACTGTAATCTCCACTTCACTGAATTCAAATAGATTGTAAGTACTGGCAATGCGGGAGCGCCGTGTGTCAAATAAGCATATACAATCTTATTCTTTAACAAAGGCACGGGTAAACCATATGTCTTTGTGATTTGCTTAAACTTATAAGCAAACCCTGGCACAAGAATCTGATCAAAGAATCCTTCCAACATTGAAGTACAACGAAACCACCAAACAGGTGACACAAAGATTAAATGTGTTGCTTCTGTGATCTTGTCTTTATACTTTTGAATCAATTCACTATTTTTCTCAGCTTGAAATGCTGCATGAAATTCATCATCATAAAGATCGATGATTTCATAATCTCTACGAACAGATGAAAGTTCTTCAACTAAAGTCTTCACAATTCCCTGATGATTGAAACTATCCTTTTTATGATAGCCTATGATGATCAAAACTTTCATGAGAAAACTTCGAATGCGGTGACTGTTCCACCATTGACATTAAATTCTGCGGTTCCTGTGAAGCCGTGGAGTCTTATGTCAAACGAGGTTGAGTCTGCTGTGATTGAATCACTGAGACAGGCGAAGGGTATGTGCATGTTTTGGCTATCAGCGGCTCCGTATCCAACCGAGCCGTCAACAAGTGTTGTTGTCATATCATCTCCATCAATGGATAGTTGTGCTGAATCTGTTGTGTCTGCGCTAATTCTTTCAAGGTTGACTGAGCCAGTCAGATAAACTTTCGAGCCCTGGTGAAGCCCTGTGAGGTCCAGAGAAATCATAATTGTGTCCATGGTCAGCCCAGGACCATAGCCAATTTGCGAAAAATTGAGCAATTTCATGTGACCAGTGGGGAAGTTCACGCTTGATGACAAAGTGCCGCTGGTGACGCTTCCAGAAGCATCCACAATGAAATTATTTGCTGTGATCGAGTTCCCTGTTCCTGTCTGTTCAATTCTCACACCGCTGTTCGCATTTGAGAAACGAAACAATGCTTCTGTCTCATTCAACAGAATTTGATTGTTTGAATCAAAATGTTCGGCATCAAAAAGCTGGTAGATTCCTGAGCGATTGGAAATACGATTTACATAAATTACACTATTGTTTGGCATTATGTTTACCTAAAAACTTGAATTGAAATACAAGGATGATCCGTATATATATTAGAACTACCACCAGCAACAGCACGAATGTTGAACCAACTTTGTGGTAAGTTATTTGAACCAACACCTCCAAAATCTTGAGAATCAAGAACAGCATATCCTCCAGAAGTTCCTGACCCTGTTCCTGTAACTGTTGGTGAATAATTATTGTCAGGCATTGGTGTCTTAAAGTAAACACGATACCAACCAGCCGAATGACGAACTACTTTGCTGATGTTTCCTGAGCTAAGTATTCGACAATGAGATTCACCATTTACTGTTGTGACATCTGTACCATCAAAAGTACAAAAAGCACGGCAAGCATATGAAGGTAGTTCAGAATTATTCGCAAGTGAGGTAGGTCCTTGAGATGCATTCGTATCGAGTTGAGCATAATTTGTGCCATTTGAAATTGTCACATTCGCACCTTGATTCATTATGTAACCAGTGAATAAACTGTATATTCCACCATCAGGGTCAACACCATCGTTCCCAAATATTCTTATTCGCATAGTGTCACCTTCTTCTAACGAAACAATCAGATGACCTGACATTCCTTCCCATCCACCAGCATGATTTCCGTAAACTCGTCCATAACCTACGGATGAACTATTTTTGTACCAATCCCAATATAAGTGTCCACCAGAACCTGTTCGGAAATTATCAAAGAAGTCAAAACGATAAAGACCTTGTTTTGGTGCTGTGAAGGTTCCTGTGTTAGTGTCAAAAGAATTACTCTGTTCTTCTCGTAAAGTCCATTTTTCTAAGAATTGCTGGTTATAATAAATTGCTTCTGGACGGTGAATTGAAGCGACAAAATATACTTCAGGTGGTCCTGTTTGGCTATCAACAATGTTTTGAAGATCATTCGATTCATCAATTTCCCAGATTGTCACACTTGAATAAACACCATTACCTTGATTGTATGGAATTGGATTTACACATATACCACCTTGATTACCATATGAATCATAAGCATGTATTTGAGTTTTATATGTAACTGTATCTGTGGTGTTTGGTGTATCTTCAACAGTCATTGACATTGTAAATCTTTCTGAATTGTAATCAGAATTTACTTGTTCAGTAGTCTGCCAATTCATAAAAGTTTTTCCAGTATCAGTAGTTTTTGCACTGACTGCTACTCCATCACGAACTAAACAAAGCGCACCTTTACCTGCCATACCATAAACTATAGAAACCAGTATTTTACTGGTAGCACTTTTTGGTGTGAAGTTAATTGTTTGAACATCAGCCCAACCAGTACTTGGATATTCAGTCGTAACAGTACCTAACTGTTTATAATTTTTCACTTGGCGAATGATACCACCCATGTTAACTACATTTTCATTGATCCATTTACCTGCGGATTCATCCCAAGCCAAAACTTGTTTATCAGTAGGTGTGTCAACAGTGACGTCATTGATATCAGATATTGATTCAATATTCTGAACATCATTATTTTTCCAGGCACTGCTTGTATCATCCCATGTGAGGACTTGACCATCTGTTGGTGTGTCGACTGTAACATCGTTGATATCATTCAGTGATTCAATGTTTTCGATATCACTATTTTTCCATGCGCTATTTGTCTCATCCCAGGAAAGAACTTGACCATCTGTTGGTGTATCAACAGTTACATCAGTAACATCATTCAGTGATTCAATACTTGAACCTGAACTTGAAGTGATATTGACTGTTGAATTTCCATTGGCAATTTTATAGCCATAGAAATACCAATAAGTTTCAGCCATATAGTTAGAGGGTTTGCCTGTATCCATTGAAACATAAGCAGTATCACCTGTATACAAGTATTGAACACCAGCACAAAATAGCTGTCCACTATTACCACCAGCATCATTTTCCCAAGCATTACTGATTACGTCTCCTCCTGCATGTAATCTTATCGTAGTCCAACCTCCTTGAGCATGACAATGTGCGCCAGCGCCAAACTGATAGTAACCATCTTCAGGAGCAGTGAAAAGTCCTGTTGCAGGGTCATAACTATTGGTGTGATTAGTCTTTACTGACGTAAAGAGTAAAGGTGTTTGGTTTCTTGTATCATTCGAAGCACCACCAAGAACAACGTGAAAACTTGGACCATCTACATTTGTCTGACTATCAACAATTGTTTGAATTTCGTTTTCACTATACTTGATACAGTAAAGAATACCAGCATTGTAAGGTCTGGTTTCTGAACCATGTCTTGGTTTTCCATTTGAATCATGCTCACCATAACCGTCATCTCCTGCGGGGGTGACTTCGTGTAAGTGTTGAACACCAGAGTTGTCACCGCCCACTGAGTTGATTGCATGTCCCCAATCTCCACTAGTGTCATATCTTATATTATGGTAGTGTCCTTGAAACTCATCTTCTTGGAATTCACCAACACTGTTTGGTCCAAATTTGTCTCTACCATTGATTGAACCAGTACCAATACCTCTCAGAAAGGAACCTCGTAAATCAGGTAACTTGAAATCACTTGGTCCCGATCCACCCCAAGTTGTACCAATCGCATCATACAAAGCAGCATATTCAGTGTTTGTTACTGAGTCTAATGTTGAACCATCACAGATAAGCCATCCATTCGGTTTCGTTGACATCGCAAAGGGAGCAACCATACCGACAGATGATTTTTCATAAATCACACCTGAACCATCAAAACTTACATTAGTTACTGAACCTGAACTTGATTCATCAATTTCCATCACAATCAAAGAAGAGATACCTCTACCATCATAAGTATTTGTGTCACGGTCTTGAGGTGTTCGATTAATAAACAAACCACCATTTTGTTCATCATCTTTTCGTCCACGACCCATTAGTTTATATGTCACAGGTTCAGTTGTATTTGGCTCATGAACATAATGAAGAGTTGACCTTTCTGATTCACCATGAGAACTTGGTTCTCGTCCAACGAGAATTGATGATATTGGTCTTGCTCCAGCAGTATCTGCTTGATAGATGTATGTGTCATTATAAGTTAATTGAATTTCACCACAATAATGGTCAGTTGAAGTCATCAAGTCTGCGATAATTAAAAACTTACTATTTTCTGAGTTTGGTGTAAGAGTAATGGTAAGATCTGGAATATCAACAAAATCATTTTCTCTTGTGAACCAAGAATCTGATTTTGTTACTTGTTTGACTTGTTGAACACCACCACCACCACTGACACCACCTTCTCCAGCGGCTACATTTCCATTAGTCCATTTGTTATTGTCAGCATCCCAAATCAATGCTTGACCATCTGTGACTGAATCGAGTGTGATGTCACCAATATCATTCAGTTCATTGATGAATGAACCTGTTGAACCAGAGGCTTCATGAATTTCTTCAGGAGTTAAATCTTCCGTGACCCATGAGTTGTTCACATATTTTGCTTTTCTTGATGAGTCATCAAATGCTGGTGGAGGAAATTCTGTAGCATCTGCTGGCATCAAATATTCACCAGGACGAGCGGGGTTTGGTTGTGCCCAAGTGACCTTACCAGTTTTCGTTGAATAAACTTTCTTCATCGCCATTTTTTATAACTCCTAAAATTTTATACAATAAAAAGCTGCAGCATCACCAGGACCAGCAATGGTTAGGTCACGAAAATCTGGTATGTTAAAATTGTTTGCTCCTGTTCCACCCCATGTTGTGCCGATTGTATCGTATAGTTCAGTAAACATTGCATCAGCTACACTGTCGAGAGGAGAGCCGTCACAAAAAAGCCAGCCAGTTGGCAAGTCACCCATTGCAAATGTAGCAATGAAACCTACAGGTATTGGTGTTCCACTTCCAACAGCAAGTGTTTTACCATCAGAATGTGCGTAATCAATGATTTCTTGAGGGAGTGCCGCTAAGGAAGCACTCATGATAAGTTGCGCCATGGTTTCTTATGAATAGGTTATAAATTTATATACCTTATTTATCTAAGACCTTTTTATACTGAAGAAAAGAATTTAGATGAACCGAAGCAGAAATATTAACTCTTTCTACATTTTTATATTTTGGATCATGACGAATAGGATTCACGGCATGATTAAGAAAAGATGGAAAGATAATCAATAAACCTGAACATGGACTAACAAATAGTCGATCTTGACTTGAAAAATTATAATATGAAAGTTGAGGAAATGGTGAATACACAATAAATTCACCACCTAAGCTTAATCTTGGATCAGGCGCCTTATGATAATAAACACCATTCACCAAATAATCAGGATGTTGATGAGCAATCAAGCCAGATTCATTTGAATTTTGTTTCACAATCCATGAATCTAATTCTAAATCTTCTTCAGAATCAATTCTTTCCATGTCATGTTTATATAAACAATGACGATGTATGTAATCTTTAAATTCATTTTGAAAAATCCAAGGAAGTAATGAAAAAGAATCATTCGTAAAGATTTTATAGTTGTAAGGTATCTTATCTCCATTCACATTTTCCATGTCAGCACCAAACTTTGAGCCATTTCCAATGTTACCTTGCGTTTGTAGAAAAACAGTTTTTTTCATAAACTGATTGATTTCTTTACCAATTTCATCTTTGTTTGGTAATTCTTTAATCACTACTGGAACTTTAAACAATTCAACTGTAGACATAATTTTTCTTTGGATAGATGTTCATAAAAATAGCTTGGGCATATCTTGTTTCACTACAAAATTGTTTTGTAGGTGTTCTTTGTCCATGTATAAATTGGTCACCAGGAAATAAGATCGCACGATTTTCTTTTCCTTGAATTGTCAAATCAATGTTCAACAATTCTTTTGGACAATAAGTTGTACCATATGTGCTGTTAAATTTTTCAACTGGTTTTTTTAATGAATAAAAAGAAAAGCCTTCGCCTTCTTCATAATGTTTGTTGAGAAAAATCAACAAAGCAACCATACCGACTGCATCAACAGGTGGATCTAAATGAGCAAAACAATAAGAGTTCTCATCGTAAAGCGGACCTTTTTGAAAAACATTGACTAAGATATCGCCAATTGTGAGTGCTTGAAGATTTTGTTTTTCTAAGTCAAGGAGTTCTGTGACATGTGTATTCAGTTGATCACGATAGGGAGGAATGGTTCCTCGCATTCCTACAACATGTGATTTTCTACCGAGAAAAAAATGATCCTTTGTTTCTTCAAATGTTTCAGGTAAACCAACTTGACAAACAGGAAGTTTGTTTACTTCATGACGAACAGCAGAAATATTCGAATAAAAGGAATCGATTAGATAAATTGTTTTTGAAGAAAGTTTTTGCGTTGAGATTTCCCAACGATTACTACATTCAAAAACCTTCGGGGAAAAGATTTGTAGGGGTTGGTTCTTTTGGCCAGTGTTCATATTTTTTCAAACGAAATTCATTGTCAATTGTTGGCATCGGAATTTCACCACGGTCAATACGACCAGGTAATTCTCTGAGTTCTTTACGATATTGTTTCCATTCTTCTACATCTGACCGTTCATAATCAGGAAGCAGTCGCCAATCTGTCAGACTAATCTTATAGTCTCTTTGCGCTCGAAAGATTTGCATTACATTTGGAACATAATTAGGAACACTACCTTCAATGATTGGTGAAGGATCTTGTTTTTCAATAATCACTTCCTTATCATAAACAGTCCACTCAGAATCTTCATAAACAGCATATTGATCTTCTGAGAAAAAAGGAGGTTCCTCTTGAGTATATGTATCGGGAATTAAAAATTCATCATTTGTTGGATGTTTCTGAGCTTCGTAAGGTAAACCCGTTGAAATTGAATAGATGATCATATCAATACTTTATACAATAATGAATAGCAATATTTCTCGGACGAGTTTCAGAACCCGCACCTGGTGAACCAGTTCCAAAAGAAAGATAGTCAGCAAGTCTCACTGTTGTTTTATCATAGCCAGTCGCAACCCATGATCCATCAAGGTCTCCGTCATGCATTCCCCACCAACTCGCACCACGAACATTCGTGTTATAACTTTCATGTCGATGAGCTTCGTAAGACATACCTTGATAAGAAGCCATACCTCTTCCATTGTCGACACCACGACCAGCATCCCAGCCACGAAGAAATTCTCCACGAAGGTCAGGTATACGAAAACTTGAACTACCTGAACCTCCCCAAGTTGTACCGATTGCTTGATATAGGTCAACAAAGATTTTATCTACATCAGCATTCAACGTTGCGCCATCACAACGAAGAAAGCCATGAGGAATTGAAGAGTGAGCAAAGGGAATAATTGCTCCAGCAAAAACGTCACCGAGAATACTCATAATATATTCTCAATTAGAATGCTACAGGAGCAAGCATGGGATATTCATAAGTATGATAAGTCGCATTTTGATAGTTATCACCACATCCACAGATTAGAAGTTGTCCATCAGATGTGAGAACATGAAGGTTCATATATCGTTCATGTCCAACAAAATTAGCATCTTGAATAAATTTATCACAAATAACTTCTTGTAATGTGCTTTTTGAACTTTGGTCACCGATTCCTAATTGACCGTAACCATTATATCCACAAGTATACACTCGTCCTTGGTCTGTAAGAACACCAAATACATTATGCCCATTTTCACCGTGACAGAAGATCTTGATTGGAGCTTCACCATTTTTAAACATGCTCATATCCATTGGTGTCCACGAAGCTCGGTGACTTGTGTCTCCGACACCAAGATTTCCAGGACCATTATATCCAGTGGCAAACAATTTATGGTTTCCATCATCATCAAGCTTATAGATGTAAGATGCTGGATAATCATAATAAGTATCGTGACAGAATAATTCAACATCGTAAGCTGTAACAACTGGAATTCGTGAAGAAGCATTGACTGTTGCGTCTGCGCTATTTACACCAATACCATGAGAACCGAATCGATCTCCACCCCATACATGAAGAGACTTATCCGCTAATCGGCAGAATGAACTATGAGAGCCAGCCCAAATATCTGTGACTACTTGATTTGTAATAGTTCCTGTGTTCAAGTGGAATGGTGTAGGAGCATTTGTACTTGAGTTATTTCCTAATTGATAATCACCATTATAACCCCACGTGTGCAATCTACCTGAACTATCAATTGCCATTCCATGAGTATATTCTGCTCGTCCTAAGCGAACTTTTGATACCGTTGTACCATCAATAGTGTTTAAGTTATCGAAATAAGAAGACTTAACAAACCAGGAACTCTCTGATGTATCACCACGACCAAGTTGCCCATGTGCGTTATAACCTGTCATGTAGAGAAGACCGTTCACACCAATGACTGCCATACAGTTATTGTTTTGCGAACCGCAAGGAACTTGAACATCGGCTGCTTTTGTTGCTCCTGGATTTCCATCATACAATGGATTCGCACCGTCATTGCGCTTCATCACATTTTTTGGCATGTAGTTGTTACTGTTCGTGCCGCAGACACCATTTTGATTTTCACCCCAAGTCCAAAGGTCTCCGTTTTGATCAATCAAACCAAAACCATACTGATGAGATTTAGCTAACAGTGGATATCCTTCAGTTGCGTGATAACCAATTCCTGGAAAACCTAAAGGAAAAGGCATACGATGAGTTTTACATCGATTGACATTATTTGTTCCTAAGCCAAGACCGTAAGTGCCGTTATAGCCCCAGCATCTTATTGAGTCATCTTCCATAAAACAAATTTGCTCATATCCATTCATTGCGACACCTTGAAATCGCACCAATTTTTTGACACGATTTGAGCTTGTTGCGTATGGTTCAGACCATATAGGCATGTTTGTATCAGAATTGATTGAGAGAACTTCTCCCTCATTACCAATTGGCAATCGACGTAGTTGATAGCCATCGTGATAAACCAAATCTCCTGGTGTTGTTGCGACATCACGGGTCCCTTGAGCGAAGGTATCCCATTCTGTAGCATCAAAAGCACCAGCCGTTGATTGTGCCACCTTACAGATGAATGTGTCAGCACCATTACTTACAACATCTTGTTCATGATATGTAAGAGTGGTATCGAACTCACCTTTCCAAGTGATGGCTACTTTTCCTAAAATTACGTTTGCCATGGTTTTCTATTCCTTTTTTAGTATTAGAAAATTATTTTACTAGGTACATGAATATCAGTATCATGAACTTGGCCGTTCACACCAGCATATCCTGCGCCTGAAGCAAATACATCACCTTTATCTGTAAGAACATGCATAGACCAATAATTTTGCCAAGTTCCACCATAGTTATGGTACATATATCCTGTATGAGTAACATCAATGATTTTATCATTTGCTACAGGATAATAAGCATTATCGTATCCAATCCAATCATCGGAAGGGGGTTCTCCTACACGGTGACTGCTCGTATGCCCTAAACCTCTCCAGCCCTCATATGGACAACCTGTTGTCCACACACGACCGTCTTTTGTCAAAGCATACCCCATTGATTGTAAATTTGTTTTATACCAAGTAAATTCCTTAATATTATCATTCCAATATGTATCATCGAGTTGATAGATAGGATTTGTATCCCAATCAACAGGTCCGGTTGGAGTACAAGCGTTACCTGGCCAAGGTGCTTGATCCCAACGACTTGGTCCACGATAAAGCCAACGTCCGTCTTTTGTTCGGGCTATACCTATTGGCCAACCACCATTACCAAACCAAATATTACTGATATTTTGTGCCGTTTTATGAGAGTCATTTAGGAAAGAATATGACCAGCCACCTCCAGGTGAACCCCAACTTTCTCCGTCATGAGCAGAGCTTCTTTGATAGAAATCACCATTTTTAAATAGTATTCCTACCATAGCATAATAGTTATTATTGGATGTATAACGAACACAACCAACAGTGGAAAACTCATGAACTTTATCTGGTAAGAATAAAACTTTCTTAAACTCATGTGTAGTATAACCCAACCAGTTACCATTAGAATGTCCAACTGTCCATAAGTTATCATCCTCATCAATCATACCTGTTACAAAATAACCATCTGAAGAAATTTTCTTGATTGGATGATCGGCTGTAAATGGTATAAGTTTGGCAACATATGTTGTTCCGCCGCTATGACCTTGAATACCATGAGGATTATCTTGTCCCCAAGCAAATACTTTTCCAGATTCACACAAGGCAAAATAAGTGTCATAACCCCATTTACCTAAATCAGCAAAATGAAATAAATCTTTAACTTTTTCATTACCAATTGGAGTTCTTTCATTCAAATTAGTCATAACAGTGGCATGACCTGAATGCGCTCCGTGATGAAATTCATGACCTGTTCCCCAAAGTTGACCATCACGGTCAATACAATGAATAGAAGCATGTGTTGTAATTGTCTTTTTAATTGGTGGAGTTCCTCTTGGAAAATTAATTCGTGTTGGAGTTGGATCACCAGTTGGATAGTCATTATTTTTTGTACCTTGACCTGCTAAATTATAATTGTTATTCCAACCCATAGCACGAACAGAACCATCCCACATAAGAAAGGATGGATAATGCCAATTCATCCATGAATTACCGCAATTACCCATAAATCCATAATCAGATGTTTTGGGTAAACACGAAAGTCCTTTGACTTTAGTTCCGTTACGGTCATAAGGATGCTCAAAGTTTACTTCACCATTGCGAACATATAAGAATTCTCCAGGAAATCCAGAGACAACAGTATTATCACCACCAACAATAATTTCACCTTTTGAAACTGCTTCAACTTGACCTCTAGCAAAAATCTTGAATGATTGTGTGTCTCGTTCATAAGCAAAGGCCGCACCATCTTTATAGACAACATCTTTGTCTTCGTATTCAATAGTTTCAGAATAGGGACCTCGCCAACGATATCCTAATTTTTTGTAATCTATTTGCATTTTTTATACTACCATTACTAGGTTATTGTTAATGAGTTGAAAACTTGCAGCACCGACCATCCAATTATCTTCGTTTTGTAAATCAACTTGGTCAGCCGCTTCAGCAGTATACCATTCGAGTTCTGAATCACCCGATAAAAGTGATAAACGATAGAATTGTGAAGGTGTTGAACTTCCACCAGAACCCGCACCAATAACGCTGGGCCCAAGAGTAACATTATCAAGAACTGTTGTACCTCCTGTTTCACTTAGAATACTATCTCCACCACTGCTTTGAATTGTATCAGCGTCAGGTAAAGAAATCAGAGGTAATAGTTCATCTCGCAAACCTTCAAGTGAAGTATAGATATAATCGAGATTGTTCCAAGTTTGAGAACCATCACCAATCTTTAGTTTACCGGTGTCTGTTTCAAAACCGAATTCTCCGGGGTTTAGAATCGGATCGTGATTTACCCAATCATTTGATGGACCCCTTCTTACTTGAATTAAACTAGCCATGTTATAACTATCTCCTTTTGTATTTGTTAGCTATGGTCTTGAACTACAGTACCACCATCAATATTTAATAATTCACTTGCGAATACAGATTCAGGTTTACCGCCATCAACATAACCAAAATAAGCATCTGAATAACCAATAGCTCCAGTTTCAACTGGATTTGAAAAACGAAAACCACCTAAACCGTCTGCTGTCAATACTTGATTTTCATTTGCTGTATCCACATTTGTCAAATTCGCTATTTGATTCATCATGAAATTTAGATAAGTATTCGCTGAAACTGTTTCTGCAGTTAGCTTATCAGTGACAGTAATATTTTGTCTTGTGACAGAAAGCCGACCATCTGCAGTGATGAGGTCACCGGATGGACCGGTAATTTTACCCACAATATGAATACCAGCATTTGCGGTCAACTCTTGTAAACTGTCTACTTTAAGTATACTAGCCATGAAATTATCTTTTTATAAGTGATGATTATTATTTTGTATTTAGCTTCTTTTATTTTCTCAAACGATTGTTAAAGTTCCTTTTAACGTGATGATTCCATCAAGTGATACTGGTCCAACTATCATCGCATTTTCATCTTCACTGATATACATATCACTACGAATTTTGTTTGGTGTTGAAAACATTGGATGAAATGCTTTTTCTGATTTTGAATTGTGTGCTGAACTTCGAAATCCATGAGCAATAATTTCAGCAACAATCACATCATCTTGTTCTCTCTCGCCCATGGTTATTGTCTTATTTATGTAATCAATATCAAAATCAGTCTCAGAAATACGAAGACCATTTAGATAAACATTGATTCTTTCACCACCAGTTATTGACATCTTCAATTGAAATAATGTTTGACCTTGAGCCGCTGTAAATGTTTCTCTTGAATAAGAGGATCTGGCTAAATCTGTCACACCATTTGTGCCATACAAATCAATTGCGTCATCAACATCAGGGGGTAAAATAAACTCAACAAAGTTACCATTCGGATCAAGAAGATAATCTTCATTTTCTTTGAGCTTGATCCCGTTCATAAAAACAAGAACAGCATTACTTTCATATTGAACACCAAATGCTCTTCTTGTTCCATCACCAGTGTATATCTTATGTTCTTGTAATCTTTCAACAGAAGGTTGGTTTCCAATAAACGGCATATTATGATCCTGTTAAAGTTGCTACTTGATCTTCAAGGGCTTGAAGTCGGTCTAAAACATTTGCAAAATCAGCAACATCAATACCTGCGATTTTACCACCCACAATGTGAACATCTGTTCTTTCAAGAATATTGCTAATTGGTAAATTATAACCAATGATTTCAATTTGGTCAGTCGGTGCGATTGTCAATGTGCTTGTTGCGATTTGAACATTTGTTCCATTTTCAGCTACATATGCATCTGCCATTAGATAAGTTCCATTGACAATGACAGATACATTACCTGGCGAATAACTCACATAGAATGTGTTGAAGCCAGCATTTGTTACAGTGTCAGCATCTGAACCTAAAAGTTTCTGATGATCAATTGTTGATGTAGGTAATACTGGTCTCTGAGTGTTTCCAATAAACATATTAGAATAAAAGTAATCTGTTAGCGTAACTTACATGATTTCGGCGATTGTCACTATAAGGTGAATAGTCTTCATGAACCCAGCCAAAATCGTTGCGATAAATTCCTAAGTAAGCACCGTTTTGTGGTGCTGACCAAATATATTTTGAACCATTATATGCGTCATTGAACCATAAAACTTTGTCAGCATTTTTGACAACATTACCAGAAGTATAGATGAACATCCAATTTTTCTTTTCGTTCCAATAAAATAAATCATCATTGAAACGATTTTGACCTTCCAGACTGACTTCAGGCCAATGTGTAATTAAATGTAATACTTCACCATATTGGTCATGGTCAATACCACCAATCACCATAAGCATCCAGCCGTCTCTTGCTGTATCCGGATCAAGCATTTCTGGCACATATAAATGTGCGCCTTCAATCCAAAAACCTGGCTTATGTAAACTACCTGAACCTGCCGAACGAATAATTAAATTGATTTCACGAAGTTGTTTTGTTGTTTGTGGAGGAACAAGTTGTTGATTTTGATCGTTTTCAGCACGAACACCAGAACCTAATGTTGTGAAGTCCATGTCATAACCAGTAATCACATTTGCATCATTTGCATCATAAACAGCTTCGACATCATGTGAAGAACTAATACCTCCTTTGATCGCAGACGCTGGTATCACAGCATTTGGTATTTCACCTTCAAGAAAGTTTAGTTTTGACATTGCGATTGAACTGTTTGCAATCTTTGATTTCTCAAATGAAAGTTCAATTGAATCAGCAGGTATGTTGACTTTTTCAAAGTCAATTGAACCATCGGGTATCACAATCGCATCAATTGAAATTGATTGATTCGGTATGTCAATCTTGTTTAGTTCAATTGCATTATTTGCAATCGAAAGTAATGAATAATCAATTGAATTGTTTGCGATTTGAATATGGTCTAAGGTAAAACTTTGATGAGGTATATTCAGTTTGTCAAATGTAATTTCATTATTCGCAATTGATATTCGATCATAATCAATTGATGCTTCAGGTATGACAATCTGGTCTAATGTGAAACTTTGATGTGGTATATTGATTCGATCGAGTTCAATCTCATTTTCATTGATTGTAATTTTATCATAAGGTACAGGTGCTAAACGATTTGGTAAGATTGAAAAGAGAGGAACTGTAATTTTAGCGAATGAAATTTGACCATCGTTCACTGTTAGCTTACTGTAGGGAATTTGTGTCATCTTATCAGGTGTGACAAATCCCGCAGGCATCTCTTCTAATTTTGAGAATGTTAACGCACCATCTGGTATATCAAGTTTCGAATATGGTATTGAGCCATCAGCAAATGAACTGAATCTTGTGTGAACATTGCCGGATACGGCATCCAGAAGTGAAGCACCTTCAGATGAGAGTAGAGGTGCCTTTAGACGAATTCCTTCAGAACCTTCGGGAGCTTGTATTTCATCTACAATTAGAACACCGGCCATTTATTCCTCAATATAAATTTTACTCGTTTACCAAATAACATGTTAACTTCCTTCCAGGGTAGTAACTCGATTTTGTAAATCTTCAATCATTTGTCGAAGTTCAGATAAAGGATCGATACCACCAGCTGTCTTACCATCATGAATACGAATTTCACCGGTTGGTTCATGATCTTCATTTGTGACCACAGAAATCACTCCTTTTTCGCCAGTATATGTTTCATGGTCAGAGGAGGTTCCTCGAAGGTGTTTGATTATATTTCCCATAGTGTCTTTTATAATTGTTGAATTTACTTATTATTTATCTATTGAGAAATGTATACAATCACTGTAGTAGCAAAAACGAAAAGATATGAAAAGACAAACACACTGATCACTTTTGGATGAAAAAGTTCTTTGCGTGTGAATAAACTTTGAAAGAGTCGATAGTCATTCCAAAGTTTATTTTTGATGCTCATCGACTACCTATCAAATATCCACTAAATTCATTATGTCCTTCGGCATGATATATTATTGAACCAGCATAAGCATTATGTACAAAAACGTAATCTCCAGCATCAAGATATATTATAGATGTTTGGCTAAAATTATTGTTTGTTGTGACTTGACCGGTACCAACAGGTTGAAAGGATTCATTAACTAATAAAGAAACTCTGTGTACTCCTGATCCATTGTTATGACAGTTAAAAGTTATAAAATAAAAACCAGCTATTGGAGCAGTAAATATTGAATTTGTTGAGTTATAACTATTTCCATAATTATATCTTACAGTGCCATTAAACATTACTCTATCGCTTCCAGCGTATGTTCCATTTGAATGCCCTCCAAAATCATCATGTCTACCATATGCGCTAAACGCAACAATATTCGGTTTACTTTCATAACCAGTAGAATTCATTCCCCATAACTTGTTCACATCATTCATTACAGTTAAGTCACCACTATCTGACTTGATTGAGTAGTTGTTTGGAAATTCAATTCCTGATGAACCATGAATTTTGATCATGCCGGCTCCTCTGGCCAAGTGACGTTTTCTGGATCTTGTAAAGTAATATCACGAAGTGACTGACGGTATTCGAGCCATGCTGCTTGGTCATCTCCAGGATAATCAATTGTGGCACGCCAATCTGTTGCTGATAATTTTTGATCTCTTTCTTCTCTCAATAGTCGTAGTGGTTCAGCGGCTTCAAGTTCAGCAATTTTGGCTTGGATTTCTTCTTCGGTTGGTTGTGGATTTATATTATTTTCATCCCATATAAATCTATCATCACCTTCAATATAAGCATAAGAATTGCCAGCACATAGTTTTTCAATGGCATGTATTTTATTATATCTCATGCAGTTACCTCATAAATTGTCATAGAAGAAATTTGGCCCGAATCAGTATCACTATTACCCCATGAACCACCAAAATATATACTGTCATCAGTGCTTATCCAAGTCGCAAAGTATATTGTAGTGTTTTTATTAAGATTTGGAATTGCTATACCCTTAAAAATAATATTTTCTATCCAATACTGTTCTCCCGTACCTCCCATTCCCTGTGTATCAGTCACTCTAAAAGAATTTAAACCACTTATTTCATGTCTAGTCCACCTGTTTGTTGTTCCATATAAACTACTATAATCTGAACTAGAACTAGATGCCGATGATGATTTGAACCCTACTGCTATAGCAGTGTCTCTGTCTAGATAACCACTATATTTGGCAACAGGTAAAATTAAATCAACAATAAATTGACTATTGTCATATTTGGATGTTATAGAAGTTTCCATATATTTAAGAGTTTGATTACTAACAAGTGTTCTTGTCTCTACATAATCATGTTTAACTTGAACAACATGCCCAGCAGGAAAGGTAACATTGCCTGTCAATGCCCCATCGGACATCATCACATTATCTTCTAAGTCTCGTATCTCTTTGATTCGTAAAGCACTAGGCATTTGGTTTCTCCGGCCAGTTTACATTGGTCAATTGACCATTCTCATCCAGTTGAGGATCACTGTTTAGTGGCAGGTCTCTCAACTCTTGACAATATTCGTACCATGCTTGACTTGGTTCTAGGTCAATCCGAAATCTCCAATCTGTTTCAGCAAGAAGCCGATTGCGTTCTTCTTTCAATATTCGCATGGGTTCGGTTGCTTCTAGTTCTGCTATTTTTGCTTGGATTTCTTCTTCGGTTGGTGGTATTTTATCTATTATATTTTCCCACACCACAATTTTATTATCATAGGTAAATGGTATTCCAAAAGATGATAAGTATTGTCTTATAGAATTTTCAAGCATTGACACACCTCATAGCAACAATTGTTATTGGATAATCTGAGTTTGAATCCCAATTACAATATGAGTTAACTACAGAATCTCCCTGTGCATAACTTTTTAAAGATAAAACACTTATGGTTGAACCTGTATTATTTTCCCATATTCCTACGCAAAATCCTGGAGCACCACTTTCGTCTACCCATGAACCATGATTAGCTGCATAACCTCCTTTAATTAAAGTTGTTGTGCCATCATAATCAACTTGTACATGAGTGCGTGTTCTTCTTTTATAAGCACCATTTGCAAATTTAGCCCAACCACCACCACAGATAATAATCAATTTTTCTGTCGTAAGTATGTTATACAAGGTAAGTGCAGTTCCAAAAGCAACACCAAAGGTATCTCCTGAACTAGAGGTATGATTTACAGTTTTAACTTCTATAATATGCCCAGCAGGAAACGTAACATTCTCTGTCAATGCCCCATCGGACATCACCACTTGATCATTCAGCAGTCTTAGTTCATTTGTTTTAATTATGCTCGTTGCCATTTATACCACCGTCCAAACTGAGTTAGCAGGCACTGTAACAACCACACCATCTGCGATTGTGATCGGTCCTGCACTGAGAGCATTCTTGCCATCAGTGATTGTATAAGATTCGGTTAGAATGTTGCTGTTCTCATAGAACATATCTGCTTTCGCACCAGCATCTAAGTTGAGTCCAGATGTGTTCACAGCAGCAATCGGAATGCCATTTGCTGTGAGAGCAAGAGATTCGAGTGAGATCGAATTTGCAGTTATATTTATTGCGTTGACAGGTATTGAGTTTGCTACCACATTCACTACAGCAACGGGAATACCATTTGCCGTCAATGCTAAGGCACTGATTGGTATTGAAGCATCTGCTACATCAATTACATCAATGGGTAATGAGTTTGACGTGAGACTTAGTTTCTCAGGACCAATTGTGTTATCAAGTATTTGAACAACTTCAGTACGATATTCAAACAACATGATATCATCTTTGACCGCTGGTGTATTCAGCAGCACAGAATAACCATCACTCGCTAAGTAATCTTCTTCAGCCAGTCTCACACCATTACGAAAAACCGAAATGTATCCTGGCTGATAACCTTGCGTGGTGAACAGGTCTTGTGATTCTGTAGTGATTGTCTGTTCTTCTCGAAACTCGGTTGTTTGAAGAACGGGTATATTACCAATGTATGACATGTTATGCTGGTTTTGTTGGCCAGGTGACGTTTGTTAAATTACCATCCGCATCTAATTGTGGATCAGCAGTTGATGTTAGGTCTCGAAGAGCTTGGCGATAATCATACCATAATTGCTTGTCAGGATGATCGTAGTCAGCAAGTCCCCAAGGTGTGTCTGTTTCTGCTAACAGTTGATCTCTTTCTGCTCTCAATTGAATATCCGCTGGTGTAACATCAGCCGGTTCAGGAGAGTTACCTTCTGCTAACCATTCTTTGTATTCTTCATAGTCACGATTACCAGGAGCAACAGGAATGTGTGTGCCATCTTCTAATCGTATGATCATTAAATTTTCTTGTTGTGATAATTTATACATAATTTTTCTCCTTTATTATAGTTCTGCATCTGCTGGTTGGATTGTCAATGTTCCGGCTTCTACTTGTCGCATGATTTCTGCATAGTGACTATTAGAAAGATCTAAAGGAACACCTATCTCTTTTCCTCCAATAGTTATCTGAATACCAGAATTTTTTAATGTTATTTCATTTTTTATGTACTTTGCATTCTCTATAATCATTTTTTTTTCCATCATAATAACTCCGCACTCCAGTGGGCATCACCAATAATGCTATTAAAAATACCAGTAGTAGCCCCTCTCACAGTAACATTTTCTTTGGTTGCATCTACAAAAATTAATCCATCATAATTTGTAGCAGAAACCTTAGTAGAAGCTCTACCAGTAAGCAGTCCATAATCGTAATCTGCTACCAAAGCAGGAGAAGATCTCATGCTGGTTCTAAGCTGTTCTGAAACATAGTACATGGTATTAACTGAATTGCTTCCTGTTGCATGATAATATGAAACAATCTGATAATACCTCTGGCACAAACTTAGCTCCACCCCAATAGGACGATGCTCAAACGGAGTGGCCACAGAACCTTCTTCAAGCTGGATTCCTGTTAAATAAACAGTAGTATTTGTTGATGATTGCCCAAAACCTAAATTTAAATAAGCATTATCATCTACAGCAACTAAATCTCCAATAGTCATTGAGTAAGAAAATTTTTGCCATGATGTTGTTATTGGAACATCATATGAAAAATAAGGAGAGCCGTGTGTGCTGTTAAAATTTGATTCATGAAGAAATACTCTGAATCCACTAGTGTTTGTATCTGCTTTAGCATAAAAAGAAACAGTTACAGTTTTATTTGCTAAAGGTAAAACAGAAAAACTTTCAATCTTTTGACCTATCCAAGCACTATCTGCAAAATTTTCAACTTTTAATACACTGACTTTTCCTAAATCTAAAACTTCTTGCTCATCTAATTTAGAAATAGGATTATTATTACTATTACTTTTTCTTAAATACCATCTATCAAAAGTAAAACCAGCCGCAGTTCCCGCATAAGGTAAATTACCTCTTTGAGCAATCCGCATATCTCCATTGATAATCTTATTCCGAAACGATAACACTGGCGCCGTCAGGTCATTTCCCTGCGTATCTATTATTTGATCAATGTTGCGTAAAATCTTTGCCATGTGTTTCCTTATAGTTCTGCATCTGCTGAATACTCACTGTAATAAGTTGTATTGTCTGAACTTACTGAACCTAACCAATAAACTGTAAAATGATTTGGTCCACCTATTTCAGGATACGTTGTTCCAATACCATTTTTAACTTCATTGGATAAGTAAACTGTTGGATGAACTCTCATCGTTGTTGAGAAAAATATATTGTCACGATTTCCACTACCAGTAGTTGCTCTTCCACCAACTTTAAACTTTCCCCAGCACCAATATCTTTTACATAATTGTTCTTCGACACCATACGGCCGTTGCTCGAACGGTGTAGCGACTTCTCCTTCTTCAAGCTGGACTCCGGTGATGTAGAAGGTTGCGCCTAGTGTACCGACCCAATCAACTGACCCGCTAGTGCGAAGGCTAGATGTTGTTACTGTTTGCCAAGACCCTGCAGTAATATTAGATCCCGATCCAGATCCCAAATCTATAGCAAACTGAAGACCTATACTGTTGTCAATAGTCCATGTTCCAGAGGTGTCGTCACCAATAACCGTTAAAGTTTTATATTCCCAAGTATCTACCGCATTTACTTCAAAAGTTGCAATATAACCTCGGTTGAAACCATTATTTTGAAAGCTAGCAGAATAAGTTCCAATGATACTAGAACGAACCCAAAAACTTACGGTTATGGTTTTAGGGTTTGCAGTTCCAAACCCTAAGTCAGCAGCATTAAATCCCTCAACTTTTTGGAACAGTTGATAAACATCAGTTGAACCAATGCTAACGTCAGCATTTGTAACGGTTAGACCAAGGCTGTTTTTATGCACAGATGGCACAACCGTTGTTCTTTGCGATGACCATTCACCACCGCCAAAACATTGATAACCCCATCGATCAATGCCGTAACCATAGGAAAAGATGGTTGTGTTCGCCCCAGCATTTCTCTGGTCAATCCGCATATCCCCATTGATAATCTTATTGCGAAATGATTCTAATTGAACTGTTGCTGTTGAATTGATCCAGTTATTTGCTGCCGCATCAAATGACATCAAGTCACCCTCTTGAGGACTTTGAATGTTCATCTCAACAAATTCAGTTGAAGCCAAAGTGTTTGCGGGAGTGTTCGCATCAAAATATTCATTTACACCATCTGTGCTGTATGAAATACCAGAATTATAAATTGAATTGATTGCAGAAAGTTCTTCAAGACTATCTGAAATTGAATCAATCTCCTGTGCGTTTGTATTTGCTCGAGAGATCGCATTTTCGATTTCAGTTACTTGATCGGCAAGATCGGCAAGTTCATTTACGTCTGAAGAAAGGGTGGCTAGCTTTTGTGCTTTACTACTCATATTTCTTACTCTGGCTTAGTTGGCCACGATGTGTAAACAAGTGGAATAAAAGCACCGTCTGATTGACGGATAATTGAGTTACCACCTTGTCCTAATTTATACATTGTTTTCCTTTTTATGCCGGTTCTGATTGCCGATGTATGCCATTACGGAGTCTCCTGCGGTTCATCTGCTGGTAACGGTTCGTTGCCTTCTGCTAACCAAGCAAGATAGTCTTCGTCAATATCCGTTCTATACCAAGAACCAGTTTCTAGATTGTCGATAATCTTATGAGCATAATATCCATCTTCATTTAATTTGTAAGAAATCATAATTCAGCCTCTGCGGTAAAGTGTATACTATGCGCTCCTCCAGCAGCAATGCTGGTCTGTGCTCTGACGGAAACAGAATTTTCCCCTACAAAAAGAACTGATGCTGTTGGTTCTTTACCAGATTGATCGCTCCATTTGGAATTAGAACTCGATGTAGAATAGGTAGTAATTGGATTTGGTGTAGTGCGCATTGAGACAGGTAATTTCATCGTTGATGTAAACGAAGTATTTTCAACTGCTGATGAGCCACTTAATGCACCTGCAGCACTTGCAGCTTGTGCTGGAACAGTTGCTTGATTAAATGTCTTGAAATAATACCTCTGACACAACCCTAACTCCACCCCAATAGGACGATGCTCAAACGGAGTGGCCACAGAACCTTCTTCAAGCTGGACTTGTGCAATGTCAAAAGTCCCCGACTGTTGTCCTAATGAGTTGGTTCTGGAGTTTACATCACTTCCAGCTTCAAACCAAAAAATTATAGAAACAAAGTCATTACCATCTGTGCCAATAGTTTTTCCACTAATAGATGGAATAGAAATAGTGGTTGTAAATTTTTGCCAAGAAGTTGTTAAATTGTGAGTAGTAACCCCAATGGCATTAACTCTCGAAGATGGCGATCCTCCTGTCCCAAAATACTGAAAAAATTCAGTTGCGATATTTTTATTTGCATCTGCTTTAGCCCAAAAGCTCAATTTTGCTGTTTTACCAGATAGTGTATCAACACCTTCTATTCTCTGTTGGGCTAGAACATAATTTCCACTCCCAGCCACACTTGTGACAACCATTCTATGGTAAAATTTAGGATTCCCTGGAACCTCTGTTTGTCCATTTGTAAATGATTGCTGAGAGGTTACTTGTGTAGAATTAAATGGGACTACAAACCACCTATCAGCACAAAATCCTTGAACTGAAAGGCTTGTCCCACGTTGCCAAATATCAAAGTTACCGTTGATTATCCGATTCCGAAACATGTATGAAGAAGCAGGCGCAACTGTATTTCCCAGAGTCAATGACCCGGCACCATCAATGCCCGTATGGCTTGCTAATATATTTCCACCAACTGTAATTTCTCCAGCCATTAATCCTCGTCTGTCATATAGAATCCAGAAATCGCCGGAAGATTACTTCCAGTTTTTGTTGGAATGTAAAGATACCCTGTGTGGTCATAGCCAACTCGTTCACATAAAAAATCAATTCTATCTTTTCCTTTATTAATCATTGCGTAAGCTGGATGAGCATCACTTGTGTTTATGCTCGCATTATATCGCATTGAAGTACCTCTTGCTCGTCCACAATGAAGTTGAGTAAATTCCGCAGCTTTGTAAGGTAAACCTTCATATGCCATAACAGCTATTTCATCTTGTGGAATTTTATCTTCAAGAATCCAAGGAGTTGTTATATAAACTAAATTACCAATTCTTGTGTATAATCCTGTACATATATTACTTACTGGAGTACCATAGTGATCAGCATGTCCCGTATACCCATGAGAGAGCCATTGTAGAGTAGGAGACCAAGTTCCTGTTTCAAATTTTGTGAGAACAAGACCACTGTTATTGAGTTTAATACCATTTGTGTTCAATTGTGTAGCATTGACAATAGGTGAAGTCAATTGATCGACAACAATACTTGATGTATTACTTGCCGTATCATGGCTTGCTAGTGTTTGTCCACCTAATGTAATTGTTCCTGCCATTTTACTCCGTTGGCTCAACTGGCCAGTTTACATTGATCAAGTTTCCATCCTCATTCAGTTCTGGTGTACTGTTTGCTGGTAAATCTCGAAGTGCTTGACGATAATCAATCCATTCTTGACTTGGTGTTTGGTCTGAAAGAAAACGCCAGTCTGTTGCTGCTATTCGTTGATTGCGTTCTTTTTTTAATAATCGCATAGGTTCGGCAGCTTGAAGTTCAACAATTTTTGCTTGAACTAGAGATTCATCGATATCAATTTTATGACCATCAGAATCAAAACATCCTAAACCATCATCTATTGTTAAAACTGCGGGATATAATATTCTTATAGATTCATGTCTCATGCGGCAATCTCCATAACAATGATTGATGATGCGGTCACCGAATCATATTCATTAGAAACATCACGATGAGGAACTGACCTATTTACATACATAACACTTGATGATCCTTGTACCCTCGCAGCGCCTTGTAGTTTATATGTTATTTGCTGAGTTTTTGGTATATTTGGTGAATCTATAAGCAATTGAGTCATTAATCCTTGTGGGCCATGCGTGTCTTGAAATGAATCTTCAATTACTACAGTTGTTGTTCTTGGACGTGTTCCATCAACATCACCTAAGTATAAATCTGTTGTGCCACTCTGTATAACTCTCTGTAAGTTTAAATAACTTTTCCAATAAGTAGAAGCGGCATAAACTACACTTTGTATAAGGAATCGGCTATTATCACCTTTTGGTGTTAACTGAACAGATAATCCAGTTATATCAACCCATTGAGGAAATGTACCCGATGTATTAGTTGTACTCCATTGGTCAGTTTTTACTGCTTGCTCAACTTGTATAATATGTCCAGCAGAAACAGGTAATACAACATCACTCGCCAGTGAAACTACATCTGTTGATTCGTCATGTGTCGCAATGGTCTTGCCACCAACTTTTATTGTTCCTGCCATGCTACCTCACTGAGAATGTGCCTGAGATGTTCAAATCGCCCGTCACCGAGATTTCTCCGAAAACAGTGAGTGCAGCATTGGCGCTGACCTCAAGCGTGCCAGGGAGCTTTATCGGGCCCATGAGCAAAGCACTCTCATCATCTTCAACCACATAGTTGTCAGTCAAGGTTGACTTGTGTGTCAGAATGTCCACAGAAAGGCTGCTGAGAGAATCTTCAAGCAATCCAATGGATGTGTCTAAACTTGTGATATCTTGTTCAATTGAATCAACTGTAGCTGTCAAAGAATTGAGTTGTGTTTCAACAGGCGTGAAATCAACAGTGGCAATTGTGCCATTCGCATGAATGATTGTGTTGCCATCCGAATCTTTCAGAGAGGCACCATCAATCAAACGAAAGGATCCATCCTCTTCAATCAGATGTTGATCCTTGTCTTTACGAATCGGTAAAGTTACACTTGAAAATGTGACTGCTTGTTTACGACCAATATATCCGCTCATAGCTCAAGCATGGAAATTGTTGCGTCAATTGCGTTATTTGCTGAAGCCGTGACACGAATGATTTCATCCGCTTCAACGACCATTTTACCATCTAAAACTGCTAATGTGGAACCAACAGGAACGGGAACATTCTTCACAATGTATGTACCATTGATATCGACATCAGCATATTCGGGTTGTGAACTGATGTTCGCAAGAATTAGTCCAATACAAAGACCAGTTTTACCTGCTGGTGTTGTGTGAACTGCCACACCTTCTGTTGTTGCTGTTGCGGCTTTGCGCCTGAATGCTGCCATGAATTATCCCAAAGCGATTGAAAATATGATTGAATTTAGTGTTTCTTCATTGTCAAAGAAAAAGTTTCCAGCACCATCTGTTTTGAGGACTTGTCCTTCGGTTCCGTCTGTAATATTTAGATCAGTGAGAAAGTTCACAGGTCTTGCTGCGTTGTTTGCAAAATAGAATGTGCCATCACCATTTGCTGTGAGAACTTGTTCCTTTTCGGCAGTAGGTACAATATCTGCTAAGTTCACTAACTTAACATCCTCAAATTTATATCCACCCATACCATCTGTGGTGAGAAACTTGTTCGCACCAATTGTGGTCAAATTCACATCAGCCAATTGATTGAAGGTGATGTTTTGAAACTCAAAGGTGTTATCATTCTTTGAAGCAAGAAATTGATTTTCAAGACCATCATTGATGTTCAACTCTGTCAG